>Ga0182030_10021346_pt1 | contig 12136 bp, 7 predicted proteins | sample 812S3MmetaG_FD_121299 | JGI IMG/M metagenome (GOLD analysis project Ga0182030, IMG submission 121299) | Permafrost microbial communities from Stordalen Mire, Sweden - 812S3M metaG (Illumina Assembly) | ecosystem: Environmental > Terrestrial > Soil > Wetlands > Permafrost | place: Sweden...
AACAGCATTGCGGTGGCGTCCGGAGCCAACGACCGGCTGTCGCCGGCCGACGTAGGACGGGCCCGGTCGGCGTTCCGCCAAGCCGGGGTACTCCTCGTTCAGCTCGAAACGCCGCTCTCGACGGTCGCCCAAGCCGTGTACCTCGCATCCAAAGCGGGAGCGCGGGTCATCCTGAATCCGGCTCCGGCGCGTCCGCTGCCCGATCGCATCCTGCGCCGCGTCTCCATCCTGACGCCGAACGAACACGAGGCGGAATTGCTCACCGGAATAAAGGTCAACGGCGATTCCGGCGCAGCCCGTGCGGCAAAGGCGCTGCTGCGACGTGGCGTGGGGGCGGTGATCGTGACGCTCGGAGCCCGAGGAGCCTTTGTGGCGGACGGCAAATCGCAAGGGCTTGTCCGCGGCTTCAAGGTGAAGGCGGTGGACACCACCGCAGCCGGCGACATCTTCAACGGCGCGCTCGCGGTCGCGCTCGCAGAGGGCCGGACCGTGCCGGACGCCGTAAGATTCGCCCAAGCTGCGGCGGCGATCTCCGTGACACGCCCTGGAGCCCAGCCTTCCGCTCCGCTGCGAGCCGAGATCGACCGCCTGCTGCGATCAACGGCTTGAGGAGAATCCCGTGGCTCTTGAGGCTTGCGCCCCCGGGGCGCAAGCGGCGCCATCACCTCAGATTCAAATTCTTTGACTCATCCTCCACCGGCTTTCCTCCCGTGTAGTAGAGCTCGAATTCGTTGATCGAAACCGGCTTCCCGTTCGGGAGGTAGAGCCTCACATACCTCGCCTTGAACGGGGGCACGGCCCGCTCGATCCGGTCGTGCGCGTCCTTCGTGTAGCCGAAGCCCATTGCGATCAGCTCCGCCAGCTTGTCGCCCGTTGCAGGCGCCTGTTGCACTTTGTCGACTTCGGTCCAAGCAAAGCCGTCGTCGCTTTTTTGAAGGACAAAGCTCTCCGGCCTGAAGACCGCATTGGGCGGCACCGAGAGAACAACATAGCGATCGATCTGGTAAGTTTTCCCCAGATCGACCATCAGCCAGTCCTCGCCCGAGGAGATTTCGTCAAATTGGGTCACCACAAAGGCGGTGTTCACCAATCCATCCACCGCGTAGGAGGGATTGTAGCCGTGCCACAGGCGCTTAGACCGGGCGTACTTGTGAAGCGCCAGGTTCTCGTTGCCGGGGGGATTCGGTTTCCAGACCGCCGGAAGGCCCTGCTGGACGTAGGTGATCACGGGGTCCCACGTGACCTTGCTTCCCTTTGAATCGGGCGCACTGCCGCCGGACGCATCCTCGCCCACGACGAAGGAGATCGAGTCGCCCTGATCCACGTTCACGGTGAGGTCCTGGGTCTCGGCCTGCCCCGGCTTTATGGGCCGCTCCGGCCACAGCTTCTCCTCGTTCTTTTCAATGCCGGCCACTGCGCCAAGGCCTGCCTGGTCGGCCGCAACCCGCCCTTCGATTCGAACCGCGCCCCCATGGGGGGCCACCCATTCCCTGACAACGGCGCCGGCGTCCGGGATCTGGTAATCGGGGCCCAGCCGGCACTTGCCCTCGCCGCTCCAATAGTTCGAGAACACCCCGATGCTCTCCCTGAAATGCAGGTCATCGTGAACAGGCCCCTTCCACTGCTGGTAGCTCCAGTTGTTCTTGCCCATCAGGCTGCTGAATCCGGCCGATGCCTTATAGCTCTCAGCAGCGTACTCGAAGCCGATGTGGCGGATCGCCGCTCCCTTGGACGATGCGTTCCTCTCTCCGTGCACGACGACCTTGATCGTGTGGGTCGCATCCGGCGAAAGGCCCGTCAGGATGTACACGATCTGCTCGTAGTCGGTGCTTTCCGGAGAGAAGCAGTCCACGGTCTTCCTGAGCGCGCCGTCGATGTAGACGTCCGCCTTTCCGCTGTCCGGCGAGCGCAGCGCCCGCCAATAGACCTCCGAACCCTTGAAGGTGAGCGCCACGCTGCCCGAGGAGGCGCATTCCCTCAGATGGCCCTCGTAGGAGGAGGGCTCCGGCCGGTCGCTCCACGCCCCGTCGTACGCCGTGTCCGTGCACGCCGATCCGACAAACTTTGTCTGCCGCCCCTCGATCCTGTCCGACGACTCGGGATGCGGCTCGAAGGAATACCTGGGCTGCTGACTGGGCCCTGTCATCTGCCCCTCCTTGAACGTAATGTCGACGCGCTGAAACGTGTTGCCGTCGCCGTAGGTGTAGAGGCGCAGGCCCTGCCCGCAGGTCGTTATCCCCGTCCCCTCCTCATTCATCACGTTCAGGAACCAGGGCTGGGCCTCGGGGAAGCGCACCCACTGCCAGTCCTGCTTCGACAGGTCGCTGCAGACAGCCAGATAAACCCCGTCGGTGTTGTCCGAAGTCGTCGGGTAGCCGCCGGAAGTGAATATGCAGACGTACTTTTTGAGGTAAGTGCTGTAGATGACACCCCACATCTGATCCGACATGACCGAAGACTTGCCGCCAAGCGCAGGCTGGTCCCACCCCCCGTCATAAAAGAACCTCCACTTCCCGGGCGCCATCTTGTCGCTGATGGCGCATCGCGCCACCCGGCTGGTGTAGCGGCAATACCACGTGCCCTTGGTGAGCCACGACTCCATGGGGAAAATGTAGAAATACCCCCCCCTGACATCCGCATAGAATCCGTAGTCGGCGAGACCGTTGCTGTAGTCCGATCCGGAAAATTTGTACGTGTCGGGCAGATAGAAATAAGTCTCCGGCGTGATGATGTCGCCTTCGTCGCGCCACGTCCTCCCCTTGTCCGTGCTGGTGGCAAGGATTATCTTGCGCGGCGGCCAGGGAGCCACGGGCCCGTCGCGATTGATGCCCTCCGCCTCAATGTGCATCGGCGCATAGAGCTTATGCTCGGCCTCGTCATACCAAAGCGCTCCAAGGAACCACGCCATGTGGTATCCCGGGGGCAGCGAGGCGTCCTCCCGCCGGGTCAAATGATCGATGTCAGGCCCGGAATACCGCGCGGGGGGCGTCGTCAGACTCACCGTGAACCGGTTCTGGAACTGCCACAGCTCGCCGTCGATGCGCACCAGGGCCTGGCAGTTGTCGGGAAAGCCGTGCGCCTCGGTAAAATCGAGGGTTGGGGGCCGGGGTGCCGGCGAGACCGTCGCCGTGTAGGAGAACGGCAGGGTCACGTCCCCGGCAGCGAACTCGTAGGCCCCCCCTGAGGCCGCGTATGCGGATACGGCGCAGCACGCTAGAATGGCAATCACAGCGCCCCGCGCGATATTGGAGGAAGCGGAAAACCTGCAGGAATTTCGTTCAGTGTTCATGGGGTTTTATCGTGCCAAAAGCCGTTGGAAAGCACCCGCTCACCTAATCAGGGAAACATAAGCCGAGCCAGCACCATCTGCCCTTGCGCATGTCCTGGCGCCGATGAATCGGGCCCCGGGCGGCCCTTATTGGCCGTACACGCACTGCCGGGCCTCGTCTGCGAAGGCTTCGAGCAATTCCAGATCCGCATCGAAGAAGTGGTCGGAAGGCGAAAGGATGAATCCGCCGCCGCTCCCGGCCTCGGCAAAGCAGCGGCGCACCTCGGCGCGCGTCTGCTCGGGCGTGCACCCCGCGAGAAAATGCGCCTGGTCGAAGCCCCCGATCATGCACACCCTGCCGCCAACCCGGCGCTTTGCCTCCCGAAGATTCACGTCACCCCCCATGCCGACAGGGGTGAAGGTCTCCATCGCGTCCGGCTTCATGTCCGCGATGCGCTCGAGGAGCGGCATCATTCCGCCGCAGGTGTGGTAGACGATGCGCTGGCCCGCCTCGTGGGCCGCCTCGATGATCTGTGAGTCGTACGGGGCGACAAACTCGTCGAAGATGCGCGGCGAGATGACCGTCGAGGATGCGTCGCCGCCGCCAAACTCCACGATGTCCAGGGCCGCGCCCTTGAGCGAACGGGCGTAGGCCAGCTTGTTCCTCAGGAGGATTCCCAGGAGATGGTGGACCCAGGCCGGATCGTCAAAGGTCGCCATGATCAGCCGCTCGATGCCCACCAGGCACGCGGCATCCTGCCAGGTGCCCGGCTGGCCGTAGACGTCGAAGCAGAGCAGGTGACTGCGGACCAGGCCGCGTTCGCCGAAGGCCGCGGCCTCGCGGTTGACGGCCTCCACGTCGCACCTCGGGGATGAGGCGAACTCGCCGATGATGTCTATGTCCGCGGCGTCCTTGATCACGTGCTCCACGATCCACGACGTGTGCTCGTTCTCCTGAAGGACGGTCGTGAGCTCGCCCTTGGGGGTGACGAAGCGGTAGCGGGTTGTGCGCCATTCCTGGCCTGGAACCGCCTCCCATAAGACGCGCCAGGAGGGCGTCGAGATGCGCCTGGCCTCGAGGAAGCCAAGGGGACCCTGCAGTGGATCGTAGAAGCCGCCCGAAGCCCCATCCGGCCTGTGCGCAACCACCCAGTGGATCGCGTCCATGCCGAAGCGGTCGAAGAACTCCCGCTTCGACGCCCCGTCCATGTGGAGCCGGAGAAAGGACGCCATCAGATGGTGCGTCGTGACCGGCAGGCGGTCGGGCCGGCCGCGGCCCAGCGCGCAGAGCATGCGCTGTTTGGAGGTCATCATGCCGCTACGGGGGGCTGCATCGGGCGGCGGCACCGTACATTGCGATCACCTTCTCCGGGGCGACCTCGGCGAGAATATTGTGGATGTTGGCGAAGACATAGCCGGAATCCTCGGCGAGCACGGGAACCGTCCGGGCGACCTCGCTCTCGATCTCCTGCAGTGTGCCCCGGGGAAGCGTGTGCTGTGAGTCTATTCCGCCGCCCCAGAATGAGAGGCGGTTGCGGGCCTTGTCCTTCCACTCCTTGGGGGAGTGGCGGCCCGCCGGCCATTGGACGGGATTGAGGATGTCGACTCCGGTCTGGATGATCAGGTCCAGTATGTCGTAGATGGCGCCGCAGGAGTGCAGGCAGGTCCTCATGTTGGGAGCGAGGCGGTGGATCTCGGCGTTGTGCCTCTTCCGGTAGGGCAGGAAAAGGTCGCGAAACGTGGCGGGCGACGCCATGAGCGACTGCTGGTTTCCCCAGTCGTCGGCGTCGGACCCTAGGATGTCGACGTAATCCCTGATCTCCGGAAGCAGGGTCCGGCAGTTCCTCAGCGCATACTCAAGGTTCAGCGTGTGGAGTTCGTTGACGAAATCGGGGTCCTCGAGGCACAGAATGGGAAAGACGGCCAGGCCCCCGAAGCCGTGAATGCAGATGCCGAGATCGAGCCGGCCCCAGAGAAAGACGGCGCGGTCCGTGGACTCGCGGACGCGCCGGAACGTGTCGCGGAGGCTCTTGACCTCCCTGTCGCTGATGAGGCTCCTCTCCAGGAAGGCCCTGTGTTCCTTCAGGTTCGGCCGCGGAAGCTCGCCGTCGAGGACGAGCGGCTGGCCCGCGTGCTCGGAGTCGAAGACGTGGGACCCCAAGGGCATCTCGCCCACGTCGCGGAGATGAATGGTGCCGGACGAATCCACATGGTAGGCGCTCACGTCATGGACCATGGCATCGGGAATGCGGCCGTTGAAATCATACGGATGCCATATTTCAGGCTGCTCAAATGCGTTTGTGAGGCCGTCGCCCTCGACGACCACCACATCGCAGCCCAGCGCGTCGAGGACGTCCAAGTGGGGAAGCGCGAGCATCTGGGGCATGTCGTACACCCGCGTGGGCTTTGGAGGGAGACCGAGCGCGTTGCGGAGGGCCTGGTAGGCGAAGGCCGAGATGCCGCTGGAGCGCATGCCGCCCAGATCCTTGGGAAGGCGGTCCGTCGGCTGAAAATTGAGGGCGGCAACTACGCGTTCACGTGGGGTCATCGTGGATTTCCATTTGCTGCTACGGCGGACGTCGCCTCGCAATGAAGGAAGTCTAGCACAACCGCGCCGGGGGTAGATTGGACTCTGATGCGCAAATTTAGGACTTTTGTGCGCCGGCGGAGCGCCGCCGCCGGAGGCGAAATTCCCGCTCGGCTGTCCTTCTGAAAGGGCGCGAGCCGGCCAATGCCCGGGAGCCGGGCGGCGGCGGCCGGCCCGATGGGAGACGCCGCCGGTTCAGCCCCGGCCTTTCCGCGCCCGCACAGGGCGCGGGACGCCGGGTTCCCGGATGGACGGTTCCTTCCGTCCCGCCCGGGTTGGCATCGCTTGTGCGGGGACCCGTAGCCCCTACAGGCCGTACTTGACCGGGTCGGTGACAGCCGGGAACTCGTCTGTCCGAAACGGTCCCGCCGGCAGGCCGCTGCCGTTGTAGAGGTTGCAGACGGGGCTGTCGGCCCAGGCATAGCGAACGGCGACCGGATGGGCCACGGTGGGGGCGCCCACGAGGACGCTGTCCCCGTCGATCTTCGCGTCCGCCCACGCCCATTTGCGATCCGCCCCGCAGACGGCGAATCCCTCGACCCCGCTTGCCGGCGAGTGCCGGATTCGCGGAACCGCGGTCGAGTCCACGGTCGTGGGCCGGTAGGTCGCGGAAAGCGGGTGGGCGACGAGGCCGCCTTCGGCATGGGCGAAGTGGATGCGGATCCGGTCCCCTGCCACGGCCATTCCGTCGAAAACGGGGCCCGAGCATGCGATCTCCTGATGGTAGGTCTCGGCGAGCGCAAGGCGCGCGAGCCGCGCGCCCACCTCCCGCTTGTCGCGAGGATGGATGTCCCAGTCCTCACCCAGGTCGATCAGGATCGCCTGCCCGGTGTTCGGCAGGGAGAGGGTCTTCGTCTGGGCCTCGCGCAGTTCGGCCCACGCGCTGTCGGCCGGATCCGGGCGGACCATGCCGAAGTTGGCAAGCTGGCAGAAGTAGAACGGGAAGTCGCCCTGGTTCCAGCGGGCGCGCCAGTCGCGAATCATGAGGGGAAACGCGGTGCGGTATTGCAGGGCCCGGCCGGCGTTGTCCTCCCCCTGGTACCAGACCACCCCGCGGATCGCATAGGGTATCACGGGTTGGATCATCCCGTTGTAGAGGTACGTGGGCATCTTCGAGTCGGAAGGCGCCGTCGGCATGGGCTTCGGGTATTCGCTCAGTGCGGCGGCATCCAGGGGGGGCAGCGCATACTCCGCCTTGGCAAGCCACCGTCCGTTGAGCGACTCGCCGTCGATCCGGAGGGCCGGCAACGGCCCAATCACGGAGGCGCCGCCCGGCACCGCCGCTCCGCCGGCAGGGGCCACAAGCCGGATGGCGAGGACCGCCTCGCCGGCCTGGAAGGCTTTGACATCCAGGAAATAAAGCCGCGGCGATGCGGCGCCCGCCGACTGCGGGGTCGTCTCACCCACTTTGGCGCCGTTCATGTAGATCGCGTCGAAACCGTCGATGAGGCCCAACTCGATGAAAAGCGGGCCTATGGTCATCGCAGGCGTGATCTCGAACTTGCGCCGGAGCCAGACGGCTCCGGCATCCGGCAACCCGGCCTGGGCCACGCTCCCGGGCAATTCGAGCGGCGTCCAGTCTTCAGTCGAAATTCCGGGCGCGGCAAATCGCGAGGGGTCGGCTGGCGCCGGACCCTCGCGCCCATACTTCCGGGTCCAGGCGCCGAACCTCGCAACGTAGTCCTCGAGCTGCTCCGAAAATTCCTTCTTGAGGGCGAGGACCCTTTCACTTCCCGCCTTCAGGTCGGGATCGCTCTCGAGCGCCTCCCGGCTGGTCCAGGCCTCGACGGGGGTTCCGCCCCAGGAGTCGCTGATCAGGCCGACGGGCACGCCCAGCGCCCGCTCAAGGTCCTTGCAGAAGTGATAGCCGACAGCCGGAAACCCGCCGGTCGAGGCCGGCCCCGCCACGAGCCATTTTCCACCCGTCCTTTCCAGGGGCCGCGGCGAGGCGATCCTCTCCGGTTCAAACACCCGCATCCGCGGGTCCGACGAGGCCGCTATCTCCGCCCCCGCATTGACCGTGCGCTCGACGCTCCACTCCATGTTCGACTGGCCCGAGCAGATCCACACCTCGCCCACGAGAATGTCGGAGGCCACCACCTTGTTTTTCCCCTCAACGCTCAGCTCGAACGGCCCCGCATCCTTGCGGGACAGGTCCAGGTTCACCCGCCAGTGTCCCTGCCCGTCCGCCTCGGTCCTGGCCACGGCGCCGGCGAGGGAAACCGTGACGGCCTCGTGCGGACCGGCCTCCCCCCAGACCGGGACCCGGTTGGACCTCTGCAGAACGGCGTGGTCCGAGAAAATCGCGGGCAGCGTGACATCGGCGCGCAAGGTGACCGCCGAGAGGGCCCAAACCGCGCCGCAGGCCAGCAATGCCCCGGCGATTGCGGCGCCTGGGGAGCGGCCGGGCCCGTCGGGCCGCCGCCGTCCGAAGTGTTTGCCGCCCGAAGGAGGAATGTCGCTGGCCCGACTAAAGGTGTTGGAGGACTGCATGGGGGGCTCGTTGTTGATTGCTTGCTTGAGAATGCTGAAAGGGTTCGCAACGGGCCTCTGCGCCGGAGCGCCGCGCGGTTTGCCGGCCATCAGGGCTCCCCGCTGGATTCCCCCGGGTTGGCATCATCGCCCCGGCTGGGCGGCCTCGGTCTGAATGACGGAATCGTCCACATGCTCGCCTTCGCTGCCCGGCAGACGGGGGACAAAGACGTAGTTCTTGTCGATCCTCTGCCTTTTCATGATCGGGAGGATCTCCCTCCAGGTCGCCCAAAGCCCGTGCGGCGCGGGCGGCAGGTCGTCCTCCATGGCGCGGCGCAGCCGCGGCAGATTGTAGAACGGAACGGCGGGATACATGTGGTGCTCCATGTGGTACTGCATGTTCCAGTAGAGAAAGGCCGGAAACCAGCTGCAGGTATAGGTGCGGGTGCAGAGGCGGAAATCGGAGACGTTTGAGGACAGTCCGATGTGCTGGGGGGCCCCGCAAAGCAGCTGCAGCCAGTCGCAATAGTGGCACCCAAAATTGACGACGATGATGAGGAACCAGTGGCCGGTCGCGACGAAGAGGACGGCCAGGGCCAGCTGCCCGAAAAGCACCGTCCGCGCCCAATTGCGGTGCTCGCGCCGCAGCGCGGCGTTCGTCTCCGGGAGTATCCTCCTGAGCCATGCGGCCTTGAAGAAATCATCGCGGCTCGTGACCCTGCCCAGGGCGGCCGCCGTCCAGTTCTCGAGGAGCCGCACAATCTTCACGGGATTGACGGTCAGCTCCGTGATGATGAATTTCACGCCGTGCCAATCGAGGCCCTGCGGAAGGACGACCTCCCCGTCCTCGTCGACGTGCACGGTGACCTGGTGGTGCCTGACGTGGCTCACGCGGTATCCCACGTAATCGAACCAGCCGATGAAGGAAAACACCTTCAGAAAGAACTCATTCCACGCCTGCGTGCGGAAGGGGGTCTTGTGGCAGAGCTCGTGGCCCGCGATCCCGAAGAAGAACCTTGAGCAGGTCCCGTGGACGAAAAGCGCCAGGAGCAGGAGCGGAAGCGCCCACGGCCAGTTGCCCGCATGGACGTTCGAGAAGGCGAGATAGGCCAGCGTCGCGGTGACGGCGAAAAGAAGGAGTTGGGGGATGACCTGGGCGAAGGCCCGGGCGTCGCTCTTGCGCATGAGATCGCTCATGACGGCCCTGTCCACCTTGCAGCGGTACCAGTTGATCTTGATTTGTTCGTTCATGGCCGATGGCCGGCTCTGGCTGCCGGCGATGCCGCGGTGATCCCGGGAAAGAGGGTGTCCAGCCGACCCAGAACCTCGAGCGGCCGCCCCCGGAGGCCCGACGAGTGGACACACCTGGCCGCCGCGTTAGCCATTAATGCGAATTCTTGAATTTGACCACCTGGCTGCGCCGAACCATGAGCTCGGGGTAGCTCTTCGTCGGGTCGGCGTATGTGTTTCCCCCGCGATCTCGCCCGCGGGCGAGATAGACGTTGTGGGCTCCGGCAAGCTTCTCCGCATTGAATTTGACCGTGGTCGGGCAGAAGCGCAGGGTCCAGCCGCAACGGCGGATATTCGAGGTGTTTGGCTCCGAGCCGTGCATCAGCCGTGCGTCGTGCAGCGAGCATTCGTTGGGCTGCAGCTCGATGGCCACCTGCCGCGACTCGTCGCGCTGGGCCCTGACGACCTCGGTCGGGAAGACGTTGCGCGACGGATCGACGTCGTCGTAGTCGGAGAAGCCGGCCCTGCCCGTGAGATGTGTGCGGGGAATGACCCTCATGCAGCCGTTCTCCTTGGTCGAGGGATCGATCGCCAGCCACAGCGTGCACACATCCATCGGCTCGACGAGGCCCTTCCAATAGTAGGAATCCTCATGCCAGGGGACCCTCTTTCCGTTGCCGCGGGGCTTGCAGATGAAATGCGTCGAGAACAGCGCGATGTCCGGCCCCAGGATCGGCTCGACAACGTCGAGCAGGTCGCTGTCGGTGGCCCATTCGATCAATTTGTTGTGAACGAAGTGGGGTACGTCCATCGATTCCGGCCGCACGTCCGGCGGAAGGTCGGCAAGCATCTTCTCGAAATAGGCCTTCAGGCCCGCGAACCGTTCAGCCGACAGGACCGGCTTATGGTAGATGAGGTAGCCTTCGCGGCGAAATGAGGCGACTTCGGCGGGCGAAAGCCGGGCCGGGGAGGAGAGGGTCGGTGAAGGGGAATCTTTCATAACTTGGCCGGATCAGCATCCAACCCGGCATCGGCATTGCGCCAGGTTGACAACATGTTGAACAGCATTGGTATGGATATCTGTCCTAGGGGGCTCTTCGGTGGGGTAATCCGAAAGGACAATCACATCGCCGCAGCGGGCTTTGCAACCCGAAAGCGGACCCGCGCGCGCCCGATCTCCGCTCGAACCCCCGCGGCGGCAAACGACTCAGGCAAGGAAGGCGAGATCGACCCGGGCGCGGGCAACACGGCCCGATTTGCTCCGGAGCTCGATTCCCCCCGGCGCCGCGCGCACCGAGGCGACCACGTCGAAGCCGGGCGGGATCGACGCCACGCCGTGGATGCTTCGAACCGACGTCGGCCGGCGCGGATCCATGACCTTGTGAGTCGGCGATCCGGCGCGGGAGAACGGGTTGGCGGCCACCGAGGACGGCAGGCCGTTCGCCATCGCGGTGATCTCCTCAAGGCCCATGACGTTCCGGTGCCGGCCGTTCCATGGCGGGTAGTGCCTGCCGCCGTTCGAAAACCAGAACAGGGTCTGGCCGAGCTCCCTGGGATTCTTCAGCGAGAACCAGAGAAAACGCTGGCGCGGAAATGTCACGGTGGTCCAGCCAAACGGAAGGCGCGGATCGGTCGCCAGGGTCACCCCGTCCTCGAATCCGGGACGCGCCGGGTAGGCCGAAAGATCGGCCGTTCCCCCGTCCGCCTGGGGGACGCTCCGCAGCGACTTGAACCGCGCGCCCACCTTGAAGCTCGTGTACCCCCCGGCCGCGGGATCCTCGAAGGGCTCCGGCCAGACCTGCCCGAAAAGAAACGGGCCCACGGCGATGCGTCCGCTGCCCTCCTCGGCCGGGAATTTGAGCATCGCGTGGTGGCCGTAGCTCATGGGGCCGCGCATGCCGGAGATGACGTGCCGCTGATAGACGGCTGTGTGGCCGGGCTTGAGGGTCACTTCCTTCGTGATCAGGCCGCGCCGGATCCGCGTGGTGAAACTCAGGCGAAGCGTCACGCCCGCGCCGTCCCGCCGCAGGCCCTCGAGGCGCCAATCGCCGTTGGTGCACTCCCCGTGAAACGGGTGGCGTTCGCCCCGGAACGGGCGCGCGTCGTGTCCGAACGGCAGGCAGAAGAAGTCGCCGCGGGCGGCCCGGACCAGGGCGGGGGTCCCGGCAGGCACCTTCTCCTCCGCCCACGGCGGGACCGAATAGGGGCTGACCTTCCTGCCGTTCAGGAGGTAGGTGACCGGCGCGATCATTCCGCCCAGGCGGGTGACGTATGCGAGAACCTTGTCGGATTTCAGGCGCCAGCTCTGCTGGCCCAGCACTTTTGTTGTCTTCATGGGGCGGCTCCCGGGGGGGACTCGGTTGCACGTTGACAGCATCCGCGGCACCGAGCAAACGGATTGTCTTCGCCGTCGAGGGCGCCCCATCAACATGCCTGCGGGATTTGTGTTACCCCTGGAAGCGGACAAGACAGGCCACGCCCCGTTATCGGGCAAGAGCGTGCTGTACCTGGGCGTCCTTTGCTTCATCGCCGCGATCGGGGGGCTTCTGTTCGGCTTTGATACCGCGGTCATTTCCGGG
>Ga0182030_10021347_pt1 | contig 12136 bp, 11 predicted proteins | sample 812S3MmetaG_FD_121299 | JGI IMG/M metagenome (GOLD analysis project Ga0182030, IMG submission 121299) | Permafrost microbial communities from Stordalen Mire, Sweden - 812S3M metaG (Illumina Assembly) | ecosystem: Environmental > Terrestrial > Soil > Wetlands > Permafrost | place: Sweden...
AGAACGATAAAGGCACTCGCGATTGACGCGATCGCACTAACAGCCTCCCAAGACATCGTACACCGCCCTTCGAGCTGGGGACATTGCGCCACCAGATCGCCGGACTTGGCTGTCATGTGAGTCGATTCCCTACTGCGATCACGTCGCTGGCTGGTGCTCCGATCATCGACGCGATGCCGGTGCGGATGCTGTTTGATTCGGGACAGCAGTACTCGGTGCCGCGATGTGCGCGAACGACCGGAATGGCATGACTGCGCGCGCCTTGAATGCAGTCGTTAAACGCACGACCTCCATCATGGGTCGCGCGGGGCAGTGACGCTTAGCCCTTTGAATCCGGTCAAACCGTTGTTGCGTGCGCGCAGCCTCAGACGTTGCCGTGAGTACTGCCATTCTTGCTTGCCGAAGTATTGGCGTCGAAAACGACCTAAGCGCGAGCGGCCATCTCCGCGCCGGCACGCTGGAATACGAACTTGCCGTTTATGAGCGTGGCGTCGACTTCGATCGAACCGATGTCCTCGAATGCGGTCTCCAACGGATTGCGCTCGAGGATTGCGAAGTCGGCGAGCTTTCCGAGCTCGATCGAGCCCTTCTCGTCTTCTTCGAAGCCCGACCATGCGGCATCAATCGTCATCATGCGCAGCGCCTGGACCGCACTGATCGCCTCTTGGGGCTCGACGGCGTCGCCTTCGAGCGTTCGGCGCGAGGTGGCGATGCCGATATCTCGTAGCGGATCGGTCGGGAAGAATCCCGGACCGTCTGAGCCGGTGATCACGCGCAGGCCCGCATCGAGCATCGTCTTCAACCCGAACGCGCCCTTCAAACGATCCGTTCCGATGAACGACCGTACCGGCGGCATGATGGAGTGCATGAACGACAGGTTGGGCACCGGCACGATGCCGAGCCGCCGCGCTTTCTCGATGCGCTCCGGAGTGAGTGCCCAGTTGCCGAAGTGTTCGATGCGGTGGCGATGGTCGTCGCGCGGATGCGCCGTTATTGCAGCATCGAATGCGGCCAGTGCCATGTCGGCGGCTCGGTCGCCGATCGCGTGTACGCACACGCGGTGCCCGGCGCGATGATACGCGTCGACCGTACTCTCAAGCTCTTCGGTCGGAATGCGAATGATGCCGCAATAACACTCGTGTTCGTGCGCTGGATCGTGTTCGTCGGGCAGATAGGGATCGTAGAAGGCCGCCGCCTTACCGGTGATGCCGCCGTCGATCGACATCTTCACGCCGCCCAAGCGCAGCATGCTGTTCCCGAATCCCGAATAGAAGCCGAGGTTCAGCAGCGATTCCGGTTTGATCGGGCTCTCGATGATGCGGATCAAGAGGCTCGTGCGCAGCGGCAGCGCGTCTTCTTCGGCCAGTTCCTGATAGGCGCGGATCGCGACGTTCGTCATCACCATGTCGTGCACGGACGTAACGCCGCGCGAGAGTGCCGACTGCGACGCAAACGTGATGCCCGCTTTGAGGTGATGATAGTCTGTCTTGACACTGTAGGCGACCGGAATCTCCGGTCCGATCGCAGCACGCACGAGCAGTTGCGCGCGTTCGAGCAGCTTCCCGGTGAGTTCGCCCGTCTCGGGATCGCGTTGGATCTCGCCGCCTTCGGGATCGGGCGTATCTTTCGTTATCTTCGCGAGATTCAGCGCAACGCTGTTGGCGATGAAGACGTGCGCGCCGAACGTGAGGACGACGGGATGCTTCGGTGCGACGGCGTCGAGCTCGCTGCGCGTCGGTAACCGTTTCTCGGCCATGCGGCGATCGGCGAGCGGGCTGCCGAAGCCGTAAAGCCACGTGCCTTCCGCCGTCGTTTTAACGCGATCCCGCACGCGATCGACCATGTGCGTCACCGATGTGATATCGCGATACAGATCGCGCACGTCGACGGCCATCACCATACTCGTGCCGTGGTCGGCAAGATGCACGTGCGGGTCGATGAGACCCGGGATCAGCGTGCGGCCCTCCAAGTCGATGACCTTCGTCTTCGGACCGCGCAGCGACAGCACGTCGTTCGTGCTGCCGATCGCGGTGATGAGGCCGGCCGTTACTCCGACGGCTTCGGCGACGGAGTTGGACCCGTCAACCGTGAGGACCGTTCCGTTGACGAGTACGAGATCCGGGATCGCGTTGAGGTTCTGCACGACGCTGGTCTAGTGACCGGGATCCATGGCGTTTGCCGGAACCATCTCGCCGAACGTCAGCTTGGAGCTGATCAAGTTCTGCTGCACCATCATCTTCATCATCTTTTCCCAGTCGCTGCGCACGACTTTGTTCGTCCAGAGATCGGGTATCAGATGTGCGAGGAGGTTCGATTGTATTCCCGTGAACTCTTGAGTGAGCTTTACCTTATCGTCGGGATGCGTTTCGAGATAGAGCGTTGCTTCGCGAACGGCAGTTTGAAACTTCTTAACGATCGCTGGATTCTTGTTGGCCCAATCTTCCATCGCCCAAAACGCGCCCACCGGCTGACTGGGAACGGCCTCCGTGTAGTTCCACGATAGCACTCGCGTTTGTTTTGAATCGCCGATGATCGTCACGAACGGTTCCAGGGCCGCTACGGCGTCAACGGTATGCTTCTCCATGGCGCCTTGCATTTGTGCCAGCGGAATTTCGACTTCGTGCACGGTCTTGGGGTCGACGCCGTGCTTCATCAAGACGTCATGTACCGTCGCCGAATACTGGTTGCCGATCGAAAGATAGCCGATCGTCTTTCCGCCGAGCTGGCTCATCGACGTGATGCCGCTATCGATTCGCGCAAGCACTGCGCCTTGATCCGGCGCTTGCGCGTGCGCGACTTCGTTTTGCAGCACAAGCACGACTTTTTGGCCAGCCCGGTCGCGCGCTTGCATTGCAGTACCGGGGATGGCAAGCGTGAAGTCGAGGTCGCCCGCGCCGAGCGCGTTGAGAAGCACCTCTCCGTTCGTTGCAGGCGTCAACGTTGCATCCAACCCTTGCTCGGCGAAATATCCCAACTTTTGCGCGGCGTAGATCACGGTAATTCCGGTTATCTTGATAACGCCGATACGAATCGGAATTTTCGCCGTCTGCGCTTGCACATTTGCACCAGCGCAAACGAAAGCTGCCAGCACGAACGCGATTACGCGGAGCGCTCGCGATAGGCGGTCGGACGAAATCATGGAGGCCTTTCTGGTGAGGGAGCGGGTCATGAAACACCGGCCAGTGCCGGTGCGTCGTGTTCGAGCGCCCATTCGGCGATGTCGCGCTTGCGCGCATACCAAACGCCGGAATGCTGTTTCACGTAGTCGAGGCACTTGCGAATCGTTGGTACGAGCGTGGGACGGCCGCCGATGTGGCAGTGCAATCCCAGCTCCGTCCAGCGCGTCTGACCGTTCTGCGCCTCGGCGTAGAGGGTGTCGAACGTATCCTTGAAGCCTTCCCACAGCACGCTGGGCGGGTTGCGCGGATTCAGCCAAACGACGATGTCGCTTTGCGCGAGGTTCGCGCGCGGCATCATCACGATGTTGCCGCTCGGCGTCGACCGCACGAACGGCAGATCGTCGCTCGCATCGTCGCCGTTCCAGATATAGCCGGCTTCGCGCAAAAAATTCAGCGTGTTCGTCGAACCGGTGCTGCCGGGGCTCGTCCAGCCGACCGGACGCTCGGCTCCCGCTTTCATCAGCGCCTCGGTCGAACGGCGAATCTCTTCGCGTTCGCCGTCGGGATCCTCATCGCGCATCTTCACGACGTCGTTCGCCCAACCGTGGCCGACGATCTCGTAGCCGTCCTTCGTCGCTTCGCGCACGACCTCGGGGTGGCGTTCGGCGACGAGGCCGTTGACCGACATGCTCATCTTGATGCCGTATTCGCGCATCAACTCGAAGAGCCGCCACGCGCCCGCTTTCCAGCCATAGTCCCCGTAGGAAAGCGAGAAGTGATCGGTCTTGTTCGCGTCGCCGTAGATGCCGTACTGACTCTTCCGCTCGAATGCCTCGAAAGCACAGCCTACCGAGAACGCCATGCGATTTCCGTCCGGCCAGATCCATGGATTTCTCGCGCCACCGAACTCAGACGGCATATAAGGAACTCCCCGCACCGGTAAAGAGCAGTATCGGACGAGTGTATGACAAGCCGCAGCGCGAATACATAATGTGTGGAAGATAAGATTCCGCCGGGAGCCGCCGCCGGCGACTTTCGCCGCTCCGCGCTCCGCGAGTTCTTGCGCGCCCGGCGCCGCTCGCTCACGCCGCAAATGGTCGGTCTTCCGCCGCGCCGGCGCTGGGGCGATCCGGGCCTGCGGCTCCAAGACGTGGCGGAGCTCTGCGGCGTGAGCACGGGCTGGATCACCACGCTCGAACTCGGCGCGGCGAAAAATATTTCACCGTTCCGACTCGCCGCGATCGCCTCGGCCCTGCGCCTCGACGACACGGAAACCGCCTATCTCTTCCACCTCACCGGAACGCCGCAGCCGGCCCGCGCGATCGCACCCGGCACCGAGGCGCCCGTGCCGCTTCGCCACTTGGTCGAGTCGTACTCCGACGGCATGGCACTGCTGCTCGATCGCCGCTACGACATTCTCGCCTCGAACGAGATCGCGCGGGCGATCGGCATCGCCGGCGACTGCGAAGGCTTCGCGCGCAACCTCATCTGGCGCACGTTTCTCATACCGGAGTGCCGCCGCTTGTCGTGCCATTGGCGCGACGCGCAGGCCGGGCACATGACCGCCACCCTGCGGCGACTCTACGCCGAGAGCGCGTGCGACGAGCGCCTCGAAGCGCTCATCCACGAGCTGCTCGAGCAAAGCGAAGAGTTCGCGCGCAATTGGCAAGGCCAGAGCGTCGAAGAATCCAACAGCCGGCGCCTGAACTTCTTGCTGCCGAGCGAGGCGACGATTTCCGTCGGCACCGTCGTGCTGACGGCTGCCGAGGGGCTGCGCACGATCTTCTTCGTGCCCTCCGATGACGTCAGCCGCCGGAACCTCCTCGAATGCGCTCGAGCGACCAAGCCGCTATATCGCGCTTCCGCCCAAACCACACGTCGTCGCGGCGCGCGAACTCGAGACACCGCCGGATCGTCGGAATGAGCGTCGGCCGTCCACCGATGTGGCAGTGAATCGTAATCTCGGTCCACTTCGGACTCCCGGCCGCGCCTTCGGCCAGCAGTTCGGTCACGGTGTCCTTCCAGTTCTCCATGATCACCGAACCCGGATTGCTGTGGCGTAACCACATCGGCAGATCGTTGTGCGGCAAGTTCGTGCGCGGCATCATCACGATCGACCCGGCCGGCGTGTCCTGCACCCACGGCAAGTCGTCATTGCCGACGTCCCCGTTCCAGAGATAGCCGGCCGCGCGCAGATATTCCATCGTCTTGCTCGAGCCGGCACTGCCTGGACTCGTCCAGCCGACCGGCGCAACGCCGGCCGCCTTCGTCAGTTCGTCGGTGCAGCGCGCGATCATCGCTTGTTCGGCCGACGCGCCTTCTTCGGTCGCGAGTTCGTCGTTGACCCAAGCATGTCCGACGATCTCGTGCCCGGCATCGGCGAACGCGCGCACGACCTCCGGGTACATCTGCGCCGCTTTGCCGTTCGTCGAACAGCTGCTCTTGAGACCGAATTCGTCGAGCAGATCAATCAAACGCCACGCACCGGACCGCGCGCCATACTCCGCATACGAAAGCGAGAACGGATCGGGGTCTTTCGACGGCGGGCGCGTCGCGTATTGACTCTGCCGCTCGAACGCTTCGAGCGCGAGGTTCACCGAGATCGCGAGTTTTGCGCCGTTTGGCCATTCCCAGCCGCGTCGCGGATACCGTTGTCCGGCCATGATGTGTTTGCTTCCTCATTTCGTTCGTTTTTAGGATGGTGCGACGCCGAGCAGCTGCTCGAGCAGCGCGCGGTCGTTCGCCAAGGCGGCGGGAGATCCGTCGTACGCGATTTGGCCCTTGGCCAGCACGTAGGCGTGATCGGCATACTTCATCGCGAACGACAGCTTCTGCTCGACGAGCAGCACGGCGAGTCCGCTGCGCTTGAGCTCTTCCATCATCACGCCCAGTTCGTGAACCTTTTGCGGAGCGAGGCCTTCGGATGGTTCGTCCATCAACAGCAGCGTCGGATTGGCCAGCAGCGCACGCGCGCACGCGAGCATTTGCTGCTCCCCGCCGCTGAGCGTGATGCCCAGTTGCTTCTGACGTTCCGCCAGAACGGGGAACGTCTCGAAGACGCGCTCGAGCGTCCATCCGTTCGCCTGCGGCGCGCGTTTCGACGTGCGCCGCCCGAGATCCAAATGTTCGCGCACCGTGAGCGACGGAAAAATGCGGCGCCCTTGCGGCACCAGCGCGACACCGCGCCGCGCGATCTCATACGGCGCGAGGCCGTCGAGTTGCGCATCACCGTAGCGGATGCTGCCGGCACGCGGCGCGGTCGTGCCCATGATGCTGCGGATCAGCGTCGTCTTACCGGCGCCGTTGCGGCCCAGCACCGTGACGATCCGTCCCGGTGCAACGTCGATGCTCACGCCTTGCAAGATGTGGCTCGTGCCATAGTACGTTTGGATTTCGCGCACGGCGAGCCCCGGAAATTCGCGCATCACTCGTCGCCGCCGAAATAAAGTTCGTGCACGCGCCGGTCGGCGCGAATCGCGGCGGGCGAGCCCTGCGCGGCGAGTTCGCCTTCGTTCAAAACCGCAATCTGGTCGGCGATGTCGAACACCACGTCCATGTCGTGATCCGTCAGGATCACTGTTAGTTCGCGCGAGAGTGCGCGCAGGCGCATGCTCACGAGGTCGCGTTCGCCGCTCGAGAGGCCGGCCGTCGGTTCGTCGAGCAGCAACACGCGCGGGTTCGTAGCGAGCGCCATGACGATTTCGAGCAAACGCTGATTGCCGTGAGCGATATTGGCCACGACTTCGTCACGTTCGCCGGCGAGCCCCCATGTTTCGAGCAACTCGCGCGCGCGTTCGTTGAGGTCGTTGGCCGTCGCCGGAGACGCGAACGACGCGGGCGAAAAACCTACCGGCCCGTGCGTTGCGATCGACACGTTTTCCGCAACCGTAAGGCTCGGGAACAGTCGCGAGATCTGAAACGTGCGCGCGAGACCCGCTCGGACGCGCTTGTGCGCACGGTGGTGCGTGACGTCAACGCCGAACAGCATGACGCGCCCTTCATCGGGACGCAGCTGACCCGCAATCAGGTTGAACAGCGTCGTCTTACCCGCACCGTTCGGACCGATGATCACGCGCCGTTCGCCCGCTGCAATCTCGAGTGTCACGCCACGCACCGCCCGGACGCCGCCGAACGAGATCGTCACGCCTTCGATCGCGAGCGCCGCGCTCACACCGTTTTCACTTTGCGGGCAAGAACGAAGCGCCGGAAAATGCCCCGCGGAGCAAAAAGCACGACCAGGATGTAGATGCAACCGAGCATGGAGTTCCAGTACGGCGTCATCGAGCCGACCGTGAAGTGGATGACGATGATCGTCGCGGCGCCGATTGCCGGACCCAACAGCGTGCCGGCTCCGCCGAGAATCACGGCCATCAAACCGAACGCCGACTGCGATACGCTGAGGTCGTCCGGGCTGACCAGACCGGTATAAAATCCGGTGAGCATGCCGGCCATTCCGGCGAACACCGCGGCGATGATGAAGCACACGTATTTGTGCAGCCACACGTTGTAGCCGAGCGCCGCCATGCGGGAGGGGCTGTCTTTAATTCCACGCAGCGCCTGGCCGAACGACGAACGTCCGATCGCCGCCAGCGCGATGCCGCAAACGATCACGAAGACCGTCACGAACGTGAAGTAGGCGGCGTCGGAGTTCAGCGCAATGCCGAATCCAAGATCGGGTCGCATGAGCCCGGGCAAGCCGTCGGATCCGCCGGTGACGGAACGCCAGCGAATCGCCAGCGCCCAGGGCAGATACCCGAGCGCCATGCTGATAATCAGAAAGTACGCACCCGACGCACGCAACGCAACGGCGCCGAAGAGCATACCGAGGATGCCCGATCCGGCCGCGCTCGCAAGCAGCAACGGAAACACGTTGGTGACGCCGTGCGTGGAGAGCAGCGCCGCAGTATAGCCGCCGAAACCGAAGAACGCCGCGTGGCCGAGCGAATCGAGCCCAGTATACCCGACGAGCAGATCGAGGCTCATCACGAAGAGCGCCGTCAGCAGCGCTTGGGTCAGCAGCCCGACGTAAAACGATGCGAGCAGCCCGCTCCACGCGCCCACGAGCATAAGCGCGAGGAACATGCAGACGATGAGCGGAGCGCGCCGGTTCACGCGAGCGAACGCCGGCCGAAGAGTCCGGTCGGCCGGATGGCGATGACGACGATCAGCAGCAAGAAAATCGCGAACAGCGAGATCTCGGGAAAGAGCGACTTGCTCAACGTGTCGATCAGCGCGACGATCAAACTCGCGGCCAGCGTGCCGCGAATGCTGCCGAGCCCGCCGACGATCACCACCACGAAGCCGAGAAAGCCGATCTCGAGGTCGACGCCGGGATACACGCCCAAGAACACGCCTCCGACCGCGCCGCCGAAGCCGGCCAGGGCCGTACCGAACGCAAACACCCATACGAAGAGACGCCGCACGTTCACGCCCATGCAGCTCAGCATCTCGAGATCGTCGGCGCCCGCGCGCACGAGCGCCCCGAGATGCGTTCCCGTCTGCACGCGATCGAGCACGAACGCCAGGCCAAGCCCGAGGAAGATCACCGCGATGCGGTAGAGCGGATAATGCGCGCTGCCGACGGCGACCGAACCGGCGAGAAACGGTGGCACCGGAATGATCGCGGGCGATCCGCTCCACATCGCGAGCGCGGCATCGCCGACGACGAGCAGAAATCCGAACGTCAGCAAAACCTGGCGCAGCGGATCGCTTCCCACACGTTCGATCAGCGTACGCTGCAACAACGCGCCGAGCACGAGCATCGTGAGGATCGCGGCCACGATCGCAAGCGGATATGAATGGGAGGCGGTGAGCGTGGCGAGCGCGATATACGCGCCGAGCATGTAGAACGATCCGTGCGCGACGCTCACGATGCGCATCAGCCCAAGAATGAGCGAGAGCCCGGCGCTTACGAGAAAGAGCAGGGCACCGAACGAGAGCGCGTTGAGCAGCTGCGACGTCCAGAAGCTCATGGGTGCGTTACCGCGGAGCCTTCCAATCCTGGGTCACGCCGCCGATCGTTTCGAGCACTTTGCCGGTGGCCTTACCGTCGACGAACTGCCAGCGAACCAGACGCGTGCTGACCGTCGCGTTATTGTTTTCATCGAAGCTGAACATTTCACCGCCGGGCTCCTTGAAGTGCGAGTCGTGCAAGGCTTGCGCGAACGCCAGCCCATTCGGTACGTTGCCCTTCAAGATGCCGATCGCGGTAACGACGAGCCGGCCCTCGACGTATCCGCTGCGTGCGGTGGCCTGCGGCGAGTCGCCGTACGCTTTCTGGAAGCTCTTTTCGAACGCGATCGTCAACGGATCGGTGAGCGTCGGCGACCACAACTCCGCCGTAAGAATCCCGTCAACGTCTTTGCCCAGCGACTGCGCGACCCCGGCCGCGGAGATCGTCGAAGCCGACATTGCGAGCTGTTGCGTCACGCCGAAGCTGCGATACTGGCGCACGAAGCGCAGCGTGTCGCCCCCGAAGAAATAACCGTAGATCAGATCGGCCTTGGCATCGCCGAGCGTCGAGAAATACGGGCCGTAGTCGGTGTCGCCTTGCGGCGGAAAGATGCTCTTGACAATCGAGCCGCCGAGTGCGGTGAACTGCGCTCCGACCATGCCGGTTGAATCGTGGCCGGCAACATAGTCCGATCCCATGAGGATGACGCTCTTGAATCCGCGGCGGTGCAGCAGCCACGCTAACGGACGCTCCATTTGGCCGGCAGCCGCTGCCGAACGGAACGCGTACGGCGATTTCTTCGAACCGGTGATCTCGGCCGCGATCGTCGTGGTGATGTATGGAACTTGCGAGCGCACCGCGTACGGCAAGAGCGTGAGCGCGACCGAACTGTTGAGACTTCCCATCAACAGCGACACTTTGTCGTTCTCAACCAGACGGCGCGCTTCGGTGAGTGCGGTAGCCGGCGTGTTCTGATCGTCGGCGGTAACGATCTCCACTTTCCGGCCACTCACGGTGTTGCCGTTTTCAGAGAATGCGAGCTGGATGCCCCGCAGCAAGTCTTGCGCGACCCCCGCCGACGATCCGGTCAGCGGCAATATCACGCCGATCTTGATCGGATCGCTCGGCGACGCCGGGCCCGCTCCAACCGCCGTGCAGGCAATAGCAGCGGCCGCCACGACATGAACGGCGGAACGGAAGAGAACGATCATCCCTTGAGTGTACGGCACGTTCGGCTTTGAATACATAATGTCGGAGAGATAAGACTTAGGACACTCGCCACCTTCCGCCAAACGGCTTGCGCTCGCGCTAGCGGCCCGTTATAGTACGCGCAACATGAGCGCCACGAGAAAGCCTCGGCGGCGGGACGGGACGATGCGTATCGGCTCGTTCTGGCCATATTCGCGAACGTTGATTCCGTCGGCCGAGATCGCGCGGCGCAATCCCGACGTGCTCGAGCTCGACAACCACATCGCGTTCGCGCAAGCGCTCGAAGCCGCGGGCGTCGATTTCGCGTTGATCGCCGACGGATACGCGCCGGCATCCGCTGCGAACTCGGAAATCGGCTTTCAGGATCCCTCGACCAACGCGGTGATTCTCGCCGTTCCGCTCATGCTCGCGACGAAGCACTTGGGCATCGTCTCGACGCTGCACACCACGTTCATCCATCCCGTCGTGATCGCGCGGCTCGGCGCCCACCTCGACTGGGTCAGCGGCGGCCGTTGGGGCTGGAACATCGTGAACGGTTTTCGCGAACACGAAGCGCGGCTGTTCGGCCTCGAGGGCGAACTCGATCGCGACGGCGGGTACGAACGCTCGCAAGAAGCCGTCGACGTCATCAAAGCGCTCTGGGCGAACCCGCCGGAAGGCATCGACCATCGCGGCAAATCGTTCTCGGTCAAAGGCAAGATCCGGCGGCCGGTTCCCGACGAACTGCCGCTGCTGGTAAGCGCCGCGGCGTCGCCCCTCGGTCGTTCGTTTGCCGCCACCAACTGCGATTATTTGTTCACGTCGGCGCAAACGGCGGATGCCGTCGTTGAACTGTCCGCCGATTTGCAACGCGACGCCGCGGCTGCCGGAAAGGACGATGTGCCCGCGATTCTGATGCTCTCCGACATCCTCATCCGCGATCGGCCCGGTGAAGCTCAGCAACTCTATGCGGAGCTGATGGGCACGACCGATCCCGAAGCGCAAGCCGCCTGGACCTCGCACCTCGCGAAGATGCGCAACGAGAAGCGGAAACCGGGCGAGATCATGACGTTCTTGGGAACGGCGAACGAAGTCGCGGAGCAGATCGTCGAGCTGCATCGCGCGTGCGCTCTGACCGGACTGATCCTGCGCATGCCGCTGTGGTCGGCGCACGAAGCCGCGCGCCTCGCGCCCGTGCTCGCACAACTGCAAAAGGCCGGCGTCTGGGTGCCGCCGGGCGAACGCGGATACTGCTGGTGAGCGAAATGGAAAACAGGTTCGACGGCGACGTCGTCGCGATCACCGGCGCGGGCGGCGGCTTCGGCCGGCGTTTCGTCGAGGAGTTCATCGCGCGTGGTGCGCGGGTGTTCGGATGCGACATCGATCCCGACGGCGTGGAACGCGCGCGCGCGGCAGGCGCGATCGTGGACGTTGTCGACGCAGGCGATCGCGACGCGGTCGTTCGCTGGGTGGCCGGCATCGAAGCTGCCGCCGGCAGTGCGATCGGCGTGCTGATCAACAATGCGGGCGGACACCTCGGCACGCCGCCGCGTTCGATCGAAAACGTCAGCGACGGCGAATGGGATGCGATCGTCGCCGCAAATCTCGGCGCCACGTTCGCGGTCTGCCGCGCAGCCGTGCCGGCGATGAAGCGCGCCGGACGCGGGCGCATCATCAACATCAGTTCCGGCGCCGGCATCGCCGCGTCGCGCACGAGCCCGCATCCGTACACGGCAGCAAAGCACGCGATCGTTGGTCTGACGCGCCAGATGGCCTACGAGCTCGGCGCGTTCGGCATCACCGTGAACGCCGTCGCGCCCGGACTTGTCATCTCGTCGGCCAACACGCGCAAACTTTGGGAAGGCATGTCGCCCGA
>Ga0182030_10021348_pt1 | contig 12135 bp, 13 predicted proteins | sample 812S3MmetaG_FD_121299 | JGI IMG/M metagenome (GOLD analysis project Ga0182030, IMG submission 121299) | Permafrost microbial communities from Stordalen Mire, Sweden - 812S3M metaG (Illumina Assembly) | ecosystem: Environmental > Terrestrial > Soil > Wetlands > Permafrost | place: Sweden...
CGCTCACGCAATCTTATTATCAGTACTGTCAATGTCTAATGCGAATAGATGAAATACGGCTGTTCAGGAGGCAATTGGGCAAAATCAGGCGTTCGGCGGGGTAGCGTGGAAATCGAGGCTAGACCTGGAATTTCGACATCGCGTGAAGCAGATGTTCCGCCACACTCGAGAGTTCCGCAGCGCTGTTCCGCACCTGCCCACTCCCGTCCGCCATCTGGCCCGCGGCGCGATCCACCACCACAATCTCCTTGGCGATATCCTGCGTGGCCTGCGAGCTTTCCGATACGCGCAGGTTGGCATCGCGGACGCCGATCGAAGCCTCGGCAATATTCCGTGAGATCTCCTTGGTCACAGTGGCCTGTTCCTCAATGGCCGCGGCGATAGAGCTTACTATGTCGCTGACCTCACGAATCACCGCGGAGACCTTTTCGATTTCCGAGATGCCGCCGGCAGTGGATGACTGGACACCTGCCACCCGCGCCTTGATGTCTTCGGTGGCATTCGCGGTCTGCTGGGCCAGCGCTTTGATCTCATTGGCGACGACCGCGAATCCTTTGCCGGCAGAACCGGCGCGCGCAGCCTCGATGGTAGCGTTGAGGGCCAGCAGGTTGGTCTGCGACGAGATTTCGCTGATGGTTTCCGTGACCTTGCCAATCTCCCGCGCCGCCTGTCCCAACTGGTGGATCTGCTTGGTGATCCGCGCGGCTTGCTCCATGGCACCCTCCGTAATGCGGCGCGCCTTCTCCGAGTTGCCGGCAATCTCACCGATGGTGGCGGTCATTTGGTCGGTATGGGAAGAGACTTGCGCGAGGTTCGTGGTGGTTTGTTCCATGCCGGCCGCTACCGAGATCACGTTGGCGCTCATCTGTTCGGCAGCCGCGGCCACCGAGTGGGCCTTGTCGGATGCTTCACGGGAGTTGTCGGCAATCTGACCGGAGTTGGCGGCCAGTTCAGTGGACGTTCTGGATAGAGTCTGAGCGCTGTCGGAAATCTCGCGGAGAACACCTCGCAGGCTGACCGCCATGGTATGCATGGCAACCGCCATTCTGCCCACCTCATCGTCGCTCTTATGGCATAGTTCGTCTTTGAGATTCCCTTGGGCAATATTCTGCAGAACGGCGACGGCCGCAGCCAGAGGCGCACGGATGGAACGTGTCGCCAGATACGCGCAAAGGCCCAGTCCTAGCGCCACGGGAATCAGCCACAGCGCCGCCTTCTCCATTCCCGCCCGAACCTGGCTGTCGACTCCGCGCAGACTGCTCCGCAAAACAAATGCACCGTGTATCTCGCCGGCATGCCATCCTTCCATGCGGAAGCCCACAACATCTTTGCCGTCCTTGCTATTGGCGGCAGGGAAGCCGTGACACGACATGCATTCTTCGCCGAGACGAATCGGCCTGGCATAGACCATCTCGTTCTTTTTCGAATCGACCGCGAAGTACTCCTCCACCTTGCTGTCGGCGAATTGGTTCAGGATGATCTCTTCGTCCGGAGTGGGCGCATTCTTGGGATTTCGGGGATCGCGCGACGGAATACGAAACTCGTATCCTTCTTTGGCCGCGACGTGTTCGATGGCCCTCCACGCCGCAACCACAGGTATGGTCCCGTAGAGCCGGGTCGTCCGGAAGTCCGCGGCCTTGCGCACTTCGCTGACTAAGGACTGCCGATCGAAAGTTCCGCCGGTGTTCATGGCAGCCACACTATCGCGAGTGTTTTCCGCCGAGAGAATAATTCCACGCATGGCTTCGCGCGCCAGCACCAGACCTTGCTCGTGAATCACCGATCTCTGAATCGCCAGTCCGGCAACGGCGGTAATCAACACGGCCGCCCATGCAATGGCCACCGTGCGAGTTGAAATAGTCCATCTGAAATTCATCGCAGTCTCAATCTCACCCTAGAGTCCTATCGGCGGAAACCGTGAAATACATGAGGGAAATCGGGAAAACGTGCCAGACATGTTTCCGTGGCGCTTCTGGGACGCCGCCCGGGACATTCAGCACCGTTCCGCCCCAATGAAAACACCCGCCCAGGCGTCTTCTTGCGCCCGAAGGGTATCGCCGGAATCGAGTTCCACAACCACACTGCGGAACTGGAAATTGTCGCAAAGGACACCCGGAGGCCCACCGGATTGCCGCTGGACGCGGTCCACCACCCGCTGCCGGCACTGGCCGGGCTCACGATGGTATCGCGGTTGGCGTCCTGCGCGGCGCAATGGCAGGCCTGCCATTGGAAGCAGGCTCGCGGTCAACGCTACGGTCCGGATCATGTTGAATTTCATAGTCTCCTCCGTGTTCTGACCGGGCAACGAGATCTCCAGTGTGCGATTCGGCGCGTGCGCGGTGAGCACCACGTATTACAATTGCCCCGTGACCATCTCACGTCGCAGTCTGCTCGCCGCAGCCGCCCTGCCCCTCTTCGCCCAATCGAAACTGAAAATCGTGGTCACCGGCGGACATCCCGGCGACCCCGAATGTGGCTGCGGCGGCACCATCGCCCGCTACGCCTCGCTTGGCCACGACGTTACGCTTCTTTACCTCAACCGCGGCGAAGGGTATTGCGGCGCGGCCAGCCTGGACCGCTGCGCCGCCATCCGCACGGCTGAAGCCGGGAGTGCCTGCCGCATCCTGAAAGCCCACGCCACCTTCGCCGACCAGATCGACGGCCGCGCCATCGTCGACGCGCTTCACTATGACAGCTTCGCGCGCCTGCTCACCTCTGAAAAGCCCGACATCGTCTTCACCCATTGGCCCATCGACCGGCACCGCGACCATCGGGCCATCTCCATGTTGGCGCTCGACACCTGGTGGAAGAGCGACAAGAGTTTCGCATTCTACTATTACGAAGTCGCCGACGACACCACGATGTTCGCACCCACCGAGTATGTCGACATTTCCGAGGTGGAAGCAGTACGCCACGAGGCATGTTATGCGCATGCTTCGCAGTCGCCCGATAAGTGGTATCCCCTGCAGGTCGCGATTACTAAGCGTTACGGCGCGGCAAACGGATTCACGCAAGCCGAAGGCTTCCTGCGGCACCCGGAAAGCAAGCGCGCGCTATTGCCGTAACCAGTCGCTGCTCCCGAGCGGTGCGGCTCGAAAGTCGCATATACTGTCGCAATGCGCCCATGCCGTGTGCTGATCTGCCTTGCCTGGGGGAGTGCACTCGCACTCGCTCAGAACCCGGATTACGATTTCTATCCGGAATTCCGAAGATGGGCACAACAACTTCGTGCCGCGGATCGTTCCCTAAGGGATGCCGCGATTCTACCGCGTTACGCCGAAAAACTCCGAGGCGAAGGTACCGCGCCTCCCGAAATCGAACGCCGGGTGAATCTCATTAAGACTTCGCGGAACGGCCTGGAGGATGACTTCTGGAACCGATACTTCGCTCACGGACAGGGCGTGTACAATACGGCGCCCAACAGCTTCCTGACAGAGGTGCTCGAAGGGCTCAAACCGGGGAGCGCGCTCGACTACGGAATGGGCGAGGGCCGCAACGCCCTGTATCTGGCAAAGGCAGGCTGGCAGGTTGCCGGATTCGACCCCGCTGCGGAAGCCGTTGCACTGGCGCAAAGCCGGGCAAAGGAACTGGGTCTGAAGCTCGATACGGCGACCGTTCGCGACAGCCAATATGATTTCGGTAAAGAACGTTTCGACCTTGTGCTGTTCAGTTGGGTCCAGCCAACGGCGGAGTTTACGCCAAAGGTGGCCGGCTCATTGCGGACAGGCGGTATTGTGATGGTGGAATGCCCGGCGGATTGGTTCCCGCGGAACGGCTTACTCAAGGTACTCGACGCGTTGCAAGTTGTCCGCTATGAAATTGTCAACGCCAAGGCCGACTTCTTCAATCGCCGCGACATGGACGTGATTCGTCTGGTCGCCCGTAAGCCCGCGCCATAACCCGTTCTCAGACCTTCGCCGCCGCCGCGTTCGACGCGTGGTAAGAACTGCGCACCAGCGGACCCGATTCCACGTGCGCGAACCCCATTTCGAGGCCGGCGCGTTTGAATTCGGCGAACTCCTCGGGAGTTACATACCTCACGATCGGCAAATGCTTGGGTGAGGGTTGCAGGTACTGCCCGAGAGTCAGAATATCCACGTGGTGCGCCCGCAAATCGCGCAGCGTTTCCACCACTTCGTCCTCGCGCTCACCCAACCCCAGCATCACGCCCGACTTCGTGGGAATCGACATCGCGACTTTCTTGGCATGCGCCAGCACGTCGAGCGACCGCTCGTAGCGCGCGCCCAGCCGCACTTGCCGGTACAACCGCGGCACCGTTTCGGTATTGTGATTGAACACGTCGGGCGCGGCTACCATCACCGTCTCCACTGCCGCGTGGCTGCCCTGGAAATCCGGTACCAACACTTCGACGCCACATCCTGGCATACGCTCGCGAATGGCGCGGATCACCATGGCGAAAATCTCCGCACCGCCATCCTCCCGGTCATCGCGATTGACGCTGGTGATCACCGCAAAATTCAGTCCCAGTGCGGCCACCGCTTCGGCGACACGGTTCGGCTCGTCGTAATCCACCGGCAGCGGAGCACCTTTCTGCACGGCGCAGAATCCACAACGCCGTGTGCACACGTTGCCGAGCATCATGAAGGTGGCGGCGCGCTGATTCCAGCACTCGCCCACGTTCGGGCAGGCGGCGCTTTCGCACACTGTGTGCAGGCGCAGACGGCTCATCAGCGCTTTCAGATCGTGGTAATTGGCGCCGGCCGGCGCCGGTGCGCGGAGCCACTTGGGCCGCTCCGGTTTGGTGGCTATCGAAACCAGCATCTCTGTCGTCTATTGTACTGAACATCGCTTCCTGACGATCCTGTTCCACCCCCAAAGGGACAGGGTCGTCAGGGTTTCTTGCCTTACTTTCCGCACTTGGCATCAGTCGCGCAATACCGGCAGACTTCCTGCTCGATTACGCGGGGCGTTAATCATCGGAGCCTCGTCAGGCCAGTGCAAATTCGCGGCGGCGATCACGCAGCCAAGCGGCTCCTGCGGACGGAACGGCGCGCCGGAGACTATAATATCGCTAGGGGAGCGCACGACCGATGGAAACACCCTCGCCAGAATCGATTCCCATCGTCCTGGGACAAGAAGATGACGGTCGTTGGTGGGCCGATATCGAAGCCATGCCCGGGGTGATGGCCTACGGACCGACCCGCGCAGCGGCGGTTGCGGCTGTTCGAGCGTTGGCTCTGCGGGTTGCCGCCGACTGCATCGATCATGGAGAGGACGTCCCACCGCAGTTCGAGAAGGTCTTCTCCGTCGCATGAGCCGTTGGCCATCGGTAAAGGCGAAGCGACTTTTGGCGGCCCTTGTCCGGATCGGATGGACGGTCGTGTGGCAAAGCGGGTCCCATCGGCGACTCCAGCGGCGTGGCTGGCCCAACTACACGTTCGCTTTTCATGACAGCGAGGAAATTGGTCCGGGACTACTCGGACAGATGGCGAAGAAGACTGGCCTGCGTCCCGAGGACCTTTGAGTTGGATGCGGGCAAGGCCCGAGATGGCTACCGGGCCAGGTGGCTGTGACGGGTCAGTTTCCGGAAAAGCCGTTTTTGTCGATTATCCTAAATCCGGCAGTTGCGGCCGGACGAATCGCCGATCAGCCCCCGGCTCAACCGCTTGTGAATACGGCGGTGCTTACCAGAAAGGTGAGCTGCGCCGCAGTTGGAAATTGCTGGCGGTAATGGCTGTACCGACGCGTCCCTCCGGGCGGGTCTCTAGCTCTTCGCTATCGATGCTCATCACGTATTGGTTCAGGCGCTTCGGCAAGAAACTCGGCTTTCTGCCTGTACTCGGTCGCATTCGAAGCCCGCGTTACAATTCTGGCGGATACTCTTGCCGCGCCACGCAGGAGATCCGCACCGGTCAGCCCGCTTGCAACTGCGAGTTGATCCCGGCTGGCAAGACCTTTGTGGTTCCCGTTAGTTGTTCGTGGGACAGCCTCAGCCGGCCGCAGGCACCGCAACACTCAGCCGCTCCGCCGTCTTCACCAGTAAATCCCAATTGCCCTGCTCGACCGGAATGCCGTCGCGCAGCCGCTCCGCTTCGGTGCGCCATTCAGGATCGCCCGCCACCATCACCTCGTCGTACCCGGGCGCGGTGGGTGTGCCCTTCATCAGGTGGACCAACTGCTCCACCCGCCCAGTAAACTCTTCCACCGGCATGAAGCGCGCGATATCGATGGCGATGAAGCACTGGCTGCAGCGATTGTGCCGGCCGCGAATGCGAATGCCGCCCACCTCGTTGGCCATGGCCCCGCCACTCAGCACCGAGCAGAGGATCTCCACCATCAACCCCAGTCCGCTACCCTTGTACCCGCCGAGCGGCATCAGCATACCTTTGTTATAGGCCGCTTTAGTATCGGTAGTAGGTACTCCTTGCGAATCGAATGCCCAACCGGCGGGGATTTCGTCCTTCCCGTTGATGAACGCCTTGAAAATTTTCCCGGCGGCTACGGTGGTTGTGGCCATATCCAACAGCCACGGGCCGGGCACCGACATGCAAATCGGATTCGTCCCGATCCGGCCTTCCCTGCCCTGCCATGGCGGCACGATCGGCGAGGCGTTGCAGAATACCAGCCCGATCTGGCCGGCGGCTCGCATCTTCTGCGCCCACCAGGCCGCCGCGCCGAAGTGGTTGGACTCGCGCGACACCACAATCCCCACTCCGTTGGCCGAGGCCAGGCGGATGGCGTGACCGCAGCACGTCTCGCCAACCGATTGACCCAGCGCGTTTTGCGCGTCGAACACCAGGCAGGAGCCACTCTCCGAGACCACCTGGCCTTCGGCATTGGGATCCATTTCTCCGCAGAGGATTTGCTCGATATAGTAGGGCAGCAACTGCAAGCCGTGGGAGTCGACACCCCGCAGGTTAGAGGCGATCAGAGAATGGGCGGCGGTGCCGGCGCGGCCGGCGGGCACTCCGGCCGCGATGAAGATGTCGGCGGCGAATTGGGTCAGAATGGGGGCGGATAGGACGGGCATGAACCCTTTAGAGTACCAGCCATGCTGGGAGCGGAGGTAGCCGCGGGGAACTTTCTGCCCGCTGCGGTGTCTATTTCTTTGCAAGGCCGTGGTTTTCCTGATAGCTTGAAGTCAGGCTGAATTGTGAGGCCACCCGTGGCAACTTCGATTCTCGATTTAAGCGCTCAAAAGGCGTTGGACGGCGCCGATAGCGACGACCTGCGGTTGGTGGAATCGTTGCGTGCGGGCGCGGCTCTGGCTTACGAAGAATTGCTCGCCAGGTTCCAGCAACCGGTGTATGCCCTGGCATTACGGCTACTGGACGATCCGTCGGAATCCGCCGATGTAGTACAGGAAGTCTTCCTGAAGGTGTTCCGGAACATCGGGGCCTTCCGCGGTCAGAGCAGTTTGAAGACCTGGATTTACCGGATCACGGTGAATGAGGCCCACAATGCGCGCCGCTGGTTTTTCCGCCATCGCAGACGCGAGGTGGAGTTGGATTCGGAGCCCGAGGAGGCTCGCAACTGGAAGGACATCATTCCCGACGGTTGTCTCTCGCCCTTCGATGTGGCATTCGAACGGGAACAGCACGTCATGATTGAGGCGGCGCTCGAGAAATTAAGCCCCATATTCCGCGAGGCGGTGGTGTTAAGGGACATCACCGATATGAGTTACGAAGAAATCGCGGAGGTACTTGGTGTCTCCCTGGGGACAGTGAAGTCCCGAATTCTGCGGGGCCGTGAAGCCTTGCGGACAGAACTCGCGGGAAGCCTGAAAGACAGGCCGGCGCCGCGATTAGTGCCGAAGACGGCAGAGTAGAAATGGTATGAGCTGTGACAACGTCAAAGAACTGATCTCGTTACTCCCTGACGGCAGGATGCCGGGGGCTGAGCGGGAGACTGTGTTGGCGCACACCGCTGTGTGCCGGGAGTGCGGCGCCCATTTGGAGTCAGTGCAAACCCAGCGCGCTATTTTGCGAAAGATGGCGCGGACGCCGATGCCAGCCGATCTCGCCGCGCGGTTGAAGGTGGTGGCATCGCACGAGCGCGAACGGCAACTCGCCCGCGCTAACATCGGCGTGCGCGTGCGGCGCATCGCCAACCGGATCGACCTGGCGTTCGAAAATCTGATGCGGCCCGTGGCGTTGCCCGTCACCGGCGGCTTGGTGTCCGCGCTATTGCTGTTCGGCCTGATGATGCCTTCTCTGAGTTTTGCGCATAAGACCACCGGGCATGAATCGTACGCCGACGCCGTCTCTGAGCAGTTGTCGCGGGCAGACATATTTCCGGCTACGTTCCCCACCGGGCAGCTCGTAACCAATCCGTATGGGCAAGTGGACTCCGACGACGATTCCCCCCGAATTGAACCGGTGGATTCCACGCCGTCGGACTTCCTGAACATCGTGGACCTGACGATTGACGAAACCGGCAGAGTGGTGGATTGGACCGTGGTGAAAGGCGTAATCACCCAGGATATGAAGAGTGTGATCCTGTTATCCACCTTCCAGCCTGCCACTAACATGGGAATGCCAACCTCCGGTAAGATCCGGATGGTCCAGTTCGCCCCCAGCGCTACGGTTCGCGGCTAGCGGTTTAGGGTGTCGCGCCAGAAACTCGGTCAACATTTCCTCATTCGGGGCTCCATCCTGGAGCGTATCGCCGCAGCCGCCTGCCCTACCCCCGCGGACCTCGTCATCGAGATCGGCCCGGGCCGCGGCGCCCTCACCGAGAAACTCCTCAAGCGCGCGGCCCGCGTGATCGCCGTGGAACTCGACGCTTTCCTGGTGGACCACCTCCGGCAGAAATTCGCCGATGAACCGCGTCTCGAAGTGGTCCATGCCGACGTGCTCGCGACCGATCTGGCGCAGTGGGGCCGCGCGCCGGTCGCCGGCAATCTTCCCTACTACATCGCCTCGCCGATTCTCGAACAGGCGGTGCGCAGTAAGGCGCCGCGCGCGGTTTTCCTGATCCAGAAGGAAGTCGCCGAGCGTCTGGTGGCGCAGCCCGGGACTCGCGACTACGGCTTCCTGACAGTCCAAACCGCGCTATATGCAACCGCGCGGTTGCTCTTCGAGGTGAAACCGGGAGCTTTCCATCCGCCACCGAAGGTCGACTCGGCAGTGGTATTGGTCGAGCCGCACAATCGCGACTGGGGCGTCGACCCGGCGGGCCTTCTGCGCTTCGTGGGGCGCGCGTTCGCGCATAAGCGCAAGACCCTCCGCAACAACCTGGCGGAATTCTATGGCAAGGATGTGGTTGACGCGTGGCCGGAAGCGGGATTGCGCGCCGAGCAACTCTCGATCGATGAATTCGCGCGGATGTATGCGAGGGTGAAATAGCTATCGGCTGTCGGCTATCGGCTGGCGTAGTGCGTCATGCAGAATGACGATTATGCCTGAGAGGTGGGGCGGACGCCCTCGTCCGCAGCCGGCCCCTGGCCGGCTTCTGGTGGGTGGCTGGGCTTGAGGGCACCCGCGCAGACCTGGGGTCCGCCCAGGGGTCTGCCCTGGGGTCTGCCCCACATTGCAGAGAAATAACCTTCCGCACTTCGGACGCACTACACTAAGCGATCGGCTACCGGGTGGAAAATGTCGCGTTAGCATGAGACGCCTCGTAGAACCGCGTCCCCAGCTGATAGCTGATAGCTGATAGCTGACAGCTTCCCATCTATGCGAGAATAGCGGCTTCCGGAGGCGATACCGAGTGACCACAGAACTGAATCTCGACTATGCGGAGGCCCGCAGAGCCATCGACGCGATCATGGAGGAAGTCACCCGCCGCGGCAAAGCGGCGGTGATCGTAGTGGCCGATTCGCACGGCGAATTGATCGCCCTCGCGCGCATGGATGGCGCGCCATTTTCTTCCATCGCGGTAGCCAGCAACAAGGCGTTCACCGCGGCCCGCGCCGGCAAGCCGAGCTTCGACGTCGGCGCCAAGGTGCGCCACCCCGAGCAGGGCTTCGATATCTCCTATTACGGCGATCCGCGCTACTGCGGCTGGGGCGGCGGCGTGCCGGTCAAGAAGGATGGCAAAGTGGTCGGGTCGGTGGCCGTCAGCGGGCTGCCGCAGGAGGAGGACATGGAAGTGGTGCAGCTCGGCGTGGCCGCCGCTGGCTTTTAGCTGTTAGCTCTTGGCTGTTAGCTCGCCGCTTGGGCGGCTGAAGGCCACGCAGATTTGCGGCGCCAGCTAACGGCACATACTCTCTGGTTACCTCAGGACCAGCTGATAGCTGAGAGCCGATAGCTGATAGCTATTTTCCAACTTCCACCGCAAACACATACGTCGGCCCGAGCATATTCGACCGAAACAGCACCCATTTGGCATCCGGCGAGAAGCGTGCGTTTGGCTCCAGTTCCGGTGTTTCGAGAGTGCTGCTGCGGTCGCCAAAGCGGCGCGTCACAGAAGTGCCCTCGCGGGAAACGGTGAGCGTGCCCGGCGCCATCCGGACGACGATTTCGCGCCAACGGCCGTCATCGCCGGGCGCAATTTCGAGCGATGTTTCCAACGTCTGACCGGCATAGGAGATGCGCGAACGGCTGGTGAGGCCACCGTCGGACCGCCACTCCACGTCCGTGGTCCCCATAGGCTGTTCATCGATCGCGATGAGGAAGCGCGCGCGGTCTTCAAACCCGGCAAGGGTAGCGGGCAATCCGATTCTTGTATCCATGGGGGCTCCTTATTCCATCCGTTCGCGCAGCGCCGCTTTCACTTCGGCGCTCGCGCGGAAAGTGCCGCGCACCTTGATGGAGTGCACCGCGGCAAGGGCCAATTCTGGCGTCACGTCTTTGGTGAACATGCACAGGCCCACCACGTTGATGTCGAGTTGCTTGCCTTTGGCCACCAGTTTTTCGAGTGTTTTGCGCCCGAAGATAGAGGCGCCTACCAGCGGCGATTGGCGCAGGAGCAGCTCCTGCATGGTCGAAGTGTGGGTGAGCAACTGTGTGCGGACGGCCGCCACCAGAAAGTCCGTGCGGCTGGCGTAGTGGCCCTGCTCGACGAGCACGTCGATTTTTCCGAGGTCGACGACGCTGATATTGAAGGATACCTTGTCGGTGTCTGCCATATTCCGATCATACTCCAAATGGAATACAATGGGAATACCAAATGGTTCATGTGGCTGCACGGAGGCTTTCGGCAGGCCGCCGGAATTTGGCCACTCAGGGCGTGCAGTCGACCGGCGAAGTAGGGTGAGCTTCAGCCAAGAGTGTTCAGTTTCCGGGAATCGGCGGCTGGTTTCGAAGGTTTGGACTCAACACCGCTTCAATCGCAGGACGGCAAGCCAAGTAGCATCGCGTTTCAAAGTAGACATCGTCGGTCCGTGAGATCCCGCGGACTTCTGCCGCAACTAAGGTCTGCTCTTTCTGTCAGTAGTGCGCTTTCGACTGAGTTTCCATGAGAGCGTCGAGCCGCTTTCCGATATCGACAGTGCGGCCCGGGCCGACAGTTTGCCTACAACGGTTCTTGCCCCGCATCAACGGAACGCGTTGGCAACTGTGTTGTGATTCCCTTCCACGGGCTCCCGGACTGCCCGGACATGGAACGGGGCGCGGATCCCCCCCGCGTCCGGACGACCGCACCTGCGCCGGGGACAGCATGCATCCACTCGAGCCGCCATCGAAATGCGTGACTGCTACATGCATCACATCCCCAGTACCGCATTGATGACGATTTCGATGTCCACTACGTTAATCGTACCGTCGCTGTTCAGATCGCTCTCCACCGGCGCGCCGCCCAGGGCTTCGTTGATGATGCGTTGCACATCGGCGACCGTCCCCATGACCGTCTGGGTGAGCACCGCCGAAGTGCTGGCCGCGGTATTCGTGTCGCCGCTGTAGACCGCGGTGATCGAATGCGCACCCACTGCCAACTTCGAGACTGCCAACGAGGCCGACCTACCGCTGATGGTCACCGTGCCCAGCGCCGTTGTGCCGTCCAGGAACTGCATTGTCCCAGTGCCAGTGGTCTGCGACATCGTCGCTGTAAAGCTCACCGATTGGCCCGCCGTCGACGGGTTCGAGGACGCCGTCAAGGTCATCGTTGACGTTGCCTTGTTCACCGTCTGGGTGAGAACCGCCGAAGTGCTGGCCGCGGTATTCGCGTCGCCACTGTAAACCGCGGTGATGGAATGCGCACCCACTGCCAACGTCGAGACTGCCAGCGACGCCG
>Ga0182030_10021349_pt1 | contig 12134 bp, 8 predicted proteins | sample 812S3MmetaG_FD_121299 | JGI IMG/M metagenome (GOLD analysis project Ga0182030, IMG submission 121299) | Permafrost microbial communities from Stordalen Mire, Sweden - 812S3M metaG (Illumina Assembly) | ecosystem: Environmental > Terrestrial > Soil > Wetlands > Permafrost | place: Sweden...
CGCAAACTCCTCTGGAACCTCAATCACCATCTTGGGCATCACACCTCCTGCGACTAGGAACAAATCTTGCCAGCCTGTTTTAACATATTCATGGCAATTTGTCCAGCATGAGAGCCACACCCGGAGAAAAGCTACAGTCAGGTCATCGAGGAGGAAGCCCGCGACCAGCGCCGAAAAACGATCAAGCAGGCGTCAGACGATTTCCTGGTTGAGTACAAAGCGAAGCACGAGTCTGCGACGTTCGCAGAATACGCCCTCGGGCACGTGACCGACCTCCTCGGCAAGCGACTCGTTGTGGAGATCACGCCGACCGTCGTGAAGCGCTACCAGACGGATCGCCTCACGGAGAAAGCCGGTCCAAAGACCATCAACGACGAAGTGCTGCTCCTCTTGCGGCTGTGCGGCGACCAGGGCGATCTTATTCGTGCGAAGCTGCGCCGCGAGAAGGCGATGAAACTCGCCCTCCCGCCGTCGCCCGGACGCGCCTACACCGCCGACGAGAAGGCGCGCATGCTCGCGGAAGCTGCGAAGCTGCGGAGCAAGAACATGTACCCCGCCCTCGTGGTGGATCTGAACTGCGGATTGCGCGATAAGGAGTTGCGCGAACTCCGGTGGCGGCAGATCGACCTCGTCCATAAGAAGCAGCTCACGGTGGGCAAATCAAAGACCGACGCAGGCACGGGCCGGGTGATCCCGCTGAACGACACGGTCATGATCGCCCTCGAGGCGCACGCCGCGTGGTACATCCGTCGGTTCGGTGAGTGCAAGCCGGAGTGGTATGTTTTCCCTGCCGGGAAAGGCCAGCCGAACGACCCCACCAGCCCCGTAACGACGTTGCGGACAGCATGGACCAAGGTGCGCGACAAGGCGAAGGTCGTCGGACGGTGGCACGATAACCGCCATACGCTCGTCACCGAGCTTGCGGAGTCCGGCGCAGGCGACGAAGTCATCATGAGCATCGCCGGGCACGTCTCGCGCGCCATGCTTTCCCGCTACTCCCATGTGCGGATGGAAGCGAAGCGGCGCGCCCTAGACGAAATCGCCGCACGCCAAATTGCGGCCGACGAGAAGCGGCAGAAGGAAGCAGAGCAGCGGCAGCAGGCTGCGGCGGTTTCTCAACCAGCTATTATTCAGTGATCGTCAAACGCATCGCGCCAGAGACGATCATTCCCCGCGAACGTCAAAGCCAAGGTACCTAAGAGCTTTTGCCATGCGTCCGTTCATCGGCGGGCAGTCCTGAGGTTTAATCGTCCCGTACAACTCGAGCGCACAAAACATACCGAAGTACGCCAGCTTCCTTGATCGGTCGTACAGTACGTCGTGCAGGCGTTCGATGAAATCCCCACCACCATGAACTAAGTGCTTCAGTGTCCGCTTCGCCTTGCCGACATCCTCGTTGTTGGCATGCCAGAAAGCACCTGGTAGATTCGGCCTCCCCCCTTTCACAAATCTGGCCTGCTCGCTGAAGGCGTGGGTCGACAGGAGTCCTTCGCTCAATTCCTCCTTGGAGGCAGCATCAATCCCACTCGACGTTCCAAATATCTCCTGAACTCGGTGAAGCCAATCTATGTAATCTGTAGGGATTTTGTCTTGGTCCGTTTTCGTCCACTCGCGACCGAGACGGAGGATTTCGGCGCGACGCTCGTCTTGAGTTCGCTTGGGCGCAGCTTCCCACGCTTCCTCCCCAGGAGCGTAGGTCAATCGCACCCAATTCAGAAACCTATTCGTCTCGTTTGCCGCACCCAAATCTTCGAGTTCGGGCCGGCGGAACTTGTTCTCTTCGAGGAGCTTCGTCACCTCGTTGAACGATGGACGATACTGTTCGTAAACCTGACGGCACAACTGTTCCAGAAAAATACGTTCTGACTTCCTGGTCTTGCTTCCGACGTTGACGTTGATGGGCTCCGCCCTGCCGACGGCGGCTTCGATCAGCCCATCGGGGCCGGGGCCAGATTGCTTGACCCGATGGTACGTTTCGGTAAACGTCTTCAGCTTGTCGGCTGTCAGCACCTGGGCAAACTCCCAGAGTTCGGAAAACAACGCGCGAAGTTCCACGATGGCATCAAGGTCATCCGGCTGGTCAAGTCGGATCGTCGCCTCGCGGTTGGACCGAAGGCCGCCGTCCGTCAGATTAGACGACCCCACCAATGCCGCAGTATCGGAGATGTAGATCTTCGCGTGAAATCGGTGTGTCAGGTACCGAATCGAAATATTCGGTATTCCATAAACTGCAGCCAGGGCTTGGGGAGTAGTGCTGGCATTTAGGCCGACCAACAGTTTGACGGACACCCCGTTCTTGGCCGCACTCAATAGCTGCCCCGTCTCTGTTACATACGGCGCTGCGATGTAGAGCTGGGCAGTTTCGAGCGTGAGGTCTGTGAATGGATTGATTACAAAGTCCTTCGTTGGACCGTTGGAAAAGACGCTGTTCATTTGGGATTCAGTGTAACAACCGGCGGTCGACGGCAGGTCACCTCAGACGCGATCAGCACGGTTCGCCTTTCGGGGACTCCGTACCGCAGCCGTCCTGGCTGCCAACGCTTCGTTCGCAGCGAGGACCCCCCTGATCGCGCCGTTGCAAAACGGCCGCTTCGTGAAGTCAGAAACCGTGAACGGTCTGCCCAGCCTTTTCGAAAGGCATGCCAGACAAATGCAGTCAGTGGGCATCAGCCCCAAGCTCTTCCAGAGCTTGGGCCGGAGCATGAACAGTTCGCCCGCGTACTCCCCGCAATCTCGGCAGTCGTCATGGCTCCACGGCATCAGTTCCTCCTTGCCTATCTCCATCTCGAACGGCCCGCCCGTGACGCCATCACCGGAGGGAGTTCCCGTCCCGATTATATTCCGCTCCGGGTAGAAGACCATCGGGACGTGGCCGTCTGGCTCCAGGCCTGCGGAAATCGGCTTTCGCCCCACTGACAGCAAGTGAACGCCCCGTGGCAACGTCCATCGGAGCCGGGTGAGCATATTCGTCTTTTGTTCGCCTATAATAGAACCGAGACACCATGCGGAAAACCAAGAAACTCAATCCTCTCCAGCGACTGGAGCACATCACCGCCGCCGGCGAATTGCAGTGGGACATTAACCAGGGCAAGATTGTGGAAGCGGGCGCGAACCCCCTGCTGGATCGAGATCGCAAGATCTACCTGGCCGGGTGGGGTCAAGGTGCGGGATGGGCACATAAGGCCATAGCCGATGAAATGCTGCGGCTATCCTCGCCATGGAAGCCAAGCGAGAAGTACGCCCACGTGAAGCCCTTTCCCGCCCAAGCGGACCGTGGCCGCGAATTCCCGGATGGCTCGGTCGAGACCTGCTACCAAGTCTTGCTCAGCTTCCTGGAGATGATCGAGGAGGCGCTGGCTATGCCGGAAATGGAGAAGCCGGACGTGGCCGCCAACAAGGCGATCTGCCGGTTTCTGCGCGACGATCTCAAGCGGGCGCTCAACGCGATTGAGGCTACTGAGCAGATGGGCGGTGATGAAAGCTGCGAAAATGCGGGTTAGCCGGCGCGATCGTGAGACGATCAGGCGCGCAGCGGAGACAAGGGTCCCCCCAGAGTCCCCCCAATTAACGCGATAATCCGCATTTTGCGCGCGCAAGTAGTTGTGTTTGCAATGCGAGGCGGCTACAAGCGGCTCGGCTGTTAACCGAAGGGTTGTAGGTTCGAATCCTACCTGAGGAGCCAATCTTTTCTATAACTTCCAAGCTAAAAACACGGAAGGCCCTCCCCGCGAGACGGCTACTTTGCCCATTTCTTTGCCCACCGTTTTTGGGCGCAGTTGCAGAGAGAGTTGCGGACCGTCGGCCATCCGCGCGTTAAAACCCTCGTCCTGAACCCTAGAAATGACTTCATGCACCATTAAGTGGACCATCGGGGAATGGCTTGCCCGGATCCTGAAACCATTGGAGCAATGTGGCGTCGCCGTGGCCAACGGCGAGCGCGGTGAGCTTAAGCATGAGCCTCCTTATTCGGCGTTGTCGGAAACCCATTCCGTACCCTGTGCCGGGCGAGGTGAGCGCGGTGGGCGTCGGTTAGGTTCAGTTGAACGGTCGGTTGGATACTCAATTGGTCGGCGGCAGCGGGCGTTAGCGCTGGTGAGCGCAGTATCCGGCCTTCATCGTCGAAGCTGACGAGCCCGGCGTCGAAGGCGGCGTCCCAGAGGGCGGAGAGTAGGAGGCCGTTGTGGACGTCGAGGCGCAGGGCGTCGGTTTCGCATTCGGCCCACGGCACGATGTGCGAGGCGCGGAGAAGGGCTGGGTCGGTGATTCCGGTCAGCGGGCAGCGGCCCTTCCAATACTCCATGAGCGCTTTGCGGAAAACGTCCTGGCCGACGCGCTGCACCACTAGCCGCTCGGCTTCCGTGGTGCGCGGGATGGAATTGGTCTTTGCAAGGAACTCCTTCAGCGGGGCGTCAGGCAGGCTGACGCCGAGGCGGTAGGTCCGGTCGAGGGCGTCGTGGAGTTCGTCGATGGCGTCGAACGAATACACGGTTCCGGCCGGTGCGTTCACGGCCGCGGTCGGAGGCGTGGCTGGCGGAATTCCGAGTTCAGTGGCGACGGCTGCAAGGCCGACCGCCAGTAGCCATGGACCGTCCTTCGAGCCCGCGCCCAGCCAGATATCGCCCTGCGCGGTGGTGGAGCGGAAGTGAAGCCAACCGGAGTCCAGCCCCAAGTCGATGCGAAAGCCATTGTCGAAGGCGGCCTTGTGGAGTTCGGTGCGAACGACGAAGGATGGGGGATTCTCGATCATTTCAAGTCGCCGGCTTCCATTCGGTTCCAGGCTTCCAGTACCAAGCGGCGGGTCCGGTATTCGCCGAACTTCTTCATCTCGTTGTTCTTGAGCACGCGGAAGGTTTCCGAGGGATAGTCCTCGCCCATCACGTCGGCCGGGTCGAGGATGTAGCGGAGTTCGTCGCGCGTTAGACCGTAGGCGCGAGCATACGAGGCGTCGAGTTCGGCACGCAGCACGGCGCGGCGGTCTTCGTGCCACTTGAACGGCGGAAGCGGACACCACTCCTGGGGGCGAGAGTACCAGGCAGAGGTGTCATAGACGTGTCCTCCAGTCTTGTCGCGATTTTCGTGCCACTGCCGTTCGATCGCAGCACGAAGCGTCGGGTCGGCGTTGTGCCAGACGTCGTCAAGAAAGACTTGTAGGTCCCAAGCGGTGCAGGTGAGCTCAACCACATTGCAAACTATCCTCGTCCGCGCATGGGCGCTCAACGCCGATGGTGGAGGTGCCGCGACTTGTTTCATCGTTTCCTGGGGTATGCTTGGTTGGTTTAACGAGTTTCTGAGGCAATAATCAAAAACCACGCTGTTGAACAGAGCGCACAGCATGCAGAGATCTATCGGCCCAGGCCCGACGGCGAGTATCCATCCGTATGACGTCGCACCATAAGGAATAATCGACGCAATAACGGTTCGCTCGTCATCGGACCGCGCTACGCGTCGAAACCCTAGTAGACCGGACGCGCAACTATTACGGTGCCGTGAAAGCCACTTGTTCGATTCCGCTGTTGGCGCGTAGTGCTGGCCAGTAACAACAAAGGACGATGACTGAAGCTCTTCAGCACGTGTTTCGACCAAGATGCCATTTGCCTGCGAAGCGAAGCGGTGGTTGTATTGGTGCCCAAGTCGCCCCTCAAATAGTCGATCGAATTGCTCTCTTCCGTTGGTGTACCTGCCTCCCGAAGATCGGAAGCCTTGCGCTTCAAGCCACTCGGACGAGCGGAAGAGGTGGGAGTCGTTCGACATGTGAAACATCGTTTTTAGGGACACGCCCCAGGGATTTCCGACATCGCTTCGGCGCTCGTCAATCAGAACCGGAACTCGCGAGTAAATCTTCGCTGTCAGTTCGGCATCATACCGTGAGCGGAATATGGGTACGGTTCGGATATTTGGATGGATGCACGCAATGTCGTCGGCGCTCAGAGTGAAGTGCCGTTGTTTGTCCCTGAAGTCGGCTTGTGTCCGAGAAAAAAAGCTAAAAGGAATGTCAATCGGGCCAGAGTTTCGACCTCCGGTAGTTAGGAGCGAAAACTTGAATCGTGCATGTCCGATCCTGTCGAAATATCCAAGGCCGGTCTGAAAGTCGTGCAGGCTTATGATTCTACGTTCCCGCAAGATCGACTCAAAGTACGGAGCGGTCGTGGCATCGGTTGCGATCCCGGTCGGAACAATTGCTCCAGCCCGTCCCGATTGGTTGAGGATGCTCCCGAAGAGTTCAGCAAATAGCGCATAAGTGTTGACGTCTCCCCGTCCGGTCAGCAGAAAGCGGCCGGCCTCTCGCGCAAAGATCGAGGATGCTTCAGCAGTGCGCTTTGCCACTTCGAATTCTTCAAACAGGCGGCGTTCCCTTGTTCCTTTTGGAGCTTTCATAAGATTGGCAATCATCTTGGTGCGTGCATCAGTGGTTGGAGCTAGCGCGATTCCGGCCTCGCGTACCGCAAAAAACTCCTGTTCCTGAAGCTTGATGCGCTCCCAAGGAGGATTGCCGATCACCACATCGAAGCCGCCTACCGACATCACTTCTGGAAATTCGAGCGGCCAGTGGAATACGCGCGCCCTATCAACCATCGCGCGGGCCGCACCCACCAATGGCCCATACACTTGTCCGCCGGACAGCGTCCGCCAAACATGGTCGGTCGTCGGCACCAGCGCGGCTCCAGGCTCGCGAGGAGCGTCCTTTTTCGGTAGCAGGAACGCCGCGATGTACAGGTCCGCCGCAACGCGCCAACTCCAAAGTTGACGCTCGGACTTCGCGGCGGCGAGTCGCTTCTTCTTTTCAGCGATTTCGCCGGTGGTGTCTTCGGGCAAATTGCGGACTGCGCGTAGCGATGCCGCCAATGGCGGCGCAGCGGGCAGCAAGTTCTTGCCACCAGTGAAGTCAAGCGTACCCTGTCCATCACGTTCGGCCTTGTTGCGGCGCTCGAAATACTTGGCTGCATCCTTGTCATCTCCCGAGAGAGGTTTGTAAGCAGCGTCCGGGATGCCCTCGCGAAGTACTTCGAGGTTAAAGACACCGAGGAGCGAATCGCCGCAGAGGATGCTCGCGTCTAGGAATCCGAGCGGCTTGCCGGGTTCGACAGTTTCAATCCACAGCGCCACCTTGGTGAGTTCGACGGCCATAGGATTTCGGTCCACTCCATGGACGCAGGAACGGACCACATCGCGCAAAGCATGGCGATAGTCCTGGGCCGAGGCGACGCCGCCGGTTCGGGCGCGCGCCACGCGTGCGGCAATTCTGCGCGCCGCCGCCAATAGGAAGTGACCGGAGCCGCAGGCGGGATCGATGACGGTGACGCCGAGCAATCCCTGAACCTTGCCGTTGGACTCGGATTCGACGCGATCGAGCACCGGGTCCAAGGCGCTATCGAGAAGCGTCTGCACCAAGCTATCGGGCGTGTAGTAGCTGCCTGTGGTCTTTCGCTGGTTGCCTTTGGTTTCGTCGCCCTCGGCGAAGCTGATGCCGCGTCCCTCATCCACCAGGATCGGGGTGAGTTCGAGGAGACTTTCGTAGACGGAACCGAGTTCTTCGGTTTCCATGTCCCGCCAGTTAACGGGGACCAGGCTCGCGTCGTCTTTGAGCCAGGCCAAGCGGTAGACGGCTTCCATGAGCGCGCGGTTCGAAAGGCGCGCTCGTTCGAGGTCGGGGATGACGTTGTCGAACAGTCCACCGAGCGCGGGGAGTGCGATTTTCGGTTGGCCCTGGGCGAGTCCGGCGAAGGTGATGAGCAGACCTTCCCAACGGTCGAAGTGCTGGTCCCAGGCGGTTCGGCGGATGGCGCGGTCGCGGAGGGCGCTGAGGGAGTAACCCTCGGCGTAAAGTTTGGCGGCGCTCGGCGAAGCACCGGGCGGATGGAGTAATCCCCGATCTTCGGCCACAAGTAGAAAGATGAGCCGGTACACCAGGCGAAGCAGTTGGCCGAAGAACTCCGGTAATGGCAGTTCGCCGGCAGTGACACGCGTGCGGAGGCTGCTGTTTTCTGGATGCGCGAGGAATCCATTGCCGAACGCCAGGAGCGCGGTTTCCACGCCGTCACGGAGGCGGTCCCGCGCTACCAGGCCTTCGCTTGCACCGGCCTCATGCCAGCGTTCGAGGGCGCAATCCGTCACCGGCGTTCCCGGCGCCCCAAAGCGTGTGGAATGGAAGAGTTGCCAAATAGCGGCGAAGTCGGCGAAGTTTTCGCTTTCGAAGATCTGGCGGAGGTTGACCTCGACAAAAGCCGGCCGCGTGAGGCTGGCGTTGTCGCGCATCAGCCGAACCTGGTCTCCGTTGGTGCAAAAGCCCCAGAGAGCCTGATCGGTGTGATTGAGCCAATCCTGCAAGGAGGAAGCAGCGGATCGCCTGCGGCCGAGTTCTGTTCCATGAGATGCGGAGAGGAAGGCGCTCGCGCGGTCCAGGTCGTCAGATGGAGGAACGATGACCACGGGAACGCGACCCTTCTTTGCTTCGAGAGCAATGGTCTGACCTTCGTCACGACGCGCTTCGACGTCCGTGAAACCAAACACCTGGCTGAGTAGCCCGTCCATTAGAGACAATGCCGCACCGGCGGATGGAGTGGGGCTGGCGGCAAAGTCCTTGAAGAGAGCGGCGCCGATTCGGAAATATCTGGCGATCTCGTCGCGCAGTGTAAGCCCTTTGGGGACCGCGTAATCGGCCTCGGTCTGATTCGCGGCGCCTCGCGCGGCGATTCGCGCAAGCATGGCCGACGAAATGAGGCCACCTTCTAACGTAATGGTGTCGAATACGACCGACGAAGAACGCCGCGCCCTCGAAGCCTTAGCGTTGGTGGAATGTTTTGCGGCGGTTTTCTTCGCCGGTGCCTTGTTTTGGGCCAATTAGATGCCCCCCGGAATCAATGCGAAGACGCCCATCACGTCAGCGGGCAAGACTGGCTCAACCGTCACGCGCGGGACGTTGATGCCGGCTGTGCGAACGCGGCCATGGTCTTTTGCGAGCGATGCGGCTCGTTGTCGGGCATATGCCGCTATTGGACCGTCGAGCAATGCCGAGACTCGGCTTCGAGCTTGTTCCACCATGCGGTCCCGAGCAACGTCTGCAAGATTGCCGCTGGCATTTACTTCAAGCAGGCTCCACGCGGCTGCGCCATCGGCGCACGGTGATTCGGCGGTTCCTTCGAATGCGATTGCTGCGGACTCTTCGACGAGCAACAACTTCTCCTTGCGCCCTCGAATCACCAGTTTGAAGCGCAAGCGAAGGAGAGCGAGTGTTGTGATTATTTTGACAGCCGGGGTCAGCCACGCGCCGGCCCGACCGATCGGCGGTACAGGGCTGGCACTGGGATCGAGTGCCGCTTCGAGGAGCGCTTCGGCGAGCGTCGCCGGTAGAGGATGGCTTCGGACCACAACTTCCGCGTTAGGCGGGGCTGGTTCCTCAAAGCCTAGCCGGATGGAGCCTTCGAGGCCGCGGGCAGCCAGCCGTTCTTTCAGCGTCACGGGCAGTGCGCTCAAGTGCGCCTGTGGCACAGTTCCACTCAGATCCAAGGGAGCGTCCAGTCGGCTCAGGGCGCGTTCCACGAAACGACGAACTTCGGCGGGTCCACCCATGAGCTCCCGCCACCGGCGCCATTCGGGTGCGACTTCCTGGGGCTTGATCGCGTTCTGGGCGAATCGAGCGCGGGAGCGGCTTTCGCCTTCCTGCGCATCGCGCCATCGCGTCTCCATGCTTCGGGCATCTTGGTCGAAGCCAAAATCTAAACTCAACTGTGGTGATTTGCCCTTGCGCAGAAGCACCGCATTCATCAGAGCGCCGGTAACAGCTCCGCGCTCCTCCGGTAATGGAACGGTTACGCCCGTTGCTTTCCGGATGGCTGCGGCCTTACGCAGAATGACATCAAGCACCGCTCCATCGATCGCGCTATCTGGGGAATAGAGGAGAACGGAGCGAACAATGAGCGAGGACTGGCCGAAGCGGTCCACTCGACCCTCACGCTGTTGGTGGCGCGTTGGATTCCACGAGAGGTCGTAGTGGACGACGGCGTCAAAGAGAGTCTGGAGATTAATGCCTTCCGAGAGGCAGTCGGTAGCAACAAGCAACCGCTGCATCGCGGAGCCCATGTCGTCGACGCGAGCGCGGCGTTCGTCAGAGGGAAGTACTCCAGTCACCGCCTCGACGCGGAGATGAGGAAAAGCCTTGCGCAGTCCCTCCGCGACGTGTTCCGCAGTGGCGATGAAGCGGCAGAATACGACGGGATTGGCTCCCTGGGCGACCAGCGGTTTAAGGAGCTCAACGACGGCGGATAACTTCGGGTCTTTGGCCTTGACCAGCCGGTCCGCCTGCGCGATCAACTGCTCCAGTGCTTCGTCCTTCGCGAGTCCTGATGCAGGTTCGACATCAATCGACTCGGCTTCATCATCGTCGAAGACCTGTTCCCCAAGCTTGTCCAGATCCCCGGAAAGCCGATTGCGGAGGGCGCTGGCTGCGGCGGCGGGAGACGATCCAACGCAGCGCATGAGTGCCAGCGTTCCCCAGAAAGCGAGGCGTCTCCGGTGTTGATCCTCTCCCGAGGTAGACACTACGCTGAGGCAATAGTCGAGGACGGCTTCGTGAAACGAGAGATGAGCGGAATCGAGCGGGTAAGGCTGTTCGGTTGTCTCATGGCGAGGGAAAGAGCGGTCTTCACCCCAATCGCGCCCGGTGATATCGACGCGCTGCCGTTGAACGAAATGTCGCGCCAGGCGGATTCGCGAATCTTCATCGTCCAATGCACCCAAAGAGAAACCAGGATCGAGAAGGCCGAGTAGCCGGTCGAAAGCGGCCTCATCTCCACTGTGCGGCGTAGCGGTCAAAAGAATGAGATGGCGCTCCTGATCCTGGGAGAGGAGCTTGAGCAGTTCAAACCGCTGCTGCCTGCCTTGATGCGCACCGACGCACGCGTGTGCCTCGTCGACAACAATGGTCTTGGGACAGGATCGTGCGAAGCTGTCGCGCCGCTTGTCTGCTTTGATGTAGTCCAGGCTCACGACCGTGAAGGGATGGGCGTCGAAGAGTGTTTGCGACGCGGGTAGTCCCCGTTCCAGGCGGGCCGCGGTGGCGGCGGTGACAGCCACGGCATCGAGGTCAAACTTTGTCTTAAGTTCGGTGGTCCACTGCTCCACCAGGTGCGGAGGACAGAGCACTGCGATCCGATCAACCTCGCCGCGGTCGAGCAATTCGCGGATGATAAGGCCGGCCTCGATGGTTTTACCGATACCGACGTCGTCCGCGATCATGAGCCGCACGGTTGGGAGGCGAAGCGCCATCAATAGAGGAACCAATTGGTAGGCGCGTGGTTCGAACCCGAGTCTTGCTGCCGATCGGAATGGGCCTGCTCCTCTTCTCAGCGATAGACGAAGTGCGTCCGCCAGAATTCGCGCGGCGTCCTGAGTTGCCAGCACCTTTGAGTCGGGTAATCCAAAGCGCGCCGGCCTGACGGGATCGCGCTCTAGTTCTGGACGCAGGTACTGAATGTCCGCCTCAGCTCCGGATAGCGGTCGAAGGCAAAGCCAATCGGCCTCTGGGGACGGCATGGCCACCCATTCCCGCCCGCGCGCAAAGACGAGATCCCCTGGTGCGAACTGGGTACTCATTGTCGGACTCCCAGCAACCTCACGAGTTCGGCGGGCGCTTCACTGGAATTGTTGTCAATGTGAACAACGGAAAAGCCAAGAGCCTCCAGAGCGGACCGCTGTTCTGGTGTGAGTGCGATTTCCGATGCCACTACTAGATGGGAGCGCCACACAAGGGGGAACGACGTGCCGGCGACCAGTAGGGGATTCGGATCGGGGTCTGGCACGCCTGCGCCGTTGATTCGTGCGTTCAGGCTATTTGTGTTGTTAGGCTGCTTGACCACCATGGGGATTACGTTAGCGCGTGCGAGGCGAAGCAGAGTCTCCAGAAGTTCGGGATCTGTGCGGTCAATGTGTTCGTGGTCCGGTTGGTTGTAGTAGGACAGGAGGCACCGATAGCAGCCCTTCACACATTGAGCATTTGCATCTTCGACTAGGTCGGCGGGGTCGCCCGTGCCAATAGCAAAATCGAGATTCTGGAAGTGCATTAAGCCAAGAGCGGACCTGGCAACATCGGCGAGTCGTTTCGGTTCTGATACCAGACGCGTCAATACTCCGGCTCCGCC
>Ga0182030_10021350_pt1 | contig 12134 bp, 8 predicted proteins | sample 812S3MmetaG_FD_121299 | JGI IMG/M metagenome (GOLD analysis project Ga0182030, IMG submission 121299) | Permafrost microbial communities from Stordalen Mire, Sweden - 812S3M metaG (Illumina Assembly) | ecosystem: Environmental > Terrestrial > Soil > Wetlands > Permafrost | place: Sweden...
CCCGGCGACGGGGGTCGCGCCAGTGGCTCTCGTGCCGCCAGGCGCACCGACTTCGGCTGCTTTTTCAACCATCGCAGCCACCACCCTGTCTGTCACGCCAGCCGACTTGAGCGCAAGGATTTGATCCGGCGTGACGATGTAGTGCGCCGGTTGGGTCTTCACCATGCTCAGAACAACTTCGTCGGAGATCCCGGACTGAAACATCTTCACAATCGCATCGTTGGTCAGAGCCTCCTGGGCGCCCGCCAGGAAAACGACAGCGACTAACAACCGCAAGGTCTTCATGATGCCTCCCTGTTTACAGATATGGATCGGCGCACAAGCATGCACGCGTCCCGGAACCGTTCGGATATGGCAATCCTTGGCAGTAACGGAAAAAAAGTCCTGAAAAGCTGTAAATGCTCTGCTCGTGCCCGGCCGTGGGAGTTTCCCGCCTTGATCGTAACGTTAGTACGCGCCCCTCTCAAAGCGCAAACATGCGCACAAACCTGCACAGAGTTTGATAACCTTGGTTTTCAAACTCCATGGCTGAACCCTACAGTACCGAACAACTCGACACTTGGCCGGAGATCGCCGCGTATCTGGGCGTCAGTATCCGGGAGGCGCAATACCGGGCGAAGAACGAAGGGCTGCCGGTCCACCGGGGTGTAGGCAAGAAGCCGCGGGTGTGGGCGCTGCGGTCGGAATTGGATGCGTGGAGACTGAAGGCTGGCGCGGGCAACGCCGCTCCGTCTACCAATCCTGCAACTGATCAACCGCTGCAGATGTCGCCTCCCCACACTCTGTTGAGAAAAGCAACGCCCCGACCGTTCAGTGGGGCCGGCGGGCAATCCTCGGTGCTGCCGGATTGACTGCCGCGGCTGTCGGAGCCAAGCTGATTTTCGGCACGCGACAGCCACGGGTGGAACGTGCCGTATTCACGGGCAATCTTCTAACCGCTCTTGATGGACTGGGAAGACCCATTTGGACACACCGGTTTTCTGGAGTTCTCCGGGAGCCGAACGCTGAGGACTTGCCGTGGCGTGTCCAGGTGATCGACCTGGAAGGTAGTGGCCGTCCGGGCGCCATGGTGGTTTGTACTCATGTCTCGCTGTCTCGCAAGCCTCCGCGCGGCAGATTGCGGTCGATGAGCTTTCGTACTTCACGCCGACGGACAAGTGAAGTGGATGTTACCCTGTCGTCCCAACTTGCTGGACTTCGATGGAAATCAGTTTGAGCCCGTGTGGTGGTGTTCTGATGTGATCGCGCTGCCTTCTGGGAGGCAGCAGACACTCTGGGTCGGAGTCAACCACGGTTGGCGTTGGCCCGGATGTGTGCTCCGCGTCGATGCCAGCGGTGCAGCCTCTATTCAGTTCGCAAACGCCGGCCATGTTGACAAGCTCTGCCGAGTGACAAGACCAAAGGGCGAATTTGTCGTGCTCGGCGGTGAGAACAATGCATTTGACCGTTCATTCGTGGCCGTCCTCGGCGTATCCGACCCGGCGTCGTGCTCACCCACTGGGGGCGCGGCCAGGTGCCGCAAGGCAGCGAAGGAAAGGAAGGAGATGAAGTTCACTGCTCTGCTCCACCATCTGACGGTCGATCTGCTGAGGGAGAGCTTTTACGCTTTGAAGCGGAAAGCTGCTCCTGGCGTGGACGGCATGACGTGGCAGGAGTATGAGGCCGGGTTGGAGGGTCGACTCGTCGATCTGCACAACCGGGTGCACCGCGGGACGTATCCATCTTTACCTTCGAAGGCAGAGTTGTTGCTGATCGATCGGCACGACAAAACGCTCTCACTGATCCGCTCCGGACGCGAATTGGATGAGCAGTTCGTCGCTTGTGCAGAGGGCCTCCTTTTTGCGCAGCTAAGGTGTCCAACAGTGGCACGGATTTTCCATGACATCGTTGGAAGACCGGTTTGAGCGCCGGTATTCAGTTCGAGTTACACGCGTTCGGCATCCACAGTTCGGTGGAGTGATTGGTGAACCATTTGGGCGCTTCCGCAGGCTGCAACTTTCGCTGCCGTAGCATCGAAATCGTATCGTTTGCAGCCCTGATGGAGTTGCGCTGGAACTCGCCACGACATTTGACAACCGGACTCGGATCAAGTGGGATGGCCTCTTGCCAGAGGGCAATCGCTTTCTCAAAATCGCTATTTTGCGCCGCGACATTTCCGCGATAGTTGAAATCGTTGTATGCCTCTACCTGAGCCTGCTGGGGTCTCGCAGGTCCTCCGGTCGATGGAGTCACGGTCGGCGATGCAGAAGGATTGAGTTGTTCGGCATGCGCGGGAGTGGCGGATCGTCCCGGGAACGGGTCTATCACGAACGCGCCGGCGGTGGTGACATATGCTTCCTTGCCGCCAACCGTCACCAACGCCAGGCCGTTTTGAAACATGCTGGCACTATCGAACTTCGGTCTAACCGCCATCTTGCCTGTTCGGTCGATGAACCCCCATCCGTCTTCGGTCTTCACCGCCGCCAACCCATCGCTGAAGTGGGCGGCGGCTAGGAACCTCGCGTCGGTCACCACACGGCCTTTGGTGTCGATAAAGCCCATCTTGGCGCCGCTCGTGAAAACGGCAAGTCCTTCGTAGAACTCATCGCCGAAGTCGTATTGCGGGTTGACGGCGAACTTGCCTTTCGAATCGATGTAACCCATTCGCCCCCCGACAACCACCGGAGCAAGCCCGTCGGCGAAGTTGCCCGCTCGTTCGAACTGGGGATCGATGATCCACTTGCCAGTTGTATCAATGAACCCCCATTTCCCACCGGAACCAGCGGGTGCAAGCCCCTCCGTGAACCCGAACGGCATGAGACTGTCGACCTTGCCGGCAAGCTCCAACTTCCCAGAGCGGTTCACAAAAGCCATCACGCCGTCGGCCGTTCGGACGGGCGCCAGATCTCCAGAGAACTGTCCCGCCCAGGAGAAATCCGGGCTGCTGATATACTTCCCGTCCTTATCAATGAAGCCGAATCGGTTCCCCAGCCTGACGGCCGCCCGACCGTACCGGAACGGGTTGGCTTCGTCGAACTGGGGAGTGATCACAACCGCGCCTTTCGTATTGATGTAGCCGGACTTGGTCCCGACCCTCACCGCTGCCAGCCCTTCTGAAAACTCACCGGCAAGGTCGAATTGCGGCGTGATGACCGTCTTTCCGGAACGGTCCATGAAGCCGATTTTGCCGTCCACATTGATGCGGTAGAGTCCGCTGTTGTCTGGCCTGTATCGTCCCGCGGGCCGATTCATCCACCAATACCCTGCCGCCAGGGCGACCACAACCGCGGCCCCAATCGCCATGTGCACGCGGGAAATCGGGCGCGCGGGCACTCTCCCGACCGCAGCCGCAACCGGCGTCGCGGCCGGTGGCGCAGCGGCATTGGGAGCGGCGCCAACGGGCACGTCCCCAAGAGCCGACCTGCAATTGCCGCAGAACCTGGCATCCGCGGCGTTCTCGAATCCGCATTTGCACTGCATAGATCGTCACCTTTCCGTGCTCGACTACCAGAGAGCCACCACAATGATCTTCGTAATCCACGCGCTCAACAGCAGAATGATCGGGACCGCCGGAGCCGCTCCGGCTTCGGAGATGCACCCGATGCGCGAACAACCGGCGTAGAGGATGAGAATTGAATACGTCAACGCGAATAGGAAAAGGATCGCAATGACTTCGAAGTTCGCCGCGCCGAGCAACGCCGCCAGCAGCACAAGAAGCCCCGTTGGAAGCAGAACGGCGCCCGCCGTATAAACGTCGCCGGCGAATCGACCTTTGCCACGGAAGATCGCGCGCGCCAAGGCGCCCGCGCCGACCAGGCTGGCGAATGGGACCAGCCCTAGAATGAGCACCTTGAACAACTGGGCGGCGGTCAGTTCGCCCATCAGTTGGCCGACTGGGAGGATGCCGCCAAGCATAGCCTCCGTTTTCGATTTGATGATCAGAGCGCCCAACAGGATCGCAACCTCATACACGATCGCGAAGACAATCCCGACCTGTATGGCACGCCGGTCATCGAACAGGGCGAACGATTCCGGTAGTCCGCCGACGGGGCTCTTGGCGAACAACTTGACGCCTTGCCAGGCATCAAGCGACCGAGCCTTAACTTCGCTCTTGAGTTGTTGGGAGAGTGGCGTTGCCGCACCCGCTGCTCCACCGTCTATATCCGCGCCACACCCGTCGCAGAACTTCAGGGTGTCCGCTAGGGCCCTGCCGCATGACTTACAGAACATGTTGGCCTCCTTTTAGAAAAATACAAAACACCTATATTCACTGACTGCTTTCCTACCCTCACCCATCGTCTTCATGACGATCGCCCGGCAGGCTGATCAACATCTACCTGAATAACACGCCAATCAGCACGAGTTGCCCAATGTCGAGCCAGGGCAGCCATGCTGACTCCTTCGCGAGACAGAGGACGCGTAACGGTAACTGCCAAAACATCAAGGCTACAAGCAGACCACCGCCCGAATGCCAAGCATGAGAGACCGCGAAACTGAAAAGGCGCACTGTGCCGGCATGCAATAAGCCATGAGAAGCTCGCCAAGTACTATTGCATATGTGCGCATTGCAGAGATTGATCGACGCCGCATTATTAGAAACCTCAGTTCTTAATTGTTGGTCCCCGCAAGGCAACGCACTTGCCATTATTGGGATTGGTGATGAAGTAGCTACTAACATGTCCTCCTTCCTCGGAAACTCGCACCGTTAGTTGCGCATCTCTGGCGATTTGCACCACCTGATCAGGATCTCCAGCGCGAGCAGCGTCATCCATCGCTTTGAGGGTGCTCTGTGGGATAGAGGCGGTTGCCTCTATCCCGCCGCAGGTGCCCATCCTAACGGTTTTCGGCGTCGCGGAGGGAGCGGAACTTTCTTGAATCGTGAAGTACCATGCGGAATAGTAAGCAATTTCTTGACGGCCGGAATTATATGCGTTCACGCTCCATTGGTACTGCTGGCCGCTCTGCAACGCAGGAGCCACCGTTATCTGCGTGCTTTGAGTGGTCTGCAAGAACACACGCTGCTGCGTCGTGTTGTTAAACACATAAACTTCGTAGCGCACAGCACCGGGGAATGCCGTCCACTGAAGCGTGGGCGTTGTGGTAGCGACGGTCGCGCCATTGGGGCGTTGATTGGCCGGCGAAAGCAGCTGCAACTTCTTGGAGATCGCCAAATCCCCTATATTCTTTGGTTGTCCGGTCGTGATCGACACCGGATGACCAAGCCGTCCCCAGTAATCAGCACTCGGTGCCAGAGTATAGAGCATTAAGCTTCCGGTCGGCGGCTCCTGAATCGTAAACGTCCCATCGGCAGCGCTCACCGTGCTGGCCAGCACGGGAAGCGAGGAATAGTCGCCGACCTGCTTCAGTTGGACTCCCGCATTCGGGACTGGGATCCCGTTCCAGACCACGCGGCCTGTCAGCTGTGTCGGCCCAGATGGCTGGTTCGGTGGTGCTAGCTCGGGCGGGTTGGGCGATGTGCCAGCCGCCGGGTTGAGAGAGGCATCGGCCGAACCGGCCTGAGACGATGCACCGACCCCTGGGTTTTTGGGCGTCGAAAGGTAGCCTACGACGCCGTCCTTGGTGACCTGGTTGATTACCAGTTCGTAGGGGATTTGACCGCCCTTGATGGTGTAGAACTGGACCGGCTCGTTGACGTTTTTGTCCTTTTTTTCGTATTGGCTGTCGTCGGCCATCACCAGCACGGAGTATTTGTTGTGTTTGGCGTCGGCACTCTCCAGCTTCAGCGTAATGTCAGCGAAGCGCTGCGGCTGTTTGGTTATGCCCAACTTGACATCGAAATAGTTGCGTTCGCCCATTCGCTTCAACGGTTCCCGCCAGAGGTAGCCGACGATGCCGTCGTTGGTCACCTGATTAATGACCAGGTTGTAGAGCGTGCGGCCGCTTTTGATGGTGTAGAACTGGACGAAGTCGTTGATTCGCTTGTCTTCAACCAAGGTCATCTTGTCGTCGGTGAGGATTTCGACTGAGTATGTGCTCGTCTCTGGATTCACCTTGGTCAGACGCAGGGCGATGTTGCCAAAGCGGTGCGGCTGTGTAGTCCTGCCAAGTTTGATCTCGGTGTAGATGCGCTCCCTCGGTGCTGAGTCGGCGGTCGGTGCCGCGGCGGCCGTGCCTTTGGGCGTCGAAAGGTAGCCGACTATGCCGTCCTTATTGATTTGGTAGATCACCAGTTCGTACGGAGTATGCCCGCCCGTCGCGGTGTAGAACTGCACCGGTTCGTTGATGTGCTTGTCCTTCTTGGCGATCGTTTTGTCGTCGGCGACGATCTCCACCGTATACCTGCCCTGCTTGGGATTGACGGAGTCTAGCTTGAGAGTGATAACGCCGAAGCGCTGCGGCTGTTTGGTCCTGCCCAGCTTGACATCGGTGTAGTTGCGCTCGCCCTTCAAGCGAAGCGCGGCTAGTTCCTTTGGGTTGGTGGCGATGGAGCCGCTCTGCACGTCGGGGTCTCCGGTGACGCCCTTCAGGTCGGCAGTAGTCTCGTTGATCTGAGCCTGGCATGGCTCCGACTGAATCGACAGTGCCGCCGCGGGCAGGTGTGCCGGCGGGTTGAAAGATGCGTCGGCTGAAGCGGCACACCGAAGGCCGAAGTCGCTATAACGGGCCTCCGGCCCGACCCGGATGCGATCGGACGCGCGCTCGCCCCTGAGATTGAAGCCCCAGGTGCCACCCCGTGCCACGCGATACTCCCCGCTTGCCGGACCGCCCGGATCGTGTTGGTTCCCGGCCTGGTAATCCCCGTAACAATCCGCCACCCATTCCGCCACGTTCCCCAGCATGTCGTACAGTCCGAACGCGTTCGGCTGTTTCTGGCCGGCCTCATGCGCCCTTGAAACACTATTGTCCCGATACCAGGCAATATCTTCCAAATTGCCATAGCGTGCGGCCGGGGTGGCGGCCCGCGCCGAATACTCCCACTCCGCCTCCGTTGGTAGCCGCCCCCCGATCAACTGGCAATAGCGTTGCGCCTCTTTCCAACTGACGGCACCCACCGGGAGCTTGGCCCCGTTTAAACCCCTTGGGTTGTTCCCTACTACCCGCTGATAGGCTTCCTGCGTCACCTCCGTCTGCCCCATCCAAAAGCCCTTTGTGATAGTCACTTCGTGCGCAGGCTTCTCATCGTCTTTGCATTCTGTGTCCCCGACCGAACAGCCCATCAGGAATGTACCCGGCGGAATCAAGATGTATTTCAACTCGTCCTTCGGATTCTCCTTCGCGGCACCTACGCGAAGGCCGGGATCGACGTTAGCAGCCGCCCGCGTACGGTCGCCTTCGCTCAGCGATGCCATCCTCCTTACCGCGATGGCCCGGTACGACCCATTGGGAAAACGCTGCAGGTAGTCCGCGAACCGGCCGCGGTCTGAGCTGTCCTTGATCGAATTCCACAATGCCAACTCCTGCTGAGACGGAACAGCCGGAGTCGCTGCCGGCAACGTTGAAGTGGCGCCCCCACCTGTATCCGGCGGTGTGCTCGTTCCAGCCATGACTTTGATCACTGCCTCGCTAATGCCGCTTTGCCTCAACTGGATGAGAGCCGCTGGCGAAGTGTCGAACTGGCACTTGGAACTTCCGATCTTCGCAATCACGATCTCATCGTCAAGACCAGATCTTACCAGCCTGATGATATCTTGGTTCTTGACGACGTCCGCGACCGAATCAGCATGCGCGGGTGGCTCCCGCAACACCCACGTTCGTCCACTACTGTCAAGGAGGCCGCTGCTTTGCATCGTGGCGGCGGTCTCGGTGCTCGTTTCGCTGATACTGAGTCGCAGCGTTGTGCCATTGACAACGAATGTGCCGTGGTAGGTCTCCCCGGCTTCTTGCAGCGAGAATGTGTTGTCGGCATTCAACTGGAGTTGGTCCGCTGGTGTCTGTGCGCTCACGTAGGTTGACGGAAGGCTGAACGGCACAACAGGTGCTGCCGGAGGTACCTGTGCCGCCGGGCTGGGCGATTGGCTGTGAATCGGTGAAACGCTTCCAGCAAGGCCTACTGCGCAGATGATCGTGGCGAAGACACGGGCTTTATTCATATGTAGAGATCCTGTCGAGTAAAGGGCCGGGTGCTGAAACACTACTTCCCAGCCCCGACGATTGCCTTGAGCACAGCCGGGCTGACGCCGCTTTGCTTCAATTGGATGAGAGCATCCGTCGACGTATCAAACTGGCATTTGGAACTGCTGATCTTCGCGATGATAATCGCATCGTCAAAACCGGCTTTAACCATCTTGACGACGTCCTCATTCTGGAGCGCGGCCCCGCTCGATGCGGCTCGCGCGGACTGTTCTTGCAATACCCACGTCTGACCGCTGCTGTCGCTGAGGTTGCTGCCGCGAATCGTGGCGGTGGTCTTGTCGCCTGTCTCGCGAATGCTGAGTTCGATGGTGCCACCATTGACGACGAAGGTGCCATGATAGGTCTCGTCGGCTGCTTGTAGCGAAAATGAGCGGTCGGCGTTCAACTGGAGTTGGTCCGCCGGCGTTTGGGCATTGGCGTATGTGGAGGGGAGTTTCAACGGCGCAGCCGGTGGGCCCGGGGGCGGTATCGGTGCCGTCGGCGGCTGTGGCGCCGCCGCGGAAGCGGCTAGGCCAAATACCCGGCCGACCGTCTCCAGCACCTGTTTGGAGTCAGCCGTAACCAAGTACCCTTTATCAAACTGGAATGCAAGCCGCCCGCGGTAAGGCGGGTCGTTTGGATCAACCGACAGATCGCAGGCCCCGCAGGACTGCACTTCAAAGACGATCTCGGTCGGCGTGACATCGAGTCTTGTAAGATACAGTTTCTCTCCGACCTGGAGAGGTCGTTTACTGTTAAATGCATCGCTAAAACCCTGGCCTACGTGTTGGATCGCGTTAGCCTTAATGCGCCCACCCTTTTTCAAGGTGTTATACCAATAAGCCCCAAAAGACGCTGGGATTGCAATCAGCCCGTCATCTTGCATCTCGATGACAGATCCCGGTTGGCCAACAACGGTTCCGTTCGTGCCAACACGTGTGGTCTGGTATTCCGAGCGAAGCTGCTGCTCGATGCTCGGGTTAGGCGTCTGGCCGTGAAGCCTTGGCAGTCCTGCGGCCAGAATTACTGCCGTCAGAATTCCAATAACTGATCGTGATCTATTCATGTTTGATAACCTCGCAAGGATGACCGATGCGCTGCAACACTCTGGGTTCATCATGGTCCGTGGCGTCCGCACCCCTAGTAACCCCGAGGCGGCCGTAGAAGTGGCCGGGGAGGCGTCGGCACTGGTGAGGAGGAGACCAGATCAAGGGCGCCAATAAACGGTGGATGGGCATTTGGATCATCCGGCATGCGAAACCTCCACATGCGAATTGCGGCTCGAAGTTGGTCGAAGCAGGCCGGCTTGGACGGGCCATCAAAGGCGACGTCGGGCTTGCCAGATTTGTCCACCGTCAGACTAAGCGATATCGTGGCGTTTTCGGAGCCGCTCGGCGGAAGGCTCCAATTCGTCAGGACGGGGCGGTTTTTGACTTCATCAAAGGTGAGCCGGGCAATTCGCCAGGCATGCATCGGCGTTTCGGCGGCGGGCGCTCCGGATGCCGGTCTGAGCGTGGCAGCAATTCTTTTAAGTTCGTCCATCTGCACCGAATTCCCCGATGTCAGGAATATGTGGGCGTACAGGGAGGGCGAACCGCTGTGAACCAACAACATGGTTTCGGCGGAAATTACAGTTTCCGAATTCAGCGTGCGGGTAGTCTCACGCCACTCTGCCGGCGTCCCCAGCAGCGTTGTATGGCTTGTTCTTACTTGCGGCCCGTTCGGCAGACCTTGAGGGTGGTTACCCGTGTAGATGTTCAAGATAGCCGCTGGATCGCCGAATTCGGTGATCTTGTGAACGTGGTATACGGAGAAATCGGGCCCTCGCTGCGTCGTTGCCACATACCCTTCGGGTACGGTTGCCAAAAACCCCGCGATGGCGCGCTCACCAGCCTGAATCATGAGAGTTTTGTGCCCATCGGTCACGGTTGCGGCAATCTCGCGGGCCAGGTCCGCCCAGGTTTCCAAGTCCTGGGCCGCCGCTGGATTGAGATAAAAGGCGAGATGCAAGACGGTTTGATCCGGACGAAGCAGGTACACGCCCATTATGAGATTGGCCTCGGCTGTCCAGGAACTTGTGTTGGGCCAATAGGCTACGCCACGCAGCGGGCTTTGGAGATCCCAGACCGCAACCCTCTTCGACGTCGAACCCACTTTCTTTTGCACGGCTGCTTCAAAATCCGCTGTGGCGCGGCTGAATGTCTCCGAGACCATCAGCACCATCTTTTGCGGGCCATACTCGAGGACAATGCGAGATTCCTGTTCCACAGACTCAGCCGCGGCCATTATGCTCGCACGCCGCGCCTCGGTCTTGGCTTCAGCCGGTACGCGGATGGCGAGCCGCCCCGCAAGCAGATCGACGGGCCCCAGCGCAAGTTCCATCTGCGCCGGAGAGGGACCAGCCTCAACATCTCGATTGAACCAGACGTGACGCGTCTGATTGGTCTGAGCGTCCAGGACTTCCAATCGATCATACGCATGACCACCCTGGACGACGAAAGTTTTGGTTTCGCCTGCGAACCCGCTAGCCGGGAGACCTTTTTCCGTAGTGCCAAGCGCGCGGCTGAGAAAAAGGTGCTCTTCTGGAATCGAGACGACGTGCCATGCTGTTTCCGGTGCAGCACCGTCACCGGAACGCTGGATCGAATCGACCAAGGCGTTCAGCACTCTTTCGTGCGCGTCCGCCTCATCGGTGCTGTGAAGTGCCTGAGACGCGATCATCGCATCGAAGTGTCCAATCAGGCTCGCATAGTTCCGCTCCAGGGATCGGTTTGCGCAATCGAGCGCGCCCTGAAAATCGGAATCACCCAAACGCATGCTGAACGCCTTGTGATCTTGAGATTCGAGCGCACTGGTAGAGCGCCCGAAAATCTGCGCCCCCGCTATACGAAACGCGCCGAAATCGACAGTCATGTCACCCTGCAAAACCCGCGCAAGCATCCTGGTGTATTCGTCACCAGGCTTGTGTTGGCCGGCAGGTGAAGCCAGAAGGGCGCATTGTGCCGCCAAACACGGGGCCATGAAGAGGCCAACGAGTGTTGCCACGTATAGCTGCCAGCCAAATCGTGATTGGCGGTCTATCGTGTGCGTAGGCTGCTCCGTTTGTGCGGGCATGACAATTGGCAATCCTTTAGTTCAGCCTAAAAGTAATCTCGATTTTCGACGACACCGCGACTGGGACGCCGTCTTTCATCGCGGGCTTGAATCTCCATCTCTTCACGGCCTGAAGGGCCTTTTCATCCAAGCCAAGGCCTATCGAGCGCAGCACGCGCACATTGGCGGGACGGCCCGATGTGTCCACTTCGACATAAAGAACCACGGTGCCTTGATACCTTGCCTTTCGGGCTTCCTCGGGGTACTCGGGCTCGGCCTTGTAAAGAAGCACAGGCGGAGAAGCACCCTGATCCGCTGCACTCAGCAGGAGCTCTGATTCCGTAATTCCGGTCGAGGCTGGGCTAGGTTCTTGAATGGTGAAAGACCGTCCGGATCCGCGAGCGATCCCTTGCCCCCTGGAGTTATACGCGTACACGTCCCATTGGTATTGCTGACCAAGCTGCAACGTGGACGGCACCGTCACCTGGGCGCTCTGGGTGGATTGCGAAAACACGGCCTGGTTCATGGCGCTGCTGAACACTCTAACTTCGTAGCGTGCCGCATCGGGGAATTCCGCCCATTGAAGGGTCGGAGTTGTGGTGGTAACGGTTGCGCCATTGGCCGGCGAAAGCAGTTGTAGTTTCTTGGAGAGCGCCAAATCCCCGACATTCTTTGTTTGGCCGGCCGTGATTGTTATCGGATAAAGCAAAGAAGCAACGTAATCGGTACCCGGCCCAACAGCACCGATCTTCAAGCTGCCGGTTGGCGGCTCCTGCATCGTAAAGGTGCCATCGGCAGCGCTAACAGTGCTGGCCACCTTGAAAAGTGAATTGTGGTCGCCAGACTGCCACAGTTGGACTAACGCGTTCGGGACTGGAATGCCATTCCACACGACGCGGCCCGTCACCTGCGTCTGTGCATTCGACCGCTGAATCAAGGTTGCGGGCTCGTGCCGGTCCGGCGACGTATTTGCTGCCGTTTTGGGGGAG
>Ga0182030_10021351_pt1 | contig 12134 bp, 14 predicted proteins | sample 812S3MmetaG_FD_121299 | JGI IMG/M metagenome (GOLD analysis project Ga0182030, IMG submission 121299) | Permafrost microbial communities from Stordalen Mire, Sweden - 812S3M metaG (Illumina Assembly) | ecosystem: Environmental > Terrestrial > Soil > Wetlands > Permafrost | place: Sweden...
CACCGCGTCGTTCGACGACATCCCGGGGAAGCCGATACCGGCCAACTTGCGCGTCGGGCTGGTGCCGCCGTCGGCACCGACCAGGTACTGAGTTCTCAGCTGATACGCACCATCCGGCCCGGTGATCTCTATCGTGACGCCGTCCGGGTCCTGGTCGAAACCGGTGAGGGCGTGACCCCAACGGATATCGACGTCGTATTCGGCCGCCCGGTCCGCGAGCACCTGGACGAGCTTGGGTTGCTGAACCGGGAGCAGGAAGTGCTGTGGGTTCGGCACCAGTGCGAGATCCAGCGGAAACGCCGCGAACATGGCGCGTGGATTGAGTCGAGGCGGCTCCGCCGTCCCGGCGAGTGGGCTGTACAGACCACGATGGTCGAGGATCCGAACCCCTTGGCCGATAACGCCGTTGGCGCGTCGCAGGGGATTGGGACCCGGCATCGGTTCCAACACCACCGGCCGGATCCCGGCCAATCCCAATTCATTGGCCAGCATCAGTCCGTTCGGGCCAGCACCAGCGATGACGACATCAATCACTTAGCCAAACTTAATACTCGGCCGGTGCACCCGACAACTGTGAGCTACTGGTGACAGCGGATGATTTCATAATCGAGCGCTAGACAATTCCCAGGTGATAGCTAGTGACGCGGCGCAAACCTGAAGTATGAACCCTCACATCCATCCGACCGCCGCACGGCACTGGCGATTACGAATCATGCAATTGGTTTTCGCGGTAGCCGCGGCCTTCGGGATGCTCGCGCTATTCGACACGTCCCACCCCGAGACCACGCACACCGTGATCGGATCGGTGCGGCTGACCGACGTGGCAGTTGTCTCGCCGTTGCCGGCCACCCCGCCAAGCCTTATCGGCGGCGGCTTGGCAACCGATGACACTGACGACCAGGCTCAACAACAAGCACAGCAGGACATGCAGCAGTCGATGCAACTGGCCCAAGAACAAAATGATGCGGCAGAACAACAATTCAATCAGGACATGCAGCAAGAACAAACGTACGAGAACCAATTCAACAACCAGTAATCGTTTCTGCCACGCGTGACGGCCGTTTGGCGCGGCCGTCATGCACTATGCGAAAACGCCTGGCAATAAACGTAATAGGGCGCGAGTTCGCGAAACCCGCTGCGCGTCAAGCCAACCCTCAGCCGCGCTGTTCCCGTTCGGCCGTCTTGACCAGCCGGTCCGCGAAAAATCGAACCGCTCCGCCCAACACGGCTCGCATCACCGGGCCGGTGCCGCGAACTCCCTCGGTGAACGATCCGGACCAGCGCAGGTCGGTACCGCCCGCCGCATTCGGCGTGAGCACCACCTGGGCGAGGTAGTCCTTGGCTGGGGATGAAGGTGCCACCAGCTTGTAGACGTGCCGGTGATCCTGCTCGTACTCGACGGTCTCCTCCTGTACCAGGAAAGGCCACAACCCCACCTTGCGGACCGCTCCTACGCCGCCCGGTGCCGGATCACCCTGCCGGGCCCAACTCGACTGAAGGACCAACGGTTTGGCCCAGCTCGACCAATTGGCACCGTCGGACTCGAGCCGGAACAAAGTCGCGGCAGGCGCGTTAACTGTCCGGTTTACCTCGAACGAAAACTTCCGACCCGACATGCCCAACTCCCCACGAACGATGAATGGCCCCGAACGGAACTGCGCGTACCCTACCGCGCAGGCCCATCTTCGGATCATGAGCCTGGAAAATTCAGCACACAGCGGCCGCGGCACGTGCATACTCAGCCTGTGAGCCTGGGCGGCTGGCATGGACGGCGGACATCGCGACCGCACTTTGCCGCTGCAGAGATGTAACGAAAGACCCTGGCTAACAACTTAATCCGAAGGACATGGTGACTTGCGGCGACGATATTGTGGCGCTCTGTTCGCTATCGTGCTTTTGCTCGGTGCCTGCGGCAAACCAGTCGCCAGGCCAGCCTCGAACCCCACCACCAGCACTGTCCCCACGACGAGCAACAACACGGTCATCAAAGCGAAAAGCCAGCGCGTGCTGGAGGACGCTATCAAGGCCGGCGGGCCGGGCTGCTCGGCTGCGGTGGGTTCCAAGGGCACGGTCGTCTGGACCGGGGTGCTCGGCGTTGCCGACGCCGCGACTGGAGCAGAAATCACCCCTGACACCGTGTTCGACATCGGCTCGGTGTCCAAGCAGTTCACCGCGACCGCGGTCCTGCTGCTTGCCGACGAGGGAAAGCTGACTCTCGACGACCCGCTGTCCAAGTACCTGCCTGAATTTCCGAAGTGGGCCGCCACTGTCACCGTCGCCCAATTGATCCACCAAACCAGCGGCATCCCCGAGTACGAAGGGCTGCTCGGTTCCCGGGGGTTTCAGTTCAGCGACCGCACCACCCAGGATCAGGCCCTACAAGCGCTGGCGGCGGTAGCGGAGCTGCACTTCAAGCCCGGCACCCAATTCGCATACTCCGGCTCCAATTACTTGCTGCTCGGCGAGATCGTCCATCGGGTTTCGGGAGAGCCGCTGCCGCAGTTCCTCAACGCCAACATCTTTCGTCCACTCGACCTGGCCATGGTGATGGATCCGGTCGGGCAGATTCCGCACAAAGCCGTTTCATACGCGGGTGGCAGCGACGGATACCGGGTGACCAGCTCCGCGTGGGAGCAGATTGGCGACGGCGCCATCCAGGCCACGCCCAGCCAACTGGTCCAGTGGGCGGACAACTACCGGACCGGTCGCGTAGGTGGGCCCAAGCTACTCGACGCGCAGCTGGCCGGGGCGGTGGAAATCGGCCCGGGTGTCCCCGTCCGCTATGGCGCCGGGATCTATATCAAGGCCGACGGCACACTTGACCGTGACGGCGCCTGGGCCGGATACGTCACGGCATTCCACGTCAGCAAGGACCGACTCACGTCCGTAGCGGTCAGCTGCAACACCGACGACCAGATCCCCGAAGCCCTGGCCGAGTCGATAGGAAAACTCTGGATGTAGCCGGCATTCGGTGAAGCCGCGCAAAGAACCGACGCTAAACGAATTCGACGACGATCAACCAGACCAACGCGACAGCCACCAATAGCAGACCGACCACGATCGCGGTCCGGGCAGATCGCGACTGACGCTGGAACCAGCTGTGCAGCCGAGCAAAGCGCCAGTCGGTCCACGCGTAGGCGCGCGCAGCCCAATCAGCCTCGACCGCAAGCAACCGGAAGGCGACGAGCAGGGCAGGGATCCCAGCCTCGGGGAGCAGGATGATCAGCGGGATGGAGACGACGAGCAGTGCGGCGCCGAGCAGGGCAAGGACCGCGCGAATTGGCATCGCCCTGGCCCGGCCACGCTCGCGGTAAGCCAGCACTCGGGCCAGCGCATCGTCGCGGCTTACGGTGTTGTGTTCGTCATCGTTCACGGATGCTCCTCGACGCCCACGCGACGGTTTCGGCTCGGACCCTAGCGGACAGCCTGAACCGAGGGGCACTATCGGCCGGCACCTAGAATGCCGTTATGGATTTCGGTTCCGGCCAGAACTCCGTGGCTCCAAAAGGCCTGCTAATGATAGAGGATTGCCTGGACGCCGACGGGGGCATCGCGCTGCCACCGGGCACCACCCTGATCTCGCTCATCGAACGCAACATCACAAATGTCGGCGACGCAACGGCATATCGCTACTTGGACTACGCCCGCTCCGAAGGAGACGCCCGGGAAGTGACCTGGGCCCAACTCGGCGTCCGGTTGCAAGCCATCGGTGCATGCGTCCAACAGTTCGCCGGCGACGGAGACCGGGTCGCGATCCTGGCGCCACAGGGAATCGACTACGTCGCCGGCTTCTACGCGGCGATCAAGGCCGGCACGATTGCGGTGCCGTTGTTCGCGCCCGAACTTCCGGGCCATGCCGAACGTCTTCAGACAGCACTTCGCGATTCGACGCCCACCGCGGTTCTGACCACCGCGGCGGCCAAAGACGCGGTGGAGAAGTTTCTCGACAGCGTTCCGCAGCTGCGACGGCCACACGTCATCGTCATCGATCAAATACCCGACTCCGCGGGAGAGCTGTTCGTCCCCGTCGAGCTGGACATGGACCGTGTTTCCCACCTGCAGTACACATCGGGTGCCACGCGATCTCCGGCCGGCGTGGAGATCACCCACCGAGCCGTCGGCACCAACCTCGTGCAGATGATCCTGTCCATCGATCTGCTGAACCGAAACACCCACGGCGTCAGTTGGTTACCGCTGTACCACGACATGGGGCTGTCAATGATCGGCTTCCCGGCCGTGTACGGCGGACATTCCACCCTGATGTCACCGACTGCGTTTGTCCGTCGGCCGCAGCGGTGGATTCGGGCGCTGGCCGCCGGATCGCGGGAAGGGCGCGTGGTCACCGCCGCACCGAACTTCGCCTACGAATGGGCCGCACAGCGTGGGGTACCCGCGCCCGGCGACGATGTCGACCTGAGCAATGTCGTGCTGATCATCGGTTCCGAGCCGGTCAGCATCGATGCGATTACCGCATTCAACAAGACGTTCGCGCCATATGGATTGCCGCGCACGGCATTCAAGCCGTCGTATGGGATCGCCGAAGCGACGCTGATGATCGCCACCATCGACCACGACGCCGTGGCCGCCGTCGCTTATCTCGACCGAGAACAGCTGAGCGCCGGTCGCGCGGTGCGCGTCGCCGAGGACTCTCCTAATGCCGTCGCGCACGTGTCGTGCGGTCGGATCGCTCGCAGCCTGTGGGCCGTGATCGTCAACCCGGATACCGGTGCCGAACTACCCGACGGGACGATCGGCGAGGTGTGGTTGCAAGGCGACAACGTCGGCCGGGGCTACTGGGGGCAGCCCGAAGAAACTGCGCTGACCTTCGGCGCCAAACTTCAGTCGCGGCTGGGCGAAGGCAGCCACGCGCAGGGCTCCGTGGCCGACGGCAGCTGGCTGCGCACCGGCGACCTGGCTACTTATCTCGACGGGGAGATCTACGTCGCCGGCCGAATCGCGGATCTGGTGGTCATCGACGGTCGTCACTACTATCCGCAGGACATCGAGGCCACCGCGGCGGAGGCATCGCCGATGGTGCGGCGTGGATATGTCACGGCGTTCGCGGTGCCGGTCCACGAAAAACCAGGAGCCGCCTCCGATGCCGGCCCGCGCCTGGTGATCGTCGCCGAACGAGCGGCGGGCACCAGCCGCGACGACCCGCAGCCGGCCATCGACGCGATCCGGGCGGCGGTGTCGCAGCGGCATGGTCTCACCGTGTCCGACGTGCGCTTCTTGCCGGCCGGCGCCATTCCGCGGACCACCAGCGGCAAGCTTGCCCGCCTGGCCAGCCGCGCCGAGTACCTCGGCTCGCCCTAGAAGGCGTCCGGGCTGGCATCCTGGCCATGTGGGTGTGCTGATCCGATTGGCGGAGCTGCTGCTGGTGATCCTGCCGCTGGCAGGTGCGGCCATCGCGGTGATACGGGCGTTCAATGCCAACAGACGGCACGCCGCCGAGCAGCCGGAGGTTGCCGATCGGGCGCGAGCGCCGGAAGGCGCAACCCCGCTGCCGGAACGATCCCAGGACAATCAAGCCGCGCAATGGCGGTCGCTGCGACGGGTCATCGAAGAACACACCCGCATCGACGCGCGATGGCTCGAGTACGAACTCGACTTCGCCAAGCTGCTCGATTTCCCACTCATGACCGACATGCGCGATCCGCTCACGATCGAGTTCCACAAAGCCAAGATCCGCGCAGACCTATTGCGGCCCTTCAAAGCCGAAGATCTGCTCGACGACCGGGAATCCGCCGAACAATATCTCGCCGCCGTTGCGGACTACGTGACCGCGTTCCATGCTGCCGAGTCGGAGGCGATTCGAAGACGCCGTAGCGACTTCTCGCGAGCAGACCAACAGCGGCTTGCTCGCGCCCAGAGTCTGTTGCGGGTGGCGTCGGACTCCGCGGCGACACCACAGGAGCGCCAGAACGCCTACGACTTAGCCGGTAAAGAACTTGATGGCTTGATCGTGTTGCCAGCTGCGACACAGGCCGGCATCGAACGCGGGATATCCGGCCAGATAGAGGGATAGGGCGATGCCGAGATGACGACTCCGGACCCGCGCGCCGAATCGGGTGAGAGCCCAGACCTCGCGGGATTTCCCGTCACCGCGCCGCCGCTGCCCGGCCCGGTCGCCTTCGACCAGCGTTGGAGCGAGCTGACTTTCCTGCATTGGCCGGTGCACCCGGAGAGCGTGGCGCACATGTACCCACCCGGAACCCGCCCGGACGTCTTCGCCGACGGGATGACCTACGTGGCGCTGGTCCCGTTTGTCATGACCAGCACCAAAGTTGGCTCCGCGCTGCCACTTCCGTATTTCGGCAGCTTCCTGGAGACCAACGTCCGGCTGTATTCGATCGATGACGCCGGTCGGCACGGCGTCCTGTTCCGATCGCTGGAAACGGCGCGCTTGGCCGTGGTGCCCGTCATCCGGATCGGCCTCGGGGTTCCCTACACCTGGGCCAGAATGCGAATGACCCGGGATGGCGACTACATCACGTATGACGGCCTGCGGCGGTGGCCGCACCGCGGCCTGCGCAGCCGACTGACGATCGCCGTGGGGGACGTGGTGGAACCGACGCCACTGGAGGTCTGGCTGACCGCCCGATGGGGCGCGCACACCCGCAATGCCGGGCGTACGTGGTGGGTACCGAACGAGCATGAACCATGGCCCTTGCGCGCGGCCGACGTCGTCGAGCTCAGCGACGAACTAGTGCGGGCCGGCGCGGTGCAACCCGCCGGTGATCGGCTGCGGGCGCTGTTTTCACCCGGTGTGCGAACCCGCTTCGGTCGTCCCAGCGTTGTCCGATGAATCACGGGCAGGTGTATCCGCCGTCGATCACGAGGTCGGAACCGGTCATGTAGCTGGATGCCTCGCTGGCCAGGTAGAGGTACAGGCCGGTGAGTTCTTCGGGCCGGCCCATCCGGCCGAGAGGAATCTTCGGCTCCCACTGTGCGTGGTATTCAGTCAATGGCTCGACAAGCTCGGTTCGGATATAGCCCGGGCTGACGCTGTTGACCCGGATCTGGTGGGGCGCCAGCTCCACTGCCATCGCCTTGGTCAAGTGAATGACCGCGGCCTTCGAGGCGCAGTAGTGACCGACCTGCTGCGGGACGTTGATGATGTGGCCGGACATCGATGCGGTAGTGATGATGACTCCGCCGTGTCCTTGTCGGACCATTTGCCGGGCCGCGGCCTGGGCGGTCAGGAATACGCCTGTCACGTTGGTGTTCTGGATGCTCTGAAACTCCTCGACCGACATGTCCAGCACCGGATTTACCGTGATGATGCCGGCGTTGCAAACGGCGATGTCGACGCCGCCCAGCTCCTCGGTAATTTGGTCCAGCATCCGACTCACCTGGTCTGGTTGGGTCACATCGCAGCAGACCGGCAGGACCCTGCTTCCCGCTGAGGCGAGTTCTGCAGCGATGTTTTCCAAAGCCTCGGAATGCCGCGCGGCAATGGCGACTTGAGCACCGGCTTGCAGGTAGGCCTCAGCCACTTTTCTGCCGATACCGCTGGAAGCTCCGGTCACCAACGCCCTCTTGCCGTGCAAGTCAAACAAGTCCAACACGCTCATTTGATATCCCTATCCAGACGAGTCACGGGCAACTCCGAACACGTTCTAGTGTGTCCGTCATGGGCAAATTCAGCAGGGCCGAGATTGAGCAAGCCGTCGAGCACTACACAACCGTGGCCGAAGGGTGCAGCGCGTCGGGCGACTGGCGCCCGTTTGCCGATCTCTTCACCGAGGATGTTGTCTACATCGAACATCACTACGGCATCTTTCACGGCCGCGAAGCGGTGCGGGACTGGATTGTTGCGGTGATGGCCCCGTTTCCGCACATGCGTTTTCCGAGTGACTGGATTGCTTACGACGACGACAACGACGCCGTCGTCATCATGATCAAGAATCTGCTCGATCACCCGACCGATCCGAATGGGGAGCCGTTCTGGTTTCCGAACTGGACGCGCCTGGTCTACGCCGGCGATGGCCTGTTTTCCAGCGAAGAAGACATCTACAACCCCAACCGTGATGCGCCCGGAGTTGTGGGTGCGTGGCTGCAAGCCGGCGGTCAGTTGTCCTCGACGGAAATCCTGCAGCCCAACGCCTGACTAGGTAGCCGAGAGATCGGGCTGACGCTTGCGTCGCCGCGATCGGACCGCGGTCAGCGCCTGCTCCCAGGCGAGCATCGTCGTGGCCTTCAGGTTGGCCGGCTTGGCGCTGTCCTTCGAAAGCAGTGCGGTGGCAGCGGCTTTGGTGGCCGCGGACGCTTTCGACATGTGGCCGGAGTCGAACGGTGGTTGCGGGTCGTATTCAATCGCGAGCTGGATCGCCTTCGCGCGACCTTCGCCGCCGATCTCACCGGCCAGCCAGAACGCGAGGTCAAGCCCGGCGGACACGCCTGCGCTGGTGACGACGTTGTCCTGGCGCACGATCCGCTCATCGGTCACCGGGATAGCGCCGAATCCCTTCAGCAACGGGATGGCCAACCAGTGCGACGTCGCGCGCCTGCCCTCCAGCAGGCCGGCGGCCGCGAGGATCACCGAGCCCGAACACACCGACGTCGTCCAGCTCGCGTTGCGATGAACCCGACGCAACCAGTCGAGCAGCGCATCGTCACGCGCGTGCACCGGTGTCGACGGCCCGCCGGGCACGAGAATCACGTCGGGCGAGGGTGTTTCAGCCAGTGAGTGCGTGGCTCCGATCACCAGCACACCGGAGTCGGCGGTGATGGGTCCGGCCTCGTGCCACACGAAGCGCACCTCGGCGTCAGGCAAGTTGCGCAGCACCTCGTAGGGGCCGATCATGTCCAGCGCGGTGAATCCGGGGTAGATCACGATCGCGAATTGCGTCATTGGTGTCGTCCTTTCTGGCTATGCGAAGGCCTTGCGATACTGGTCCGGCGATATGCCCACGCGGCGAATGAAGTTGCGCCGCATGGTTTCCGCGGTGCCGAAACCGCAGCGCGCGGCAATCGCGACGACGGTGTCGTCGGTCTCCTGCAACTGGCGGCGGGCGGCTTCGGTGCGGATCCGTTCGACGTAGTGGCCAGGCGCCTCACCGACCTCGTCGGTGAACACGCGAGTGAAGTGCCGCGGACTCATCGTTGCCAGGCGGGCGAGCTCGCCGATGCTGTGCGAGCCGCCCGGTTCGGATTCGATGGCCTCCTGCACGTCGCGGATGCAGGTCCGTTTGGCGCGCGGCATCCATACCGGCGCCGCGAACTGGGACTGCCCGCCCGGGCGGCGTAGATGTAGCACCAGCCAGCGGGCGACGGTCTGCGCGACCTCGGTGCCGTGGTCATCTTCGACCAGCGAGAGCGCAAGGTCGATGCCCGCGGTGACGCCCGCGGCCGTCCATATCGTGTCCGAGCTGCGGATGAAAATCGGATCGGGATCGACGTCGATGGCCGGGAACTCGCGGGCCAAACGCTCGGCAAAGGCCCAGTGTGTGGTTACCCGACAGCCGTTCAGCAGCCCGGCCTCGGCCGCGAGAAATGCGCCGGTGCAGACGGTGACGACCCGGCGTGCATTGCCGGCGGTGGCTTTGATCCAGCCCATCAGCTCGGGATCGGACCGGGCGTCACCGACTCCGCCGCCGCCGGGCAGCAGGACCATATCGATGGATTCGCTGGGGTCAGGCAACGGCGCCGCCACGAACGCCAGTCCCGTTGCGGTGCTGACCGGGTTTCCGTCGATCGAGGCGACGACGACGTCGTATCCGCCGTTGGTCAGCAGCGATGCGCCGGTGAAGACATCGTGTGGGCCCACCACATCGAGTGCCTGCACGCCGGGAAAACCGACGATCACCACCTTGCGAGCCATGGACTCAGTGTTGGCCAGACAACCCCATGTCGTCTACGCCGAGTACCCCACCGATTAGGACATCGGACCTGACCCACAGCCGCTGGGTCGGCCTTGGCAGACTGTGCCCATGGCACAGATAACCTTGCGTGGAAACCCGATCAACACTGTCGGCGAGCTTCCTGCCGTCGGATCCAAAGCCCCAGCTTTCAGCTTGACCGGCGCCGACCTGAGCGCGGTCAGCAGCGAAGGGTTCAGCGGCAAGTCCGTGTTGCTGAACATCTTCCCGTCCGTGGACACCCCGGTCTGTGCGACGAGCGTGCGGAAATTCAACGAGCGCGCCGCCGATACCGGCGCGACCGTGGTGAACGTGTCGAAGGATCTGCCGTTCGCCCAGAAGCGATTCTGCGGCGCGGAGGGGATCGAGAACGTCACGACGGCGTCGGCATTCCGGGACAGCTTTGGTGAGGACTATGGCACGACGATTGCCGACGGGCCGATGGCCGGGCTGCTTGCCCGAGCGGTGGTGGTCATTGGCGCCGACGGCAATGTCGCCTACACGCAGCTGGTGCCCGAGATCGCCGAAGAGCCTGACTACGACGCGGCGCTGGCCGCGTTGGGCTGACCTTCAGCTCAGGTCGGCGTCAGCGTAAACGGCAACCAATAGATGCCCGGGCCGTCGCCCGGACATCCGGGTGCACCGACGGTGAAAGTTCGCTCGCCACGGAAACTTCCGTCACCGTTGGGGATCAGGACATCGGACCGCCTGGTCGGCACCGTGCTGCCGTCGTCGCAGTGAAACGGGTAGTCCGAGCTCGACACCCACCGGTCGTTGACCCACTGGTAGTCGAACAACGAGGGCGCATTCGGATTGCCGACTAACGGGTCGACCAGCAACCAGTGCGCGCTACAGCCGGCGGCGTCACAGGTCGTGGTGAACTGCGCGGGTTGTATCGACGGCTCGGAAGGTCGCGGTTGGCCGTTGAACGTCTGCTGTGAATGGTCGAGGAAGGTGTCGTAGGCGCCGTTGAGCGGTTGCGGCGAGTCGGCGCCGGCGACCGGCGCCGGCACCAGCGCGATGACGGCAGCGGTGGCCACCAAGACGGGCCACCCAGTTCGCGCGAGATGTCTGAGAGCCATGGGCGGTCACTTTAGCCCGGCCCGGCGCCAGGTTGCTCGGAGACACCGGCATTCCTTTGCACGACATGACTTTTGTCGCTCCTGAGCTGTGGCGGCGACGTCAGCCCGTGTTAGCCTGGCGGTTCCAGTCGGGTTAGCCTGCGGGCTCAACAGACACAAGGAGTGACCGCGCAATGATGCGTATCGCCCACGTTGCGGTGACCGCCGCGATCGTCGTGACGACCGTCCTGTCGGCCGGCTGCAGCAGCAAATCGACCATCAAACCCGACGGGGCGGCGAAGTCGGTCGTTGACGTCGTCTCCAAGCAGACCGGTTTTCATCCCAGCGATGTGCACTGCCCGGACGGGGTGGAGGCGAAAGTGGGCGGGCAGTTCGACTGCCACTTCACCGGGCCGGAGGGCAAGGAATACGTCGCGAACATGAAGATCACCAAGATCACCGGCGACAACGTCGAATTCGACGTCAACACCCATCCCAGCTAGCCGGGCGGCGGCCCGAGTCGCTGCGCGGTGGCGGCCAGCACCTCCCGGCAGCCGACCCACATTTCTTTGATGATGTCGGCGGCCGGCGGGATGTCAACGATGCGGCTTGCGTCCGGATAACCCGCATCATCCGTTTGCCGTCGAGGGGGAGCAGCACGGTGGACGTCTCATCGGCGCCGACCACGGCTTGCTTGAGGTTGCTGTGCACCGGCGAATCCGCGGAGGCAAGCAACCGGGTGCCCATCTGGACGCCCTCGGCGCCGAGCACGAATGCCGCGGCCATGGATCGCGCATCGCAGATCCCGCCCGCGGCCACAATCGGCACGTCGACGTGCGCGGCCACCAACGGCAACAGCACCATGGTCGACGCGCCAAACCGGTTCTTGAAGCCGCCGCCTTCGACGCCCTCGACCACCAATCCGTCGACTCCGGCGTCGACGGCCTTCTTGGCCGCGGCCAGCGTGCCCACCACGTGAACCACGGTGATCCCCGCATCGTGTAGCCGGTCGGTGAATAGCGAGGGATCACCGGCGGAAGTGGTCACGAACCGAATGTTGTTCGCGACAAGCAAGTCCACGACGGCCGGGTCACGGTTCATGATCAGCGCGATATTCGCGCCGACCGAACCACCGGTGAGGTCGCGCACCCGTCGCAGATCGGCTCGGCCTTGATCGGAGGTGGTCTCGATGATGCCCAACGCGCCGGCG
>Ga0182030_10021352_pt1 | contig 12133 bp, 9 predicted proteins | sample 812S3MmetaG_FD_121299 | JGI IMG/M metagenome (GOLD analysis project Ga0182030, IMG submission 121299) | Permafrost microbial communities from Stordalen Mire, Sweden - 812S3M metaG (Illumina Assembly) | ecosystem: Environmental > Terrestrial > Soil > Wetlands > Permafrost | place: Sweden...
CGCCGCCGAGGCTGTGCCCGATGGCGGTCACCCGGCGGCCCGGATCCCTCACTGCGGCCACGATGCCGAGCAGGTCCTCGACGTGGGTGCCGAGGGTAGGCGCGGGATCGCCGGGCTCGCCGCGCGAGCCCTGGTAGCCGCGCCGGTCGTAGGTGAGGAGCTCGAGGTCGGGGAGGCGCCGGGCGACGCGCCGGAAGCTCGCAGCGCGATCGAGGGAACCGTGGACCAAGACGACGACCGGGGCGTCGAGCGGCGACGAGCCGTCCTCGGGTGGCCGGTCGACCACGTGGAGGCCCTTCGGGAACGGGCTCATGGTGCGAGCCTCGGGCCGCGACACGGGCGTACGGTTGGCGGCACGCCTGCGACGCTACCTTGAGCAGGATTTCTCGACGACCGGGCGGTGTTCTGGGCGAAGGTGCCCCGGTAGGCTGGGCACAGCAATCAGGCGGGACGACCGCCGGTGAGGATGGCGTGGTGAGCAAAGAAGCGTCTGGATCGTTCGGGCCCAATGCCTGGCTGGTCGACGACATGTACGACCGATTTCTCGTCGATCCCGGCTCGGTGAGCGAGAGCTGGCAGGAGTTCTTCGCCGGGTACCAGCGCTCGCCGGTCCCCGCCGCCACCCACGCGGGCTCCGCCCCGGCGTCGACCCAGGGCGCCGAGCCCGCCAGTGACGGCGCGGCGCCGCCGGTGGTCGCCGCTCCACTCCTGGCCACCGACTCGGTGGCGGCGACGGTGGCGACCAGCGCGGAGGTCACCACGCCCGTCGGGCCCGAACCCGTCCGGGCCACGCCCCTTCGCGGCGCCGCGTCGCGCATCGTGTCCAACATGGAGGCCAGCCTGGGCGTGCCGACCGCGACCAGCGTGCGGACCGTGCCGGCCCGCCTGCTGGAGGTGAACCGCCAGATCCTCAACAACCAGCTGGCCCGCACCACCGGGGCCAAGGTGAGCTTCACCCACCTGATCGGCTTCGCCCTCGTCCGCTCACTCGAAGCGATTCCCGCGCTCAACGCCGCCTTCGTAGCGGGCATCGACGAGAAGGGCACCCCTGGGGTTCTGCGCCACGAGCACGTGGGGCTCGGCCTCGCCGTCGACGTCGAGAAGCCCGATGGCAGCCGCACGCTCATGGTGCCGTGCGTGAAGAACGCCGACACGCTCGACTTCCGCTCGTTCGTCCTCGCCTACGAGGAGCTCGTGCGAAAGGTCCACTCCAACAAGGCGACACCGGACGACTTCTCGGGGACGACGGTGTCGCTCACCAACCCCGGCACGCTCGGGACGGCCCAGTCGGTGCCGCGCCTCATGCCCGGCCAGGGGGCGATCATCGGCGTCGGGGCGCTCGCGTACCCCGCCGGCTTCGAGGCCGCCGACCCACGCGTGATCGCCGAGCTCGGCCTCGGCAAGGTGGTGACCATCACCTCGACCTATGACCACCGCATCATCCAGGGGGCCGAGTCGGGCCTGTTCCTCGCCCACATGGCCGAGTGCCTGACCGGCAAGCACGGGTTCTACGACGAAGTCTTCGAGTCGATGGGCGTGCCCTACGAGCCGGTGCGCTGGCGTGCCGACGTGAAAGCGGCTGACGACCCCGCCGAGGGCGAGCACGCCCGATTGGCCAAGCAGGTGCGCGTGCAGACGCTGATCAACATCTATCGCGTGCGGGGCCACCTCATCGCCCACCTCGACCCCCTCGACGCCGAGCCGCCGCACTCGTACCCCGAGCTCGACCCGCTCACCTACGGGCTCACCATCTGGGACCTGCCGAGGCGCTTCGTGGCCGACGGGCTGGCCGCCCTCGAAGTGGCCTCGCTCGACGAGATCCTCCACGTCCTGCGCGACGCCTACTGCCGGACGCTCGGCATCGAGTACATGCACATCCAGGACCCGGTGCAGAAGCGCTGGATCCAAGAGCAGGTCGAGGGCGTGTCGTCCACCGTGCGGAAGGACGAGCAGCAGCACATCTTGGAGCTGCTCAACTCGGCCGAGGTCTTCGAGCGCTTCCTCCACACCCGCTACGTGGGCCAGAAGCGCTTCGGGCTCGAGGGCGCCGAGTCGACCATCGTCGTCCTCGACACCGTCATGGACGAGGCAGCCAAGGTGGGCACCCAAGAGGTGGTCATGGGCATGGCGCACCGCGGCCGGCTCAACGTGCTCGCCAACATCGTCGGCAAGTCCTACCAGGAGATCTTCGGCGAGTTCGAGGGCAACCTCGACCCCGAGTCGGTCCAGGGCTCGGGCGACGTGAAGTACCACAAGGGCGCGGTGGGCAAGTTCACCGGGCGCTCGGGCATCGACCTCACGATCACCATGGCGTCGAACCCCTCGCACCTCGAGGCCGTCGACCCGGTCGTCGAAGGCATGGCCCGGGCCAAACAGGACCGCGTGCTGCCGCCGACCGACGGCACCCCCGCCGCCCTGGCCCAGGAGCAAATGACGTTCCCCGTCCTCTCCCTCCTCGTCCACGGCGACGCCGCCTTCGCCGGCCAGGGCGTGGTGGCCGAGACCCTCAACCTCTCGCAGCTGTCGGGGTATCGCACCGGCGGGACGGTGCACCTGGTCATCAACAACCAGGTCGGCTTCACCACCGCCCCCCAGGCGGCGCGCTCGTCGATGTACGCCACCGACGTGGCCAAGATGGTCCAGGCGCCGATCTTCCACGTGAACGGCGACGACCCCGAGGCCTGCATGCGCGCGGCGCGCCTCGCCTTCGCCTTCCGCCAGCGCTTCCACAAGGACGTGGTCATCGACCTGGTCTGCTACCGGCGCCACGGCCACAACGAAGGCGACGACCCGAGCTACACGCAGCCCCTCATGTACCAGCTCATCGACGCCAAGCGCTCGGTGCGCAAGCTCTACACCGAGGTCCTGGTCCGGCGCGGCGACATCACCCTCGACGAGGCCGAAGCGGCCCTCGACAGCTTCAACGGCCGCCTCCAGCAGGCTCTCGACGAGGTGCGCGCCGAGGCCGTCAGCCCACCGGTGGCCATACCGGTCCACGAGCCGGCCGCCGCCATCCCGGCCGTCCCCACCGGCGTGCCCGAAGACGTGCTGGTGCGCCTCGCGCAGCTGGTGCGCACCGTGCCCGAGGGGTTCACCATCCACCCGAAGCTCGAGCGCCAGTTCGCCCAGCGGGACAAGCTGGTCGGGAGCGGCCAGGTCGACTGGGCACTCGGCGAGGCCCTGGCCGTCGGGTCGCTGCTCCTCGAGGGCGCCGACGTGCGCCTGACCGGCCAGGACACGCGTCGCAGCACGTTCAGCCACCGCCACTCGGTGCTCGTCGACTACGCCAACGGCAACGAGTACGTGCCCCTCGCCCACGTCGGGTCGGTCATCGAGGGCGCCGAGCGCCTCGGCCACTTCACTGTTCGCGATTCGCTGCTCTCGGAATACGCGGCGGTGGGCTTCGAGTACGGCTACTCGGTCGAGGCCCCCGACAGCCTTGTCGCCTGGGAGGCCCAGTTCGGCGACTTCGTGAAAGGCGCGGAGATCATCATCGACAACTTCCTCGTGGCCGCCGAGGACAAGTGGGGCCAGCGCGCCGGCCTCGCCATGCTGCTGCCGCACGGCTACGAGGGGCAGGGCCCCGAGCACAGCTCGGCGCGCATCGAGCGCTTCTTGTCGCTCTGCGCCCGGGGCAACCTGCGCGTCACCCAGCCCTCGACCGCCGCGCAGTACTTCCACCTGCTGCGCGCCCAGGTGCTCCGCCCGGCCAAGACGCCGCTCATCGTCATCACGCCGAAGTCGATGTTGCGGGCTCCCGCCTCGCGCTCGCCCCTGTCCGAGCTCGCCACCGGTAGCTTCGCCGAGGTGCTCGACGACCCGGGCGTCGGGGACCCGGGCCGCGTGGAGCGCATCATCTTCGCCTCGGGCAAGGTGGCCCTCGAGGCGATCGCCCGCCGGGACCACCTCCTGGCCAACCCCGCCGACACGCTGGCGAGCGAGCACGCCGTCGACCCGGCGGCCATCGCCGTGGTGCGCCTCGAGCAGTTCTACCCGTGGCCCGAGCAGGGGATCGCCTCGGTGCTCGGGCGCTACCCGCTCGCCGGCGACCTCGTCTGGCTCCAAGAGGAGCCCGAGAACATGGGCGCCTGGTCGTTCGTGTTCTCGCGCCTGCACCGCCTGCCACGCGAGCGCTACCAGCTCCGGCACGTGACGAGGGCGGAATCGGCGAGCCCGGCCACCGGCAGCGGTGCCCTCCATCAGCTCGAACAGACCGATCTCCTCGCCCGCTCCGTGGGCTGATGCCGACCGCCCCATCGCCGGCTCCCTCCGGTTGGGGTGCTTGACTATCAGGCGATATGCCTGAAAAGCATCACGTCGTCGTCGACGGCTCGAATCTGGCCACCGAGGGGCGGACCCTGCCCAGCCTCGCCCAGCTGGACGAGGCGGTGCGCACCTATGCCGAAGAGGACCCGACGGCCGAGATCGTCGTCGTGGTCGACGCCACGTTCGAGCACCGGATCGACCCCTCCGAGCGCGAGCAGTATGAGCAGGCCGAGCTCCACGGGGAGGTCGTCTCCCCGCCGGCTGGCGCCATAGGGCGCGGCGACGCCTTCGTCCTGCGCATCGCCGAGCGCACCGGGGCGATCGTCCTCTCCAACGACTCGTTCCAGGAGTTCCACGGTGAGCACCCGTGGCTCTTCGAGGAGGGGCGCCGGTCGGTGGCAAGCCCGTCCCCGGGGTCGGGTGGATCTTCACGCCGCGCTCGCCGGTGCGCGGGCCGAAGAGCCGTCAGGCGACGGGCAAGGCGAGGCGCGATGCCGAGCGCATCGAGAGCGGCGCCGATCTCCCCGCGCCGGTGAAGGCGGCCGAGCTGGCGAAGGCGGCCAAGAAGGTGGCAAAGGCGGCCAAGCGCGCCCCCAAGCACGCCGACGGCACCACCCCGAAGATCGGCGATGTCTGGGAGGAGCCCGCCCCCGGGCGGGCCACGGCCCCGGCCAAGAAGGCCAAGAGGGCAGCCAAGGCCACCAAGACCACGAAGAAGGCGACAAAGGTCGCCGAGCCGAAGAAGGTGGCGAAGAAGGTGGCCAAGGCCGCGGCGCCCGCCCCCCTCAAGGTGGTCAAGACGACCGCCAAGAAGGCCAAGAAGGCACCGAGCGCGACGAAGGCGGCCACCCGGGTGGCGTCCCCGCTCGACGTGCTCGACGAGCCGACCGATGTCGCGCCGCCGGTGCTGGCTGCCGTGGAGCCGGCTGCCACGGAGGAGGGCTCGGGTGGCGACGTGGCTGCCGATGGGAAGGGCACCGGCAGATCGGCCGGTGCCGGCGCGGCTGTCCCGGCCACGCCGACGGCCCGGCGGCGCAGGGGAGCGGCCGTCGCCGACCCCGAGATCGCCGAGGCGATCGGCGCGGCCACCGCCGAGGCGCTGGCGCCGCCGAAGGAGACCAAGGCCAAGGCGAAAGCCGAACCCAAGCGCAAGGCGAAGTCGAAATCGGACCACGACACGAAGCACGACGACAAGAAGGGCTCCAAGCGCCGCGGCTCGGCCACGCCGCCACCGGCGGTCAACGAGCCCCTTGCCTTCATCACCTTCGTCGCCACCTACCCCATCGGCAGCGAGGTGGAGGGCGAGGTTGTGTCCTTCACGTCGCACGGGGCGATGATCGAGGTGACGCTGCCCGACGGGACCGGCGTGCACTGCTACGTCCCGCTCTCGGGCCTCGGCAACCCGGCCCCCCGCAAGGCTCGTGAGGTCATTGCACGCGGCGAGCGCCGCCACTTCGTCCTCGTCGGTCTCGACCCGCCCCGGCGGGTGGCCGAGCTGGCGCTGCCCGGCGTGCAGAGCGCCACCGCAAGCTGAGCGTGACGGCCGTGGCAGCGATGGCCGACGCTTCGGCGCGCCTCGTGCTCTGGGACATCGACGGTACCCTCCTCCAGTCCGGTGGCGTGGGCGCAGAGGTCTTCGACCGGGCGATCGAGCGGGCAGTCGGCTCGCGACCGCCGGCGAGGATCACCATGAGCGGCAAGACCGACCCCCAGATCTGTCGGGAGCATCTCGGCCTGCTCGACCTGGAGGACCCCGACGCCCACATCCCGGCCGTGCTCGGGTACCTGGCCGAAGAGCTCGCCGCCCGCGAGGCGACCATCACCGAGGAGGGCCACGTGCTCCCCGGGGTCGAGCGCGCGCTCGAGACACTCGGGCGCGCCGAATGGTGCCACCAGAGCGTGCTGTCGGGGAACCTGGCGGCCAACGCGCTGGTCAAGCTGCGGGCTTTCTCCTTGGAGCGGTTCCTCGACACCGACAACGGGGCGTACGGCAGCGACAACGCGGATCGCAACAAGCTCGTGCCCCTCGCACTCGAGCGCTCGGCGACCCGCAGGGGCGTGCAGTACGAGCCCGGAGCCGTCTGGGTCATTGGTGACTCGCCGAACGACCTGGCGTGCGCGCGCGCCGGCGGCGTGCGGTGCGCCCTTGTCGCAACCGGCCGCTTCGGGCCCGACGAGCTGTCGGCCCTCGGGCCCGACGCCTGCTTCAACGACCTTGCCGACACCGAGGCCCTCGTCTCGGTCCTCCGCTCCTGATCGTCGAGAGCGCGCCGCGCCCAGCCGTTATCCTCGGCCCGTGGAACCGACCGACTTCCTCGCCCACCGACCCCCGTTCCTGTTCGTGAGCGAGATCGTCTCGGTCGAACCGGGCGTCGCCGCCACGGGGCGCTGGCGGCTCACCGGCGAAGAGGACTTCTTCGCCGGGCACTTCCCCGGGCGACCGACGCTTCCCGGCGTGCTCATGGTCGAGTCCCTCGCGCAGCTCGGCGGCATCGCCGTGCTGGCCGACGAGCGCTACGCCAACAAGCTGCCCCTGTTCGGCGGCATCGACCGGGCGCGCTTCCGCCGCCAGGTGGTCCCCGGCGAGGTACTCGAGCTCGAGGTGACCGTCGGGCGGCTCTCGGCGCGTGCGGGCACCGGGCATGGGCGCGCCCATGTCGACGGGGCGACGGCGTGCGAGGTCGACTTCCTCTTCGTGATCGCGGACAAAGGCTGAGGATGCGGCTCGTCACCTGGAACGTCAACTCGCTCACCGCCCGGCTGGAGTACGTCACCGACTGGATGGGCACCGAGCAGCCCGACATCTTGTGCCTGCAGGAGACCCAGCAGTCCGATGCGGCGTTCCCCGACGGTGCCTTCGCCGCGCTCGGCTACGAGACCGCCCACCACGGTGACGGCCGCTGGAACGGCGTGGCCATCATCAGCCGGGTCGGCCTGGAGGACCCGGTAGCGGGGTTCTCGACCGAGGAGGACGACCAGGGGACGCGCATCATCGCGGCGACGTGTGCGGGCATCCGCGTGCACTCGGTCTACGTCCCGAACGGGCGCTCGGTCGATTCCGAGCACTACACGGGCAAGCTGGCCTGGCTGGCCCGCCTCGCCACCTACCTCGACGAGACCTGCACCCCGAGCGATCCGGTGGCCGTCGTCGGGGACTTCAACATCGCACCGAGCGACGTCGACGTCTGGGACCCCGAGGCGTTCGCCGGCATGACGCATGTGAGCGAGCCCTAGCGCGCCGCGCTCGGGCGGCTGCTCGAATGGGGCCTCGACGACGTGTTCACCCGCTTTCACCCCGATGGTGAGGTGTTCTCCTGGTGGGACTACCGCATGGGCGCCTTTCACAAGGGCCACGGGATGCGCATCGACCTGGTACTGCTGACCGACCCCTTGGCTGATCGGTGCCGATCGGCAGCGGTCGACCGGGAGGCCCGCAAGAACCGTGCCGGCAACAAGCCCTCGGACCACGCTCCGGTCGTGGTCGACCTCGACGTCGACTGACCACGGCCGAGCCCAGCACAGAGCCATGAGCGCCCCGGGCTGGGCCTGGCAGCCCCCGCCCAACTGGCCCGCCCCCCGCCGGGCTGGACGCCACCGCCGGGGTGGGTGCCGCCCGCCGCCTGGCCGCGCGCACCGGCGCAGTGGCAGTTTTGGCGCCTGCTCGCCCCACCGGCGGCGCCACCGGACCTCCCCCCGCCCGCCGTGGCGGCCACGGCATCGCCCGGAGGCATCGCCACGCAGGGCCCGACGAGGAAGAGCCTCGTCTGGGAGACCTGGTTCGTGATGTTGGCATTCCTCCTGCCGAGCGTCATGGCCGCCGTCGTCGCCTTCGCCCAGCACGTCTCGGGGGTGGGCCAGCTCACCCGGTTCCCCGTGGTGGTGGCCGGGCACCCCTTCGAGAACATGGTCTTCGGGATCCTCGCCTATGTCCCGGTCGCCGCCGTGGTCCCGCTGGCCCTGTTCCTCCTGGCGCGCACCGGCCAGTCGCCCTCGTGGCTCGGTCTCGGCCGACCGCGCTGGAAGGCGGACGTCTGGCCGGCCCTCGGTCTCATCGGCGCCTCCTTCGGCACCGAGTTCGCCCTGCTGATCCCGCTCGCGCCGCTCTTCGCCCACGTCCCGTCCCTCGTGAGCTCGACGCCGATCGGCCACGTCCCCGCCTACTACGTGGTGTGGGGGCTCGCCATCTCGGCCACGACGGCCATCGCCGAGGAGACCTTGATGAGCGGGTACCTGCTCACCCGGCTCAGCCAGCTCGGCTGGTCGCCGCGGCGTGCGCTCATCGTGAGCTTGGTGCTGCGCACCAGCTACCACGTCTACTACGGGATCGGCTTCATCCTGACGGTCCCGTTTGGCTACTTCGTGACCCGATCGTTCCAGAAGAACCGCCGGCTCACCCGCCCGATCGTGGCGCACTTCCTCTTCGACGCCATCATCTTCACGATCGCCGTGCTCCGCTGAGTCAACCGAGGCCCTCGGGCAGGACCGCCTCGATCAGATGGGGCCCGTGCTCGGCGTAGGCCCATTCGAGGGCGGCCACGAGCTCCTCGGCGCTCGTGGCCCTGCGTGCCTCGACACCGAGACCCGAGGCGAGGGCGACGAAGTCGATCGTGGGGTCGGCGAGGGAGAGCATCCGCTGGGCCGCCGGGCCGCCAGCGCCCGCACCCACCCGGCCGAGCTCGAGGTTCAAGATGGCGTAGCTGCGGTTCGAGAGCAGCACGGTGGTGACGTCGAGGCGCTCGCGCGCCTGGGTCCACAGTGCCTGGAATGTGTACATCGCTGATCCATCGGCCTCGAGCGAGACGACGGGCCGGTCGGGGGCGGCCACCGCTGCTCCGGTGGCCGAGGGCATGCCGTAGCCGATGGCACCGCCGGTCAGGGTGAGCCAGTTGTGGCGCGGCGCGCCGGCGGTGGCGCCGGCCACGAACAGGCCGGCCGTGTTGGACTCGTCGACCACGATCGCCCCTTCGGGGAGGGTGGCGCCGACAGCCGCACCGAAGGTGGCCATGGTGAGCTCGCCGGTCGGTCGTTCCGGGCGCAACGCCTGGGCGAGGGCGGGCTCCTCGTCGGCCGCCACCTCCTCGGCGAGTGCTTCGAGGGCGGCGGATACGTCGGCCCTGCCGGTGGCCAGCACGTGGACCGTGCACCCCGCAGGCACCAGGTCGCTCGGGCGCCCCGGGTAGGCGAAGAAGGAGACCGGCGAGAGGGCGTCGACGGTGACGAGGTGGCGCACGCCCTCGAGCTGGGCCTGGGCGAACTCGGCGAGGTAGCCGAGCCGGTCGAGAGCGGGGAGCCCCGCCCCCCGTTCGAGGTTGGCCGGGAACGTCTCACCGAGCAGGCGCGCCCCGGTGCCGGCCGCGATGCGGGCGGCGGCGAGGAGCCCGCGGGCGTCGAGGGCCTTGCCCCCGAGCAGCACGGTGGTGGGCTCCCCCGAGCGGAGCACCTTGGCCACCTCGGCGATGTCGGCGGCGGGCACGAGGGGCGCGCCCTGGCGGTGGCGGGCCGCTGCCGGCCCGGTGGTCGACTCGGACCACGACACGTCGGCGGGCAGCACCAAGGTGGCGATCCCCCCGGGCGGTCCGTAGGCGGCAGCGACGGCCTGCGCGGCGTCGTCGGCGACGTCCTCGGCCCGCAGCGAACAGCGGTACCAGGAGGAGAACGTCTCGGCGAGCCCGGCGATGTCGGACTCGAGCGGCGCGTCGTAGCGCTTGTGGTACGTGGCGTGGTCGCCGACGATGTTGACCATCGGGGTGTGGCCGCGCCGGGCGTTGTGCAGGTTGGCGAGCCCGTTGCCGAGACCGGGGCCGAGGTGCAGCAGCGTGGCCGCCGGCTTGCCGGCCACCAGGGCGTAGCCGTCAGCGGCGCCGGTGGCCACACCCTCGAAGAGGGCGAGCACCCCGCGCATCTCGGGGACGTCGTCGAGGGCGGCCACGAAGTGCATCTCCGAGGTGCCCGGGTTGGCGAAGCACACGTCGACACCGGAGTCGACCAGCGTGCGGATGAGGGCCTGTCCACCGTTCATGTGCTCATTCTCCTGGGCCTGGTCCCCGGCCTCGGCCGAGGATGTCGTCTGGGTCGAAGGCCGCCTTGATGCGCTGCAGGAGTGCGAGCCGGGCAGGTGGCTCGAACGCCAGGAAGTAGGCACGCTTGGCGGTGCCGATGCCGTGCTCGCCGGAGATCGCGCCGCCCGCCTCGAGGCCCGCCGCCAGCATGGCGGCGATGAGCTCGGTGCGGCGGCCCCCATCGGGTTGGAACACCGAGAGGTGCACGTTGCCGTCACCCACGTGGCCGCAGCCGGCGACGAAGGCCTGGTTGGCCTCGGCCAGCGCGCCGACCGTCGCCAGGTAGTCGGCGATCGCCGCACGCGGCACCACCACGTCGATGATCTCGTCGGCTCCCGCCGCCTTGGCCACGTAGAACGCCCGCTCGCGCGCGGCGATCAGCTGATGGGCGGCGGTCGGCGGCAGCACGTAGACGTCCAGGGCGCCGAGCCCGGCGAGGGCGGTGGCCGCCGCCTCGGTGTCGGCGTCGAGCCGCTCGGCGCGGGTGCTCTCGAGGCCGACCACCAGGTAGGCCAGCGCCTCCTCGCGCACCACTGCGTCGATGCCGAGCTCGACGCCCGCGCTCTGGACGATGCTCGCCATGGTGAGGGCGTCGAGGTACTCGAGGATGTGCGGGGCGAGCCCGCTGCGCAGGAGGTCCGGCACCGCCGTCGTGATGTCGCCCAGTGCGGCGAACGGCGCGAGCAGGGTTGCCCCGTGGGGGAGGCGGGTCTCGAGCCGCACGGTGACCTCGGTGATGAGCGCCAAGGTTCCCTCCGAGCCCACGAGGAGCTGGGTCAGGTCGTAGCCTGACGAGGACTTCACGAACTTGCCGCCGGTGCGCACGACCTCGCCGGTGGCGAGCACCGCCTCGAGGCCGAGCACGCGCTGGCGGGTGACCCCGTAGCGCAGGGCGCGCATCCCGCCGGCGTTCGTCGCGACGTTGCCGCCGATCGACGCACTCAGCTCGCCGGGATTGACCGGGTAGACGAGGCCGTGGGGGAGGAGCGCCTCATCGAGCTGGGCCAGAGTGACCCCGGGTCCGACGACGGCCACCTGGTTCTGCGCGTCGATCTCGTAGATGGCGTCCATTCGGTCGAAGGCCACCACGATGCCGTCCTCCAGCGGCACCGCCGCCCCCGAGAGCCCCGTCCCGCTGCCCCGGGCGATGACCGGGCAGCCGTGACGTGCCGCCACCGTCACGATCGTGGCGACCTCGGCGGTGGTCTGCGGCCGCACGACGCAGCGCGGCAAAACGGACCGATCGCCCAATGACTCGTCGTGCGTGTCGTCGAGCGCGATGGCGCCGCCTGCCGCCACGTGGGCCGGCCCGAGCGTGGTGCGCAGCTCCTCGACGATGTCCACTCCCACCCCCCGCCTCACGGCGCCGTCGGCCGCTCGGTCCCCGTGCGCAATGACCTTATCCGAGGCCCTCGGCGTCGAGCTGTGCCCGCATGGAGGCGAGGTGGGCCGAGACCGCCTCGGGGCCGGCCATCCGGGCCGCCGACTCGAAGGAGGCACACGCTCGCTCGACGGCGGCGAGCCACGGTGAGGGCTGGCGCGGGGATCGCCTCGACGCATCGGAGGGTGCGGCCGCCCACGTGCAGGTCAGCTCGTCGACGGCGCGGGTGAGCGCCACGTAGAGGAGCCGGCGTTCCTCCTCGCGCTGTGCGGCGGTCCTCGCCGAGGCGATCGGGACGAGCCCGTCGGAGGCGCCGATGACGAAGACGGCCGGCCATTCGAGGCCTTTGGCCCGGTGGAAGGTGGCGAGGACCACCCCGTCGGCGCCCGATTCGGCCGGGCCCGCGCCGGCGGGACCGTCCTCCTCC
>Ga0182030_10021354_pt1 | contig 12132 bp, 15 predicted proteins | sample 812S3MmetaG_FD_121299 | JGI IMG/M metagenome (GOLD analysis project Ga0182030, IMG submission 121299) | Permafrost microbial communities from Stordalen Mire, Sweden - 812S3M metaG (Illumina Assembly) | ecosystem: Environmental > Terrestrial > Soil > Wetlands > Permafrost | place: Sweden...
AATTGCCGAGCTTAACGACCTTTGCCGCAAGGCCATGGGCATAGCGGGCCGCGCCGTTCAAACAGCCGGTATCAGTTCCCTGCCCCCGGAAGATCAATCCGCTATCCGCGAGAAAGTGGAAACTTTCGACGCTTTCACCCCGGACAACGACCCGCACAAAGAACGCGACTTCGGAGCGTTCGAACACAACGGCCAGCGCATCTTTTGGAAAATCGACTACTACGACACCACTATGACGAAGGGCAGCGAAGACCCGAGCGACCCGAAACAAACCGTCCGGGTTTTGACCATCATGCTTGCCTCTGAATACTGACCGGGCCGACCCGCGCCGAAGCACCGGCGCGGGTTTCCTTTCGTCCTCACACGTTTTCTGGCTTTACTTCACGGCAAAGTCACTCTATCTCACTACCGAGCACAATCCTTTCCTTTACCCAATACAGACCGTACGGGCACATGAAGACTAACGTGTCTCCTCTTGCATTCTTTATACAAGATTTGGGTGGCGGCGGAGCCGAGAAAATCGTTGTGCAGTTGGTGAATGCGTTTGCCGAGAACGGCTCAAAGGTCGACCTCATCCGTCAGGATGTTACGGGTGTCTACGTCAAAGACCTCAGTCCTCAGGTCAATTCCATCGTTATCGGGTCGCGATCACCCTTTCGAACGATTGTGTTTTTATACAAATATCTCAAACACACAAACCCGCAGGTTTTATTCACATCGCTGGAAAAGTCGTCCTTGCTCGGCATTATCGCCGCTTGGTGTGCGCGATACCGTAAGGTTGTCCCCTCTGTCCACATCGACCTTAACGCTTATGTCACGCTCGACCATCAGCTACGCCGGAGACTGTTGAGAGCGATTGTCGCCGTGTTCTACCGTTACTCTGCCCGTGTTGTTGTCGTTTCCAAGGGCACCGGCGACGCATTGCGGCGCGTGCTTGGGCCAAGGGTGCCCATCGACGTAATATTCAACGGCTTTGATATTGAAAACCTCCGCAAACAATCACGGGAGGGCGTCACGCTTCCTTTTGCAACAGACAAGGCCGTTCCGGTTTTCATTTCCTGTGGCCGGTTGACGCGGCAAAAAGGCTTCGACATCCTTCTACACGCTTTCGCGCTGATCCGGCAAGAAATGCCCGCCCGTCTGATTATTCTCGGCCATGGACCCCTTAAGGAAACCCTTGTGCTCTTGGGTCAAGAACTGAATATCTCCGATGATTTGTATTTTCCCGGCTTCGTTTCGTCACCGGCAGCATGGTTCGGACGCAGCGACGTTTTTGTTCTTTCCTCCCGCGCTGAGGGATTTGGCAACGTCCTTGTTGAAGCACTGGCCGCTGGCATCAGGATTGTAAGCACCGATTGCCCTTCTGGACCCGCAGAAATATTGCAATCAGGACAATACGGCCAGCTTGTTCCGGTCGATGACGTGAAGGCTCTGGCCGCAGCAATGAAATCAGCCCTCATTCACGGTCAGGGTTATGAGTTGCTAAACGCTTCGGCCCAAGCCTACATTCAGGAATACTTTTCGATCAAAAGCATGACCGACGGTTATGCTCGGGTTGCAGCCTCTTTTGCCGCTAGAACATGAAGGATATTCCCGTCATTGCGCTTGTCATGAGCGTGACGATGCTTCCTCTGTTTCTGATTATCGTCATTTCTCACTGGATCAGGGCTAAAATCGGAAACCGTACCGGAGACATTGCAAGCGTAATCATGGTTTTCTTGATCGTTCTGGCTTTCTTGAAATACAGTAACAAATTAACTGCCTTAAATTAGGGACATCGATAGTGAGGAGGTGGAAGACCGCGCGGGGCCGTGTCTCAAAAAGGAAAGGTTTTGAGACAAACGCGGAAGGCCCGTAAACATTGGACTTGCGTGTCTCACAATTCAGTCTCACAATAGAGGCATGGAAAACCCCGCCAAAACGGTTTCCGTAACCGTGGACCTCACACCGGGCGAAGCCCTTGCCCTCGCCCAATTCGTCAAACGCTCCCTGTTCGATACGTACCGGGAATTTGCCGTTGACGACGAGGAAGCCCGCCTGATGCTTGCCGCCGTGGAGAACCTCAGAAAGGGACTTGCCGCCGAAGGTTTCAACCCCCGATGAAATACGGCTATGCGCGAGTTTCCACGGAGGACCAGAACCCCGACATGCAGTTGACCGCGTTGAAGCGGGCCGGGTGCAAAACCATTTTCAAAGATCAACTCTCAGGCGCTACCGGCGTCAAGCGCCCTGCCCTTCTCCGGTGTTTGAAGAAGTTGGAACACGGCGACACCCTCATGGTGTGGAAGCTCGACAGGCTAGGCCGCAGCTTGCGCGACCTGATAACCTTGCTCGACGACCTGAAAAAGCGCGGCGTGAAATTCCGATCACTCACAGAAGCAATCGACACCGATACACCCACAGGCCGCGCCATGTGGCAAATGATAGGCGTACTGGCGGAACTCGAACGCAGCATGATTGTCGAGAGGACACGCGCCGGGATGAAGGCCGCGAGAGCGCGAGGCATTCACCCCGGACGCAAGCCGAGCCTATCCCCGGAGCAGATCGAACACGCGCAGGAGCTACGCAGGAAGGGCAAGCACCCGGACGATATAGCCGCCCTTCTCAAATGCAGCCGCGCCACGGTCTACCGGGCGCTTGCGGCTTAATGCACCGCCCTCGCTGGTTACGACCTAGCGACCCTGCCTGTTCAACTCCGCGCAGTCGTCACACAGCCGGTAGTTGCCCGTTCCTGAGCGGCGCTCGTTCTGTGGAATATCGCGGCCCGGAGGACATGCGCTGTTGTCATGGTGTACGCGCTTACCGACCGGCTTAGAGGCTTCATTGATGGAATAAAACTGTGCTGTCTTTGGCATTGCTAAAAAACTCCTTAAACCATTTTACGCCTAATGCGTTTTCGCCGAAGCACATAGCCCCCCGGTGTTTTGCCCCCTTGACACCAACCAAATCAGCGTTCTACACTTGTTCAATCGTATAGGAGTGCACTTGTACACAATCGCAATCGTAGGGCAGAAAGGTGGAACCGGCAAAACTACACTTGCCGAAAATCTGGCTGTTGCCGCCACCAAAGCCCGCCGCAGCGTTGCGGTGATAGACTTGGACCCTCAAACCACGGCCACGAATTGGCGCGACCGCCGCGAAGCCGAAACGCCTACTGTTGTTAGCTGTCAAGTTGCCCGCTTACGCTTCGTGCTTTCCGAGGCTCGAAAGAACGGCGTTGACTTGGTTTTCCTCGACGGCCCCGGCAAAAACGCCGAGGCAACGCTTGAAGCCGCCAAAGCCGCCGATCTTGTCCTTATCCCTATTCAGCCAATCATCAACGACATTGAAACCCTGCCCGCTTTCCGCGACCTCTTGCGCGTTGCCGGGGATAAACCGGCTCTTGTGATCGTCAACAACGCGCCGGTACAGGGTAGCCGCCACATTCACGCGCAGGAAGCAGCCCAGCAAGCCGGGTTTATCGTTTGCCCGGTAGTCCTCTTTCACCGGGCGTCAGTTTATGACGCTCCGCTTCCGGGGCTTGCGGTGCAGGAGTACGAGCCGGACGGCAAGGCGGCGCTGGAAATCGCACAGCTATACAAATTCACAATCGCACTTTTACACAACCACACAGGTACACAAGATGAGCAAGCCAAAACCGAACAATCTCGCAGCCGCGCTTAAACAACAAGCCAGAGGCACCGACACAGCGCCCGCCCTCACCACCGAACGGGCAGAACCACGGCCCCGGAAGGAAACCACACGGCAGGGCAGGGTAATGGTGAGTGGCTGGCTTCCCATAGAGGCCCGATCTTCTTTCAAGTTGATACAGGCGAAGCACCCCGACAAACTCATGCAGGACTTGGTAGCCGAGGCGATGAATGATCTTTTCGCCAAGTACAACGTCCCGCAGACGGCCAAGGCAAGTTAAATAAGTGCACAGTTACACAACAGTACGAGTGTACTTGTACACAAGTGTTATGGGGCCACCATGAGCAGAAAGGCGAACAAAGGTCTAACGCCCGTTCGGGCCATCCTCCCGAAACTCGTTAAGGAGATCAACGGCCCGAGCATCATTGAACAACGCTTGATCGACGGCGCGGTGTTGCAGATCGAGAACCCCGACGAAGCGCGGGATATTCTCTACCAGCACACGGTTTTATGTCAGACTTGCTTGCCTTTCCGCGACCCCGGCGACGAGGCCCGCACTTGGGAACGGCTGAACGGCAATGTGCATTTGAAGGTACTCGCTGGCGAAGCCATGCACCCGGAGCGGGGGCGTTTGGTGCCTCTTGGCTTGCCGTTCGGACCCAAGGCCCGCATGATTTTGATGCACATCAACCAGCAAGCCATACAGCAGAAAACCCCTGAGATCGAGGTACAACACACGCTATCCAAATTCGTGCGCCGGACGCTGGAACTAGCGCCGCATGGCCGGAACATGCGGACGGTGAAAGAACAGCTTGCGCGTTTATCCGCCGCTTCAATCCGCCTTGGCGTCGTGAAGGACGGCCACGCGGTTACCGTCAATTCTCAGATCGTCACTGCGTTCGATATTTGGTTTCCGAAAGACGAGCGGCAGCGCGTTCTTTGGCCCTCTACTGTCCGGCTGTCGCTCGACTATTGGGAAAGCCTCAAGGCTCACGCCGTACCACTCGACGAGGACCACATAGCCCGCCTCTCTCACAGCGCCCTTGCCCTCGACATCTACGCATGGCTGGCAAACCGCTTGCACCGCGTACCGGCCAACAAACCCGTAACGGTTTCATGGCCCGCGCTGCATGGACAATTCGGGCAGGGGTACAACCGCATAGACCATTTCCGGGCCGCGTTCAGGGTGGCGCTGAAAGAGGTTTTGACGCTCTACAATACCGCCCGTATCGACACCCACACCGAGCGCAAGCCCCCGGCCATTTACTCGCAAGGCGGCAAGTTCGTTTTGCGGGAACCCCATGCCAAGGGCCTCACCCTCTACAACAGCCCCCCGCCCGTATCCCGCCGCTAAACAAACCACGATCAGTTTGCGGGGAGCCGTTGAAAACCCTGTGGATTCCTTGAGTTATCCACGATCACTTTGCGGGAAGAACCACGATCACTTTGCGGGGAAAAACCGCGATCACTTTGCGGGAGAATCCGTTAGTTAGTTACCGATAGTCTTCCGGTAGTTGTCGCCCCCCGGCTGTGGATAACATTTCGAAACACCGGGCCGCTCCGCTTCGCTACGCGGAAGACAAAAGGACTTCGCTCCGCTCAGACTCCTTGAATCAGGAGGGGGGTAAAGAACCCCCTTCCTGAAACCATCCCCCAACCGCTACACTCGCGGCAGGGGAACAAGCCCAAACGCTTTCCCCGTATCGAGAGGAACGAAAACGGGAACACTGGCGCGGGGCATGGTGGACAACAGGTCAGAGGCGACAGCTACCGGCAGAACCGACACCACCGCCGCCCTTGCGATGTTGACCGCGTTCGCCAGTGTCGGCGCGAGAGCGTTTGACGTGACCTTGCTCGACATCGAGGGCAGGGAACAGGGCTACCAATCCAACCGCAGCCTTGAGGAACTCCGGCGCAGCATGACGAAGCGCCTTGAAGTGGCCACGCGATCGCAACACAGCGTTGTTGTCCGGCCCCGTCGATCGACAACGGCCCTTCTGATACAGCTTGACGATTTCGACGCAGCCAAGGCCGACCGCATACAGCCGTATTCATTTTTGACCCTGCAAACATCCCCCGGCAATTTTCAGGTGTGGCTTGCGGTATCGGATGGACCGCAAGACCCCGAGGCCGCGAAGCACTTTCGGACCCGCGTCAGGCGAGGCAGCGCCGCCGACCAATCGGCCACCGGCGCAACGCGCATAGCCGGAAGCCTGAATTTCAAAGCGAAGTACGCGCCCACATTTCCGGTTGTGGCGATCACACGAACGGACGCCGGTAAGACGATCACGACCGCCACGCTTGAACACCTCGGGTTAATCGCACCGGCAGAACCACCACACCCCCCCGCCAGTGTTCCCCCTGAAATCCCCCGGCCAGGTCGAAACGTGACAGGGCAGGGAACAGCGCCGCAGCACTGGCCCGACTATCAACGGGCCTTGAACGGCGCACCGAAGAAAACGGACGGAACCCCGGACAGGAGCCTAGCGGATTTCATGTGGTGCAAGTGGGCAGCCGAGAGAGGCCACAGCATCGAGGCGACCGCCGCGAAGCTGGCCGAAGTCAGCCCCAAGGCGCAAGAGCGCATCCGGTTGAAGGAGGACAAGGGCTACCCGCTTTTGACCGCCCGGAATGCCGCCGCCGCGCTCGACCGGGACCGGAGCCGCCGCCAGAGTTTAAAACCGCCGCCGAATAGCCCACGTTGACCAGCAGCCCGAGGGCAGGGAAGGGGGATACCGAAGGTCCGGCCACCCCCCAAACGGGGGGCATGGTGGGCCCGGAATGCCGCCGCCGCGCTCGACCGCGACCGAAGCCGCCGCCCGCCCGCTAAACCCCGGCCAGACCCGCGTTAATCCGCCCGGTTTGCGTCTGGCAGGGCAGGGGAGCCACTTACCCCCTAGCGGCGACCCCGACCGCATCCACGGGCTTTAAAACGGAACTTCGCTATCTGGGATAGGCTCGAACCGGCAGACGTAGCCGGGAGGATGGAGAAAGCCGCAGCCCCGGACGCACTCAACCGAGCAGTTGCAGGAGCCGCGCACATGGCCGCAATGCTGGCAGGGTTCACCGGCAAGGTTCCCGTGGTCAATCCCCTCTGGCAGAAGCTCACAACAGCGACAGAACCAACAGCCGCAATGCTCATCTTTCCGCATCTGTTGACCGCAGCAGCCGCAGCCCCAACACCCGCAATCCTTCCCCTCTTGCTCTAATTGCCCGCAGATCAAACAGGCGAGCCAGAAGCGTCCGCAACTTTGACAGACCCATGAGGGCAAGTTGCTGTCAAAACTCATTGGCTTGCCACAGATTTCGCAATTGGGGATTTCGCAATTGGGGATTTCGCAATGGAAGGTTTCAGGCATGGTACGGGTCCGGGTTCCAGTGAACCCCCTGTTTATATTCGGGCGTATCCCAATAGGCGCGACGGCGCGACCGCACGAAGCCCGGAAGGTTTTCGCCGAACAAGATCATTTCATTCTTGCCGAGGTTGGCGACTTCATCACTACGCATGCCGGGTTGCTGATCGATACCGTAACTCCAATTCCCGCCCATGCTTTCGGTGTCTTGCCCGATAATTTGCTGGCTTACCGATTTCCCCGGCAGCATCACTTGCTTGAAGCCGGTCCGCTTCGATACCCATTCCTGTGTGGTCAGATCACGCGGAGCAAAGAACATTTGCGCCCCGGCGTTGCTTAGAAAAGTTTCCCACCGTTGCGGGTAGAGTTCCTTCAACTGGTTCAAATCCTGCAACACCGGCCAGATGCGAAGCCCATAGCCGCGCCCAATGCCCATAATGTCGCTCATGATTTTCATGGCCCCGAGCTGGGCGAATTCATCGAACAGGCCGAGGACGCCGACCGGCCCGCGTTCCTCTTGCAGCAAGTCAGCCATGGCCGCCGCGATCACCAGACGGAACCACTTTGAACACGTCGCCAGATAGCGAATGGGAAGGATGAGGAACACCGCTGAAGGCGCTTGCCGAATATCCGCGAAACGCAGCGACGGCCCGCCCGCTTTGGGGTTGAGGCTGTCGGCAATCGCCTTGTTGCCCATGAAATTTACTTGGGTAATGGCGCTTGAGAGGATTGAAACCAGTTCCTTGTTTTCGTCTGCCTTCGGACCCGTGAAGCGACCGAGCCGACCGGCGATAAGCGCATCTCCCGTAACCTCAGCTTCCGTTTCATAGGCGAGCTTGGCGGTTTTAAAAAAACCCGGCCCGGTGATGATTTCGTAGACCTTCATCAAGCTGCGATCTTTGGGAGGGTGCAGCAGGAACAGCGCCATAATGACGCCGGAAACAAGCTGCCTTGCGCTATCGGTCCAATGGGTATCGCCGCCGCCTTCATGCAGCACAATCGCTTCGGCCAAGGCGTCACAATCCGCGCCGAAACTATCTACTTCCGGGTTCAGGACCGCGAGAGGGTTGAAACCAACGTGAGGCAGTTGCATGTCACGCGGAGCTTGAGAGCCTATCGAGCGCGGCAGGATATTGAAGGGGTTCAGCACCATGACGCGCTTGCCGCGTTTGGCGAGGCCCGGACCCGTCACCGCGGCAAGCTGGCCCTTGGGGTCGATCACGACCGTTGACCCTTCATATTCGATCAGGGCCGGAATGAGCAAATCCCGGCCCTTGCCGGAGCCACTTGGAGCCGTCAAAATCAGGTGACTGTCACCGGCGTACTGAAGCGGGGTTTCATGCTTTCCCTTTTCATCGGTGACGTAGCCAAGCCGAATAGGAAGGCTCACTTTATCCAGCCCCCGGCTTTCAGATCATGGGTTGTTGCCGAGGCGTCAGACGGACCAAGCACCGGGCCGGGGTTGAATTTGTGGGCTTCCCGCTTTGCCTGTTCAGCCATGTAGCCCTTGACGACCGTAGGGATGAAAAAGACAAAGACAATTCCGCTCACCAGCAGCACCGCCGACGAGAAACCGTCTTCGTTGTGTGCATAACTCACATGGCCTATCGCGGCAAACATGACGACGAACAGAAAGCCGAGCGTGATGCAAGCCAGCACCAGAAGGCCACCGGACACCGTGTAGCCCAAAACATTCTTGACGCCCCATTTTTGCGACAGCTTGAACAGCGCCCCGGCGATCACAACGACCGCAAGGACCGTTTCTACCGAATGTTCGCGCCACGGATGAAAGCCTATGGCCGGTAACAGCAGTATGACGGCGATATACGCAACGACACAACCGAGCAGCCCGACCCATGCGCCGCGAGCGACCTGAACAACTCCGAATTTGCGCGACAGGGGAACGGCAGGGACACCGGCGACCACCAGCAGAAGCAGGAGCGGAATGAAGCTGTCCCACGGGAAGAACAGGTAAACCGTGAACCATGCCGCCGCGATGCCGTAGAGGGTCCACAGCATGACGCGAGGGGAGGCGAGATGTTGAACGCACCATTGACCGGCGTTGCTTTGCAGGAAGCCCGGAACGAAACCACGAGCGCCATAGACAACGACCGGCGTAACGACCAGCACCGCCAGCAGCCATTCCAGAAAATCGCTGTCACTCTGGAAGGCAAGCGGACGGCCAGCAATCAGGAAGGCGACCGCATGAACAACGACGAGGAACGGAACGGCAATCCAGAACGATACCATCCAGACCGGCAGCGACGAGCCTTGAACGGTCGAGCGGTTAAAAGCGGGGTTTGACGTGTTCATTGGAGCCAGCCTTTCGCCTTCAAAAATTCGCGGTCCTTTTCTTCCCGGATGCCGCGTTGAAGAACTTCACTGATGGTTGCCTTCGTTGCCGGTGTCTTTTGAACGTCGGCGAGAAATGCGGAGCCGACCAGCACGGTTAACCGGGCGGCTTCCTTTTGTTCACGTTTGCGCTGTCGGTCGTTTTCTTCGGCGATCTTGGCGCGGATGTCAGCTTCACGCTTGCGAAGCAGTTCGAGTTTGCTGGTTTGTGTCTCCATAAGTTTCACCCACTTTCACGGACTACTTAAAACGGCATCGGTTCCACCTTTCGGGCTACTAGAAAGACGATTGAGTGGGGAAATGATTCATTAAAAGTTCTTCATCCCCCCCGCCAGTGTTCCCTTTTCCAAAGGCCGAAGAAGTGACGAAGGGCAGGAAGGGGAACCAGAATAAAACCGACGTGCCCAAGTGGACGCTACGCAAGCGCATGGCGCTTCCGTAGCTCAAGCAGACAATTTTTGAATTTTCATTCCTGACGGCTCTACGCTTTGCTTCGTGCCGTCAAGAATCAAGCCCTCCGGGGAAATTCAAAAATTCTCCGCTTGCCCCATGGTCCCGACGATTTTTTTCTGGTTCAGTTACTCGCCGAGAGCGGGTTATCGACAACAGGAGGAAAAATCATGGGGTTAGACTGCTACTGGGCTAAACCGGGCGAGAGCAAATCACAGCCACTCGACTTTGACCCGCCGCTTTGCTTTGAAGATGAAGACGACCACCAAGACCGCCGGGAGGGTTGGGCGTTTTTTGCTGGCAGCAGACAGTACCAGCACGCCATCAGGCAGATTACTGGTATTTCCTTGCGGGTTTCGACACGGCCCCGGCTTTTGTTCTGGCGCAGCAATGACGGGACAAGCGTTTTGACGAGCCGGGCTGTTCTACAAATTGCGGAACGGTTGGAAGCGTTCGCCGCAAAACCTTGGCCGCTTCCGTCGTCTGAAATGCGGCGCGGATGGGAAGCGTTTTCAGCCAAGGAGTACCGCGACATTGCCCGGATGTTTCGAGCCTATGGGGAAGCTGGATACCAACTGATAGGGAGTTTCTGACGGAGTGGGCGGGAAACTTGCCGCGAGAGCTTTCTATCTTCGTCACCGGGATGTTGCGTCAGGTGCGGGAGACTTGCGGAGAGGTTCGGGTATTCGATACACTGCGAAACGGGCGGAAAGTACGGTTGGACAAGGTGTGTGTTTGTCGGACCGCGCATCCTATGGATGCCCGGTGCCAAACACGCCTTGCAAGGGGAGCTTCGCCCCCCGTTGACCCCCGGAAGCAAGCAGGAAGGAGCGCAAAGGCATGAAAGCGACAAAGCCGAAAGCGAAGAAGCGGAGCGGCAGCGAGAAGCGGGAGCGAAGCCCCCGCATCTATGCCCGCGTCAGTGACGCGGAGCTTGCCGAGATCGAAGCGGACGCCGCCGCGCAGGGCTTGAGTGTCGGCGGGTATCTTCGCTGGCTTGCCATCGACCACCCGCAGACCCGGCCCACGCGCCGCCCGTTTCCGGCAGAAGTGTTGCTTCGCCAGTTGAAGGCCGAAGCGGGCCGGGTGGACGGCAACCTAGCGCAATTCCTCAAGCTGGCGAACCGGGGCGAGGCCGTCCCGGTGGGAGCCATCGCGGACGCCGCTAACGCCGTCCGTGATTTCTTTGTCCATGCCCTTGCCAAGTTGAGGGAGGGATAGAGGCCGTGGTTATCAAGGGAGGTTCGCGCCGCAACATCGGGTTTTGGTCCGGGCATCTTGAGGACGCCAAGAAGAACGACCGCGTTGAACTGATCGAGAAACGCGGGGTTGCCGACGACGACTTGCGCGGCATGATGCGCGAGATGTTGGAGAACTCCGAGCTTACGCGCTGCAAAAACTTCATGTACATCGCCAGCTTTAACCCGACCGAGGGCGAGATTTTGACCGAGGCGCAATGGGACCGCGCCTATGAGATTTTCGAGAAGGAACGCGGCATACCGGAAGGCCAGCCGCGCATCGTGTACGAGCACGAAAAGAAGGGCCGCATACACCGGCATGTTGTTTGGGACCGCGTGGACCAAGAGCAGCAACGGGCGTTTCCCGACGGCCTTGATTTCAAAGTCTGCGAAGCCGCGAAACACAAGATAGAAGCCGAGCTTCAGTTAACGAAGACCCCCGGCCTTCTCAACCGCGACCCAGAGCTACCGCCCGCCGAGCGCCGCCCGAAATCATGGGAAATGTTCAGGGGCATGCAAAGCGGCATTGACCCGGTGGACGTGAAAGCCGAAGTCACCGCGATCTTTCGGGAGAGCGACGGCCCCGCCGCTTTCGTGGCAGGGCTTGAGGCCCACGGCTACCAGCTTTGTATCGGCGACCGCCGCGGCTTCGTTATTCTCGACCTGGCCGGAGACACGCATAGTCTGGCGCGACGGCTTGACGGCGTGAACACGAAGCAGCTTAACGCCTTCATGGAAGGTTTTGACCGGGCGACGTTGCCGAGCGTCGATCAGGCGAAGGCGCAGTATCAGGAGCGGAAGCTACCAGCACTCGAAGCCGAACGCGCCACAGCCGCGCAGGAGATCGAGCGCGAGGAAGCATTAGCGAAAGCGACGACGGCGAAGGCCGCGCCCGAGAAATCCGAACGGGGAACACTGGCGCGGGGGGAGCGGCAGCAGGAGAAGGCGCAGCCGGAGAAGCCGGAGAACTTGCAGGGGACCGCCGCGAAAATCTGGGAGGCGGTACACACAAGCAACAACGCCCCGGCCTTTGTCGCGGCCCTTGCCGAGTACGGTTTAGAATTTGCGCGGGTTCATGACGACGACAAACGGCCACAGAAGGAAGCCGA
>Ga0182030_10021355_pt1 | contig 12132 bp, 11 predicted proteins | sample 812S3MmetaG_FD_121299 | JGI IMG/M metagenome (GOLD analysis project Ga0182030, IMG submission 121299) | Permafrost microbial communities from Stordalen Mire, Sweden - 812S3M metaG (Illumina Assembly) | ecosystem: Environmental > Terrestrial > Soil > Wetlands > Permafrost | place: Sweden...
ACCCAAAGAAGACAGCGCCAAGTCGAATACACTCATACCTCACACCTTGTCCGCCACGCGTTCGCCGAGCAGACCGCGCGGGCGCAGCAGGAGCACCAGCATCAGCATGGCGAAGGTGGTCACGTCGTCCCACTCGCTGCCGAAGGCGAGGGTGGTCAGCGCTTCGGTCAGGCCGAGGATCATCGCGCCCAGCACCGCGCCGGGAACGTTGCCGATGCCGCCGAGTATCGCCGCGGTGAAGGCCTTCAGGCCCACGCGGTAGCCCGCGTCGAAAACCAGCACGTTGGTGTACATCGCGACCATCACGCCCGCCACCGCCGCCAGCGCCGAGCCGAGGATGAACGTGAAGGCGATGATCTTGTCCACCGGGATGCCGACGAGGCCGGCCATGAGCTGGTCCTGCGCCGTCGCGCGCAGGGCGATGCCGAGCCGCGTGTGGTTGATCAGGAAATAAAGCGCGCCCATGATGACCAGGGTCAGTCCGAAAATCGCAAGTTGCAGATAGGTGATGTCCACGCCGGCCAGATGAATATGATGGCTGGTCAGCAGGTCGCTGTAGTAACGGGGAAAATTCACCTTCTCCTTGCTCACGGTGAGGAAAATGAAGTACTGGAGAAAAGTCGAGATGCCGATCGCGCTGGTGAGCGGCGCGAGGACGTGCGCCTTGCGCAGGCGGCGATAGGCGATGCGTTCGTTGGCGTAGCCGTAACCGGCGGAAAAAATCATGGCCACCAGGATGCCCAATCCGAGGTTGAGCGCGACATGATCGCCCCACGCGACGGAAAAAACGCCCATGGCGTAAACGCAGGCGAACATGCCGATCATGAAGACCTCGCCGTGGGCGAAGTTGATCATGCCCAGCACGCCGTAGACCATCGTGTAGCCGAGCGCGACGAGGGCGTAGACGGAGCCTCGCGAGACGCCGTTGATCAGGATTTCCGTCAGGGTTGAACCGGAACTCATGGGCTGTCGGGCAGCGGCTCGAATTTGCCGTCCTTGATCGTCCACATCACGAAGCCGCTGCCCTTCACGTCGCCCTTCGCGTCGAATTCGATCTTTCCGAGGATCGTGTCAAAGGAACGGCTCTTCATCACCGCGGCGACCTTGTCCGCGTCGGTGCTTTGCGCCTGCGCGATGGCGGTGAGCAGGACGTTGGCGGCGTCGTAGCCATAGACGGAATAGGCTCCCACGTCTTGATGGTACTTGTCGTTGTAACTTTTGAGAAAGAGCTGGGCCGCGGGGTTTTGGTGATAGTCCTTGCCGAAGGAGAGATAAACATTGGCGGCATTGGCGCCGATCGTATCGATGAACGGCTGAGCGAAGCATCCGTCGCCGGTGACGAAGGGGAGGTTCACTCCCGTCTGCCGCATTTTTACCAGAAGCGGACCGCCCTGGTCATACATGCCGCCCCAAAAAAATCCCTCGGCGCCGGAGCCTTCGATGACGGAGATGTTGGCGCTGAAATCGCTTTCGTCCTTCCCGATGCCCTGGAACATCGTGACCTGGCCGCCCAGGCTCTCGAACGTCTTCTTCACCTCCGTGGCCAGGCCTTCGCCATAAGCGGTCTTGTTGTGCAGAATCGCGATCTTGTTCAGCTTGAGCACATCGTGCATGAACTTGCCCGCCACGGGCCCCTGCTGATCGTCGCGTCCGCAAATGCGAAAGGCGTCGGGAAAGCCCTGCTCGGTGTATTTGGGATTGGTGGAACCGGGGGTGATCTGAAGGACTTTCCCCTCGTTGTAAACGATGGAGGCCGGGATCGTGCAGTTGCTGTTGAGATGGCCGAGCACGGCCACGACGCCGTCATCGACCAGGTTATGCGCCACCGTGTTGGCTTTTTGGGCGTTGCCCTCGTCGTCGAGCGAGATGGTCTCGATCTGCTTGCCGAGCACGCCGCCCCTGGCGTTCCACTCGTCGATGGCGATCTGCGAGCCGTAAAGCATGGTCGCGCCGATCTGGGCGTCGGAGCCGGATTGCACCGCGGCCAATCCGATTTTGATCGTGTCCTGACCTTTTTGGCAGCCGACCAGCGCCGCGCCGGCCACCAGCGCCACGGCCAGAGAGAGGAGAATAGGGAGTTTGCGCACGCCTTTGTCTAAGTCACCCGCACCCGCAGGGTCAACTCTTAATGTAGAGGGTTCCGAGGCTGAGGTTTCGCACGGAGGACTGAAGAGGGCACGGAGGGGGACAACGGAACGTCAATCCCGACTTCCCCTCTTCGGCCCTCTGCAGTCCTCCGTGCGAACCTTTCCCCCGTTTTATTCAGGCGGCGCTACGGCGCGAGAGACGGTTCGCACGGGACTCTGCGCCAACTGCGGGTCGGTGATGACCTGCTTCAGGCGGACATTGAGGGCGTCAAGGAGACTTTGCTGCTGGTTGAGATCGCGGATTTCTTGAGAAAAACGGGCATCTGATTTAGGTGTCGCCGCTTCCGCCTTAAGAAGGTCGGTAAGTTGCTGGCGTTTGAGGGCAAGCTCGGTCCGTAAGGAGATAATGCGAGGGTGATCCTCTGTGAAACCGTCTTTCAGCAGTTTATCGATATCACTTTCCATTCTGTCACAATCCGCACGTAAGCCGGGAAGATCGGGCAACTGCTGGTTACCCCTGTCCGGCAAATCATGCAGCATCTTCATTACCGCTGCACTTTTGTCATCCACCACTTTTTGTTGTTGGGTGACCCAATCCCTCAAGGCATCCAAGCCCCGTTTATTGCGCACAGCTTCTTGATAATCGAGGAGAGCCTTGTATTCATCGACGATGCCATTGGCGATGTCGGCGGCCTCCTGGGGCGCCTCGCTGGAGGCGGTCACCTTGACAAAATTGGTTCCCGGTATCGCTTCGATCTTGAGAACTTTGCGGAGATGATCCATTGCCTCTTGAGGAGAAAGGACATCATGATCGGATTTCAATCGCTTCGCCCAAATTCGGTCGAGCTTCGACTTTTGGATGATGGGCGTCAAATTATCTGGTGATTGCATAAACCCAATGTGCGTTGCGATTTGAGCAGACGCGCTCGGCATCTCGCGAAAGTCGCTTTTCATTGGCTTGATTTGTATTTCCGCTGTCGCGGAGTACATTTTGTGGAAAGGATTCCAGCCGCATCCGGTGAGCGCGAGACCGAGGAGCAGAACGAGAGCGAGGGAAAAGGATTTCATGACGAGGAAATGGGTCAGGACGGAGTCTGACCCTCCATTATTCAAATCGCACGAGCGCGTAGTTCCGCTTTCCTTTGCGCAGGAGGACGAACTTGCCGAAGAGAAGGTGCTCCGCGCCGAGGACGAGCTTGGTGTCGGTGGCGCGGACGTTGTTCACGTTGATGCCGCCCGCCTCGATGTCTTTTCGCGCTTGTCCCTTGGAGGGACTCAGACCCGCCGCGATCAGGATTTCCACCAGCGCGCCGCCCGGCTGGCCGAGAAGCGCGCGCGACAGGGTCGAGTTCGGCACCTCGGCGATCACCTCGTCGAATTGCGCCTCGGTGATGCCTTCGAGCGAGCCGCCGAAGAGAATCTCGCTGGCCCGCACCGCGTCCGCCGCCGCGCTTTCACCGTGGACGAGCCGGGTCAGTTCGAGGGCCAGTTTCTTATGCGCGTCGCGCCGTTCCGGGGTCGCCTGATGCTGCGCTTCCAGCGCCGCGATGTCTTCCATCGGGAGGAACGTGAAAAATTTGAGAAGCTGGATCACCTGCGCATCCTCGACCTGGATCAGGAATTGGTAGAAGCGATAAACGCTCGTGCGCGCGGGCGAAAGCCAGACCGCGCCGCCCTCGGTCTTGCCGAATTTGCTCCCATCGGTCTTGGTCAGCAGCGGCGTGGTGAGGCCGCAGGCGGTGACGTCGCGCTTGCGGCGGATGAGGTCGATGCCCGCCGTGATGTTGCCCCACTGGTCCGCGCCGCCCGCCTGCAAGAGGCAGCCATATTTTTCCTGGAGATGGAGAAAATCATAGGCCTGGAGGAGCGAGTAGCTGAACTCGGTGAAGCTCATTCCGCTCGTGCTTTCCAGACGCGATTTCACGCTGTCCTTGGCCATCATGGCGTTGACGGAAAAGTGCTTTCCGACGTCGCGCAAAAAATCGAGCACGCTGATCGGGCGCACCCAGTCGGCGTTGTTGAGCAGGAGCGCGGGATTCGTTTTGCTCTCGAAATCGAGCAGCCGGCCCAACTGGCCCTGGATGCCCGCGATGTTGGCCTCGAGGGTTTCCGGCGAGAGGAGATTGCGCTCGGACGACTTGCCGCTCGGGTCGCCGATCATGCCGGTCGCGCCGCCCGCGACGGCGATGGGCCGATGGCCCGCGACCTGGAACCGGCGCAGAATGAGCAGGCCGATCAGGTGGCCGAGGTGGAGGCTGTCGGCGGTGGGGTCGAAGCCGACGTAAAGGGTGACCGGAGCCGCGCCGGGCGCGAGGAGCCGTTCCAATTCGTCGCGATTGGCCATGTCGGCGACCAGCCCGCGCCAATGCAGATCCTGAAGGATGGAGGAGGCCATAGGGAAGGGCTATTCAAAGGCCGAACCGATCCTTCGACAAGCCCAGGATGACGAATGATGCTCTAATAGGGAATTCGCACGTCGGGTTCCTTGCGTGAAAAATCCCGGTAGTTGCGCGTAACCAAAAGGGCCCCGTTGAGCCGCGCGGAAGCGAATATGATGGAATCAGCCAGCTTCAAACGGAGAAGCTGCCGCAACTCAACCGCCGCCCGTGCGACGCGCGCGTCCAATTCCACGACGGTAAACTGAGCCAGCAATTTTTCCCGCAACCGGGCTTCCGTTTCACTCTTTGCACCGACCAGGACCTCGATCCAAGTGATGCGGGAAATGGCCGCATCATCGTATTTGTCGAGTTCGTCGCTCGCCGCCTCGTTGCCCTGCAAGAAATCGATCAGGATGTTCGAATCGACCAGCGCTTTCACCTGTCCCATTCTTTCCGTAACTTGCGTATGTACTCGACCGAATCGACTTTTTTCCCTTTCCAACTGCCAAAGGCCGGATGGTTCTTGAAGCGGCCTTTTTTCTGCGGTGCGGGCAGATAGGAGGCGACGGCTTCCCGCATCACCGCGGCGCGGGAGACACCGCGGGCTTTGCTGACGCGATCCAAGGCCTCGATTTGGTCCTTGGGCAGATCGACGATGGTTCTCATGGTGATATCATCGTGTGTTATCATCCAAAATCAAGTCCCCTTTCGGCTTGGCGCATTCTCGCGGCGGCTTAGAATAAGCCGTTCATGGCGGCCGTGCGTCTCATTCTTCTATCCGTGCTCCTGGGCGTCCTCGGCCCGATGGGTCCCCCTTTCCGGGCCCTGGGAGCCGATGATACGCTGCCGAATTTCAACGCGCCGGTCGACAATTCACCGTTGAACGCGGACAATGTGAACCGCGCCTTCGGCATCACGATGTTCCAGTCGCCGTCGCTCTGGGATGAGAACGACATTTTTGTCGCCAAGCGGCTCGGGTGGCCGGAGGAGAGCCGCACCTTTTCGCAGTCGAGCTATCGGCTCTACCCCACCGAAAAAAGCCCGGGCAACATTCTCGGCGCGCGCGCCTACTCGTGCGTCTTCTACGCGACGCACGGCAAGCCCACGGAGGTCTCCATCGTGTTTAGGAACGAGGGCGACTACGACTGGACGCAAAATTTTTTGAAGGAGTACGCGCGGCTGAATCCGCGCCACGATTCCACGACGAATCCGCCCGCGATCTCGGACACGAATCCCAATACGAATGCCGCGCCCAATGCTCCTCCGGACCTCGATTCGGCGGCGAACGCCCCGAGCGAGATCGAAAGCCTCAACCTGCCTGACGATGTCCGCTCCGACATCGACCGGAAGGTGCGCGACGCCTTCGAGAAGGCGCTGAAGCAGGACGCGCAGGCCATCACGGACGCGCTGACCCGGCTTTTCGGCGATCCGGCGCACGAAGGCTTCGGCGGCGGTTCGGAAACGCGCGAGCGGGTACTGCGCTGGGATTGGCAGGGGCACGCGTTCCTCCTCTCCACCCCCAAGGACACGTATGTGACGCTGCGCATCGTTCCGGTCGCTTTCGCCGACAATTACGGCAAGGCGGACACCATCGCGCGCGATGACCTGAAAGCCATGCTGTTGCAGAGGGTGAAACAAGCCGATTCAGGCGATGTGGTCGTGAGCGAGATTCCCCTGGTCGATCAGGGGCCGAAGGGCTATTGCGTGCCCGCCACCTGGGAACGCTACCTGCGCTATCTCGGAATCCCGGCGGATATGTACGTGCTGGCCATGGCCGCGGGCAGTTCGCGGCAAGGAACGAACCTCGATGCGATGGTTGAAAATGTGGAGAGTCTCGTCACGCTGTATCATCGGCGGGTCGATAACGTTCCCGGCAACTTGGACATGAAGATGATTTCCAGGAATATCGACAGCGGCCTCCCCATCATGTGGTCCTGCTCGATCCATATCCCGTTTGAAAAGGCCATCTCCGGGCGAAAGGAGGCGCGAAGCAAGGTCACCGATTGGAATGCCTGGGCCGCGCAACTCGAGACCCAGGACAAGGCCGAGATCCCGGAGGAAATCATCGGCACGCCTTCCGCGGGCGGTCATCAGCGGATGATCATTGGTTACAATGCCAGGACGGGCGAAATCGCCATCTCCGATTCCTGGTCGAAGGCCTTCGCGATCCGTTGGATGACGCTGCGGGAAGCGAACGCGATCAATGCCGGGCAGTCGTACGTGATCGAGCCGTAAGCAAGGCAGCCTATCTCCGGACGATTAGAATCCGTCCATGAGACCGCTTTTGATCTTCGGCGGCATCGGGACATTGACCGTCCGCGTCTCCGCGTTGCCTTCGGAACGGAGGGTCATGGGATAACTCTGGGCTTCATTTTCCGTGGCGATTTTTTTGGCGGCGGCATAGGCCGCGGCAAAGGCGGCCAGATCGTTTTGGGTGGAAGCTCCGCCGACGGAGACAATCTCGTCCCCGGCCTTGATTCCGGCCTGCTCCGCCTTGCTCTCCTTTTCCACCGCGAGCACCGTCACCTTGCCGTTCGGCAGGCCGACCAGCAGCCCGTCGAAAAAGCTGAAGCGCTCGTCGTCCAAATCCTGGTTTTTGCCGGTGGGCGAATAGATCAGGTGCATGGCGACGGTGGGATACTGGGCCATGGCCAGGACGAAATTATTGGACACTTCCCACACGGTGCGGCGATAGCCCTCGATTTCGTGCGCCACCTCGGGAGGCAGCTTGGGTTGATCGCTGCTGCTGGACGACGGTCGCGAGTAGGCTTGCTCCATGTTTCCCTTGTGGGCGAGAACCAGATCGGTCGAACCTTGCGAATCCCTGCTCAGGATATACAGGACGCGCAGGACCATGCCCGGCTTGAGGACGGTCGTGGGGTTGATTAAAACGGGAAACTGCACCGTCACGTCCTTGCCGTTCTGGGCCAGGGGAAAGATCAGGGGAAATTCCGGCCTCATGTGGACCGGTTGGTCCTGCCCGCGAAGCGGCGCGAGGATGGCGAGGAGGATCAGGGACAGGCAGGATCGAATGAACACGGAATCCAGATTACGCTTAAACGGGCAGGGGTCAATCTGCGGAAAAATGATCGGGATGGGACGAATGGGACTCATGCGACATATAAGGTCCTATCTGTCCCATACGTCCCATGAAACCTTTTCATCTTGGATTTGGGTATCAAATAGGCTACATTTTCCGCGGGTAGATGGTCGCTCCCGCTTCGGCGGGAGAGGAAAGTCCGAACACCACAAGGCAGCATGCCGCGGAAAAACCCGCGGAGGGCCGGGGCGAAAGTTCCGGTCGATGGAAAGTGTCACAGAAAACAGACCGCCGTGGCGCGCTCGAACGGGCGTCGTGGCAAGGGTGAAAAGGCGGGGTAAAAGCCCACCGCCCGGAGGGCAACCTCCGGGGCACGATAAACCCCATGCGGTGCAAGGCCAAACAGAGACGCCGGGCCGCCTGCCCGGTCGCGGAGGAAACTCCGGGGCCCGTCTCGGGTATCGGTCGCATGCGCGTCGAAAGACGCCGCTGGCGCGGAGCGATTCGCGCCAGAGATGAATGACCATCGCCGGTGCGCCTTTAGCAAGCGCAGCGGAACAGAATTCGGCTTACGCCCGGAACAAAGAGGGGCGCTTCGGGAAACCGGGGCGCCCCTCGCTTTTTGTGGATGCCGTTGATTTTGACGGAATTACGGAATTTTCGGAATTAACGGAATTGAAAGGCAGGGGAATTTTTTGGACGGGATTAACACGATTAACAAGATTCCGAAGGTAGCCGTCGCGGGCCCCGCGACGGTGCCTTTGCCGAACATCTAGTCGTCGCCGTTGGATTCCCTGTAGCCGATAAAGTTTTTTATAAAGTCCCGCTCCGCATCTTCTGATGGATTGTAAAATTCTTTTTTATCGATGTCCGAACGCATGAAGCCCTCCTTGGCCATGCGATAGGTGATCAGGTCAAATTCCATTGCCGGACGCCCCGATAATGCAGGTGGAGCCAACGCCCCCCTGGCTCGATGGATGGTTAAAAAATTCTCCAGAGTCTGCAAGTCAGCCGGCGTTAGGGACCGGGTTACCTGTTCCTCGGCATGATGGCCCCATGCTTTCTCAACTTGAGGGATTAACATAGAGTCGTTGATACAAAGTCTTATTTTTGCCACGGGTTGAGGTTGGTCGGATACCTCTACCTCAAAGCACAGGAAGGCACCCCAATGCGTGTGCTTGGTGCTCACAAAAAACCTGATCGCTTGATCGTTTCCAAGGCCATAAAACGAAAGAGGCGTCTTGGTGGGGTGATCGGTCTGCGCTTGCAGTGGCGAGGTCATACCTGTTGCAGCAATGCACAAGCTGCCAACGATCAAAGTAAAGAGGTAAGTTTTGGTGTTCATGCGTTTTCAACTATCGGTGAGAAAAGGGGGAGCCATTTTTCCATACTCAGAAAATTCCGTTAATTCCGTTAATTCCGTCAAAAATCAGTTGGTCTTCTTCACCTGCCAGACGTAGCGGCGGAGGAGGACAACCACGGCGCAGGTCAGCGGCACCGCGACGATCGGCCCGAGAAGGCCGGGCAGGAGCATGCTCCAGAACAGAATGCCGAGGATGATGGCCAGCGGATGCAGTCCCGTGCTGTGGCTTTGCACGCGCGGGGTGATGAACATCGATTCGGTCATCTGCACCACGGCAAAAACCGCGAGCACCAGCACGGGGCGCAGCCACTGGAGCGTCGGGTCGGCCTTCGCCGATAAAAAGCCGAGGAGCAGGGCGGGAATGATGCTCGAGATAATGCCGAGGAAGGGGACGATGCTGAGCGCGCCGGTCATGATGCCGAGCACAGGCCAGTAGGGGATGTCGATGGCCCAGAGGCCGAGAGACGTCAGCACGCCGTTGCAGCCCGCGACGACGATCTGGCCGCGAAAATAGCTGACGAGCGACGCGTTGATTTCGGCGAGGACGGAGACGACTTCGTCCCGCAGCGACGACTGGCGCATAGGCACGAATTCATGCCAGTGATGGGTGATGCGCTCCTGGTCGGCGAGAAAATAATAGACGTAGATCGGGACAAAACCGAACCCGAGCAGGAAGCCGAGCGCCTGTCCGACCGGTCCCAGCGCCGAGTAAACCAGATCGGCGCTCTTCTTCTGGATCGTCTCTTCAATGGCGGGAAGATTGGTTTTCAGCCACGCCTGAATTTCGGAGTGGTCGTTTTCAGGACTGGCTGCTTCCGGCGCGGCCAGCGGGAGTTCCAGGGTTTGATTGGCGGGGGGCTCGGCGATGGCAAGTCGGTTCGTCGCCGCGGGCAAGAGTGGTGGCGTCGTGGGGCGGAGTTCGAGCGGACTCCTCTCCGGTGCGGCGGTAAGGCTGGCATCCAACTTAGCCACGCCTTTGCTCACCATGCCGGGCAGCGATTCGAAAAAGCCGCCCGCCTGGCTGACGAGGGGCGGCAAAAGAAAGGCCCAAAAAAGCAGGAAACCAATCACGGCGAGGAGGCAGACCGTGAGGGTGGCCGTTGCGCGTTTTAGCCCCCGCTTTTGCGCAAACGCGACGACGGGTTCCAGCACCAAAGCGATGATGACCGCGAGGCCGATGGGCAGCAGGATCGGATAGGACCAGCTCAGGAACGTGATGAATCCGAAGAAGACGAGCGCCGCCACGCCGAGCAGCGAGGTCGCGGCCAGGGCGGTCAGCGCGGTCCAGAGGACGCGGCGCTGGCGATTCGTCGGATAGGACTCGTTGGGTGCGTCCATGGTAAATCCGGTTCCGATCAATGCGCTGAGTTCTTGTCCTTGTCCGTCGCTTTCCCTCTCGCCTTGTCCTTGTTGGCTGGGGCGGGAGTATCCGTCGAGGACGTCTTGGAATTGTTCGCAGCCGCGGAGCCGGCGCTGGCCGCGGAACCGGCGCCGGTCTTGTCGCGGTCCAGGTCGGGCGAATGGAAGGGAACGGGCAGGGGGGTAACCGTGATTTCGACGCGGCGGTTGCGCGCATGGCCTTCCCCGGCATTGGAAACGATCGGTTCGGAATCGCCTCGTCCGATGACCAGCACGTTCAGGAACGGCAGGGAGGTCTGGTCGCGATAGAAGCGCGCGAGGGTGGAAGCGCGGGCCGCCGTCAGGTCCCAACCGGTGGCATAGCGGGGTTTGGCATCGGAGGCGGCGGGGGCCGGCTTGGCGGAGGAACCGGCGGATGAATCCGTTTTTTGTCCGCCGGCCGGCTGGGCTTCCGCGTCGCCGTCGGTATAGCTCACCACGCGAAGCTCGAAATTATCGAGCTGTCCGTTGAGGGCCTGGGCGATCTGGTTCAGCAACGCCTTGCCCTCCGGTTTCAGCGTCGCGTCGCCGGGGGCAAAAAGCTCCGCGTTGGGAACGCGCAGGACCGGCCGGCCCCCGCGCTCCACCACGTCCGCGGGGCTGTCCTTGCCGAGCTTGCGGATCACGTCGTTGAATTTTTTAACCACCGTCACCTGGGCCTGGTTTTGCTGCGACTGGTTTTGAGATTGCCGCCCCAGCCCTTCCAGGCGGGTTTCTTCCGCCGCGAGCTGGGTTTCTTTTTCCTGGATCAGGTCCTCGCGGGTCTTGAGCTGGCTTTCGGATTCGCTCTTGCTGGCCTGGAGGTGCTCCTTTTGGGAATTCAACGTTTCGTTTTCCTCCCTCAACTGCAGCACCTGGTCGCGCATCACGTTGGCGGTGGTTTCGTTCTCGTGATTTTTCCAGTAGTAGAAACAGGCGGCGGCGGCGAAACAGACGGAGATGACTCCCCAAAAGATGCTTGCGCCTTGCGAACGTCCGACTCGCGAACTGCCATCGAGATGTGCCACGCGGCAATATCTAGCAGCAAAGGCCGGAATCGGGAAGCGGGTCTTTTGTTTTGGATAAAGCCGGGCATAACGGGGGGATGGACGTTTCTTCGGCCAATCTTCTCCGGCTGACCCTCGCTTTTCTGCTCATTGCACCCTGGATGCAGGAAACTCTTGCGGCCTGGGATGCGGGAGGGCACGAGTTGGTCGCGACGCTGGCCTACAGCCGCCTCAATCCGAAAGCGCGGGAGGCCGTGACCGAACTGGCGCGCGAGATGGAAAATCCAGACCAAGCCTATGACGCCATCACCCTCGCGTGCTGGATGGATGATCTGAAAAAGAACACGGCCATGCCTTGCCACGGCATGTTTCTGAGCTGGCATTACATCGACATCGGCATCGATCCCGGCGATCCGCAGCCTTCCTTCGAGCCGGGCGGCGACAACGAGGCGCGCGGGAATGTCGTCCAGGCGCTCAAGCGCGCGGTGGTTGTGTTGAAGGGCGGGACCGACCCGTATATCCAAACGAAAGCCATGGCGTTCGCGATGGTCATGCACCTGGTCGGGGACATTCATCAGCCGCTCCATTGCGCGACCAAGTACTTCATGTCAGGCGGTCGCTTGCATCAGGACGCAGGCGGCAACAAGGAAGAGGTGCTCAACGGGCCACCCGGCGAAGGGGGGAAATTCAATTTGCACGCCTTCTGGGACTCGGCGTATCGCGCATCGTTCGATGAAGCCAGCGGGCGCGTTGTGCTCGATCCGCGCTACCAGGAGCACGGCGCGCACGATCCCCAAAACGTCCGGCCGCTGGCGGAGGTCCTGGCAAAACAGCCTCCGCCGCCCGGTACTGACTTGGAGACGCGCATCGACCAATGGGC
>Ga0182030_10021356_pt1 | contig 12131 bp, 8 predicted proteins | sample 812S3MmetaG_FD_121299 | JGI IMG/M metagenome (GOLD analysis project Ga0182030, IMG submission 121299) | Permafrost microbial communities from Stordalen Mire, Sweden - 812S3M metaG (Illumina Assembly) | ecosystem: Environmental > Terrestrial > Soil > Wetlands > Permafrost | place: Sweden...
CTACGAGGACCACTGGCACCTGGACCCCTGGGTGCAAGGCGCCTACTCCTACTACCGCGTCGGCCAGGCCGCCACCTACGGACAGCTCAACAAAGCGAGAGACGGCCGGTTCTACTTCGCCGGAGAGCACTGCGCGATCACCAACATCGGCTTCCTCGACGGGGCCGTCGAAACCGGCGAACACGCCGCGCGCAGCATCATCGGCCGCGTCGGCTGAGCAGGCGCACATTCGGGACCCGGCAGCGGGCCCGCGACGCGCAGCAGCGCCCGAATCGGCACGCTAGAGTCCGTAGCGTCGTACGCCCAGCTAGCTCAGTTGGTAGAGCACTTCCATGGTAAGGAAGGGGTCATCGGTTCGAGTCCGATGCTGGGCTCTCGAGAAAAGGCCTGCAAGGAAGCCGAATTCGACTGACATAGCGGAAGCGCCCTAGCGGGCCATTGCCCCTCGAGGGCACTCGGAGGGCACACCTTCCGAGCCGACCGGCGCCCCGGACTGCCACACGCACGGATTAGGCGCTCGGTGCCCGACGGTCTGGACGGCGATCACGACCGGCGTGCCCGAGCCTCTCTGTGAGTCAGTCAGCTATGACCTTGTGGCGTGCCGGCTCGTGGTTGAGCTCCCGCCCACAACCACAGCACCCTCGGTGCAACTGTGTGCTGCGAAGCGGAGCGCAGCGACGCGAGCGGCAGGGAAGCATCTGCGGACAGCCGACCGCAACGAGGAGCCTGCATCGGGTCGTGCAGGGCCAGGGGTGGGGTGGCAGACCATTTGGACTTACGAGGGTGCTGGGGCGCAATGACAGAGCTCTGGGTACCGAGTCCCCTGTGGCTGAGGCACGCCTGTACGCCTGTACGCCTGTACGCCGGACGAATCGCTCACAGGTCGGCGCCCTCGGATGAGAAGCTGATCCCCGCATGGGCCGCCGAGCAACCGGTCCCAATGACGGATCTTCGGCATAGAGCAGGTTGAACTGAGGCCAGATGCAGCCAGCCGTGCGTCAAGCCGGTGGTGGAGCTGCGCGCAGCCGGATCGCTTGCTCGCGTCCGACTCTCGCGATCTCAAACGCGGGGACGGCGCCAAGGATGAGGGTGCCGGATGAAGCCCTCCCCACGTATTGCCCGTTGATGTCATCACGCGAGAGGGTCTCCCCTGCGAGGATCTTCTCGATCGCCCAGCGGAAGATCTCGATGCTGATGTGCTGGGTTCGGCCCGTGGAAGTCCGGCGCATAATCCCGCCATCGTCCACGCGCAGGATCTCGTTGTTCTTCCCGTTCGAGCGCGTGAGCGTCCTGCCTTCCATGGGCTTCACGTACTCCCGCCAGACCCGTCCAAACGTTAGCTCGGTTGACGCTACCCCATCCAGCGCCTGGGGCTCGGACGAGTCACCTGCGCACGCCGGCACCGACATGATTCGGATTCTGATGCCCAGCTTCTGGGCAATCTTGTGCGCGTCCGGCAGGACGCGTCCGTCGGTGACGATCATCGCCCGGTCGCAGTCGGCGTAGGCGGCTGCTCCATGAAGTTGCATCACCATCGTCCCGGCGACCGAGCGGTTCGAGCTGCCGTACATCTTGGCTTGAACGGCTAGACGGATACCGGCGCGCTCGGCGACTACGTCGACCCCGAAGTCGCGCTGGTATGGCGTCACGTGTGCGTCCCACCCCTCCTTGGTTAGGACTTGTGCGATGTGGTGCTCGTATTCCTCGGGGTCCATGACTGCGCTACCCCACCAGGTTGGCGTAGGGCCTTGCGCCGCCGTGAAGCTGTGCGAAGTGGGCGAGCAGCCGCTTCTCGTAGTCGCGTGCCGTCTCCATCCAGGAGACCTCGTGCCAGGCGACCAGAAGCTCGTCCGAGTCCGCGAGCTGCCAGATGTAGCGCCCGCCCCAGTGGCCTACGGGCTTGCCCGCGCCGAAGTCCGCGAACTGTTTGAGCCTGCGATCGGCAACATTCGCCTTGCCTATGTAGACAACGTGCGACCCGGGCACCCAGTTCGCTTCGAGCGCCTGCAGCGTTACCGTCGGGTCCTGGCCCTTGTGGCGTCCGCCCGGGTTCGCACCCAGGAACTTAGGAGCCGCCGAGGATGGCCGGTACACCACATAGGCAGCAGGACCGGAAGGCGCGGCCCGAAGCGCTCCCGCGCGGAGCTCACTCCATGATCGCCAACCCGCGAAGCCGGCGGCTTCGAGATCTGCGCGCGCGAAGGATTCAGGCAACGGGGGCATTGTCGCCGTCGACGCGAACTTCGACGACGGGGCTGCTCCTCTGGGGGAGCGGGCACGGGTCTGGCTAGGCAGCATGCTTGAACCTTTCTCTTGTTGTCCACGTCCTACGGTCGCGCTTGTGATCGCGGCCGTCGCTGCTTGAAGCTTGGGTGCGGCCACCGCGTCGCGTGGCGGCACGTGCCTCGGTGCGCCGCGAGCGAATGTCGTTGCGCCGAGCACGAGCCACGTCGCTGATTCCACCGCGCGCGATACACGTCAGCGCGAGCCACCGTCCCGGCTGTTCCCGGGAGGCGCTGAGCGGTACAACGATCTCGTTCGCGATCACGACGTATCGCGCGGCCTGCTGCTGCGCCCTGTCGACGAACCACGGCGGGGGCTGCTCAACGGCCTCGCCGAGAGCGAGTAGGCGGCTGAGCTCCTCCTCAGCAGCAGACCAACGCAGCGCCGGACGTACCCGCTCCACAAATCGAGTGATCGCGTGCGTGGTGAGGATGTAGCGATCGCTGCTCATCGGGTCTGCCCCCCTTCGAGTTCGCCCTCTTCTTCGCGGCGCATTGTCGCCATCTCTGCTGCGAACTCGACCCTGGATAGCTCTGCCTGGTCGCGCACGAACTCTGCGACGCGCTGTTGACGCTCCTCGCTCAGAGTCGTCCACAGGCTCACGAGCTCCTGCAGCTCTCTCGACCCAGTTCCCTGGGTGCCGAGCGCCAGGTATGCGTCGTCCCAAAGTGTCTCATTCGTCTCTCCGGCCATGAACACGTTGAACGCGAGCAGGCGGAGGTCGTCTTCGGAGGTGCTCGGGTCGGCGAGCGAGGCACGCACCTCGCGGAGGGAATCCTGGCCTTGCCAGGCGATCCATTCCTCTTCGAACTCGATGCCCTCCGCGAAGAAGGCACGCAGCCGAGCGCGTGCATCCTCCCCGTCTATGTAGCGAGCCATCACGAGCAGCGGGACGGGGTTCCGCTGAAAGACGCGCGATAGCGCAATCAGGTTCTCAACCGCTGGCTTCTGCACCTGGCCACGCTCGAGCCTGCTGATCTGCGGCGCCGCCACGCCCGACGCACGAGACAGCTCACGGACGCCGAGCTCGTGGGCTACGCGAAGCGTGCGCACGGCGCAGCCAACGAGATCCTCGGGCTTGGGGTTGGTCGGGTCTGGGATCGTGGTGTTGCTTCTTGTGTGGGCCATGTGTTGTGTAGCGTAACACCCGTCAACGACGACTGTCAAGGGGCCGGGCGCAAACTCTTTGTCGTGGTTGCCGCGGGTGCCCTCCCACGTCGGCAGTGTGCCGCGGCCCAATCCGCCGCCCAGACCCATCTGATCGCGCCCGATCTCTAACGCGGGCTGCGCAAAACCGCCGGAGCACGGCGCCAGCTGGGACGCGACCGGTCGCTCTGCGGTCCGCCTTACACGCTGGGTCGGTTTGCCGCGCGCGAGCGCGCTGGAGCTGTTGCTCGTAGACGTCGATCGAGCGCCCGCTCGAGGACGTCGTGCACCGCTCCGCGAGCGAGCATCCCTGGAACGCTCGGGCGAAGTGGGCGATCGCCCGTCCTTGATCGCTCGTAGCTCGGTCATCTGCCCCGCCGGGCAGATGACCGTGCCCGCTTGAAGGTGGACCTGAAACGCGTCCTTCGTATAGCGCCCGCCGGGCGCGTTCGGGGCCTGGACCTTGCACATGATCTGCGCATCGGCCTGCTCAAGGGTGTCAAGGACGCTGCCGATGCCGTAGGCGCAATCGCCGTAGACCGAGAGCGGCTCGCAGGGCGCGGCCGGGCGCTTGGTGTCCTCGCCCCGATCGCCGGCGTCGGTCTCGGCTAGCGCTCAGGCGAGCAGCGTCTGGAGCGCTTGCCGGTCGCCGACGTTGCCCGCGGTGACCGTCGTGGCGCAGATCAACTCGCTGTAGGGGTCACGCGCCCCGCTATTGCCGCGACCTAGCGACACCGAAGGGGCCGCTCATGATCGGCGGCCGGGACCAGCTCGGTGAGATCAGATCCGCCCGGCACGATCCGTAGAGTCCCCGAACATGGATCGCGAAGACGAAATCTTGCTGGGCGACAACCTCGACCTTCTTCCGGGCTTCCCGGACGGGTCTTTCCAGATGATCTACATAGACCCGCCCTTCAACACGGGCAAGCAGCAGACACGCAAGACCCTCGAAACGTCGACTCACGAGGCGGGAGATCGCGTAGGCTTCCAGGGTCGCCGTTTCAAGACGACGCTCCTGGCTGAGTCGTCGTATACGGACATCTTCGAGGACTATCTGGCCTTTCTGGAGCCGCGCCTGATCGAGGCCAAGCGACTCTTGACGGCAACCGGGACGCTCTACTTCCACATCGACTATCGCGAGGCGCACTACTGCAAGCTGCTGCTCGATGAGATCTTCGGGCGCGATGGCTTTCTGAATGAGATCATCTGGGCCTACGACTACGGCGCTCGCTCTAAGAAGCGCTGGCCCGCGAAGCACGACACGATCCTGGTCTACGTCAAGGACCCTTCGGCCTACTTCTTCGATTCCGAAGAGGTTGACCGCGAGCCCTACATGGCCCCCGGGCTCGTCACACCCGAGAAGGTTGCGAAGGGGAAGCTACCCACCGACGTCTGGTGGCACACCATCGTGCCGACGAATGGCCGCGAGAAGACGGGGTACCCGACCCAGAAGCCGGAAGGAATTCTGAAACGCATGGTCCAGGCTTCTACCCGACCGGGAGACTGGTGCCTCGACTTCTTCGCCGGGAGCGGCACTCTCGGAGCAGTGGCATCCAAGCTGGGCCGCCGGTACGTCTTGATCGATTCCAACCCTGAGGCGCACCGCGTCATGAACGAGCGGCTCGGCACGCAGCCCGTCGACCCGTCGGGGTCCACGCTTGAGACTGCAGGCGACCGGCTGTTCTAGTCAGCGGGCGCTGCGACGGCCCTGAGCTCGGCGATCATTCCGTCGTAGTCATGGCGGAATTCTGAGAAGGCGTCGGATGCCATCCGCGACGGCAAAAACCACTTGGTATCGCTCATGGCGTGTTGGACCGTGATGTACGCCTCGTCCATCAGTTCGCTGACGTCTTTCGCCGGGATCATCCAATACGAGAGGCCCGCCGGTCGCGCAGAGATGCAGACCAGGTAGTCGTACTTGATGGTGTCGTCGGGCAGACGTGGATCGCGGACCTGTTGGAAGCGCGGGGGGTCCTCAGTCGAGAACTTGACCTCACAGCGCGCCTCTCCAACTGAAAGGTCATACGAAACGGACTTGGCTTTGCCGACGGTGAGCCCAGCGTGCGTCGCGTAGCGCGCGATGAGCTTCTCCCCGAGCTTGCCACGCGTTCGCGACGCAAGCGTGAGAACGAAGCTAACCGGGCTGTCAGGCGGCCACTCCTCAACCTTTTTGAGTTCCTCGCGAAGCTGAGCGAGCGCCTGCTGCTCCCCACTCGTGAAGTTCGCTTCAGTCCCGCTCATACAGCCGACCTTTCGGGGTCACCACCAGTTTTCCTCTTCCGCTGAGCTTCCTCACGCGCGGGTGCGAACGAACAGAGCGAGCTCCGACAGCGCGAGATGTTCGGCAAACTCGCGCTTGGCTTTGGGCAGTGATCGCATCCTGCTGCCCAAACCCTGCCGAATCGGGCCGAGTCCTGCGCAATGACCACAGCGACAACCGACGCGAATCCCCGAGCGGCGCATCAGGCCAGCCTTAGGGGAATACGCTCATGCGCTGTCTGCGCACGTTGATACGCGTGAGCTGGACCGCAAGCGATCACAGCTCAGGAGCCGCGGTTTCAATGTAGTTGCCGTCTTCGACGGCGACGTCGATGCTGGACTGGACGAGCTGAGCCTGCGCCTAGAACGCCAACCGACGCATCCCTCGTAACGGACTACCTGACCCTGAGGTCTAGAGCAAGCGCCTTCGCGGCGTCGTCTGGAAGCTCCACCCGACTCGCTATCTGCTCCAGCGCCTGCTCGTCAAGTTCGTGGCGTGCGCCCATCACGACCTGAAACCAGCGCTCGCGATCACGCACCACGCGGTACATTTTCTCGTCTTGTGTCGCAGCGAGGTAGGGCAGGAAGACCGTTACAGGTGTCGTCGTGCGTTCGGCGAGCGAACCGATGCGATCGACGCGGCCGGTGCGCTGCTCGAGGGTGCTCGGGCTCCAGTCGAGGTCGTGGTGGATGACGGTGCGACACTCGAGATGTAGATCGACGCCCTCGGCTAGGACACTTGACGCGATGAGGACCTCGGGGAGCAGCGGAGAGTTGAAAGCGAGCAGCAGGCGCCGACGGACAGCGGTACTCACCCCCCCGTTCGCCAGCCGTACCGTTGGCAGCAGCTCGGCTGGCTCGTCGTCGTCTATGTCCTCTCCGTCCATCTCCGCGGCCGCCGCGTGGTAGCGGCCGCTCTGGACGCGGCCGAGTGCCTCTAGCAGCTCGGCTCGCTCTGGCGGTGTGCGGCTGTCGAAGAACTCAACGAACGCGGCGAAGCGTTGGCGTAACGTCTCGCCGGCAATGTGCTTGCCATTGAGCATGTTGCTGATCGCCTCGCGCCCGCTGTCCTGTAGAGGCGCTCCGAAACGAGCTAGCGTGACCGGAGAGCGCAGGTACCGTAGAAAGCGTTCGGTCAGCTCCTCTCGCTCCTCGGGTGTCGTGTTGCGACTCCCCGCAACGATCTTCTCAAGCTGGCGGCGTGCGTCGCGTGCGAGTGTTGATGCCTCGCCAGTGCGAACGAAGAGGCGGTCGCTCAGGCGCTCCAGCATTCGAGGCACCTCCGCTGGGCCAACGCCGAAGGTGCTCGCGGCGCTCGCTCTCAGCCGTGCGTCAATCGCCGCGGAGAGCTCTCGACGGAGAGCGCGCCCAGTCTTTCGGAAGTGACAGAAGATCACGACCTTTTCTCCGCTCTCCCAGAGCGTCACGGCTCTGTGCACGGTTGCGTCCACCTTCGGGTGCGTGGCGGCCGCCCTTCCACGCGGCAGGGCACTTGAGATCGCGTCTAGGTACCAGGTGACTTCCGGGTCCGTGCTCTTGCCGTCGGCTGGCTCTGCGTCATCATCGAGTGCTTGGCCGCCTCGCGTGTCCCTGTAAGCCTCAAAAGAGGAGCACAACCCATCAGCGAATAGTGCTCGTGCGCCCGGAGCAAGCCGGCCGCGCGCGTATGCGCTACCGAAGGCAGCCTGCGCACGTCCCGCCAGCAGGAACGGCAGAAGCGCGCCCTCTCCGATGTCGATTCCGCCCTCACGCCGCTCGTCGATGATCTTGGCGCCCCTGAGCAGCGTGCGTCGCGGCTCACCTGACGGGTATGCGTCTGGCTTGCGGTGACGGATCACCCACGGCTGCAATGCTTGCTCGGCGTCTCGCATCGCGTGCTCGGCATCGCCAAAGGCCCGTCGTGCTTGCGAGAGACGCGTTGAGCCTGCGAAGATCGCATCCGGCAGCCACCACTCATCACAGTCTGGTCTGTCCTCATCGCGAAGGCGGCCCCAGGCTGTGTCGAGTCGGGCCGCGGCGGCCTGTGCGGCGCCCAGCTTGCCTTCGAGAGTCTTCAGCTCGGCTCCGTAGGCGTCGGCCGTGGTGGAGAGGGTGTTCCAGTCAACGGCTTGGAAGCGCGATAGAACCTCGATGAGCTCACCGTGGCCGAGCTGAAATGGCGTGGCAGTCAGGAACAGCATTCGCTCAAAGCGACGAAACAGCGCCCCTTCGCCGCGAGCCTCGTCGTGCACGAACAAAGACGCCAGCTGCGTGTAGCGGTTCTTGGCGTGGTGGGCCTCATCGAGGATCAAGAGCGGCGAGCGGAAGCTGGCGCGGGACAGCCAGACCTCCCAGAGGCTGCTGACGACGTCGTTGAGGGCGGCGGCGACTCCCTGAACCTTGCTTCTGGCGTTGACTGACCAGTTCGTCGGAAGTCCTCGTAGCGCCTCGAGCAGCGGCACGACATCGATGCTGGGGATCGCCCTGACCAGGGACGCCGGCACGGGGTCGTCCTTCGGTCCCACATCCCATCTCTCGAGAGCCTTGCGCCAGCGGGATAGCGGCGCGTCGAGCAGCTCAGCAGCTAGACCAGGGTACTTGCGCTCGAGGCTGCTCTCCCCCACCACCGCCAACCCGAACTTCTGGATCGCGTGCCACTCCCGGTCAAACCCGTGTCGCTTGAGGAGCACCTGTCGCAGGAGACCCAGCTTCACCCAGGGGTCACGCATCTGGGCGCGGAACGCCCCGTGCGTAAGAAAGACGATGTTTGCTCGTGACTCGACGGGATCGTCGAGAATCCGCAGAAAGGCAAGGCCGTCCCTCGCTTCCTGGTGGGTGAGTTTGGCGTTCTTCAGGTAGAGGGACTGGAACACGCCCCACTCGACTGGCCACTTCTCCCGCAGTGATGGGGGCACCATCACAACCACGGGGCCGGAGCCGGGGTTCTCCAGCGCGACGCTGGAGGCGACTGCGAGCGCGGTGTAGGTCTTGCCGAGCCCGACCTCGTCGGCGAGGATCTGGCCGGGCCTCGTGCGCAGACGGTTGAGGATCTCCTCTGCCGTGCGTGCCTGGCGTTCGGCGTCCTCCCGGCCAATGCGCGGCTGCCCGCCACTTGATCGGGAGCGCAGCAGATCCACCTTCCGTGACATGCGCCACGTTGTCACGCGAACGCCTTCGCCTTCTTGAGGTACCCGTCGATTCCCTGATCGCCCGTGGGAGCAAGTGAGCCGATCTCGTCGATGAGAACCTGAGCCTGTCCCTCACACCAAGTCTTCTTGACCTGGGAGCCCACGGGCATCCAGTTGACGCGGCGTAGCGTGAGGATGAGCTCGGCAAAGAGGAATGCGCGCTCACGGCTGGTCATCGCCTTGTCCTCGACCGCAGCGTCGGCGGTATCGATCAGTGCCCTGGGGCTCAGCCGCCCGTGCGTGAGCCTTGCGGTGACGGCGTCGCGGTTTGAGACGGGGCGCTCCAGTCGTTCCCGCAGCACTTCGAGGGCCTTTCCGGCGCGACGCATGCGCTGTAAGACGAACTCGCTGGTATCGACGCGGGCATGTGGGTCAACCTTGGGCTCTTTGCCGTTGCCGCCGTCATGGCCGCGGGCTCGCTTGGTGAGCAGGCGGTGCAGCGCGGTGCCATACCGGCTGCCGGAGGCTAGGAGCTCGAGGATGTCCTCTAGGTTGAGGCTGCTGAGTTCAGGCGGAGGAGGAAGCGCGTCGAGCTCGGCTGCGGATACCACCATCGTGGCCCGCCGGTCCTTGCCCTTGTGGTCTCGCCATCTCACGGCCAACTCGAGTGGTGGGGCCGCAGCACCGAGTGAGCGTATGAGACTGCGCCGTGAGTCGTGAGCCTCGGACGAGAACCACTCCTCAGATCCGTTGCTGATGTTCCACCAATGGGGTTCGACCTCGGGGTCGATCTCGACTACCAACTCGTTTGCCGCAGGGTGGTACAGGGCCTCGCGAAACTTCTCGGGCAGTCGATCTGCGAATGAGCTGTCGATTGCCTCCTCAATATCGGCATCTGCCCAGGTGAGCTGACCCTTGGGGAGCGGAAGCAGCTCTGGCAGCCAGGCCTCGAGCTCCCGCGCGTCGCGATCTCCGAATGCGACGCACAGCTCGATGTTCCGCGGCGCGCCCTCTAATCCCAGCCCGGCTCCGGTGCAGTTGGCCGAGCCGCATACCGTCATGATCCAGTTGTTGCTCCAGTACGCGATCGCCTTGGCGTGCAGGGTTCGCTCTGACTCGCGCCCGGGCCTGTCCCATACAGAGATGACTAGCTTCCCTCGGCCGGTCGAGTCCTGGATCGCCTTCGGGACGTCGATGCGTGTTTGACCGCCGGCCAACACGACCTGGGTCGCGGCGACCTCGCAGTCGACCTCGCCGCGGGTGGCAAGCCTGGACCTGACCGCATCGAGACCCACGGGGTATGGCGCCTCCGCCCCTCGCGAGAGAAAGTATGGGGAAACCACGACGGCTTCTTTGGGTCGGCTCCCCCGCCAGCAGTCGTTGAAGGCCTGGTCGAGGAGACTTCCGCCTCGGAGGCTGTGCACCAGCTCGACCGATGGTTCTCCCCGACCGGGCGGGCTTATCGCAGCGTTCGGAACGCGGTCACGAAGAGCGCGGATCGCCTCCCGGGCGCGCCCACGCGGGCTGTCGGGGCCCTCCGCACCCTCAGTGTGTCTGTCGAGTAACTGCTCGAGGAAGGTCGCTGCGCCTCGGAAGACGTGGGCTACGCGCTGTGCGCTGGGCCAGTCGAAGGTCACGAAGACCTCAATGTTCTGCCGGTAGCCGGTCTCGGTCAGGTTGGCTGAGGCGACTATTAGCCTCGCGTGCGTCTGCCAGATCAGGAGCGAGACCTTGGAGTGCTGGACGCCACCGGGCGGCGCGCTCGTTGGGATCACATCCCAGCGGAAGCAGGCCGACGGGCTCGCCTGGCCGCGGTCAACCAGCACGGTGGCGCGTGCCTCGGTGAGCTTTTCCTCGCGCTCGATGATGTACTGAGCGGCATCCACCGTCCCCGGCGTCAGGTCGGGCGCTGCGTCGAGTTGCAGGAACCGGGCGAGGCACTCCTCCTCGAAGAACGATGGCTGGAACGCAAAGGTTGTGGCGATGCACGCGACTGGGTCGCCGGCGCCCTCTGGAGGCAGCCAGGCATCCAGGATCTTCTCCGGCTGACTACTCATGCCAGCTCCCTGATGAATTCAGCCGCATTCGGCAGTCGAGTCGGATGCACGAGCATCATCGCCGCTGCCGGCGGCTCGGTCAGCGCGTAAGCACCACGGACGCAGAGCTCGTCCCCGACGGTGAACCAAGGCAGCTTGCCATCGGCACCCTTGGCCTTCTGCGTTGCAAGATGCCAGGCGATGAGCGCCTCGAGCAGCGCGGCCACGTTCAGGATGCCCCTGAACGCATCCAACAGATCTTCGCGTTGGTCATCAACGTGTATTTCGGCGAACGTCTGATCGCAGTCCGCAATCAGCCCCGGCAGCTCAGACACGATGCGTGCGTGGTGATCGTCAGCGAGGTCAGTCAGGGGCACCGGGCGGCGCTCGAGTTGCGTCGAGCGATAGCGCATCAGATCGAAGGCGATCGTCAATGCCCCGGACAGGCGCTCGTAGGCGCCCAGCGCACCGAGTGCCGCCGCGATGTCCGGGAACGGCGGATCCGGACGCCTCGCTGCCTCGGCGTGCGCAGCAGCGAGCTGTGACGTCTCGCCTTCGCTCCGAACCACTGTTGGCGATTCGAGGACGTTTAGGGTCGCTCTGCGCTCCTCGTCCTCGTCGAGCAGCGCTCGGAGGGTAGCGCCCTCCCACCGGCAGCCCCTCGTGAGCTCCGGCGCGAGATGACCGGCGAGCCGCCACGTAGCCTCACCCGTTGGAGGAGTGGCGCATGCGCTCTTGCTTAGGCTGGCTTCCACTCCTCTGCGCAGAAAATGGAGCACCCGCCCACCGTTGCTCTTGTCCTCCAGAAACCCGGAGATACCCTGGTCGGTCTCCCACGCGCTGATGAGTCGCTCACCGTTCTCAGCGAGGGCACCTTCGAGGTCAATGACATGGGTGTCGATGGTGAGCGTTCGGTAGAAGCCATGCAGACCCTGGGACACGGCACCCTTGAGGTAGTTGGCCGTGCATAGGCGCTCCCCCGCTCGTATCCGGCGGCGTGCAGTTTCGACGCCTGGCATTCCCAGTGCCTCAGCGCCGTCGCGGGCGATTGCCTCCACCCACATCCACTCGAAGGCGATCCATGCCGGTGCGCTGTCGTCAGCCGTGTACGCGTCGAGGAACGGCTGACAAACGTGAGCCCCAACCGCGATTACGGTGAGCGCGCGGATGCGTTGCATCCGCGACGTCACGGCAGGAAGGTAGCTATCAGCGAGCCGGCCAGCGATCGACTCGAGCCCAAGCGGATCACGGCTCCCCTCCCCCGAACCGGGGGGGTCGTAGGCGGTCAAGGTGGGGGCTA
>Ga0182030_10021358_pt1 | contig 12130 bp, 11 predicted proteins | sample 812S3MmetaG_FD_121299 | JGI IMG/M metagenome (GOLD analysis project Ga0182030, IMG submission 121299) | Permafrost microbial communities from Stordalen Mire, Sweden - 812S3M metaG (Illumina Assembly) | ecosystem: Environmental > Terrestrial > Soil > Wetlands > Permafrost | place: Sweden...
ACTGGCGGCCATGGTCTACGAACGCCCGCCGTTCGGCGCGTAGGACGCCACGCGCTTCGCCGGTCCCAACATTTGGCGAATGACCGGCGAGTCGATGCTGAGGGCAGAGTTGATCCTGCGGGCCCTGGAACACCGACGCCCCCGTGGCTCGCACCGCCTGGCGGCACGCGAGGATTGAGATACAGGGCGATTTGGGTACAAGGAAGGTAGTCTCAACGACGAGGCAGGTCCCGACTTGTCGATACCACTGGGGGTGTCACATGAAGGTTGATGCGTTGCTTCGCCACAAGGGAAGTTTCGTGGCGACCATCCGTGCCGAGCAATCGCTGCGCGAGGCGGTCCGCGAACTCACTGCCCGCAACATCGGAGCGCTGGTGGTGTCGCCCGACGGGCGGGTCGTCGAGGGGATCGTGTCCGAGCGCGACATCGTCGCCCAGCTGGATCGGACCGGACCCCTGGTGCTGCACGAGGACATCGCGTCGGTGATGGCCAGGGACGTGCAGACGTGCAGTCCGAGCGACGACATGGCTGCGCTGATGGAGGTCATGACCAATCACCGGATCCGCCACCTGCCGGTGCTCGACGACGGCGTCCTGGCCGGGATGATCAGCATCGGCGACGTGGTCAAAGCGCGGGTCGACGAACTCCTCGAAGACCGCGAACGTCTGCACGACTACATCAACGCCCGCTGAGCCGACGCGGGCTGCGCCCCGCGTTCAGCGCGTCGTTCAACGGAGGTAGCCTCGGCAGCCGCGCGTTCGAGCGCGAGGAGCCAAAAGGAGCAACCCGGCTGTGGCGATCATTCTTGTGGCGACGGTGGTGTTCGGCGCCATTGGCTATCTCGTCGGGCGAAGAAAAGGTCGTGGCACCGAAGGACTGATCCTCGGGTTCCTGCTCGGCATCATCGGCCTCGTCATCCTGGCGTTCCTAAAGCCCAAACAGATGGGCCCGCAGGCCGGGAACTCACCGTACCCGCAGCACGCGCCCTACGACTACCCGTCGCCCGACGCCCGCCAAGAGCCCTACCGGCAGTACCCGCCGCCCAGCGCCGCCGCACCGCCCCCCTACCTCACGCCGGGACCGTTCGCTGCCGGGCCGGCCGGCGAATATCGCTGGGTGGCGGACCCCACCGGACGCTACGAGCTGCGGCTGTGGGACGGCCAGGCGTACACCGCGCACGTGTCGAGCAACGGGCAGATTTCCACGGACCCCGTCCCCATTTCCGAGGGGCCCGCGCTCTAGCGCTCCCGGAGCAGCAACGCAGCGCCGGCCGGGTTGGGCCTACCCGCGGCGCGTCACTCCGCTCCGTCCAGTCGTCCCGGCGCGGCGTGGTTATAGGCGAGGATACGGCGGATATCCCCGGCATGGTGGAACGCATCATGGGCGTTGCTGCGCACGACGTCGGACCACGACTGGGGGCCCCGGGTCTCGTGGGCCAGGACGACTCCAAGGGCTTGGGCCAGCGTCACCGCCCCGTGCCACGACTCGGTGGCCTGGCGCAGCTGCCACAGTGCGCCGCCCACCGGCATACGGGTGTAGTACCGGGCTTCGCCCAACCGCGCCTCGTCGTAGCCCGCCACGGCCGTCTCCTCCCGCAGAGCCGCCCCGGCCAGCCACTGGGCCCAGATGTGCAGGTTGTCGGCCACGTGGCCGACGTAGCCCCCGAGCGGCCAGCCCAGGTCGGGGTGGCGTAGCGACCCGTCGGCGTCGCCGATCAGCGACTGGTAGGCGTCGGGCAGTCCCATCACCAAGGTGATGGCGTCGGTGGCGTTGAGCGACCACTCGAGGCCGCACTCCCGGCACGGGTCGCCGTATCGCCCCGGACCCCAACTCTCGGGAGCGGCATCGGATCCCGAGCCCGGAGCGCTGCGTCCCCCGGCGTTCACCATGGCGTGGTCCGTTCGACGTTTTGCACCGCGCTCACGTTCCCCGACACTAGAGGGGTGCGGGGGCAGCCTCGCGTTCGGGGTTTGGCTCGCTCTAAGTGACGACCCCAATGCTGTCGGTCAGGAATGCGGCATTCCTCGGCAAAGGGCGGTCCGTAAGATACGATGATGGCTATTCAGGGCGAGGGCCAGGAAAGCTAGAAATATGCGCGGTCAAATGATTTCCGGAGGTCCGGGGGCGGACGACCAGAAGTTGTCGGACATTTTGGTGGAGTTTGCGCGCACCATGGTCACCGACTTTTCTGTCCAGGCCATCCTGGACCATCTGGTCGCCCGGATTCTCGACATCGTGCCGGCCACCGGCGCGGCGGCATCGATGGACGCGGCGAATCTCGGAAACGGCTACTCCGCTATTTCTGACATTTCTGTTTCACTTTTCCAAAGTGTGCAAAGCGGATTTATCGACACGCCGCGGCGTGCGGCGTCGATGACGGGAGAGGCCGTTGTAATCGAGGACTCGCGGACCGAAACCCGTTTTCTCGATGTCGCATCCCGGGCTCTCGATGTCGGTTTGATGGCATTGTTTGTTTTTCCGTTGCGAAATGGGATTCACCCGGTGGGTACGTTGGAGTTGTATGACGACGCCCCTGGGGCGCTGCCCCCCGAGGCGATGGCCGCCGCGCAGACCCTGGCCGACGTGTCTGCGGTGTATCTGTTCAACGCGCAGGTGCGGGCCGACCTCCAGGACTCGTCGCGTAAGGACCGCTACGCGGCGTTGCACGACCCGTTGACGGGATTGCCGAATCGGGTGCTGATTTTGGAGCGCCTGAAGCACGCCTTGGCCAAGGCCCGTCGGTCGGGGAAGACATCGGCCGTCTTTTTTGTGGACCTGGACCGCTTCAAGAATGTCAATGACACCTACGGGCACCGGGTGGGCGATGAGTTGTTGGTGGGGATAGCGAAACGACTAACCGGCTTGCTGCGGCCCGGCGACACTATGGCCCGCCTCTCGGGAGACGAGTTCGTCATTCTTTGCGAAGATCTCGACAACCCGGCAGAAGCGGCGCGGATCGTGCAACGCGTCGAGCAGGCATTGGGCACACCGTTCGCCTTGGAAGGGGTCGAGATTGCGGTGACGGTCAGTATCGGGGTGGTGGTGGGCAGCGCCGACGACTCTGCCGAGCAGATCCTCGATGACGCCGATGTCGCCATGTACCGGGCCAAACGCAAAGGGGGCGCCCGGGCCGAAGTGCTCGACGTGAACGATGTGCGAACCTTCGCCCCCAGTCACCGCCTGGAACAGGATCTGCGAGACGAATCGTGGTCGAGGCGGATGTCGCTCGACTATCAACCCATCGTGGCCAGCGCCGATGACCGGATTCTCGGCGTCGAGGCGTTTCTGCGCTGGAATCACCCCACGCAGGGTGTGGTGTCGCCGGCCGTGCTGCTCCCGCTGGCCGAGCACTGCGGCCTGGCGGTCGAGCTCGGGCGCTGGGTCCTCGAACAGGTCTGCACCCAGCACCGGCATTGGCAGGCGGAGCGGGGGGGCAGCGACGTGTCGCTGTCGGTCAACGTCTCGCCCAGTCAGCTCATGGCGGGGGGTTTCGCGGCCAATGTGAGTTCCGCCCTGCGCGCCGCGGAGATGGACCCGGGGCTGTTGACCTTCGAGATGACGGAGCGGGCCTTCATCGACGACAGCATGCGGGCCCTGGTCGTGCTCCACGACCTCAAAGACATCGGCGTGACCCTGGCGCTCGACCATTTCGAGACGGGCCACGCCTCACTGAGTTACCTGGAGCGCTTCCCGGTGGATGTGCTCAAGATCGACCGCACGTTCGTGACGGGCCTGGGACGCAACTCGACGAGCCGTATCATCGTGGGGGCCATCGTGGAGTTGGCCCACGAGCTAGGGCTGCGGGTCACCGCGGAGGGCGTGGAGACCGCCGACGAGCACGACCACGTGGTGCGTCTCGGCTGCGATTCCTACCAGGGCTACTACTTCGCCCGGCCCATGACGGCGACTGATGTGGGTGCCCTGTTGCACGGAGGCGCCCTCCGCTCCTCTTGAGCACCGCGACACTTCTCACCGCGCCGCGCGACGCGTCTGGCGCGGTGAGAAACCGACATCGGGGGCTGTCGGTTTCCCACCGCGGAAGGCCGGGCCGCCGGCCCGTTTAGGAGGCTTGGAGGACGGCTTCGATCTCGAGGGTGATCTTGACCTTGTCGCCCACCACAACTCCGCCGCCCTCGAGCGGCATGTTGAACTCGATGCCGAAGTCGCCCCGGCTGATCTCGGTGCTGGCCGAAAAACCGGCGCGGGTCCCACCCCAGGGATCGGGGCCGACGCCGTTGAACTCGAGGTCGAGGTCGACGGACCGGGTGGTTCCGTGAATGCTCAGATCGCCGGTGACCACAAAGTCGCTGCCCGTCGGGTGCACCGAGGTGGAGACGAAGGTGATCTTGGGGTGGCTCTCGACGTTGAAGAAATCTGACGAGCGCAGGTGGTTGTCGCGGTTTTCTTCGCCCGTGTGGACCGAAGAAGCGTCGATGGTCGCTTCGACCTTCGACTCGAGCGGGGTGGCGCCGATGGTGACGGCGCCCTCGAAGGTCTTGAAGGTCCCCTTGACCTTGCTGACCATGAGGTGGCGAACGCTGAATCCCACTTCAGAGTGCACCGGATCGATGGTCCATGTGCCCGCAACCAAACCCGGGGTGTCGACAGCAGACGTGCTCATGAAGCTCCTCTCATCAAGGTTTACGTGATATGTCAACCATAACAAACTGTTGAGGTCTCAACAAGATTCCCTTTGCGTTGAATGTCCGGCGTGGCCGGTGCTCGTGTCGAGACTGCTCGGTCTCGGTATTGTGGGCGCCCGCTGAGGCTCCCCGCACACCCGGCGTCATCATCGGCCGGGCTGGGCTAATCGCTGCGCCCGTCGTCTGAGGTAGTCGTGGAACTTGGGGGCCGTGTACTCGTACTGGCCTTTTTGCACTCGGAACACGACACCTTGCTCGGCGAGACGCCCCATCAGCACATTCACGTTGCTTTCGCTTTTGCCTGCTCTGCGGTGAATGTCCGCTGTCCGCAACGGCGGGTACGGGCATTGGGCAGTCGACATCAAAAGGTCCTGCTCGGCGGGGGTGAGCGACTCGACCCGGCCGTCGTAGAAGTCGATGTCGAGGCGCCGGTAGATGTCGGGCTCGACCGAATCCAACAACACGGTGTCGAAGCGGTCGACGCCGGCCAGCTGCGCCGCTTCCCACAGCTCCGCGCCCCATAGCTGAATGAAGAACGGGTACCCCTCGACTTCTTCCCTGACCCGGTCGACCAGCGACGCCTTCGCGGTGATCCCCGTTTCGTCCAGCGGCCGGACCAACGCCTCGACCGCCTCAGGGCCCGCCAGCCGGCCGATCTCCTCCCCCCGGAACATGCGCTCCGTGTAGGTTCGGGCCCTCAGCAGATTCGATCGCAGGGTCGGCAAACCGCACAACGCCAACCCGACCGGCACCTCTTTCTCCTGCAGTGTGTTGATCGCCGCGACGAGCAGTGACAGGGGGTGCTCCCGGCCCCGTTCCCGGTCGTCGCGGATGACCTGCGCTTCGTCCAACATCACCAGATAGCCGCCGTAGCCGTGCTCGTCGGCCAGCACGGCCACATCGAACAACGCCTTCACCACGCTGCGCTGCTCGTCGGTGTCGCCAGGGGCGCCGAGCGATACTTCGATGTCCTGCCAACTCACCCGGATCAGACCCCGGGCGGAAGCCACGACCCCCCGCATGGTCTTGCGGATCCGGGCCCCCCGGGAGGCTTGCAGCTCCGCGCTGCGGCAAAGACTGCCGATGAGCTCGGACAGGTCGCTCTCCGTATTGTGGCGCGGTTCGACGTGGACCCGACTGGTCAGCCAACCCTCCTCTTGGGTGGCGATCTCCTCCAAGCGCTTGAGCAACACGCTCTTGCCCACGCCGCGCAGCCCGGTGATACGGACATTGGCCGGTAACTCCGGTGCCGCTTGGAGCAGCGCTCGAAAACGGCGGATCTCGTGCTGGCGGCCGGCTAAAAACAGTGGGCTGACCGCCGCGCCCGGCCGGTAGGGGTTGCGCTGTCTCGGTCGTTCCCTCATAACAGGACTCATGTTAGAACACCTGATACTTAAGCAATCCTTGTTATGTGCGCGCGACCAGGAAGCGGTGTCCTCCTGCCGTCCCAGCGACAGGTAGGTGGGAGGTGGTCGAAACCTTCGGGTACGAGGCCCGACGCCACCTCCATCGCATCCGTGTGGCCCCCACAATGGAGGTTGTGACTTGGACCGTCCCCTTGCCTGCCCCAGTGACCGACCCCACCGTGGGTGATGAGCGAGCGACGCTGAACAGATCGATGGCGTCACCGGGCGTTAGCGGCTGACAATGGCGCCGGATCTCGACAAGTTGCCGTTTGCTACGGCGCCGGAGTTTCGGGCGTGGCTCGAAGCGCACCACGAAACGTCGCCGGGTATCTGGCTGATGATCGCCAAGAAGGGCACCGGCGTCGACAGCGTCACCTATGACGAGGCGGTCGACGAGGCGCTCTGTTTCGGGTGGATCGACGGGCAGAAAGCCAAACACGACGAGCGCTACTTCCTGCAGCGCTTCACCCCACGCACCAAGCGCAGCCCGTGGTCGCTGATCAACACCTCCCGCGTCGCCCGCCTGGTGAAGGCCAAGAAGATGACGCCCGCCGGGCAGCGACAGGTTGACGCCGCGCAGGGGGACGGCCGCTGGCAGCGGGCGTATGCCGGACAGGCGTCGGCCGTAGTGCCCGATGATCTGCAGGCCGCCCTCGACGCGGCGCCCCGGGCCGCAGCCCTCTTCGGGGAGCTCGACGCCACCAACCGCTACGCCATCGTCTACCGGGTGGGCCAGGCGCGCCGCCCCGAGACCCGCGCCCGAAAGATCGCGGGCTTTGTGGCCGATCTCGAGGCGGGCAAGACGCCGCATCCCCGCAAACAGCTGTAGCACCCCCCGTCGCTGGAGTTTGGGACGGTTCGCGCCCTTTGTCGGCTCAGGTGGGAGGGCCCAAGGGCCCACCGTTAGGGTGTAGGCCTGTGTCCAAGGTTCTCAGTTCTCTCCCGGTCGGCGAGCGCGTCGGCATCGCGTTCTCCGGTGGTCTCGACACGTCGGTCGCGGTGGCGTGGATGCGCACCAACGGGGCGATCCCCTGCGCCTACACCGCCGACCTCGGCCAGTACGACGAACCGGACATCGCGTCGGTGCCCGGGCGGGCCCGCGACTACGGCGCGGAGCTGGCCGAGATCGTCGATTGTCGCCGCCAGTTGGTCGACGAGGGGTTGGCCGCTATCGCCTGTGGCGCCTTTCATGTCCGCTCAGGCGGCCGCATCTATTTCAACACCACTCCGCTGGGCCGGGCGGTGGCCGGCACGCTGCTGGTCCAGGCCATGCAGAAAGACGGGGTGTCGATCTGGGGTGACGGCTCGACGTTCAAAGGCAACGACATCGAGCGTTTCTACCGCTACGGCCTGTTGGCCAACCCGGAGCTGCGGATCTACAAACCGTGGCTCGACAAGGCGTTCGTGGCGGAACTGGGCGGGCGCAAACAGATGTCGGAGTGGCTCATCGCCCGGGATTTGCCCTACCGCGACAGCGTGGAGAAGGCCTATTCCACCGACGCCAACATTTTGGGGGCCACCCACGAGGCCAAGCAGCTCGAGCACCTGGACCGCTCCCTGGAGATCGTCGAGCCCATCATGGGCGTCGCCCACTGGAAACCCGACGTGGCGATCGCCACCGAGGACGTCACCGTGGCCTACGACCACGGCCGGCCCGTCGCCATCAACGGGCGCCGCTTCGACGACATCGTCGAGCTGTTCCACGAGGCCAACGTGATCGGCGGCCGTCACGGGCTGGGGATGTCGGATCAGATCGAGAACCGCATCATCGAGGCGAAATCGCGCGGCGTGTATGAGGCGCCGGGGATGGCGCTGCTCTTTGCCGTGTACGAGCGGTTACTCAACGCCATCCACAACGAGGGCACCATCGCCAACTATCACAACCAGGGCCGCCAACTGGGCCGGCTGCTCTACGAGGGCCGCTGGTTCGACCCCCAGGCCATGATGATCCGCGAGCCGCTCCTGCGCTGGGTGGCGTCCATGGTGACGGGCGAAGTGACCCTGCGGCTGCGCCGCGGCGAGGACTATTCGATCGTACGGACCGAAGGCCCGAACTTTTCGTACCACCCCGACAAGTTGTCGATGGAACACGTGGAGGACGCGGCGTTCGGTCCCGAGGATCGCATCGGACAGCTCACCATGCGCAACCTCGATATCGCCGACACCCGGGCCATGCTGGAGCTCTACAACAGTCTCGGCACGCTGGGCGCCGGGGACTCGGCGCTGGTCGGCGAACTCCGTCCGGGCGGGGCCGACGCCATCTCCACCAATCCCGACACCGAAAGCAACGAGGACGTGGCCCTCGACCGCGCCGCGTTCGACACGGGGACCGACTGAGGGCCACCTCCCCAGGCGAGGACGGTCAGCTCCCCACGTGGTAGAGGCGCGAAGCCGTCGAAACCAACACTTTCTCCAACACATCCTCCGCCAGCGCGCCCAATGCGTCCTCGGCGTAGGCCGCCGGTTCGACGGCCGGGGTCTGCGGGCCCGGGTGCTGGCAGGTGGGATGGGGAAAGTCGGTCTCGAACATCATGTTGTCCGGGTACGCGGAGAGGGCGGAGGTCAACACGTCGCGCTCATACCAAAAGCAGCCGTAGATCTGCCGGCGGAAGTACTCCGAGGGCAGCAGGTCGTACTCCGGGTTCTCTTTGGCCACCCCGCCGTTTCGCCATTGCCAGTCGAAGGCTTCGAGCGCGCCGGGGATCATGCCCACGCCGCTTTCCACCGACACGAAGTTCACTTCGGGGAAGCGGTGGCACACCCCGCCATGGATGAGGTCGTCGATGCAACGCAGATTGTCGACAAACAGCATGGACGACACGCGCGAGAAGTTGGCCCGCCATCCCATCTCGCTGCCGTTGGCCAACTGCTCGCCGATGCGGCCCCCGCCGATATGGAAGTTCACCGGTACGCCGGTGTCGCGAGCGGCGGCCCAGATCGGGTCCCAGTGGCGGTCCCACAGCGGCGGTTGGCCGAAGGCGTCGGGCTGGTTGCAGAAGTTGAGGCCCCGATGCCCGGCCGCCACGCAGCGTTCGATCTCGGCCACCGACGCGTCGACATCCCAAAACGGCAGGGAAACGATGGGCAATAGGCGTTGCGGGGCGATCGACGCGAAATCGGTCTGGAAGTTGTTGTAGGCCTGTACGCACTCCAACGCGAAGGCCGGTTCCCCCTGCTCGAGCCACGCCCCGGCCCCGAACCCGCCCAGGTTGGGATAGAGCACCTGGGCGGCGATGCGCTGGCTGTCCATGAACGCCACCCGGGCCTTGGGGTCCCACGCCGCGTGCGGCATGTCGTCGAAGGTCAACGGGCCGTCGGGCAGCGTTCCGTCGAAGCCGGCCATCGCCGTGTTGCCCGGCTTGGCCCAACGCCGCCCGCTGACCACCCACACGTCGGTGCCGTCGACGCGTTCCACATGGGGAATGTCATCGCCCCAGCGGGCCGAGACCCGGGCGGTCCAGGTGTCGGGTGGTTCGGTGATGTGGGTGTCGACATCGATGACCTCGAAGCGGTCGAATAACGCCATGTGTTCCCCATTTCCCACGTTCGCGGTCTGTCGTCCGCCGAGCGTAGGCGAAGTGCCCGTTGCTCACGCCGCAGGCCCGGTGGCCGCGACCACCGTCGCGGTATGGGACTGGCCGGCCTCATCGGTCCAGGTGACCGTGATCTTGTCGCCGGGGGCGTAACGGTTCATCAGTGAGGAAAGACTGGCCGCCGAGGTGACGGTGTCGCTTCCGAGCGCGCTGATCACCTCGCCCGCGGTGATGCCCGCGTTGGCCGCGGGGGAACCCGACACCACCGCGAACACGGCGGCCCCGGACGACTGGTCGGCGCCGGTGGAGGCGACCTCGACGCCCAAAAAGGCGCTGGTCCCGATGTGGATGGTGCTGGAGGCGTCATGGGCGACGATCTGCTGGGCGACGCTGACCGCTTCGTTGATGGGGATGGCGTAGCTGTGCACCGCCGCGGCCTGGACTCCGGGCCCCGACGATGACGACGCCGCGGTGTCCAAAGCGATGACCCGGCCGGCGGTGTTGAGCAGCGGCCCGCCCGAGTCGCCCGCTTCGAGGGTTGCGTCGGTTTCGATGAGACCGGTGAGCTGTTCGGAGAGCCCGGAGCCTTCATCCGAAGCGGTGATCGACTGATCGAGGGTGGTCACCGAACCGGCCGACTCCGACGGTGTCCCGCCGGTTCCGCCGGCGTTGCCCAACGCCACCACCGCCTGGCCCACGGTGACCTTCGACGAGTTGCCCACGGTGACCGTTTTCAACCCGGAGGCCCCTTGGAGCTGCAGGACCGCGACGTCGGCGGACGTGTCGTAGCCGACGACGGCCGCCGTGTAGGTCCTCCCGTTGCCGAGGTCGGTGACCTTGATACTGGTCGCTCCGTCGATGACGTGGTTGTTGGTCAATATCTCGCCTGAAGCGCTCAGCACCAGGCCCGTGCCGGCGGCTTCGCCGTCCTCGTAGCCCAGCGTGGACACCACGTCGACCAGCCCGGGATCGACCTTGGCTTCCAGGGCGGTCACGCTGAGGGTGGAACTGGTGGTCCCCGCGCTGGCCGGGGTGGAGCCCGGACGAATCAGCCAGCTCACGCCGAAGCCTCCGAGCATGGCCAGCGTGGCGCCGCCGGCGATGAGACGCCGGCGGGGGCGATGGTGCGCGGGCGCCGCGGCGCGAGGGCCGCCAGGACCGCTGGGCGGGGAAGGGGCCGCCTGCTCCCAGTTCGATGGTGCAGCGTTGGTGTCGCTCATGGCCGTTCTCCTTGCTCTCCCACCAGGTTCGTCCTGGCGGCTTAGAGCGCCATGGGAAGGCCCTGAGAACTGGCGCACAGTTTTGGGTCGTCAGGCGCTCCGATACGCCCACACGGCCAACAGCGGGTCACCGCGATGAAGCGACGGTGTGCACCGGCGGCCCTGCGGCGGGCCCCACCCGGCGACCAGATCGAAATACTGTTTGACGATCTCCACGTGCTGCGCGTCGGTGGTGTAGAGCCAGCCGCGGATGGCTTTGGTGGGAAAGCACCGGTTGGAGAAAGTGCACACGAACGGCGCCCCGGGTCGCAGCACCCGGGCCACCTCCGCGAACACCTCGAGGGGCCGGGTCAGATAGTCGACCGACACGCAGCAGACCGCCGCATCGAAGGACACATCGGGAAAAGGGAGCTGTGGGTCGGCGTTGAGGTCGTGGACGACGGTGCGCGCGGCCGCCGGGTTGGCGTCGAGTTCATGGGCGTTCATGCCCAGCACGGTCAGGTGGGCCGGCGGGGTGCGGAAATGCGACACCCACGAACCCATGAGGTCGAGGACGTCACCGGTGATCGAAAGCTCGTCGTAGAGCGCGCCGACCGCGGCGATGGCGTCGTCGTCGATGTGGGTGACCAGGCGGGGCGGGGCGTAGAACAGGGGATCGGGGGACCGGTCAGCCGGCTCGAAGAACCCGGCAGGAAACGCGTCGGCGGCCATCGCCTCATTGTGGCGCAGTTGCCCACCGGGGCCTGGGGCCGGGCGACCCTGGGGTAGCGTCGGTGGCCGTGACGCCCGAGGAGATGGCCGGCCTCGTGGGCCTGCGTCGGGCGCTCGACCGGGACTAGGCGCAACCGCTCGCCGTGGCGGCCATGGCGCGCATGTCACCCGCCCATTTCTCGCACAAGTTCCGCGCCGCCTACGGAGAGGCGCCGTAGGCGTATCTGATGACGCGGCGCATCGAGCGGGCCAAGGCCCTTCTGCGAGAACGGAAATCGGTCACCGACCCCTGTGACGCCGTCGGCGCCATGTCACGCCTTGGCGGGTGTTGACCCGCCTCCGGCGCCCGCAAGCTAGGACCACGGTTTGTTGTCACAGGGTTCCGTCACCATGGTATGCGTCAGAACACCCCCAGAGGAAAAGTGGTGGAAGGCCCGTGAGCGATGCTCTCGACCTTTGGCACACCGAGCGCCGAGACGAGATTCACCTTGGCCGTGACATTGCGCGCGCAGCTCCACGGATGACGCCCACCGAAATATCGGTCGCGAACCTCCACCTGGCCAGCTATGTACGGGTCTGCTGCGCGGAGTTTCAGGCCTTCTGCGCCGACCTGTTCG
>Ga0182030_10021359_pt1 | contig 12130 bp, 8 predicted proteins | sample 812S3MmetaG_FD_121299 | JGI IMG/M metagenome (GOLD analysis project Ga0182030, IMG submission 121299) | Permafrost microbial communities from Stordalen Mire, Sweden - 812S3M metaG (Illumina Assembly) | ecosystem: Environmental > Terrestrial > Soil > Wetlands > Permafrost | place: Sweden...
CGACATCAGGAGTCCGGAGTCTCGTCTCGGCGCCTTGCGTTTCCCCGCTCGTGCGGATGCCTGGACTTACTGCCGCCGCCCCGCCAGTTTTGCAGACCCCTCTTTAGCTTGTCATCCGTGTGTCAATTCGCAGCCCGAAACCCGGCGCGGCAGGCAAGAGTGCCCGCTCCATGCTTATTCCGCGAAGACCAGCTTGGTGGTAGTGCCGCCCAGGTGGATTTCCTGAATCCGCTGTTTGCCATTGCTGTCGGAGATTACCACCGATGTAGCGCGGAACTTCTGGTCGGCTGTCCCCACCGTCACCGGGTTCTCGACACGCAACTTACCCTTGGTAACCACCGCCTTCTGGTCCACCAGTTCCACCTGATATTCGCCCGCTTTCAGTTCCGTATCGCCGAGCATGGCGGGGTGGAGTAAGTCCAGGGAGTACGACTTGGCGCTGGCCATGATGAGCCCGGCGGTGACGAGACAAAGCACGAGTTTAGCTTTCATTTTAGTAATGCCTTTCTGTTCTTGAAGTTGGTTTGCGAGAACCGCTTACACCGGTTTATACGAACGAACCGCGAAAACGTTCCGTTCAAATGCCTGCCCGGCTTGTTAAGAAGTGTCCCACATAATCGAACGCACTTTCGCGAATGCCCGGCGTGTCCGCGAATCCCTTCAGCCATACCAGTCCCGGCTCGCGGCGAAACCAGGTAAGCTGGCGCTTGGCATATTGGCGCGTATTGCGCTGTGCGTAGAAAAGGGCCTCACGCACATTCAGTTCGCCGCGGATCGACTGCAGCGCCTGCTTATAGCCGTGCGACTCGAAGGGTTTCGATTCCGCGGCATACCCCAGCGCCAGAATCCGCCGCACTTCCTCCACCAACCCGTTCTCGAACATCGCCGCGCAGCGCCGGTCCAGGCGCTGGTATAATGCCTCGCGCTCCGGCAGCAGACCGAGTTTCAAGGTGCGGTAGCCGCGCAGCGCATCGCGCCCCTCCAGGAACAGTTCGCTCACCGGACGCCGCGTCAGCAGGCATACTTCCAGAGCGCGCGTGACTTTGGGCACATCGTGAGGATGAATCTTTCGCGCCGTAACCGAATCGAATCGTGTAAGAAGGCGGTGCAAGGACCCGGCGCGCCGCGTTTCCCGCCGCGCCAGCCGGTCGCGTAGCGATTGGTCGCGAGACGGACCTTCGAAGAGGCCGTCTAACAAAGCACGTAGATAGAAACCGGTTCCCCCGGCCAGGATGGGCAGGCGTCCGCGCTGGGAGATCGCTTGGATCGTCTCGCGGGCCACGCGGGCATACTCGCCGGCAGTGAAAATCCGGTCGGGGTCCAGGATGTCGATGAGATGGTGGGGAATGCCGCGCCGTTCGTCGAGCGGCAGCTTGGCAGTGCCGATATCGAAATGGCGGTAGACTTGCAACGAGTCGCAATTGACGATTTCGCCGTGGAACTGTTGCGCGATTTCGAGCGCCAAATCGCTCTTTCCGGAGCCCGTGGGGCCAGCTACTGCAACCAGTGGAAGCTCCGGCGCGTCTGCAACGATAGATGTGCGGGAGGCGAGAGGATTAGAATGGGTCACGGGATGGTAGCTCGGCCGCTTGCCTTGAAACCCCGTTATACAATATAAATGTGATCTTCGGCCGGCTCCGCACTCCGAGCGGTCGAAAGAATGGAAAGTCGGAATTCATGATTCGCTCAGCCAAAGCGTTCGCCCTTGTCGGCGCATTCGTGGCGGTCTCGGTCGCACAGACCACGCCGCCTGCGAACCAGACCCCCGCAACTACGGCGGACAGCAATCGCGCCGCTGCCTACTACAATTTTGTCATGGGGCGGCTGTATGCCCTGATGGCGGAGGCGGAGGGCAATCAGGAGCAGGCGCTGAAGGCCATCCAATATTTTAAGGACGCCTTGAAAGCCGACCCCAAGGCCAGCGATACCTACGAGGAATTGACCGACCTTTACTTGCGCCTCAGCCGTCCCGCCGATGCCACCGCGCTGGCGCAGGAGGCCCTGAAACAAGATCCCGACAACGTGGATGCCCATCGCATGCTCGGCCGGGTCTACTTCAGCCAGATCAACAAAGGCACGCAAGGCCAGATCGATGAGCGCGCGTTGCGCCTGGCCCTGCAGGAGTTCCAGAAGGTCACCGAGAAGGACCCTAAGGACGCCGAAAGCTGGGTGACGCTGGGCCGGCTCTACGCCGGAACCAACGACTCGACCAACGCCGAGAAGGCCTACAACCAAGCCCTGGTTGTGGAGCCGGATAACGAAGAGGCGCTCACCGGTCTGGCGCTGGTTTACGGCAACAACGGCGACACCGCCAAGGCCATCGAAAAACTGAAGGCCGCCACCGACAAGAGTCCCAACCCGCGCTCTTTCATGATGCTCGCCGAGGCTTACGAGAATCAGAAGAACTTCAAAGACGCCGCCGACGCATTGAAGAAAGCCTGGGAAATGGCGCCGGACAACGAACGGCTGGCAACCAAACTGGCCGACGATCTGTTCTTCTCCGACCAGTACGATGAAGCCCTCAAGTTGTACGGGGATCTTTCCACGCACAATCCCAAGGAAACGGCCTTCCCCTTGCGCATGGCCGACATCTATGGCGCGAAGAAAGACTACGCCAAGGCCCACGAAGCCATTGACCGGGCAAAGAAAATCGACCCGGAGGACTTGGACCCGCGGCGGGCCGAGGTTCGGATGTTCGAGGTGGAGAGCAAGTACGACCAGGCCATCGCCGGGCTCAAAAGCATCCTGGACGATACCGCGCGGAAAATCTACTCCAAGGATGAACAGAAGCAGCGCGCCGACATGTACGAGGAACTCGGGAAGCTGAATATCGACGCCAAGCACTTCCCGGAAGCCATTGAGGCCTTCCGGCAGATGAGCGTGTTCAAGGATAACGGACCGCTGAGCGCCGCCCACATCATCGAAACCTATCGTACCTACCTCAAGGATCTGCCCGGCGCACTGCGCGAGGCCGATGCCGCCCTCAAGAAATTTCCGGACGAATACATGGTGGTGCGGGAACACGCCGACGTGCTGAGCGACATGGGCAAGAGCGACGATGCCGTCAAGGAACTGCGCGGTTTACTGAACGGCCCGCGTGACCGCGATACGTTGATCGACCTGGCGGAGGTATACCAAAAGGGCAAACGCTTCGACGAAGCCGGGAAGGCCGTGGACGATGCCGAGAAGCTCTCCACTACCGACGAAGAGAAAGTGGAAGTGTTCTTCATGCGCGGCGCGCTCATGGAGCGGCAGAAGAAATACGACGCCTCCGAAGAGGCCTTCCGCAAGGCGCTGGCCCTGGACCCCGACCATGCTGGCACGTTGAACTACCTGGGGTACATGCTGGCGGATCGCAATGTCCGGCTGGACGAAGCCTACAAGATGATCCAAAAGGCGGTCGATCTGGCCCCGGAGAGCGGTGCCTACCTGGACAGCCTGGGCTGGGTGTATTTCCGCCAGGGCAAGTTAACTGAGGCCGAGCGAATCCTGGTTAAAGCGGTGGACCTCACCGGCCAGGATCCCACGGTTCGCGACCACCTGGGCGACGTGTACATGAAGCTGGGCAAGATCCAGGATGCCATCAACCAGTGGAACGCTTCCATGAAGGGCTTCAAGGAGCAGCCGCCGTCCGATACGGATCCGGAAGAAGTGAGCAAAGTAAGCAGTAAGCTGGACGCTGCGCGCGTCAAACTGGCGCAGGAAAAGAAACGCTAGTTGCGGCCGCTGGGAGCGTGCCGAGCCTCACAATTCGCGCGGTAGAAACCCCCATTGAGGTGTCTGCTCAAGTTGCGTGACTCGAATTATACGGTCTAAGCACTTCAGAATAAATATCTTACGCCATTCTGACGGCTCCAAATCCTATCGCTTTTCGGACTTCTGTGGGATACTCAGTTATTAGAGCAAGGTATTCAAGCCAGAATGTCCCAGTTGGACGAAGCAGTCGTCAAATACAACAAACTGCTGGAAGCCGGACCCTTTAGCGATATCGCTTGGGCCGAAGCGCTCCAGGATCGCATGGAGAGCGGCAATCTGTCCGCTGGCGGACGCTTGATCTGTCCCTTCCTGCGGCCCAATTTCATCTCCCGCCGGCAATACGAAAACCTGGTGAAGACCGGCGAATCGCTGATCGGGGCGATCGACCGCATTCAGCAGATGGTAATGGACACTCCTGCCCTGCTGGCGCGTCTGGACCTGCTGCCCGCCGAGAAGATGCTGGCATCGATCGACCCGGGTTACCAGGCCTTGGAAGTGGCCGCGCGGCTGGATTCCCACATGGTGAACGGGCACCTGCATTTCGTTCAATACAATGCCGATTCGCCCACCGGCGCGGGCTATGCCGATGCCCTGGCGGACCTTTTTTACGACGCGCCCCCGGTGAAGGAATTCCGCAAGAAGTATACCCTGACACGCGCCGGCAGCCGCAAGCACCTGTTGCAGGCGCTGCTGAAGTCCTACAAGCAGTTTGGCGGGGCTTCGAAGAAGCCGAATATCGCCATTGTGGAGTTCCGCTCCACGTACCATTCCGGCCAGAGCGAATACCAGTTCTTCCGAGATTTTTTCCGCGAAGAGGGTTACGCGGTGGAAATCGTCTCACCGGAGCAACTGGAATATCGCAACGGCGTGTTGCGCAAAGGCTCGTTCGCGATCGACTTGGTGTACCGCCGTCTGGGCGTGCAGGAATTCCTGCTGCGCTTCGATCTGAGTCATCCGCTGGTGAAGGCGTATCGCGATCGGGCGGTGTGCATCGTCAACAGCTTCCGCTCCGAGTTGGCCCACAAGAAGGCCATGTTCGGACTGCTGACCGATGAAACTCTGACCACGCGATTCCCGGCTGCCGAACGCAAGGCGATCCGCGATCACGTGCCGTGGACCCGCCTGGTGACGGCCAGCAAGACGACCTACGACGAGAAGACGGTGGACCTGCCTGAATTCATCGTGCAGAACCGCGAGCGCCTGGCCTTGAAACCGAACGACGACTACAGCGACCAGCACACCTATTTTGGCTGGGAGATGGACGCCCACGGGTGGGACCGCGCGCTCAAGCAGGCTATGCGCGCCCCCTACGTGGTGCAGGAGCGCGTGGAGCCGGTGCGGTCGATATTCCCGCTGATGTCGTTCGGCCACCTGGAATTCCGCGAGATGCAGGTGGACGTCCACCCGCACGCGTATCTGGGCAAAGTGCAAGGTTGTTCGAGCTGGCTATCGAGCGGCAAGAGCGGCTTTTCGTCGGCCGCGGGCATCGTGCCGACGTTCATTCTCGATCCGAAAGCGTAAGATTATAATTAGTCAACCATCAAAAGACCCACACCTCCGGCCCGGCGGGTTACGGCGGTGCTGCGGAAACTGCTGGAAGCGATCTTAGAGACCGTTGGCTACGTCGTGGATACGGAATTCCCGTACGGCCCGCTTCCAGAAAATGAAGTTCGGGGTGCGGATTGCGGATGTTGCCTGTGTGTCTGGCGAGCGTTACGACGCCATTGATAAGTGGCTTGTAGGATCACCAGAGTTGGTGATTGAAGTGCAGTCGGCTTCGAATACCAAAAACCCTTGAGATGCACGACAAAGCCGTGACCACCCTGGCCGGCGCCGGTGTAGGTATAATCTTCTTGTTGCTCTCGCTTCTGACCATCCTTCTATTCTGCTTGATACCGGAAAATATCCGGGCGGACGATCCGCTCGTTTCGGTTCCGACCACCGTAGCCGTGCCTTCTGTGGAGGCCGGTGTACCCAGCGTAAGCGAAGATCCCATATTTGAGCCCACCGCGGTCGAGTATCTGATTGGGACATACGCCGGGGGGTTCCCTCAGAACAACCTCGTCCGCAAGGTTACGCCGGAAGGCACAATCTCTACCATCGCGGGCAACGGCGCCCATCTTTATGCGGGTGATAACGGCGAAGCCACGATGGCGCAACTCGTTGGACCGTGGGGAGCTACGGTGGATAATCACGGCAACCTGTACATCGCCGACAACCAAAACAATCGCATCCGCAAAATAAGTCCCGGCGGCACGATTGGCACTGCCTTCGGTAATGGCAGTTCCAACGTGCTGGACAGGCCCACTGGACTGACCAGCGATTCGGCCGGCAATCTCTATTTCTCCGATACGGGGAATTTCCGAGTCCGCGAACTTTCCACCGCCGGCACCGTCACCACGATCGCCGGTAACGGAACGCAGGGTTACTCAGGAGACAACGGACCGGCCACGAGTGCCAGGCTGAATGGCGCCTGCGCTGTGGCGGTCGACCCCGCCGGCAACGTGTACATCGGAGACTCGGACAATTTTCGCGTGCGCAAAGTTTCTGGCGGCACCATCACCACCGTCGTCGGCACCGGCGTGAAGGGGGATTTGGGAGACGGGGGGCCCGGCGTAAGCGCGCAGATCTCTTCGGTCTCCGGTCTTGCATTGGACTCCGCAGGGAACCTCTACATTGCCGACCCGGTGAATTCCACGGTCCGCAAGCTATCTCCGGCGGGAATCATCACTACGGTTGCCGGTCAAAGTAACCGGCACGGATATTCCGGAGACGGCGGTCCGGCAACCAGCGCGCGGCTCGCCGCCCCTGAAGCCCTCGCGGTCGACCCGGAAGGGAACCTTTACATCGCCGACGGGGACAACCGCAACATCCGAAAGGTTTCCCCCGACGGAATGATCGGCACCATCGCCGGAACCGGCAGAATGGGTTATTCGGGCGATGGCGGCTTGGCCACTAAAGCTGAGTTGGGCTCTCTCCGCGGCGTGGCACTCGATGCGGCCGGCAATATCTATGTGGCCGATCACAGCAACAACGTCGTGCGCGTGCTGCAAGCGGCCGGAACTCTGCCGCTGTTGACTGTGACGGCCACGCACAGCGGTAATTTTACGACCGGACAGATTGGAGCCACCTACAGCGTAACAGGGAGCAACGCGGCTCTGGCGGGGGCCAGCAATGGCCCGGTGACGGTGGAGGAGACAGTGCCCACGGGGCTGACCCTGGTATCCATGGCGGGGGCTGGATGGATGTGCGGCGGCAACACCTGCACGCGCAGTGACCCGTTGGCGAGGGGAGCGAGTTATCCGGCGATTGTCGTGACGGTAAACGTGGCGGGGAATGCGGCCGTCCAGGTGAGCAACATCGTGAGCGTTTCCGGAGGCGGGTCCATTTCGGCCACCACCATGGACACGACAAACATTGGAGGGCCGCAGGACCTGACTGTTGCCAAAACGCACGTCGGAAGCTTTGTGCAGGGGCAGACTGGCGCGACGTACACGATCACCGTGGGCAACAGCGGCAGCGGACCCACGGTTGGAACGGTAGCGGTGAGCGACTACCTGCCGATCGGCCTGACAGCCGCTGCGCTGAGCGGCCAGGGATGGGATTGCACGCTGGAGACGCTAATCTGCACACGGAGCGATGCGCTGGCGGCCGGAGCGACGTACCCGGCGATCACCGTAACAGTGGACGTGATGGACAACGCGCCGAGCCGCATGACGAATACGGCGACGGTGTCCGGCGGCGGTGAAGCCAATACCGCCAACGACGTTGCGGCGGATGTGACGACGATCAGGAGGCTACCGGCGCTTACGGCTGGGAGCGCGACGGCTGCGAGAGCGAGCATTGTGAGCAGTACACGAACTGGATGTACGAACGGCCCCAATCTGAGCGACGGTAGCGGCGGCTTCCTGGTGACCGGCACCTGCGACTTTTACAAGGAACCATCCGCGTATCCGTTGGATCTCACAGCGTTTCTTACTTTCCACGGGGCCGGTCTTGCAGAGAACTATTTCAGTCCAGGCTACATCGTGTTTACCACAGACACAGAGGAGGTGGCGTTCCAGGTCGGGTTCAACCAAGCTGCTTGGAAAGAGGTGCTGTTCTTTGAGGACAATGTGCCCGAAGTGCCGGCTAGCACGAAGATCGACCTGGAGTGGGGCGATTCTCTGCCGTCGCTAAACACAGTCAATTTTTTTCTGGATCCAACTGGAAGTGCAGGTTCTGCGTCGTTCGTGCTTGCTCCCAGTGACACGACGGTGTTTTCCACGGGCAGTATTACGTTTACGGTCCACGACATTGTCCCCCCAATTCTGAGCATCGCCAAGAGCCATACGGGAAACTTCACCCTGGGACAAAGCGGTGCGGCCTATACGATGACGGTGAGCAACCTGGCGGCAGCCGCACCAACCAGCGGGACGGTGACGGTGACCGAGGCGGTGCCCACCGGGCTGACATTGGTCTCAATGACAGGCACTGGGTGGACTTGCCCCAGTAGCGGCACCACATGCACGCGGAGCGACGTGCTGGCGGCGGGAGCCAGTTACCCGGCGATCGCTGTGGCAGTGAATGTGGCCGCCAACGCGCCAGGCAGCGTGACGAACCAGGCGGGCGTCTCGGGAGGGGGCTCGGGCACTGCGGTCGCCGGAGATGCGACGACCATAGTCGCGCCGCCGGTACTGAGCATCGCCAAGAGCCATGCGGGAAGCTTCATCCAAGGGCAAGCTAGCGCGACATTCTCGGTCGCGGTGAGCAACGCGACGGGCGCCGGAGCGACCAGCGGGACGGTGACGGTGACCGAGGCCGTGCCCACTGGGCTGACGTTGGTCGCAATGACCGGCACTGGGTGGAGCTGCCCCAGTAGCGGCAACACGTGCACGCGGAGCGACGTGCTGGCGGCGGGAGCCAGTTATCCGGCAATCACGGTGACGGTGAATGTGGCCGCCAACGCGTCGAGTAGCGTGACGAACCAGGCGAGCGTGTCGGGTGGCGGGGCAGCGACGACAAATGCAAGTGATACGGCGCTCGTGTGCGGCCTCAGTGGAGGTGGCATCGTCACTGTCTCCGAGGTGCAGACTGTCGTCAACGAAGCGCTGGGCCGGATTCAGGCGGTTCATGATCTGAATCACGACGGCGTTGTTAGCGTGGTGGATGTCCAGATAGAAATCAACGCCGCGCTTGGGCTCAGTTGCCTTAACTAGTTTCTGTCATGAAACTCTGGAAAATGGCAAGGACCGCTTGCTTGCGCGCGCGGCTCGGAAACGGCTCTATTGATTTCATGGGACTTCGTACTGAGCCGCGACCGCAAGGGAGCGGTTGCTTTCCCGCAGCACGGGAGTTTCGCGACAGAAACTAACTAGATTAATTAGCCGCAGATAAACGTAGAAGAACGCGGATAAGAGGGATGAAAATCCATCGACAGCGAAGGGCTCCATGCTCGATGAGCTCTCATTCAGTACTCTGAATATTTTTCTCTCTCGCGTGCCTGGCATTCAGCCGCAGGTCGGCACTGGTCAAATTGAGAGCGGCGGCTGGTACGCGAAGTTCGGCCTGAACATCGATCATAAGCTGGCGTGCCATGTTGTCCAGGAATTCGCGCACGTTCTCAATTATTTGTCGACCAACGAGCGATTGCCGACTGTGTTCAAGCCTGTTTCCCCGCCACCTTATCTGAATGGCGGTCCTCACGAATTCCTCTCGTGGGTCATCGAGTCCGTCGACCCGTCTTTCACTCCCGATCTGGCGGCCCAGTGGCTTCAAGGCCGTCTGCCCGAGCCGGTCGAAGATGAAAACGCCTGGCTTCGCGATCTCTGAACGCTCAAGTCACCCCCGCGTTTTCTTGTCCGCGTTCATCTGCGTTTATCTGCGGCCAATAATCGTTCTCCTACCCCTTCGTCACACTCGCCGTAGCCCGCAAATTCGCCACTCCCGCCGTGTACCGGTCGTCGGTTACCGCAAACGATACCGCGTCTTCCAGCCAGTCGTGCCAGACGCCGTCCGGATCGTGCGACGCTACCGTTAGGCTGTAGTACTCGGGACACAGTTCGCAGCGAAACGCGAAGGTCAGTTCGCGGATGTCGCCCGCGGCGCACGGTCCCAGCTTCAACCGCTCCAGCTCCGTATTGGTGCCGTACACATTCAGCCCGATGCGCGTGCGGATCATGATGCCGATCACCGGGTCGGCCACTGCACCGCGGAAGCGTACGCGCACTTTCACCACCGCCAGTTCGCCGCTGCGCCATACCACCGTGGGCGCTCCGTTCTCGCCGATGGTGTCCACGCTCAGAACTTCCGCCCGCCCGTCGCCGCGGCGCCAACGCGGAGCCAGCGGCCTGGGCGCCGCCTCGCCCCAGGCGCGCAGGCGGTCGGCGATGTGCTTGCGGTAGGCCGTCAATATTTCTTCGGGATCGCCGCGGCCCGCCAGGCGGCCCTTGTCGAGCCACCAGAGTTCGTCGGCCAACCGGCGCAGTAGTCCTTCTTCGTGGGAGATCAGGAAGACCGTCTTGCCGGCGCGCCGCAAACCTTCGAAGGCGATCGCGGTCTTTTCCCGTTCGAGCGCGTCCTGGCTGGCAAGCATCTCGCCGAATAGCACCACCGGCTCGGCGCCTGACCGTTCCACGGCGCCCGAAGCGGGCAGCTCGATGCCGGCAGCCAGGCGCAGCAGCCGTCCTTTGCCCGAGCCGTTCTCTCCGATCACTCCGATGACGACGCCATCCGGCACGACGGCGTCGAAATTCCGCAACGGCTCCGAGGTCACACGGCGAAACGCGAGGGCCATAAACGATAGAATAGCAATTGCGAGATGGACGATCCTAACGTACTCGAACGAATGCGCGCGGACTGGAACTACCGCGCCGGCGAAGACGCCAACTATTACGTGGCGTTCGGCCGCCGCGAGCAGGAAGACGCCGAGTTTTTCGCCACCGCCGCGGGCGTCGTCAACGGCCTCGAAATGGACCTGGCGCGCTTCCCGGGCCGCGATGCGGCGCTCGAAATCGGCTGCGGCCCGGGACGCCTGATGCGGCCGCTAAGCCGCCATTTCAAGGAAATTCACGGCGTGGACATTTCCGACGCCATGATCGCATTGGCCCGCGAACGCCTGCGTCACACGCCCAACGCCTTTCCGCACCACAGCTCCGGGTCCGACCTGAAGCTGTTTCCCGATGAGAAATTCGACTACGTCTACTCCTACGCCGTCTTCCAGCACATACCCAGCGCCGAGGTGGTTTTCCAATACCTGCGCGAGGCGCGCCGCGTGCTCAAAACCGGCGGCATCCTGCGCTGCCAGATCAACGGTCTGCCGCCCGCCGCCAAACAGTACGACACCTGGAGCGGCGTGTGCATTCCGCCCGAAGACATCACCCAGTTCGCGCTGGATCACGACTTCCAGTTGCTGGCCCTGGAGATGATTCACACGCAATACATGTGGCTCACCTGCCGCAAGCGGCCCGCCGGATGGGTGCGCTCGCTGGCAGGCCGCCGGCCGGAGCCGGCTGCGTCCATCCGCAGCCTGAGCAACGCGCTCACGGGCGAGGGTGTGGCTCCCGCCAAAGGCCCTATGGCGGCGCTTTCGCTGTGGATCAAAGGGCTGCCCGACGAGGCCGACATCAACCACATGGCCATAACGGTAGACGGCCTACTGGGCCGCCCCGAATATATCGGAGTGCCCGCCGCCGATGGCGTTCAGCAGGTGAACATCCGCCTGCCGGACGGAGTTCGCACCGGCATCGTGCCGGTGGAGACGGCCTGGCTCGGCCAGCCTATCTGCGCGCCGGCCTGGGTGCGGATTATTCCGCCCGGCCTGGGGGTGGCGCGGCTGACCACCGTGACCGACGGCGTGAACCTGCTGCTCGACCATCGCACCGCATCGGGGTCGATCAAAGTGACCATGGTGGAGGTTCCCCGCGCCGAGCTGTTTCGCGCCACGGTGGACGGCATGGCGGTGCTGGAGACCTATTCTTTTTGCGCCGACCCCATGGTGCGCCGCTATGAATTCAACTTCCGGCTGCCCGAAGGCGTCGGCCCGGGTGCCCACCTGTTGCGCATCGGCATGGGCAAGCGCGACTTCCCGCCGGTGACCATCGAGGTGGCGTGAGGCACTCTTGCCTGCCGGGTCGAGACTCTGGACTCCTGATCTCATGGAATTGGGTTGAGCCGGGGGGTGGGGCCAGGCTTCAGCCTGCGGCGGACTTCAGTCCGCCCGCAGGTCTCACATCGCTGGCAGGAGGGCGGGCTGAAGCCCGCCGCAGACTGGAGAGGCGCTTGCAAAATTCGGTATTGAACCCGCTCCCTCACGGTCGCGGCTCGGTAAGTGCTTGCCTTTCAACGTGGCTTTTCCGAGCCGCGCGCGCAAGCAAGCGGTTTCTTCGAATTTTGC
>Ga0182030_10021361_pt1 | contig 12130 bp, 9 predicted proteins | sample 812S3MmetaG_FD_121299 | JGI IMG/M metagenome (GOLD analysis project Ga0182030, IMG submission 121299) | Permafrost microbial communities from Stordalen Mire, Sweden - 812S3M metaG (Illumina Assembly) | ecosystem: Environmental > Terrestrial > Soil > Wetlands > Permafrost | place: Sweden...
CCCGCTTCGCCCACGTCCCCGAGGTTGCGGTAGTCCCGCTGGACGATGCGCGGCGCCCGCGACGCCCGGCGTCCCGACACGTAGGTCAGCCCACCGAGCGCGGCCAGGACGGCCATGGTGGCGTCCCCCTGCGGCAGGGTGAACACAATGGTCAAGGGGATCAGCGAACCGACCACCCAGACCAGCTGCTGGCGCATGCCGAAGCGGGCGAAGGCCCGCCCCTGCGCGGAGAGCGGGATGAGCCGCTGCGTCATGGCGTCGAAGGATGGCTGGGCCACCGCACCGCACAGCCCCACCATGAAGGCCAGCACGACCTGGGCCAACAAGGTGCCCCACACGGCCACCCCGGCGGCGGAGATGGCGATGAGCCACAGCGAGCACAGCAGCAGCTGCGGCTCGCTCAGCCGCTTGCGCAACCGGCCGACCAGGACAAGGCCGACAATCGCCCCGGCGCCGCTCCCCGCCAGGACGAGGCCGTACCAGTAGAGCCCGACACCGTGCATGCGGCGCAGGCCGAAGGCCAGCATGAAGATCATGAAGCCCTGCACGCCGCGCACGATGCACATGGCGGTCAGCCCGAGCAGCACCTCGGGATGGGCCATGGGCTGCAGCCGCAGGAGATCCTGCTCCCGGTCGTGGGCCCGCCCGGCCTCGCCGTATTCGCGCACCTTGGTGGCCTCGTCGGTCCAGAGGCGCTCGGCCTTGCCCCCCGAGAGCACCGGGAGGCGGGAACCGGCCACCGCGGCGGCCACGAAGACGATGGTGGCCAGGACCAGCACCGCCGGCGAACCGCCGAGTTTGTACAGAATGACGGCGGGGATGGACACGACGAAGCCGGCCAGCGTGCCGAGGAGCGTCAGCCGCGCGTTGAGGGCGGCGTAGCCGGGCTGCTCCCCCGACACGTCGGGCACGGTGAGGGCCGCCATCTCGGGCACGAGAGCACCCTTGGTGACGAGGTAGAGCTTGGAGCACACGAGGACGAGGAAGGCCAGGGGGAACAGCAGCAGGCTGTGGATGTGCATCGCCATGAGTGGGCACAGCACGGCCCGCCCGATGCCCGACGAGACCACCATGGCCCGTCGGGCCCCGCGGCTGCGGTCGATGAGCGGGCCGAGCAGCGGCGACACAATGGCGAAGGGAGCCAGCGTGAAGAGCAGGTACAGGAGCACCTGGTGGTCGGCCGCGGTGGGCGAAATGGAGAAGAACAGCGAGCCCGCCAGCGAAATGGTGACCAGCGTGTCGCCGCCGAGCATGGCGCACTGGACCAGTGAGAGACGGCCGACCGGGTGGGACTGGTCGAACAGGTCCTGCCGGGCCTGCCGGGCCATGTCTTTGAATTGCTCGACCTTTGCCGACATCGCCACCAGGCCAATGTACGGTGTGCCGTGACCGTCCATGCGTACGTTCTGATTCAAACCGACGTGGGCAAGGCGGCCCAGGTCGCTCAGAAGCTCAGCGGCCTGGCTGGTGTGGTGGTGGCGGACGGCGTCACGGGACCCTACGACGTGATCGCCCGGGCCGAGGCAGCCTCCATGGACGATCTCGGTCGCATGGTGGTGCGGGACATGCAGCAGATTGAGGGCATCACGCGCACCATCACCTGCCCCGTCGTCACCATCTGACGCAACGGACGTTCCACCCGGCGGGCCGACTGCGCGGAGTGGCGTCGGGTCAAGGGCGAGAGCAGCGGCTTCAGCCGGGTTGCGCCGTTGCCGCAGTGAACGTGGTCGCCACTTCGGCGACCTGTGTGGGCGGGGTCCACTGCAGGTCGGCGTGATCGGTGGCGATGGCCCGGTCGAGGGCGACCAGCTCGGCCGAGGGCTCGACACCGTGCCCGTCCCCGAGCTCATTGCGGAGGCGCTCGAAGGCGCGCAGCGCCTCGACCTGACGACCCGACCGGTACAGCGCCAACATCAGCTGGGCCCATCGCCGCTGGCGCAGCGGCTCGGCCTCCACCGCCGAGCCCAGATCAGCCACCAGGCTCTGGTGCTCGCCGAGCTGGAGCCGGCCCTCGAAGACATCCTCCTCGGCGTCCGCCTTGAGCTCCTTCAGACGGACGGTCTCGGGGACCCCGACCGGTCCGTTCGCCAAGTCGAGCAAGGGCTCGCCCCGCCACAACTCGAGGGCCCGGGAGAGTTCGGCCACCGCGGCACCGGGGTGGCCCGAGCCGAGGAGGGAGCGCCCACGGGCGCAGCGGCGCTCGAAGCGGCCCACGTCGATCGCATCCTTCGGCAAACCTAGGCGGTAGCCCAGAGGCGTCGTCGTCTCTATGGTGTCCTCCGGCAACGCGTGGCGGAGCTCGACGACGTAATTCTGGAGCGCCTTGACGGCGGTCTTCGTCTCGTCCTCTCCCCACAGGGCCCACTCGAGGTCGAGCGCCGACACCGGAGAGCCCACTCGCAGGGCCAGGAGCGCCAGCACGGCGCGCTTCTTCGGCGCACCGATCGGCACCTCCTCGCCGGACACCCGCAGTCGCAAGGGGCCGAGGAGATCGATCTCGGTGCGTCGGTTGGTCCGGGCCAGGTTGCGGGTGTCCTTCGACGGGCGGCTGTCCATGTCGACGTGCTGGACGTGGGCCGTATCGAGGCGCTCCATCGTGACGGTGGTCCAGGCGCCGACGTGAATCCTGTCGCCGTCGGACAGCGGGATCGGGTGGTTGGACGGCACTGGCTCCTGGTCGGCGTTGAGATAGGTCCCGTTGGTCGAGTCCTGGTCGACCAACGCCCAGGTCCCCTCCGGCTGGCGCATCAGCACGGCATGCCGGTGCGAGACGCCGGTGTCCTCTAACAGGCCCGAGAGGTCGATTTCGGGCTCGATCGACTTTCTCTTGCTGCGCCGCCCGATGGTGACGAGGTCGCCGACGAGCGCGATCCGACGTGACGAGGTCGTCTCGGGGAATTCCATGCCCTCGGGATCGAGCATCTCGTAGTACTCGTGGTCCGGGCGCACCACGACTTCCCAGTTCTGCTCGACCCAGGGCGCGTCCGTGACCGGTGCGCTCAAGAAGTAGCCGCACTCCGCGCAGGCGGTGACGGAGCCGGGTGGCGAGCCGCAATTGGGACACCGTTCGGCGCCGGACGCGGCCGATACCCCCTGCGCCGTCGCCGGCGACGTCAGGGCCGCGCCGCAGACGCTGCAATAGTCCGAGGTGTCGGAGTGGTGCCGATTCGGGCAGAGGCTGGTCATGACGCCTCTTCAGGCATGCTCGGGCGTGGGTTGCGAGACGTGCGGGTCGATCGCGTCTCGAGGGTCATCACGTCGACCTTCTCCACCTTCGCCTTGGGACGGACCCGGCCCGTCACCGGGTCGTCGATGTCCACAAGCTTGGAAAGCCGCTGCAGCGCGTCCTCGTTGCCAGATTCGCTCGCCATGCGCACCGCCCTGCCGAATCGATCCGTCGCGGCCTCGATGTCACCGGCCCGATGGGCGTCGACGCCTTCTTGAATGGCGTCGGCCAGCTCCCCTTCGCCGATCGCCTCGGCCACCCGCCGATTCATCCGGGTCGACTTGGCGGCGTCCTCCGTCCACTCGGTCGTGACGAGGGCCTGACCCACGGCCTCGCCGCCGAGCACGAGCGTGACCCGGGCCGCCAGCATTTTGTCGCCGACCTCACCCGCCGGCACACGCACGCTGAAGTAGAAGTCGCGCCACTCGTCACCCCATGATCCGGTGGTGTACTCGCCGATGAGCGGCCCGGCATCGGTCCGGCTCCCGGTGAGGTCGAGGGGCGGCTCCATCTGCTTGAGGGCGACGACCTCGGCGTTCTGTGGGGTCCACACGCGGAGGGTGATGTCGGCCACTTGGCGCAGCAACGATGCCTGCAGCATGACGGAGAAATCCTGTTCGAGCCCCTCGGGGTCGGCGACAATGTCGTAGGTGCCCCTCAGCGCGGTCGCGATCTTGCGCAACTCCCCCACGTCCCAACCGTCCCCCACCCCTCGGCAGTCGCATTGCACGGCGCCTTCGGCGTCAGCCAGGGCTTGCTCGAGGACTTCGGGCTCCTCGCTCTCGTTCTTGCCGTCCGTCAACAGGATGGCGTGGCGCAGGCCAGGGGCATTGCCGAGGACATTCGCGGCCAACCGTATCCACGAACCGATGGCCGTCCCGCCTCCCGCCTCGAATTCCTGTACCGCCACCTTCGCACTGCTCCGCGACTCCGGCGAGGAGACGGCCAATGGGACCGCCAACCTGGCCTGGTGGTTGCCGGCGATGACACCGAAACTGACGCCGTCCGGAATGCACTCGATGGCAGCGGCGGTTGCTGCCTTCACCGAGCGCAGCTTCTTCCCCTTCATCGATCCCGACGTGTCCACAATGAGCAGCTCGGTCCTCTCCTCGGTCACCGTGGGACCGGAGGCCTCGGCCGTTCCTGACACACCGACCGTAAGGACCGCGTGCATGACTTGCCCGCCCCGGGGCAGGAACTCGTTTTGGAAACACTCGATCTGGAAGTCGGCCACGGCGTTCCTACTCCTCTGTCGGGATACTGCGCGGACTGGCGGTCGCCGGGTTGATTGGCGCAACGGTGACGGTGATGTTGTCCTGGCCGCCGGCTGCCAGCGCAGCCTCGGTGAGACGTTGGGCGACAGCAAGAGGTGAGGCGGCGACCCAGTCGGGGATCAGGGCGCCCAGGCTCGCCGGGTCTTCGAAGTAGTTCCAGAGCCCGTCCGTGCAGACCACCAAGAGACCGGGCTCGGAGACGTCGAGCGTGCTGACGGTGGGAAGCACCGAGTCGGCGTCGCCACCGATCCATCGCGTGATCGTGTGGGCGTCCGGATGGGCATACGCCACCTCCGGCGTCTCGCCCTCGGCAATGCTCTCCTGGGCCCACGAATCGTCCACGGTGAGGAGCCGCATGTCCGAGGGGTCGGTGCCCACCCAGTAGGCCCGGCTGTCGCCGATGTTGGCCACCGTGACGCGCCCCTCGGCAGCGACGGCGACAACCATTGTGGTCGAGGGCGAGAGGTCGTTGCCGTCAGGCTGGTCGTCGGGCACCTGCAACACGGCCGATTGCGCTCCCTGGAACGCCTGCCGGAGCAGGTCGTTCAGCTCCGATGGCGCGGGCCATTCCTGCGCACGGAGCAATGGGTGCAGGATCGCAAATGCTGCGTCCGCCGCCTGTCGTGCCGCGCGATCCGCGTGCGCGGTCGAGGCGACGCCGTCACACACCACCGCGAGAACCCGACCGTCGTTCGCCGCCACGGCCAGGGCGTCCTCGTTGCGCTGCCGCCGGTTACCCCGATCGGTCACGCCGGCGATCGCGCCGGCGTCGTGTTCGTCCCTGTCGGAGCGGGATGGCGCGGACATGGCCGGGGCGTTGGCGGCGTCGTGTCCCATCCGCCGCCCACACGCCTCGCAGTAGAGCTCGTCATGGAACACGGGCGACTGGCACCGTGGGCACGCGCTGACGTCTGCGTCGAGGGCGGCGGCGAGAGTCACGAGATCACCATCCTCACGTCAACGTCCGGGGTCGGAAGGCGTTCGCCCGGTCGACCAGGGCGTACCGCTCCTCGGCGTCGCTGGCGAGCTTCGCCAGAGATCTGAACGCCCGTTCGAGCGCGGCCCGTTGGCCGAATTCATTGAGCGGCGCGCCCATCAGCTGGATACTCTCGTCGGACGGCGCGCGCCCCTCCAGCAGCAAGGCGAGTGCGTGCTCGTGTAGATCTCTGACGAGAGGGAGCCGCACCGAGTTCTCCAGCGTGAGCCCATTGAGCACCTCCGATGTTGCCAGCAGGTCGGCCACGTCGGGCATCTGGCCCTGCATGGGCGCGCACTGGACCTGGCACAGCGCGATCTGCGCGGTTACATACGCGCTCGACGAACGGGGAATTGCCTTGAGGGCGGAGGCCGCCTCCTCCCGGTCACCCAGCCGAGCCGAGACGCGGGCCAGTCCAAAGCTCGCGCTGGCGTAGCCGGGATCGGTCGCCGCCACGACTCCGTAGTAGCGGGCGGAGTTGTGGAGCTCCTGCGTCTCGTTGTCCGCGGCCGTCCCTTCGAAACACACGGCCAGAGCCAGCTTCGGGGCCAGCTCCCCAGGGAGCTCGGTGTCAACGGCGGCGAAATACGAGAAGGCATCGGCATGCCGGCCCTCCGCCAGACTCAACACCCCACGCCACCATGCGGCGCGCCACCCGCTCTGGCGAGCCTCTTCCGAGTCGAGCTCGTTCGCCGCGGCCGCGAAGTCGCCATCGTCGATCGCCGTGCGGGCGATGAAGAGGCTCAACTCCGGGGAGCGGGGCACCGTCTCGAGGAGGGACTGGCGCTGGTCGGTGCCCACGAGGGCCAGGGTGGCGAGCACACCAGAAGCGGGGTCCGATGGGTCCACCGCCGGCACGGGGAGCAACTGCCAGGGGCACGCGTCGGGCCTGACCCCCAGTTCCGAACTGAAAAGGGTGCTCGGTGCCGGCGGCGGGCTCGCTCCATCGGTGGCAATGACCTGGCGCAGCACGCCCACCAACTGCTCCGCCATTTCGGCTGCCGTCTGGAACCGCGTGCTCGGATCGGCACCAGTCGCCTTCTGCAGAAATCGGTGGAACGATTCGTAACGCTCGAAGACGGGGACGTCCCTGCGCTGGGGCAGGCGTACGGCGTAGCGCTTCTCGTCCTGGAAGCCGGCGAAGTCGATCGTGAGGACCGCCAGCGTCCGCGCCACGGTGTAGAGGTCCGAGGCGATACTTGCCCCGGATTCGGGGACCTCGGGTGCCTGGTAGCCGATGGTGCCGTAGAGGTCGCTGTCCGCGTCGTCGGACCGGCGGACACCCCCGAGGTCGATCAACTTGACCTGTTCCTCGGTCTGGATCACGTTGTCCGGCTTGAAGTCGCAGAACAACAGCCCCCGGCGGTGGAGATAGCCGATGGCCGGAAGGATCTCCAGGACGTAGGCGATCGCCTGCGCCACCGGGAGGGGGGCGCCCTCCTCGTCGCGGTAGCGGGTGCGCAACTCACGGAGCGACTCCCCTCCCACGTACTCCATGACGATGTACCCAAAGTCGTCGTGCTCCACGAAGTTGTAGATCTTGACGATGTTGGGGTGCTCCACTTCGGCCAAGAAGCGCCGCTCGGCGATCGCCGCGCTCATCGCTGATTCGTCGCCCGCGTCGAGGAGGCCCTTCAGGACCACCCAGCGATCCGAGACGTTCTTGTCCTGGGCCAGATAGATCCATCCCAGACCGCCGTGCGCGATGCAGCCTGCAACCAGGTACTGGTTGGCCACGAGGTCGCCGGGCCACAGCTTCGGCGTGAACGAGTACGCCTTGCCGTCATGGGGACAGAAGCCCTCGGTCCGCGCCGGACGCGCGCCGCGACTCCGCCCGACCGGATTGTCGCAATGGGCGCAGAAGCGCTTGCGCTCGGGAACCTCGGGGTCGACCAGAAGAACGGACTGCGGGTCGCGGAAGGGCACCGAGGGCATCTCGACCAGCCCTGCGCCGAGGTTCCCGCGGCTGCCACCCGAGCCGGTGGCGCTGGCCGATCGCCCCGTGGTGGCAGTCGACGCCGAGAGCCTTCTCACCGTGCTGGTGCCCCGTGAGGCCGACGAGGTGCTCGCCGCAGGAGGGGCGGCCAGGCGCGGCGACGGTCCCGAGGAAGCAAGGCCACACTGGTCGCAGTAGCCGCCCTCCATCGTTCCCCCGCAGCCCGCTCGCTCGCAGTCGGCGCCGGCCGGCCCGCCGTCGACCACCCCGACGAGTGGGTCCTGGAGCACCCTCCCACCGACCGAGGGCGCGGGCGCGGGCGGGTAGCCGCACACGTTGCAGTAGCCCGATTCGACCTCACCGGCGCAACCGGGACGGACGCACGCGGTCACGACGTCGTCCCCTGCAGACGGCGGATTGACCGCTGGAGTTCTGCCACGCGATGTTCGGCTTCCTCCACGTTGCAGGGCGCCACGTACAGGATCTCGAGCGTGGCAGCGTACTGGGCTTCTATCTCCTGGTTCTCGGCGAGCCCGAGCGCACCCGCCTTGGCGCTGTACGCCTCGAGCAGTCCCCGCAGCTCATCGCGCCGCGCCATCCTGGCGCCTTCCGTGGCGACCAGCCGCGTCACTTCCTCGCAGAGCTGGTCGCCCCGCCTGCGCAGCGGATCGGCCGACGGCCCGACCTGCAGGCTCCGGGCGCGGGCGCACTCGAGACCCAGACGCTCGAGCTCTCGGGCGAGCGTGTCCAGTGCGGCCCATGTGGAATCGGGGACGATGATCTTCTCCGACCAGAGCTCGACCTGGGCCCGGCAGGCTGTCAGCTTCTCCAGCCCGAGGCCGACGCTGTGTTCTGCCGCCAGCAGGCTCTCGTCGCTGGCCTGCCGTTCCCGGCTCGCCTCGTGCACCCGCGCCTGCAGGTCTTGTGCCCGCGCCTCCAACGAGGTGACCTCGTCGGGCCCGAGGGCCAGGGGGTCTTCCCGGGCGAGCGTCTCGGCTTCCTGGGTGGAGCGGGCCACGAGGTCGAGATCGTTCGGTCGCCGGAGGCCGACTGTCTCCACCTCGCGCTCGAGCCTGGCCACCACCGTGGCCACCTCGTGCAGGCGCTCGGTGCACTCCCCCCAGACGACGGCCACAGCTCCGAGGAGCTCGGTCACGGCGTCGAAATCGGCCGACATCTGCTCCAATGCCTCGCTGATCGAACAGGCGACCGTCGGAGTGGCCTGCTCGGTCAAGCGAGGAGCTCCGTTCCCGGGTCCACGTGGGAGCTCGACCGACGCGCCGTCGAGCAGCCCTTCCAGCTGGACCAGCACCCACTGCGGCACTGATCGCCTGACGCCTCGCTCCTCCAGCACCCGCGTCAGGACACTCTCGAGGGCGAACTGGCCCTCCCAGAGCATCGTGTGGCGCTGCGAGGCGTCGGCCCAGGCCGCCGCGGTGGCGCCGCGAATCTGCTGGGAGGTTTCGAGGAGGCGGCGGGTGACGTCAGCGTCGAGGTCGACGAGACGCGCCGTTGTCCGGTCCAGCGTCGACCGGAAGGCCTCAATCCGCTGGTCCACCGCCGGAGTCGTGAGACGCGCCAATGTGCTCACCGGTAGGTCGCCAATGGAGGGGCGGGTATGGGGCCGCCGATGAACGGCTGCAGGTACGTGCCATAGATGTGGGCCCAGGTGCCATTGGCGCGGACCTCGGCCAGCACGCCGTTGACGAAGGAGGTGAAGTCCGTGTGGGATTTGCTGATTGCCATGCCATAGGGCTCGGAGCTGAAGGCCGGTGATTCCACGATCTTCGTGTTCGGGTCCTGGGCCGCCAAACCGATGAGGATGGCGTCGTCGGTGCTGATGGCGTCGACCTGTCCCTGCTGAAGCATCACGAGGCAATCGGTGGTGTCGTTGGCGGCCCAGAGCTGAATATGGCGAGGCATCATGGGCCCGACGAGGTTCTCCAGTGACGTCGAGCCGGCCGGGGCACAGACCCGCTTCCCCCCGAGGTCCTGTGGGCCGGTGATCGTCGAATCCGCCGGCACCAGGATCTTCTGACCGGCCTCGTAGTAGACGGTCGAGAAGTCCACCAGCTTCTCCCGCGCGCAGTTGATCGTCATCGTCTCGGCCACCACGTCCACCTCTCCGTCCTGCACCGCCTGGGCGCGGTCGGCATTGGGAACGATGATGAAGTGTATGTACTTGGGGTCGGCCGATCCGAAGATGGCATCGCTGATCTGGCGCAGTATGTCGGTGTCGAATCCGGTGAGCTGGCCGGTGACCGGGTTGCGGTATCCCCACAGGTAGGTGTTCTGGTCCACTCCCACCTTGAGGTAGCCCCTGGCCTGAATCTGTGCCATGTAGGAGCCCTTGGGCATCTGGCCGGGCGTAGGCATGGTGGCCGGCGGCGGCAGGCTGGCCGTGGCGTCACACGATGTCGAGGCCACGGGCGGCGTGGGGTGGACGATCTCAGCCCCCTTGGGCAGCACGGAAACCGTCTTGGTCGGGGCGGCCACTGTCCGTGGTGTGACGCCGCATGCCCCCAGCGTGGCGGCCGCGAGCACCGCCACCACTGCCCCGAGCCCACGCCGGCGGGCGCGCCCGCGCCAATCGCCGCGCCTCACCGGTACTCCGCGATGCGGGGCTGGAATCCGATGAGCGCGAGCAGTGCCACCGCAATGGCCGCGATCGCCACCCCCCAGGTGAGGCCGTTCAGGTCCGAGGTTGCGCCCGAGCTGGCACGTACGAACGTCGTCTGGGACCCGTCGATACCCGCCGAGAGCATGCTGTTCAACCGAGAGGAGACGGCCGGCAGCTGCTGCGACCCGTTGCCCGACGCCAGGGCCACCGCGCCGGCGAGGTCACCCGCCGCGTCGGCAGCGCGGATCTGTCGATGCAGCGAGGTGTACAACCCGAGAGCCGCGTCGGCCTTCGTGAGCTGGTCGGCTTCGAAGGAGTCCTTGGCTGCGGCCGCAGTGCCCGCCGGCCCGAGCAGGCGGGCCAGTGCGGCGGTGGTGGTGCGGTAGTCCGCTTGATATGACGGATCGGAGTCCCGGGTGAGCAGCGTGAGCTCGTCGTCAGCCTGGGCCCGCAGGGCCAGGATGCGTGCATCGGTGAAGGTCGAGACCGGACGGGAGCCGTTGGCCTGCGCGTTCTTGACTCCGGAGTCCTGTGTGGCCAGCGCCACTGCAGCCCAGACCCCGACGACCAGAACGATCGCCGTGGCGGCGGCGAGGGCAACGTTCCAGCGCCGGCGGAAGTGGCGGGTGAGCCGCCGCTGCGCCAAGACGAGCGCCACCAAGAGCGCAACGAGGAAGGCGGCGGCGAACGCCACGAGCCATGGCGAGACCGCCGTGGTGTGTTCGGTGGCCAGACGGTCAACCTCGGTCCCGTAAACCTGGGCGGCCGCCGGCAGGATGGAGGACCGCATCAAGTTGTTGGCTTCGGCGAGATAGGCGGCCGCCAGCGGGTAGAACGCCTGGCGTTCGTTGAAGTCGGCCTCTTGGACGATGCCCGCGTACAAGGGCAGATCGGTGGAGAGGGTCTCCAGGCTCACCGCCAGCGCGGGGTCGGAGCCGGCATCCCGCGCCGCTTCGGCGACGTCGGCCGAGGCACTCGTGAGATCTGTTTCGTAGCGGTTCTGCAGCGCTGCCGGCTCGACCCGGCCTTGGAGGAAGGATGCCGCGGCGGTCGTGTCTGCGTCCGACAGGGAAGTGTCGATCGCCTGCGCCGTGACCATGAGTGGTTCGGCCGCCTGCCACGCAGCGGTAGTGGCGGACTGTCGCTGCGTCGTGGCCAGTGCACCGACCAGGCCGGTGAGCAGAGCGAGGACGCCAATTGACACGGCGGCGAAGCGCAATCGCGCCGGGGTCGCCCGACGCACGACCTCCCCATGGGCCTTGGGGAGCGGAGTCGGATGGCTCAGCGGGGCCGTCATCGTCACCTCGCGCCTCCCTGTGTCTCGGCGATCCTCGACCGGACAATCACGACACTCCGGTCGCCCATTCCCGCGCCAGGTGCGAGGCACGATAGCTGACGGCCACCGCGGGCGGGACGCAAGGTGTGACGCTGCTCGCTGCCCATTGCCGTGGACGGTACGACCCCCCGGTAAGGGCTCGGTAACGGCAGGACGTCCCCAGTCGTTACTCCCGGATTACCCGCCATCGGTAGACCTCTGGACAACAGCGAACACCGAACGGAGGAACCCATGAAGACCCTGACTCGAAACCAGAGCACTCGCACCAGGCGCGCCAAGGTCAGCCCGGCGCCGCGTCGGGCCGTCACGGAAGCGATCCCCGAGATCAGCACCGGGATCCGGGACATTCTGGGTATGCGGGTCGGCTGCTGGCGGCCGCCCGTCTACGTGGTCCTGACGTAACGGCCTCGACCGGCTTACCGCCGCATTACCGGCGGTTCGTAGGTTGCCTGCACCCGGCGCACAGCGTCTCATGCGTGGGTCGGGCCACCGAGTGAGGAGCTCCCGGCTGCGAGATCCGCAGCCGAGCCTCCGCAGACGAGGAGATGAAGAAATGAAGAGCAGAACCTGGTCCATGCCACATGGACGCCGGCGCTCGAACTTCCGGCTGGCCGCAGTCTCGTTGGCCATGATGGGCCTGGCGCTCGCGTCCGCAGCGCTGAGCGCACCCGCTGGCGCGGCCTCGACCTACCGAACCCACGGCTCGGCCGGTCCGGTCGTCCCCGCTGGCACCGCCAACGCCAACGCCAACGCCAACGCCAA
>Ga0182030_10021363_pt1 | contig 12129 bp, 10 predicted proteins | sample 812S3MmetaG_FD_121299 | JGI IMG/M metagenome (GOLD analysis project Ga0182030, IMG submission 121299) | Permafrost microbial communities from Stordalen Mire, Sweden - 812S3M metaG (Illumina Assembly) | ecosystem: Environmental > Terrestrial > Soil > Wetlands > Permafrost | place: Sweden...
CCAGGGCACCGACGGGAACTTCTACGGGACTACGAATAGTGGAGGGGCCCGTGGCTACGGGACGATTTTCGAGATGGCGCCGAGCGGCACGCTGGCGACGCTCTATACTTTTTGTTCCCAAAAGCGGCTGTCAGGACGGCAAAGGGCCGCTCGGAGGGTTGGCCGGCTCTGCCAACGGGGATTTCTATGGAACTACCCAGTATGGAGGCGGGTCCAACAGCGACGGCACTGTGTTCAAGATCACACCCAGCGGCTCCCTGACAACGCTCTACGCCTTCTGTCCGGAGAGCGGATGCGCGGACGGAATACATCCTGAAGCCCCGCCGATTCAGGCGAATAACGGAGACTTCTACGGCGCGACAAACAACAGTGGCCAGAACGATGTCGGTACCATCTTCAAGATCACGCCGGGCGGAAATCTGACGACGGCCGTAGGCTCCGGCATCATCTTTAGCCTGACGGGTCTTGGCCCGTTCGTCCTTGTCAAACCTCCGTAAGGAAAGCCGGGCGGCACGGTCGAGATCCTGGGCATCGACTTCACCGGCCCCAACAGCGTCACGTTTAAGGGCATTCCGGCCGCAATCCAATCAGCTTCCAGTTCTGTGATCGTCGCTACGGTGCCGGCGGGTTCGACGATCGGGCCGATTGAGGTGGTGACGTCTGGCGGGACTCTCTCGAGTACTGTGCCCTTCCACGTGTTGCCTTAGGTCGCGGCCTGGGGCGTGGGCGCTTTCAATGCGCGTCGGGGATCTTGACTTCGATCTTTTCCAGCATGCGGACCCATCGCGAGGTGCGCTGATCTTCCGGGACGATGAGCCGAAACGGGCCCTGCTCGGCGGAAAGCGGTTCTCCGCCGGAGGTATCGGCCACCAGGATCTCGTTGTCCTGAATGGCGGGTTCCACTTCGGCCAGGGCGAGAACGGCATGGTAGCCGTCATGTCCCGTGAGATAAACGAACGCGGGCATGTTTTGCCCTTTCAGCTTGTCCCCCAGCGGCGCACCGGCCGTCGCCAGAATGTCGCGCAGCAGCACGCCTTCGTATTTCCGGGGTTTGCCGCGTTCCGTCACCGTGATCATAGTTCGCGGCATCCGGGACAGATCGGCCGCAGTCAACTTCACGGCGGCGTGCTCCGGAGCGCCCGTTACGGTCAGCTCTTGAGCACTGCAAAGCGCCGCGATCGCGAATAAAACCAAAGCCTTATAGCCCATAGAATTCCTGTGCCGTCAGCCCCATCAATTTCTCACGAACCCCCACTTCGCGCGGCCCGAGCGCCTGCGTGAACGAAGCCAGTACCTGCTTCCAGGTGCCGGCGCAGAGGCACACCGGCCAGTCGCTCCCGAACATGCAGCGGGTGGCGCCAAACTCGGTAAAGCAATGCGTGAGGTATGGGGCAATCTGCGCGCTGGTCCAATGGGAGCCCACTTCTGTAATCATCCCGCTCAGTTTGCAATAAATCTGCGGAAATTTGGCTACGGAGGAGATATCGCGCGCCCACGGCTCGATTTCCTTGCCGATGAGAGGTTTGGCGAGATGATCCACCACCATGCGCAGATCGGGCACGCGGTTGGCCACTTCCGGAATCAGCGGAAGGTGCCGTGGATGAATGCATAGATCAAACGGAATCTTGCGCCGGGCCAGCACGCGCAGCCCCGCGAGCACGTCTTCCCGCAGAATCCAGCGGTCATCCGGCTCATCCTGCACCAGGTGCCGCACGCCCTTGAACCGATCGTACATCTGCATCTGATCGAGGGTCTGTTCGAGCGCCGGGTCCGTTAAATCCGCCCAGGCCACCACGCCGAGAATGCTGGGTTCGGACGCGGCGAGTTCCAGGGACCACCACGTCTCCTCCATGGTGTGCGAGGCTTGAACCAGAACCGACCCGTCGATGCGGTTCAGAACGTAAATCGGCTTCAGGTCGGCCGGAAGGAAGTTTTGCTTCAGGATGCTGGGCGTTTTTTCCCCCATCCAGAAATACTTGAAGCGGTGGATGTCCCAGTAGTGTTGGTGTGAATCGATGCGCATGCGTTTTAATATTGTCTGAACTTTGCACTTCAAAGCAACGTATTTTTTCTATACCTGTGACTTACGCAATTGAAACCGAAGGCCTGGTCAAGGTCTATAAACAGCGTTGGACCAAGCGCGAAATGCGCGCCGTGGACGGAATATCGATCCGCGTTGAGCCTGGGGCCACTTTCGGCCTGCTCGGTCCCAACGGCGCGGGCAAAACCACTTTCGTCAAAATGCTGCTGGCGTGTTCGCATCCTACGGCCGGACGGGCTCTGGTGTTCGGGAAAGATTCCTGGATCCCCGAATCCCGGCGCTCCGTCGGCTATCTCCCGGAAAATCACCGCTTTCCGACCTATCTTACCGGTGCGGGAATGCTGGATTTCTACGGCGCGCTTTCCGGCGTGGACGCGGCTACTCGCAAGAAGCGGATTCCCGAACTGCTGGACATGGTGGGGCTCGACCGCTGGGGCGCCACGCGCCTCGGAAAGTATTCCAAAGGCATGCTGCAGCGCGTGGGGCTGGCGCAGGCGCTCATCCACGAACCGAAGCTGCTGGTGCTGGACGAGCCTTCAGACGGCGTGGACCCGGTGGGCCGCAAGCAGATCCGCGACATTCTGCATGGGCTCGAAGAAAAAGGCGTCACGATCTTCATCAATTCGCACCTGTTGCAGGAAGTGGAACTGTTTTGCCGCGATGTGGCCATCATCCGCAAAGGCAAGGTGGCCCTCGAAGGGCGTGTGAAAGAGTTGACGTCCGAGGGCGGGTACCGCATCGACCTGGAGCACGCCCCCGATAATCTGGCGACAGAATTGAAAGGGCGCGCCAAAGCCGTGGTTTCGAACAACGGCAATCTGCAATTCCTGTTCAATACACGCGAAGAAGCCAATGTGGCGTTCGATATCGTGCGCGCCGCGAAGTGCGAGGTGGAAAGTATGACGAAAGCGTCCAGCACGCTGGAAGAAGTGTTCATCCGAACCGTGGAGCAAAAGTGATGGCCAGCTTCGCACTCATTCTTGATACGGTGCGCGAAGCGATGGCGCGCAAAGTGTTTTGGGCGTTCTTCTTTGCGTCAACCGCCATTCTGCTGTTTTTCATGTTCATCATGCACGTGGATGTGGTGAACGGGATGGTGGCTTCAATGACCATCTTCCAGGCTAATGGACGGACCCACGGCGACCTGAGCGCGGAGAAGCTGGTGGAGGGCGCGCAGGGCGGCCTTTCGATTTTCCTTTACACCTTCGGCATGGGCCTGGCGATTTTCGCTTCGGCGGGGCTGATCTCCGCCGTGTTTGAGCCGGGCCGCGTGGAGCTGGTTCTTTCAAAACCGGTGAGCCGCGTACAGGTGCTGCTGGGGCGCTACGTTGGCAATCTGGTGATTGTCGCCGCCAATCTCTTTTACCTCACAGTGGGAATCTGGGTGATCTTTGGGGTAAAAGTGGGGGTGTGGCGTCCGCACATGCTTCTGGCGAGCGTAGTCACGCTGTTTATGTTCAGCGTGATGCTTGCTTTCATTCTGCTGATCTCGGTCCTGTGGGAGAGCGCGGCAGTATCGATTATCGCCACGTTTGCGCTGATTGTGATCAGCCTGGTTCTGGGCGCCAAGAATATGCTGGACCGGCTGCTGAGTTCCGAATTCTCACGAGACTTGGTGGCAGGTCTTTATTACATCCTGCCGAAGGTTCCGGACGGTGGGCAGATTCTGCACCACGTGATCACCGGGCAGGCGGTGGAGAGCTGGATGCCCGTGTGGTCGACGGCGCTTTTCGGCATCGTGGCGCTTGGCAGCGGTCTCTGGATTTTTCAAAAGCGTAACTTTTAACGACATGCGACTCGCACTCACCTTATTTGGTTTCGCCGCTCTTGCTACCGCCCAGACGCACCCCGATCCGGTGCTGGCCCGGATGGTGCCGCCCGGAACGGTTTCGATACTGGGCGTTCGCATGGACCAGATCAAGTCCACACCGATGTACGAAAAGATGATCGCGCAGCGCAAGCTGCCCGATCTGGACCGCTTCGCGGAACAGACCGGCTTCGATCCGCGGCGCGATGTGCGCGAGATGCTGGTGGCTTCGAATGGAACTGAGGGCCAGAGCGTGGTGGTGGCGCGTGGGGCTTTCGCCAAAGTGACCGACTTGGGAAAAATGAAGGAGTGGAAGCACGGTATTTATGTGATCCACGGCGATGACAGGGCCGGTTACTGTTTGCTGGACGGGACCACCGCGGCTGCTGGTCCCCTGCCCGGCCTCTACGCCGCGCTGGATCACTGGCGTTCCCACGCGCCGCCGGCCACGCCTGACCTGCTGAGCCGCGCGGAAACCATTCCCGCGACGGCGCAGATCTGGGCCATCTCGGCGGGCGGTTTTAATATTCCAGGCAACATCACGATGCGGCAGGGTGGGACGGATTTCGCCCAGATCTTCCGCAATGTGGAGCAAACGGTATTCTGGGCGGACTTGCGCGGTGGCCTTGACGCAACCTTGGAAGGCGATGTGAAAACCGAGGAAGACGCCAGGAACCTGGGCGATGCCGCGCGCGGGCTGATCGGTATCGGACGGCTCAGTGTCCCCGATAATCATCGTGAGCTGTTCAAGGTTTGGGATGGGTTCAAAGTGGATCAGCACGCGCGGCATATTACGATCACGGCGAAAGTGCCGCAGGATTTGATTGATCAGCTAGTTGGGTTGCTGCAGAGTGGAGAGCTGCGGCCGGGCGTGATGGGGCACTAAGAGCCACAAGCACGACGCGGCGATTCCGCCGGCGCTCACCCAAAGCGTCGCCGGAATTCCGAAAGCCGACGCGAGAAAACCTCCCGCCAGCGCTCCCAACGGAACCATGCCTTGCGAGGCGATCTGCATGGCCGCGTTCACACGGCCCAGGACATCTCCGGAGGTCACTCGCTGCTGGAAGGTCAGCTTGTTCGTTATGTAAACCGACGCGGCTGCGTCTCCGAAGAGTTGCGCGATGCAGAGGAGCATTACAGCGGAGGAGGGGTAGAGGGTGCTGAGCGGAATCAGCAGCGTCAGAAGGCCGGAGGAAAGAGCGGAGACAAAGAAGGCACGTCTTATGCCCAGGCGGATGGCAATGCGCTCTGCGTAGTAAGAGCCGGCTATGCTGCCAACGCCTCCCAGCGCAATGGTGAGGCCCAGCGCGGCGGTGCTCATGCGGAGGTTACGGACGGCATAGAGTATGTAGAGCGCGTAAATCATGCCGCCGAAAAAACAGGCCGTGATGGACCGCAACGCCAGCACGGACAGCAGCGGGTTAGCTCGAATGGCGATTGCGCCGGCGAGCGCTTCTTCGATAAAACGGATCTGCCGCCTTGGTACGCGTGGCGGTTCGGCGCGGTGGATGGCGGCAACGGAGGCTGCGGACACAACGAACGACGCCGCGTCCAGCAAGATCGCGATGGGTGGGGTCACGATCTTGATCAAGATGCCGGACAGCAATGGACCGATGACTTCAGCAGCCGCGCTGGACATACCAAGCAGGCGGTTGCCCTCCGGCAGGTCCGATTCAGCGATGAGTGCGGGTAGGTAACTCTGGTAAGCAACGTTGAAGAAGACCGTGATGACTCCTGTGGCGGCGGATATTGCCAGCAACTGAGCATAGGTGAGTAATTGGAAAGTGGCGGCGAGTGGAATGGTTGCGAGCAGAAGCGCTCGCGCGATGTCACTCCAGATGAGGACGGGACGGCGAAACATGCGATCCGCCAGCACGCCGGCGAAAAGACCGACGAGGAGTGTGGAGCCACCAGCGACTGCGGAGAGAATGCCCATCTGCGCCGGAGTCGCCCCCAGAAGGACGACTGCGGTGATGGGCAGCGCCGTGGTGGAAACCCAGGAGCCAATCTCCGACACGGACTGGCCCAGCCAGAGCTTGCGGAATTCTGTGTCGGAGCGGAGGCGCGGCAATAGGTCAAGTCTAGGATGATGGAGAGGGTGTTCACAAGACGAAGTTTCGCGTGGGTGTTTATGGTTGTTGTGGGGGCGCTGGCTTGTCTCGCGTTCGAGTACCGGCCCGATCTAGCCATTCGGGTGGGGACTGCGTCGGTGAGTGAAACCCTGTGCGCCGGGGTCTTCGTCTCCGGCCTCGACGCCGATCGTGTGTTCAACGAAGAGATCCGGCCGCAGCGGGGCTTGCAGATTCTGCTCAAGCGGCTGCGGTATAGGGTGGACAAGGAACGGCGGCGGGTCATAACAACATGGGCCGGGCACTTTGAAAGCGTAGCCACATTTCGCATGGCATACGGCTGCACGTTGGGAACTAAGACCGGCCCGAGTCCTGGCAATGGTCGGATGTTGCGGAAGGGATGGTCAAGCCTTGGAACGCGAAGTTAGAGGAAGCTCTTGACCGCGCATTTGCTGAGCCCGCGAATCCGCCATTTTGGCAAGTGCGCGCCATCGTCGTGATGCGTAATGGCGAATTCGTTGCCGAACGTTATGCGAACAGGATTGGGCCCGACACGCCGCTCGTTTAGTGAGCTACTCGGTGAGTAAGTCTGTGATCAACGCCTTGATCGGGATTCTGGTTGGAGATGGCAAGCTCAATCTTTACGCCCCGTCTCCCGTGGCCGCGTGGAGTTCCCCTGCCGATCCACGACATGCCATCACGCTCGATGAGTTACTGCGTATGACGAGCGGGTTAAATCTGGAAGAGAGCGGCAGCGGATTCGATCCTGTTTCCCGAATGCTGTTTCTGGAACGCGACATGGCCGGGTTTGCCGCGCGGGCCAACCTCAAAGCTAAGCCCGGCGAGACCTGGGAATACACGAGTGGCAACACGTTGATTGCTTCCGCCATTCTGCGCGATGCCGTGGGGGGACACGCCGAGGACGTCTGGCAATTCGCCGCCCGCCGTCTGGTCAATCGGCTCGGAATGCGTAACTTCCTCATGGAATTCGACGCGGAAACGCCGATTGGCTCGACTCGAATCTACGCATCCGCGCGCGACTGGGCGCGGTTCGGGAACCTGCATTTGAACGACGGCGTGGTGAACGGTAAGCGGATTCTTCCAAAGGGTTGGGTGACCTATTCGACGCAGCAAACGCTGGACAGCCCCTATGGTGCGGGATTCTGGGTGAAAACCGCCATTCCGGCCGATGCCTATTTCGCGTCGGGTAATTTCGGACAGCGGATCGTGATCATACCGTCCGAGCAGTTGGTGATCGTACGATTCGGGATTACCGTGGACCCGCCTGACTTCGACATGAAAGGGTTGCTCCGGCTGGTAAAGGACGTTATTGCGGCTCGATAACTTCGATCTCGGACGAGAAGGCGTGGCACACGCATTATAGGGACAGTCCTGCGCCGGGCTCCCTTACGGTCGCGGTTCGTGAGGTCGGTTTCGCTTTTTCCTTGACCGCACCGGCTCCTCTTCTACCAAGGCAAACTGCAATCGCCGTTCCGATGGTTCCACGCGCTCCAGCAGAACGCGAACCTTATCGCCGATCGCGAACTCTCTTCGCGTCCTTTGCCCCACGATCTTCCTCACATTTTCGTGATAGGTGAAGCGATCACCCGGAAGCGAATCGATCGGGACCAATCCCTCCACAAACAGGTCCGTCAGCTCCACAAAGAATCCGTGGCGCGTGGTCGAAATCACCAGCGCGTCAAACTCATCGCCCACGCGGGTTTCCATATACCGCGCTTTTTTCCATTCCACCAGTTCGCGCTCGGCTTCGGCGGCGCGGCGCTCGGTGAGTGAGCATTCCTCCGCCACCGCGGCTAACTCCAGTTCGTCCGAATAAGTGGTCTCATCCAGCCATGCACCCAGCAACCGGTGCACCATCAGATCCGGGTAGCGCCGAATCGGCGAGGTGAAGTGCGTGTAATGCGACGCGGCCAGAGCGAAATGGCCGGCGTTATCGGTGCTGTAGCGGGCCTGCTTCAGAGAGCGCAGCATCAGGTAACTCAGCACGCGCTCTTCGGGCTTGCCTTCAATCTTCGCCACCAGCCTCTGGTACATGCGCGAACTGATGCGCGGAGCGTCCTTGGGAAGCTCCACCGTGCGCTGGCGCTTGCCGCCGTCGCGGCTCTTGTCGGTGAACCGGAACCGATCGACCGGAATTGCACCCACGCCGAGCGAAACGCCGAACTGGGCGGCTACCTCTTCAAACTCCATCACGCGCTTAGGGTCGGGCTGCTCGTGAATGCGATAGATCGACGCCGGGCTTACCGCCTCCAGGTGGCTCGCCACGGCTTCATTGGCGGCCAGCATGAATTCTTCAATGATGCGGTGGGCGATGTTGCGGCTGGCGCGCACCACGCCCGTCATGGCGCCGAATTCGTCGAACTCAATGATGGGTTCCGGCAGATCGAAATCAATGGAGCCGCGCTTCACGCGCTTCCGGTTCAGAATCAGCGCCAGATCGCGCATCAGCTCGAATCGCGGAACCAGAGGCGCGTACCGCTCCCTCTGCGCTCGGTCGCCATCGAGCAACTGGTGTACGTTGGTGTAGGTCATGCGCTCGGCGCTGCGAATCACGCCGCGGCAGAACTCGCCCGACACCAGTTCGCCGTGGGAGTCGAATTCCATCAGCGCGCTCAGCACCAGGCGATCCTGCTGGGGCACCAGGGAGCAGATGTTGGTGGATAGCTCGTAAGGTAGCATCGGAACGGCGCGATCCGGAAAATAGACGCTGGTGCCGCGCAGCCGCGCTTCCTCATCAATCGCCGAGCCGGGATGCACGTAATGGCTCACGTCGGCGATGTGGACGTGCAGGGCGAAGTTTCCCGTCGGCAGGTGATCCACCCAAACCGCATCGTCGAAATCGCGGGCGGTTTCGCCGTCAATGGTGACGATGGGCATCTGGCGAAAATCGCGGCGGCCCACCAGTTCGGCAGCTGAGACAGCGGATGGAATCGCTTCGGCTTGCGCGATGGCCTCGTCCGGAAACCGGTCCGGCAGATGATGCTTGCGGATGATAATCTCAACGTCGATGCCGAAATCACCGGGTTTGCCCAGGATCTCGATGACACGGCCCGCCGGTTCGCCGTCACCAAATTCCAGGATTTCGGCGTTCACGATCATGCCATCTAGATCCGAGGGGTCGTCCACCACCACGGGCGCAGCGCCGATCCGGTTGCGCGCCGGCCCGGGCGCGGGAATGGCCGGGTCATCCAGGATTTCGATCCAATCCCGCAGGCGCTCGTCCATGGGCTCGACGAACATGCCGCGGCGGGTGATGTGGAACGTGCCAACCACGGTCTGGTGAGCGCGCTTCACAATGCGGACCACTTCGCCTTCGGAGCGGCCATCGCGTGCCCGCGAAACCCGGGCAATGGCGCGGTCGCCATGCATGGCGCCCATCAAAGAGTCCGGCGGCAGGAAGACATCGCCTTGCATGCCGGGAACGGGGCGGTCGGGAATCAGGAAACCGTATCCGTCGCGATGGCGGCTGATGCGGCCGACGGAGTATTCGCGGCTCTTGGACGTGGCGACGTAATGGCCGGACTTGAGTTCCATCAGGTCGCCGCGTTTCGCAAGGCGCTCCAGGCCACGCTCGACAGAGCCGCGGTGTTCGGAGCGCGCGCGCAGTTCCTTCAGGATCTGCTTGAAGGTGGCCTTACCGTACGGGAGCCGCTCGATGTGCCCGAGCAGTTCGGCATCCGTCATCTTAGGATAGGTTACTAGTTTTGAATTGCAACGTAGAGGGTCTGGGTTCCACTACCGCCGTTGGCTTGTGTGAAGGTCAACGCCGCATTGCCGTTGGGCACGCCGGCCGGCACCACGATATCGAACTGATAAACGCCTGCTTCGCCAGGTCCTAGCCCTTGATAGCTCGTGGTTGCGGCGACTCCGCCAATCGAAAACTGAACCGGGTTCACCAGGCTGTTGGCCTGGGTGACGATCTGTCCCGCGGCAATGCCGGTGGAAACCGGTCCGAAACCGGTGCCGAACAGAACGATGGTGTCGCCGGCTTTCGCGGGGCGCGAAGTGACGCCGGAGATCGCGCCCACGGGCAGAATGTACGTGGCGAAATCCGGGAGTAGTGCAACGGCGTATTGCGTGCCCCCGATGTTGAACGGTCCGGTTGCCAGCAGCCCGGGCTGTAAAGCGTTGATGGTGACGTTCGCAGCCGCGCTGACGCCCCCGGAATTGGTGACAATCACGGGCTCAGACGCGCCCGTGGGCACATTGAACGGCACCAGCGCGTTGATTTGATTGGGGCTCACATACACCACATAAGCGGGGATGCCGCCGATCGTGACCGCTGTCCCGTCGAGCCATGTGGGGGCCAGACCGCTGATGAAGTTGCGGCCGGACCACAGGTTGGTATCCACACCCAGGTTGCTGCCGTAGATCTCGATGAACGACCCCGGGGCGATGGACGTGGCTGCGCCGAAACCGGAACTGGAGATGACGCCGCCCGTGCCGATGGCCGGAGCCGTCTTCAAAGCCGGGACGCCCACGTTGGTGACTTTTCGGACTGCGCCGTTGCCGCTGTCGGAGATATAAAGATTGCCGGACGAATCGAGCGCCACGCCCGTCGGGAACAGGAGAGAAGCGCTCACCGCCGGTCCGCCGTCCCCGGCAAAGCCAAACGCGCCGCTGCCCGCAATGGTGGTGATGATGCCGTTTGTATCCACTTTGCGGACGCGGCAGTTGATATCGTCCGCGATAAATACATTGCCCGCCGCGTCCACCGCGACGCCCGATGCAAGACTCAACAGCGCCGCCGTCGCCGGACCTCCATCACCCGAGAAGCCTGGGTTAGCGCTGGCATTGGCGATGGTGGTGATGATTCCGCCCACGGTGACCATGCGGACCGCATTGTTATCGGCATCGGCAATGTAGAGGTTGCCCGCCGAATCGAGAGCCAGACCGCGCGGAGAATAGAGGTTCGCCTGCACAGCCGTTCCGCCGTCTCCGGAAAGCATGGCGCCGCCGAGTCCCGCAAAAGTGGAAATGAATCCTGTAGATTTGGTCACCAGACGGACACGATTATTCGCGCCATCCGCAATGTATTCATCGCCCGCGGCATCCAGTAACACGTATGCCGGGTCGGATATGTTGGCGCTTGTGGCGGCAGCCCCGTCGCCGATAAATCCTGAAACGCCACACTCGCCGGCCGGCGTCGAGATCGCTCCGCCCGGCGCTACCTCGCGGATGCAACTGCTCCCCGTATCGGCCAGGTACAAGTTGCCCGAGGTATCGAAGTTGAGGCCGAAGACTCCATCAATTTCGACTGCCGTGGCGGATTTCCCGTCAGGGGAGTGACCCGGCGTGCCATCGCCTGCGTACGTGGAAACCGTGCCGCCCGTTACCTTGCGAACGCGGAAGTTGCCGGAATCCGAGATGTAAAGATTCCCGGAACTGTCGAAAGCCACATTCGAAGGCGAATTCAACTGGGTAGCTGTGGCGGCGGAACCATCGGCTGTGTAGCCGTTCACTCCGGTGCCCGCCACCGTCGTGATGGTCTGTGCGCACAGCCCGCAAGCGGCCAGCAGCACCGCGCCTGCCGCAACACTCCGAACGTAACTCTTTGTCTGCACTGCGAACAAAATCAAAATCCGAATCTCCTTCGATGTAACAACCCAGTTTATGCGATCCGCTTTGGCGATCCTCCTTCCATGCGCTTTTGGGGCCATCGCTAGTCCCGCGCCATCTTGGTCACATGCACGTTGTACCCGGTGCCGGGCAGCAGAGCGGTAAGGATGAAAGCCTCAAAATCGCGGCCGGTGAAGTGCGTGGTCCGGTAGAGTCCCGGATCGCTTTCCGACGTTTCCCGAGAGGCGCTGAAGTTGTTGAGGAACGCGCGGGCGTCCTGTTTCGGCGCGACGGACCCACCCCCGGAATTCGACATGGCTTCGGCCGCATAGGAGCGGACGAGCTTCGGCCAGTACTTGTTGAAGAGCGCGGGGCTCGCGAACACGTCCGCCCAAACCACGCGGCCATTTACGGCCACCACGACGCCCAGCGCTTTGCGGTCGCGCAGGTGTGCGCCGAGAGACTGGAAGCGTTGCTCAATCGGCATCACCGTGGCTTCCATTTCACGCTTTATGGGGGCTACTTCCACCGTTTGCGCGTAGGACGAAGTCGCGTCGATCGCCGGCCGGGCAGCGGGCAACACGCTTCTCATCGCTTTACGCGCCTGGGCCACCTCGTCCCAGACGCCTTGC
>Ga0182030_10021364_pt1 | contig 12128 bp, 10 predicted proteins | sample 812S3MmetaG_FD_121299 | JGI IMG/M metagenome (GOLD analysis project Ga0182030, IMG submission 121299) | Permafrost microbial communities from Stordalen Mire, Sweden - 812S3M metaG (Illumina Assembly) | ecosystem: Environmental > Terrestrial > Soil > Wetlands > Permafrost | place: Sweden...
AGGTTGAACCAATAATCATGAACAGGGGCTCGACTCGACAATCGGTTCCGTGTGCCGTGTCCGCCAGTCCGGAATGCCTAACGAACCGCGGAGAGCTCCACCGTCTTTGGACGGGTTCACCTGCGCATTGCTCACGGCCCAGTGGGTCGGATTCTACCTTCCTTGCACTCTGATGCTCTATCCTTGCTCAGGTGCATCCCGTCCTCTTCAACATCGGCTCGTTATTCATCCCCGCGTATGGCGCGGTCGCCGCGCTGGGCGTGCTGCTGGCGCTGTTTCTGGCGCAGCGCACGGCGCGCATGGCTGACGTGAATCCTGCGCAGGTGTGGAACCTCTGCGTTGTTGCTCTGTTCTCTGCGCTGATTGTGGAGCGGCTGCTGGTGGTCGGCCTCAACTGGAGCGAGCTGCGTCTGCATCCGCGCTGGATGCTTGCCCTCTCCATGATTCACCATCCGCTGCTGGCAGGCGTGGGGGCGCTGGCGGGCCTGGGCGCGGCTGCCTTTTATGCGCGCCGTAATCGAATGCCGTTGGCGGCGACGGCCGATTCGCTGGCCTCGCCGCTGGCTCTCGGCCTGGCGCTTGAGCAGTTTGGCGCCCTGCTGGCGGGCTCGGGCTATGGCACGGAGACATCGGTGCGCTGGGCTGTCACCTACACCAATCCGCTGGCCGCGCGCTGGAGCGGCACGCCGCTGGGCATTCCGCTGCATCCCGTGCAGGCGTATGCGGGCCTCGCGTTTCTCACGCTCTCGCTATTCTTGCTGGTGTGGCTGCCGGTGCGACGGCGGGCGGGCGATGTGGCCGGACTCTGGCTGATGGGCGCGGGCGTGGCTGTCTACATCACCGAGATGTGGCGCGACTGGGAAGGCCGCGGCGTTTTGTTTGGTGGCGCGCTGGATGGGCCGCAGGCGGCCGCCATTGTATTTGTGCTGGCCGGAGCGCTGGTGTTGATGGAGCGCAAAGGATCAGGCGCACAGACCGAACGTAAACAACTCGAACGTGAACAACAGGGCGTAGAAAACGAGGCGATCCATGGCTAAGCACGTCGCGGGAGAATTCAATCCGGAGGGAGGCGGGGGTTTTAACCCCCGCAACGACCCGACACAATCGCCGCGGGCTTTAGCCCCGGACGGACGACCCGCGTCGATTCCATCGAACACACTGCCAGCTCCGACAGCCGCTGAACCCGAAGATGCAGTGCGGCATACGATCGACGTGCCGGCCGAGGCAGCCGGTCAGCGGCTTGACCTGTTCCTGTCCACGCAGCTTGAGGGCGTGAGCCGCTCGCGCGTGCAGATGCTCATGGACCAGGGCGATGTGCTGGTGAACGGCGAGCGGGAGAAGGCTTCCATGAAGCTGCGCGGCGGCGAGCGCATCACCGTCAGCGGCGAGCCGCGCCCGGAGCCGCTCAAGGCCACGGCCGAAGACATTCCCCTCGATGTGGTCTATGAAGACGCTGACCTGGCCGTTGTTAACAAGCCGGCCGGCATGATGGTGCACGCCGGCTCCGGGCAGAATGAGGACGCGCGCAGCAAGGGTACGCTGGTGAACGCGCTGCTCTACCGATTCAAGAAGCTCTCCTCGACCGGCGGCGATCTGCGCCCCGGAATTGTGCACCGGCTGGACAAGGACACCAGCGGCCTGATCGTGGTGGCCAAGAACGATCGCGCCCACGCCGCGCTGGGCGAAATGTTTGCCAGCCGCCAGATCAGGAAGACCTACCTCGCGCTGGTGCAGGGAACGGTGGAGCGGCCCAAGGGGACCATCAACGCCGGCGTGGCCCGCGATCCGGTGCGCCGCACCCGCATGACCACGCAGCCGAACGAAAATGCGCGCTCGGCTGTTTCCCATTACGAAGTGGTCCGCCGCCTCGCCACCCGCTTCGGCAAATTCACCCTGGTCCGCGTGCGTATCGAGACTGGCCGCACCCACCAGATCCGCGTGCACATGGCTTCGATTGGGCATCCGGTCGTCGGTGACACGCTTTACGGCGGCGCGGGCCAGCTCACCGACCAGGTGGCTGCACAGGCCGCGCAATCCAAGGCGGCGCGGCGCAAAGCTGAGCCGGAGCGGCTCAAGCTGGGACGGAATTTTCTGCACGCTGCCCGGCTGGAGTTTCCCCACCCGAAAACGGGCAAGCTACTGCAACTGGAGGCGCCGCTACCGGCCGAGCTGGAGAGCTTTCTGGCCCGGCTGGAAGCGGACGGAAGCGGCAAGCCGGCCGCCTGAGGCAGTCCGGCTTCGCGGCCGGATGCATTGAGCAGGGTGCCGTTGATAAAATGAGGAAGCTATGAATCGAAAGCTATTTGTTCTGGTGTTCGCCGCAGTGTATTCGCTCTCCGCGGCGACGGCGCAGCAACCCGCAGCTCCGCCCGCAGCGCCCGCGCCCGCAACCCAGCAGCCGGCCGTGCCCCAAACCGCCGCGCCCCAAACCGCCGCTCCACAGGCCGCCGCGCCTCCTGCCGATGCGCAGAGCGAAGAAGCCGCTCCTGTGGTTCATCTGGGCGTCAATGAGGTCAACCTCATCTTCACCGTCACCGACAAGCACGGGCACTATATTCCCAACCTGCAGCAGAGCGACTTTGCCCTGCTCGACGACCAGAAGGCGCCGGCCAAGGTGAACTCGTTTCACCAGCAGATCAACCTGCCCATCCGCGTGGGCATTGTCATCGACGCCAGCACCTCCATCCGCTCGCGCTTCCAGTTTGAACAGCAGTCGGCCACCGAGTTTCTTCTCGAGATCCTCAAGGCGCGCAGCGATCGCGCCTTCGTCATGGGCTTCGATGTAACGCCCACCGTCACCCAGGACTGGACCAACAACATCGATGCGCTGGAGACGGGCATCAATCGGCTTCGCCCCGGCGGCGGCACGGCTCTCTATGACGCCGTCTACACGGCCTGCCGCGACAAGCTGCTGGAGGGCGCGCGCGACCGGGAGCCGGTGCGCAAGGCCATGGTGCTCATCTCCGACGGCGACGACAACCAGAGCCGCGTGCATCCCGACGAAGCCATCAAGGAGTGCCAGCGCGCCGAGACCATCATCTACGCCATCAGCACCAATTGGACGCCCAGCCGCGGCAAGGGCGACAAGGCGCTGACCGACATGGCCGAGGCCACCGGCGGCGCGGTCTTTTTCCCGCCCTCGGTCGAGGAGATGTCCAACAGCTTCAAAGATATTGAAGAAGAGCTGCGCAGCCAATACGCGCTCAACTACACGCCCGCCGATTTCAAGACCGACGGCGCCTTCCGAAGTATTTATCTTTATTGCAACGATCGCCGCTACCAGGTGCGTGCCAAAAAGGGCTACTTCGCGCCTCGGCAGTAGCGCGCGCAGCCGCGCCAGAGCTGCCGCGCTCAACATGCGGCGGCTCCGCGCCGGTATCCATAGATTAGAGATCGAAGAGCATGAGGAGTTTTTCTCCTTTTGCTGCGTGGGCATGTTCCAATTCAGGACTCTGCCCGTTTTCCACGTTCACGTTTGACCCCAGAGCCGGATTCTTTCCCCGTAAGACTGACCGATCCCTCCCCATGCGCGATGAAATGGATGCAGGCGTGTCCCAAGAGATTTCCAATTGGGGGTCCTGCGTGGCCCTGGCGTGGAGTTCCGGTCGCTGAGGAGCCACGGGCAGCAACGGGCGGAACGATGCGAAGCCGCGGAAAGACAGCGCGGACTGGGAGAGTGCGGTGATCCGGCAGGCCATATCATGCGACATCTGCGCAACGGAAAAGAAGCAGACCAACCATTGGTTCGTTGCTTCCGAGCAAGGCGGAGAACTGCGGGTGAGCGGGTGGAACTCGCGCAACCGGCTGCGCCCAGGCATGAAACACCTGTGCGGGCAAACCTGCCTGCACAAGCTGGTTGATGAGTTCATGGCCCGGACGCTTGCCGCGCGCGTGCCGCAGGGCGCCCAGGAAGAATCCGTCCACGAACACCCGGCCGCGGCAACCGACGCCAGCCTGACAGCGGTCGCGGCGTACGAACATCCTGTCTTTGATGAAGTGGAGTCGTCGGCGCGGCTGATTACCCCGCCCACGCCGGCCGCGCTGCCCAAGCGGCCCCTGCTGCGTCCGCCCGCAGAGCTGGTGGCCATGCCGGGCAGAGGTGCTGCGGAAGAGCCGGTGCCGCTGGACGAGCCGCCGCGCTTTGCCTCGCGCAACTGGCGCGCCGAAGCATGGGACCGGGAGCGGGAGCGCGAACTGCGCTCGGTGGAGCGCCGGCCGGACATCAGCCCACGCCGCAGAGCGGGTTCTTAACAATCTTCGGCTACGTGGGAGGATGCTATGTGGATCGATGTCGTCTTGGTACTTGTGATCTTGTTATCGCTGTTGTCCTGGAGCGGGGCGCATCTTCAGCGCACGCGCGATCCGCTCCCGCTGATTCGTGAAGAGCCACGCGGCATCAACTTGCTTGAATTTCGAGCAGAGCCAACAGACCGGCCTCATCAATCACCTGCAGCTTGAGCGCCAGGGCCTTGTCGAGCTTGGACCCGGCCTCGTCGCCGGCCACCACGTAGCTGGTCTTCTTGCTCACCGACCCGGCCGTCTTGCCGCCCGCCGCTTCAATCCGCCGCTTGGCCTCCTCGCGCGAGAGCGTGGGCAGCGTGCCGGTCAGCACAAACGTCAGCCCCGCCAGCTGCGTGGAGCGCTGCTTTTTCTCCGCTGTCATGTCCACGCCAGCAGCCTTCAGGCGTTCGATCAGCGCACGGTTGGCCGGCTGCGCAAAAAACTCCAGAATCGCCTGCGAGATGCGCGGGCCCACTTCTTCCACGCGCTCCAACTCTTCCGCCGTCGCTGTTTCGAGCGCCTCAATGGAGCCGAACTCCTCGGCCAGCAGCTCGGCCGTGCGCTCGCCCACAAAGCGAATGCCCAGGCCCATCAGCACCCGCGCCAGTCCTGCGCGCTTTGACTGTGCGATCTCCTCGAGCAGCGCGCGCGCGGATTTCTCCGCAAACCGGTCGAGGCCGGTCAGCTGCTCTTCGGTGAGTTGATAAAGGTCGGCGACGCTCGTGACCAGTTGCTTGTCGAGCAGCTGCTGCACCACCGCGTCGCCCAGACCCTCAATGTTCATGACCGAGCGCCGGCCAAAGTGGAGCAGGCTCTCGCGCAGCTTGGCCGGGCAGTTGGCGTTCACGCAGCGGTAGTCCACTTCGCCTTCCACGCGCACCACCGGCTCGTGGCACTCCGGGCATTCGGAAGGAAAAGCGAAGCGAGCTTCGCCGCGCGGGTGTTCGGCGTCGGAGATCACCTCCACCACTTTCGGAATCACGTCGCCGCCGCGCTCAACCTTCACCCAGTCGCCCACCAGCAGGCCCAGGCGCTCAATAAAGTCCGCATTGTGCAGCGTGGCGCGGCTCACGGTGGTGCCCCCGATGAACACAGGATTCAGCTCCGCCACCGGCGTTAGTTTGCCGGTGCGTCCCACCTGCACGGTGATGGCATTGACCTGCGTGATGCCCGACTTGGCGGTGAATTTGTAGGCGATGGCCCAGCGTGGCGCGCGGCCGGTATAGCCCAGGCGCCGCTGCGTGGCGTGCGAATCGACCTTGAAGACCACGCCGTCGATCTCGTAGCCGAGCGTAGCGCGGCTGGCCTCAATGCGGTTGATGAAGGCGGTTATCTCCTCGACGGTCGTGACCAGCTTGCAGTGCGGGTTTACGCGGAAGCCGAGCGACGCGAGCGAGTCGAGCGTGGCCCGCTGCCCCTGCGGCCAGTACTCGCCTTCCACCAGCAGAAAGTACGCGTAGACGTCGAGCCGCCGGCTGGCGACGATCTTCGGTTCCAGCGTCCGCAGCGTTCCCGCGGCTGCGTTGCGTGGATTCACGGCCGGCGTCAGGCCCTCGCGCTCGCGATCTTCATTCAGGCGCGTGAACGCAGCCAGCGGCATCACTGCTTCGCCGCGCACCTCAAAGTCCTGCGGCAGGCCCGCTTTCGTGAGCGCCGCGCCAGAGATCGTGAGCGGCACGCTGCGGATGGTGCGGATGTTCGAGGTGACATCTTCGCCCGTCTGCCCGTCGCCGCGCGTCAGGCCGCTTATCAGCCTTGAGCCACCACCCTCCGCAGCAGCGTAGTGCAGCGCCACGCTCAGGCCGTCCATCTTCAGCTCGGCCATGTATTCGACCGGTAAAAGGCCCGCCAACTCGCGCACCCGCCGGTCCCAGTCGGCCAGTTCCTCGGCGGAGTAGGCGTTGTCGAGCGACAGCATGGGCCGCGAGTGGCGCACCTTCTTGAAGCCCTCGGCCGGCTTGCCGCCCACGCGCTGGGTGGGCGAGTCGGGGGTCAGCAGCTCCGGGTGCGCGGCCTCAATCTGCTTCAATTCGTTCATCAGCGCGTCGTACTCGGCGTCGCTCACCTCCGGCGCGTCCAGAACGTAATACAGGTGCTCATGGCGGCGCAACTGGTCGCGCAACTCGACCGCGCGCTCAGCCGGATCGGGAGCGGGATGTTTGGCATCGCCCATGGGGAGAATTATAGGGGTGCGCGTGCGCAGGATAGTATGGTTTCCAGATCGCTATGGAACCTGTCACGCATTTTCTTACCGGGGCCTGCATCGGCCGCGCGGGACTGAATCGCCGGACGGCCTACGCCACGCTGGCCGCGGTGCTGGCCGCCGAGGCCGCCGACGCGGATATTCTTTGGTCGCTGCGCGGGCCCGTTGAAGAGCTCAAGCACCACCGCGGCATCACCCACACCCTCATCGGCGCACCCGTCGTCGCCGGCGTCATCGTCGGCTTCGTCGCGCTGCTCCATCTCTGGCAGGAGCGGCGGCGCGTGCGCAAGCTGGAGACGATGAACCTCGAACCGGGTGCCCCGCTTCCGCGCCGGCTTGAGCCGAAGATCGTCCGCTGGGGCTGGCTCTACGCAACGGCGCTGATCGCCGCGCTCAGCCATCTGCTGCTCGACTGGACCAACAACTACGGCGTGCGGCCGTTCTTCCCCTTCAACCCCCGCTGGTATGCGGGCAGCATCGTCTTCATTGCCGAGCCGGTGGTCTGGGCGCTGCTGCTTGCGGCTATGGTGGTTCCTGCGCTGCTCGGCCTCATCGGCGGCGAGATCGGCGCGCGTCGCCCAAAGTTTCGCGGGCGCGGCTGGGCCATCTTCGCGCTCTTGGGGCTGGTCGTGGTGTGGGGCTGGCGCTGGGCGGAGCAGGCGCATGCCCGCGCGCTCATTGAAAATCAGCCGGTGACTGCGGACCCAGTCAAGCGCGTTGCCTTCGAGCCCTACCCCATCAATCCCTTCCGCTGGCATGCGATTGTGGAGACGGCGAACTACTACCAGACCGCCGAGATCAACACACGAACCGGCGAGGTGCTGAGTGATTCGCAGCGCGATGTGCTCTTCAAGCCCACGGATACGCCGGCGGTCGAAGCCGCCAAGCAGACGCCGTTGGGCAAGGTCTATCTCGACTGGGGCACGTGGGCGATGGTGCGCGATGTGGGCCAGGAAGCGGTGCCGGGGATGGACCCTCCCAAACTGCCGCCGCAGGAGACGTGGACCACGGTCGAGTTCAGCGATCTGCGCTTTGACTACTCATACCTGGGCGCAGGCCGCGCCGTGGGCCGCAACCCGCTGGGCGGCTGGGTGTATATCGTCGATGGCCGCGAAGAGGCAGGCGAGGCGATGAACGGACGCGAGCAGCACTGATCGCGGCTTCCGCCTTTATTGATCCGGCCCCCTCGCTCCGTGCCCCATCCAATCGGTCGCCGCAGCGATCGAATGGGTGGGAAAGCACGAACTGGAGTTGCCCGGTCAGCGATTCCGGCCGCCAGATCAGTGCGCCGGAACGGTCTTCGTCGTCGTGGTGGTGGTGTAGGTGATCATGTGGCCGGTGACCACAACCTTGGGAAGATAGAAGCCCTGCACATCGACGCTGGTCTGCGTCCGCCCAACTCGGGAGTACTGCGTAAAGGTGATGGGCGTGCCCGGGCACAGGGGCCGCCTGTCTTTGGTCCCATTTTCCAACTGGCTGTTGGAGAGGTTCACGTGCATATCCAGAGCCGGAGACAGGTTGATCTGCGCCGGCCAGCTGTCCAGTGAGCCTACCCAGCCAGTGCCCAGCACGCCGGCATCGGGTGCAGTAGGCGCGCCCGTGCAGGGCGTGCTCGACCAGCGAGTGCTGATGAGGGTGAGCGGCGGATCGCGTACCGGCGCGACGCAGCGGATTCCCGTCACTTCACCCAGGATCGGCGTCCATCCGGTTTGCGGCGCGCACACCCCGAAGCCGGGAACAGAAAATCTGTCCATCGACAGAGGGACGCTGGACACGCTGGCGACATGCGCCTGCGTGAGGGCCAGCACCAGGTGTACGTTGAGCGGCTGCGATTTGAACTTGTTGTAGACCGCCATGGGCATGCCGAACTGGGGGCTGACGTTGCCCTCGCCCGGCCCCAGGGGCGCGTTGCCAAATGCCTGCCATTGCGAGCTCCAGCGCGCGCCGTTGGGCGCGGTCATCTCGGCGCGCACTGCATCGACAAGAATGGCATCGCCCTCCGCGACGCCGGTCTCGGACAGATCCAGGGCAACTGGCACAGTGGGGTCTTTCAGCGTGTTCATGGCCGAACCGGAAATGAGCCCGTTCGGAACATAGGAGAACCGGACCGGCGCACCGGATTGTGCGACCGGATAAACGCGGTCCATGCGCGCCTGATCGTAGCGCGAAGCCAGGGAGAGCGCGCCCGCAAGAAGCAAAGGCAGCGCCAGCAGCACCGCGCGCGCCAGCCACACCCTGCGCAGCCGATATTGCAGGACAACGGCCGCTGAGCAGACGACGACTGCGATCGTGAAGCCGAGGTATCGGTCTAGGCGGCTCGTGGGTCCGCCAAACCCGCTGGCGAAGACCGTGGCCACGGCTGCCGCGAGCGCCACGAAGCCGACCAGAATGCCGAGCAGCGTAAGCGTATTGCGCGCAAAGCTCGATGTGACGGTGGCGATGGCCGCAAGCGGCAGTACGCAGACAGCGGTGAGCAGCAGCAGGTTGAAGAGAACGCCGGCAAGATAGACCTGCGGCGGAAATCCCGCCTCTGCCAGCAGCACAACCTGCGCGATAAAGAAGGGCAGATAAAGAAACGTAAGCAGGAAGAGCCCTTTGGCCGCGAGCAGATTGCTCCACACGTAGGGCCGCGTGATCCAGAACTGCGTGTCGCCCACAAGTCTTTCGGCTTGGACCACGCGCGTGATCAGAAGCCACCAGCTCACCGGTACCAGCAAGGCCAGCAGCGCCGTCATAGCCTCCAGTGGCCCGCCGTTCGCGTCTCCGCCGCGCAGCGTGAGGGCTGTGCCAACGACGAAGAAAGCGGTAATGGCCAGAGAAAGGGAAATTTCTCCCCAGAACCGGCGCGCATCTTTCCGGAAAATATGCAGGATCTGCTTCATGCTTCTTTCTCCTGGGCGGTGGACTGGTGGGGGCTGCTGCCATTCGTGCCGCGGCCGGATTTGGCGATAGCCAGAAAGATCTGCCGCAGTGACATGGGTTCGAAGGCGATGTCGCGCGCAGTGGGGAATCGCTGCGCCAGTTCGCGCGCCGAGCTGCTCTCGTTGAAGTCGCTCTGCACAAAGCGCAGCACGCAGTCGGCGGTCTGCGGCTCCAGCCACGCGGCGGGCAGATTGGCCGGCAAGGGCGACGGGCCGGCCAGCGTGATGGTCACTTCGCGGAAGCGGCTGTTGAGCGTGGTCATCTCTTCAGAGAAGAGCAGCCGCCCCTGCTGCAGGTAGCCGACGTGGCTGGAGAAGCTCTCAATCTCCGCCAGATCATGCGAGGAGAGAAAAATGGTGGTCTCCGGCGCGCGCTCGATCAGGCCTTCGATCAGCTCGTCGCGCACCAGCGGATCCAGGCCGGAGAACGGCTCGTCGAGGATGATCAACGACGGCCGGTAGGCAAGCGAGCTGGCAAACGACGCCTTCATCTTCATGCCGCGGGACAGGTTCTTCAGCTTGCGCCCCAGCGGCAGGTCAAATTGGCGGACCAGCTGCGCTTCGAGCGCGCGGTCCCAGCTGGGATAGAAGGGGCGGAAATAATCGAGCATGCCGCCGACCGTCATGCCGTCGGGCAGTTCCTGGTTCTCTGACACGTAGCCAATGCGGCTGAAGCTGTTGCCACCGAGCGCGGCCGAGTCCATGCCGAGCACCTGCGCGCTGCCTGCTGTGGGGCGAAGAATGTTCATCAGCAGCTTGATGAGCGTGGTTTTCCCTGCGCCGTTGGCGCCCACCAGCGCATAGATGGCGCCCTCGGGCACGGCCACGCTCACGCTGTCCACGGCCGGGGTGCGGCCAAATCGCTTGCTCAGGTTCTCAGTGCGGATCGTGGGGTTCATCGCTGCTTGTTTCCTCCATCGTTGGGCCGGTTGGAAAGCCGGCCGGCGCCCGTTTGGCGATCGTTGCTGCTGAGCTGCTTCCAGTGCGCGGTGATCGAGTCCAGCATCTCCTGGAGTTCAATGCCCAGGCGCTTGGCCTCCACCACCAGCTCCTCAATCTCGTGGCCCAGCAGCTGGGTGCGCTCCTTGCGCGTGGAGTCGGGCAGCACGGCCACCACGGTGCCGATCCCCGGCCTCGTATCGAGCAGCCCCTCATTCACCAGGTGGGCAACAATCTTGTGGGCGGTGTTGGGATTGATCTTGAGTTCCTTGCTCAACGCGCGCACCGAGGGAAAGGGATCTCCGGGCCGCAGCTGGCCGCTGACCATGGCCTTGATGGACGCGTAGACGACCTGCTCGAAGATCGAAACGCCCGCGCGAAACGTGATGCGGAAGGGAACCATGTGTGTACTATAACAGATAGTACACTAAACGCAAGAGGAGGATTTCCGCCGGCGGCTTGGCTCTCGACAAAGGGTGCGGCGGTCGTCCATGCTGAAAGAGGAGCGGTCTGGGGCCGCGCGCGTTGATTGAAGTCCGGGTTTATTGAGATCCGGATTTATTGGAAACAAGGAGAAGTCGCGATGACCCAGGCCGGTATTCCGCATCCACGCACAGCCGCGCGGCTGCGCTTCGTTGCAAGACCGAAAAAGATATTCGGCGCGGCGCTGCTTCTCGGCTGTGTCTTCTTTCCCTCCGCAGGCGTACTCCAGGCGCAGGTTGCCCGGCCTGCGAGCCCGCCCGCCGCCGCGCCGCAAGTCACGCTCGCCCGCCATTACCAGGACGGTGCCCAGATTGCCTACACCATCAACTGCTTCAACCAGGCGCGCGCGAAGACCACGGCCTATGAAGCCCGCGCCGAGGGCGTGGTCCGCAAGGACGCATCGGGAGCGTTTGTGGAGGACCTGGCCTGGACCGACCTCAACGTGAACGACGAGCAGGTTCGTCTCTCCGCTGCCAGCCGCGCCTTCCGGGAGCCGCTTTCCCTGGCGCCGGGCGCAAAGCTCTCTCTGCCCAGCCTGAGCGGCGTGCAGCCCGCCCTGCTCGATCCCATCTCCGACCTGCTCACCTTCTACGCCGACCTGAAGATCGCCATGAACCAGCACTCCCTGACCCGCGCCGGCGACCACGCCTACGTGCCCTATGGCGCGCCCATCTCCTGGGCCGACGGCAAGCACGTAATCCTCGGCCAGGATGCGGTCGACTTCGATGTGACCCTCCAGTCCATCGACCCGGCCACGCAGATTGCGACCCTCGTGATTCGCCACGTGCCTCCTGCGCAGCCACAGATCAAGCTCCCCGCGCCTTGGATGATCGAGTCCGGGAGGAGCGAGCGCGCAGGCAACTCGGCCAACAACTGGGTGCAGGTGGAGAAGACTCCCGACGGCAAGTACATCGCCGGGGTGGGCCAGGAGACGTTCGAGGTGCGGATTCGCATCGCGCTCGCCACGGGTCGCATCGACTCCGCCACGCTCGACAACCCGGTCACTGTATCGGAGCGGGCCTGCACGGACGAGGCGCTCACCGCCTGCGGCGCGCCGGAGCGCTACACCCTGGGAAGGCAGATCACGCTGCGCGCCGACCCCACTCCAGCTTTGGCTCCGACCCAGGCTCCTGCTCATTAGAGCGGAACCAGAGTACCTGTAGCCTTCAAGAGAGTCTCTAAGAGCCTGTTTACGATCTTGAGGCGAGATATTGCAGGGAAGACAGCAAAGTGATAATCGGGCAGCCCTCCGTGCGGTAATGGTAGAGGATGGAGCCAAGAAAGTCCTATCCAAGCGATAT
>Ga0182030_10021366_pt1 | contig 12127 bp, 5 predicted proteins | sample 812S3MmetaG_FD_121299 | JGI IMG/M metagenome (GOLD analysis project Ga0182030, IMG submission 121299) | Permafrost microbial communities from Stordalen Mire, Sweden - 812S3M metaG (Illumina Assembly) | ecosystem: Environmental > Terrestrial > Soil > Wetlands > Permafrost | place: Sweden...
CATATGCCACCCCGGCCGGGCCGGCGGCGCGCCCGGCTCCCTTCTTCACCATCGTCAACTACGAACAGATGGTGGCCGACGCCCTGGACGTAAATGAACGCCTCGCGCCGGACATCGTGGTGTTGGACGAAGCCCAGCGCATCAAGAACTGGAACACCAAAACTGCGCAGGCCGTCAAACGCCTCCGCAGCCGCTACGCCTTTGTCCTCACCGGCACGCCCATTGAAAACCGCATTGATGAGCTGCATTCCCTGATGGATTTTCTCAACCCCGCCGTGTTGGGGCCGTTGTTCCGGTTCAACCGCGATTTCTACGAACTCGATGAGCGGGGCCGCCCCGCGGGTTACCGCAACCTGGACGAACTGCGCCGGCGGATCCTCCCCGTCCTCCTGCGCCGCCGCAAGGCCGAGGTGGAAACCGAATTGCCCCCGCGCAGCGACCGCAATCATTTCGTGCCGTTGAGCGAACTGCAAAAGTCGAGTTACGGCGGGCACGAACAGCAAGTGTTAAAGCTGGTCAACGCCGCCCAGCGCCGGCCGCTCACCCAGCAGGAGCAGGAAAAACTGCAGCGCGAACTCGCCATGATGCGCATGATCTGCGACACCAATTTCATCCTCGATCCGGACGACCGCACTTGTCCGAAGCTGGCGGAAATCGAGAAACTTCTGGAAGAATGCGGCGAGAATGACACCAAGGTCATCATTTTCTCCGAATGGGAAAAGATGCTGCAACTCGTGCGCGGCCTCTGCGACGAACGCGCCATCGGCTACGCTTGGCACACCGGCAGCGTGCCCCAACAACGCCGCCGCGCCGAGATTAACGCGTTCAAGGACGATGCCCGCTGCCGCGTCTTTCTGAGCACCGATGCCGGCGCGACCGGCCTGAACCTCCAGAACGCCAGCGTGGTCATCAATTGCGACCTGCCATGGAACCCGGCCAAGCTGGAACAGCGCATCGCCCGCGCCTGGCGCAAACAGCAGACCCGTCCCGTGACCGTCATCAATTTGATTTCCGAAAACACCATCGAGCATCGGATGCTCGAAACGCTGGCCCTGAAATCAAGCGTGGCCGCCAGCGTGTTGGACCAAGGCGGCGCGGTGAAGGAAATCAAACTGCGCGGCGGCCGGCAGGCCGTCGTGGAGCGCTTGCAGCAACTCGTCACGCCGCAGACGCCGGCCGGTCAGCCTCCCGCCGCCACCGTTACGGCCGGCCGCCCCGCCGATCCCGCGCTGGCTTTTGCCCAAATCGCCGCCGAACGCATCAACGGGGCGCTCGTCCGTTGCGAAGAGCGCTATCCGCAAGCCGGCTCACATTCAGTTTTGATGGTGGTGGTGGACCGCCACCCGGCGGACTGGCGAGAGCAGTTGAAGGCCCTGCACGCGGAATTTTTCGGCCGGGGCAAATCCGATCCGCTGGCCCCGGTCCAATTGGAAGTCATCGACCGCGACACGGACGAAGCCATCGAACGGCTCATCGGCATGGGACTCGTCGCCCGGACGACCCGGGCCATCCGGCCGCTCTTTCCGACCGGCGAGAGTCCCCAGGCCGCGCCACTCACTCCGGAGGAGGTGGCCAAAGCGAACAGCCTCCGCGCGGGGGCTGCCCGGAAACTGAAAATGGCGCGCGTGCTGGGCGGCAGCGGCTTTGCCGAGGAAGTCCGTCCGGCCTTGTTGGAAGCCATCCAGCAACTGGGGAATGCCTTGGCGGTGGAAAACCGGCTGCCCGCCCCCGGAGAGTTGAATAATGTTCTGCAACCGCCCTTGGCGTATGGCTGGGGCAAGGCGCTGCCGGTCTTGCAGGGCTTTGTGCAGGATTCGGAAGCGGATTGGCGCCCGGCGGTGGAATGGCTGGCAACTTTCACCGTCTCCTGACTTGCCTGGAATGAAGAAGCAGCGGCGGGCCAGAGGTCCCAAGCAGCGCAGGTAATACCGAGTCATCGGCCAGACGAAGCGGCTGATCCGGCCAGGCCATGGCGATACGGGATGGAACCACTGACTTATTGTATCCATTCACTTCCTCAGGTGCGATCGGGAGGGAAAAGCATGCCGGACACTTTGATCACATGCCGGCAACCCGGGTCGCGAACCTTTCAAATGGAAGCTTTGCCGCGCAGTTCAATGGTGAGCCAGGCGCGGGCGTAGGCCCACCATTGTTTGGCCGTCGGCACGGCGATGCCCAGCGCCGCAGCCGTCTCCTCGAAACTCATGCCGACAAAATAACGCAGCTTTACTAACTCGGCCTTGCGGGGTTCGAGAATGGTCAGTTTCTCCAGGGCATCGTTCAGCGCCAGCAATTGATCGTCATCCACGGCGGGGGAGGCGATTTCAACCATGTCCGCATCCAGAACGACGGCGCCGGAACCACGTTTGGCGGCAAGTCGCCGACGGGCCCCCTCAATGAGGATGCGGCGCATGGCCTCGGCGGCGGCGCCAAAGAAGTGGGAACGGTTTTGGAAAGCAGGTATTTCATCACCGCCCAGACGCAGCCACGCTTCATGAACCAGGGCGGTGGGCTGGAGCGTGTGCCCGGCCCGCTCGTTCGCCATCTTTTGCGCCGCCAGTCGGCGCAGCTCGTCATAAACCAAAGGGAGCAATTTTTCGGCCGCCTGCGCGGAACCGTGATTGACGTCGGACAAAAGTTGGGTGAGGTCACTCATCAGCCGCACTGTAACGGCACCCTCCGCAAAACGCAACCAGCCCCGCCTTCGACGCTGCCCTATGGCCCGTTCCCTGGCCTTTCAACTGCTTCCGCTGCCGCTATCTCCTCCCATGATGGCGCATACCAAATATGCGCATGCCGCGCGGCGTTGATGCCCATCAGGTGGCGCCCGTCCGGAGAGAACTGCAGGCTCATGAACATCGAACCCTCCCCGCCAAGGGTCAGCACTTCCTGCCGAGTCTGGGCATCCCACAATTTGACCGCCTCCTGCCCATTGCTGCCCGCCGCGAGCCGCCGTCCGTCAGGGGAAAAGGTGACGGAATGCGCGCCGAGCAGGAAACCCTTGAGGGTGTCGATTGGCTTCAGAGTCGCCATGTTCCACAGTCGAATCTGTCCTTGTTCATAGCAGCAAGCGGTCGTTTGGCCGTCTGGCGATGAGGCATATCCACACAGCGCCCCTTCATTGCCAATTATTTTGGGCGGTTGGGTGGGCTGGGCCACATCGAATATGTGGAACGCGTGGCCGGTGATCACAAAGACGGAGTCCGGGAGCGAGGTTTCGCCATAATTCGGATCACCGTCTCGGGCAATTGCAATGGGATTCGCCTTTTCCCAATTGTCCGTTTTCCAAGGTTCCAGTTCACGGCGGGAGGCATTTTCCAGCAGGTTGACGAAATAGTGGCCATTGGCCGTGAACATCAGGGGCGAGACCCCCGCAGGCAGGCTCATATTGGTCACTTCCGAATCACTGGACACATCGAGAACATGCAGCCGCCCGTCGGATTCGAGGCAGGCAATCTGTTTGCCGTCCCGCGATAAGGCCACGAACGAATGGTTGGTGGTGGATGGCCACCAACGGCGGGTTTCCTGACCGGAAGTGACATCCCATTCGGCCAGTCCACCGGCCTCCTCGAGGCCCAGAATAAACCGGCTGTCCGGGGTGAAGATGGTGTTCTCCAGGGTCATGCGATTGGGCAGCATGGAGTATCCGAGGTGTATGGATGGTTTGCCCAAATCCCACAGATATACTGACCCGTCCTTGCAGCGGCTCGCCAGCGTCTGGCCATCCGCCGCAAGCGCCAGGCCGTCCACCTCGTCATGATGTCCGCGCAAGATGCCGGCGGGTTTGCGCCGGGTCCAGTCCCACAGGCGGATGGTTTCATCCCCACTCGACGAGATGAGCGTTTTGCCATCCGCGGTGAATAACAGATCGCAGATATAACTGTGGTGACCCTCCAGCGAATCCAGCCGCTTGCCACCATGGGCATCCCAGAGGCGAATCATAGACTCGGTGAATCCCCCGCCGGTCAAAAGTATGGAGCTATCCGGGGAAAATGCCACGGCGGTGGAGTTATCATCGGCAGCCTTGATGGCGAATCGAACATTTCCATTTTGCATGTCCAGCACGACCACACCCCCTCCCGGCGTGACGCCGGCGAAGGACTGGCCATCCGGGGAAATGGCATAGGGCCGCCAGTTATACGTCGGAAAGGAAATAAGGCGGCTCCAAACGCTGCTTTTCCGGTCAAAGTCATAGGCGGTCACCAAGCAATTGCCTTGGTCGGACACCAGGATCATCCGGCGATCGTCGGCAGTAAAACCGATCCACTCTGTCGTGGCCCAGGGCATCGAAAGCCGGTCTTGTTTGTGGGTGCCCAAGTCTTCCAAAGTAATTGAACTGTTCGTGGCGGAAACCCGGCTCGCGTAGGCCAGCGTGAGTCCGTGATGGGTGAACACGGGCCACCAGGCATTGGTCTGTTGCCAAACGATTTGGTGTGACTTCACATCGGTGACGACCGCCTCGCCGGCAAATTCGCGCACGAGCAATTGACCATCCGCGCTGAAGGACAAGGGATGGTTGATGCGGTTGGTCCCGGCAAAAAGTATTTCATGATCGTCGGGCCGAATCTGATTCCAGAGGAAACGCCACTCCCATCCGCGCAGATCGGTTTGGCCCGGCTCCGGTCGCTGCTGGTCCAGCAAGACCTTCGCGCGGCCGATATTGTTGATGGCGAGGGCCTGCTGGGCCAGATTCATGTCGGCGGCGTAGGCGCGGCGCCGGGCCGTGAGCGCCTGAGCCTCGGCTTGCAACCGGAGGCCGGCCTGGCCCGCCTCGGCGCTTTTGGCCGCTTGCTCGCTCGCCTGAGCCCGTCTTCGTTCCACCGCTTCCCGGGCTTGCGCCTGCAACGCGCGGTCGCGCTCAAGTTTGGTTTGTTGCCAGCCGACGGCCGCCAGGCCCAGTCCCGCGGCCAGGGCCAAAACTACCAAAGCTGCCGCAGCGAAAAGCGTTTTGTTGCGGCGGATGGCCTTTTGAAGCTTGTAGGCGGCGGTGGGTGGACGGGCGAGGACGGGTTCGCTGTCCAAATGCCGCTTGAGATCAAGGGCCAGTCCCGTGGCGGTTTCATAGCGGCGCGTCCGGTCTTTTTCCAGACACTTCATGACAATCCAATCAAGATCCCCCTTGATTTGATGAAGCAGTTTGGCGCTCTCGACCGAACGGCGTTTGGCGGTGGCTGTCAATTCTTCACCCTTGAGGGTGCTGAAGCGGGTGCTGGGCCGGACGGGTTCCCGCTCGCGAATGGCCCGGCGCATGGCGTCGAGCCCGGAAGCCAGCAGTTCCGCCGGGTCGAACGGCGGATTGCCGGCAAGGAGTTCATAAAGGAGCACGCCGAGACTGTAAATGTCGCTGCGCGTGTCGATGTCCAAGCCGCTCATCTCCGCCTGTTCGGGACTCATATAGGCGGGCGTGCCCATGAACTGGTGGAGCTCCGTATAAACCGTGGCGTCCGTCAGGCGCCCCTCGGTGGCCTTGGCGATGCCAAAATCAATCACCTTCGGGATGGGAACGCCGTCGTGCAACGTGACCAGAATATTCGAGGGTTTGATGTCACGATGAATGACGCCCTTTTGATGCGCATGTTGAATGGCCTGGCAGACTTTGATAAACAGTTCGAGCCGTTCCTTGGTGGTCAGATGATTTTGGTCGCAATAATCGGTGATGCGGATGCCGCGGACCAATTCCATCACAAAGTAGGGGCGGCCGCTGGCGGTGCAGCCGGCATCGAACACCTTGGCGATGTTGGTGTGATCCATCATCGCCAGCGCCTGGCGCTCCATCTCGAAACGGGCGACGACGGACTTGGTGTCCATGCCCAACTTGATCACCTTGAGAGCAACCCGGCGGCGCACCGGTTCAGTCTGCTCGGCAACGTAAACGACCCCGCAGCCACCTTCGCCAATTTTCTCCAGAAGCTTGTACCGGCCGAGTTTCTGGCCCGCGGCTTCATCGGGCAATTCGGCGGGCGCGAGTTTGATGGTGTTCTGCTCAAGCGGCGGCACCATATTCGCCTCCAGGGCATCATGCGGATGATCATGCGCGGCCAACAAGGCTTCCAGCCGCAGGCGTAGGGACTGGTCGTTGCCACAAACGGATTGCAGGAAGGCGGCACGCTCAGCGAGGGATTTTTCAAAGGCCAGCGCAAAGAGGGTGGCTTCGCGTTCCTGTGGCGATGGCACGGGCATGGAATTATGAGCGCCCGTTTTGCGCGCCGGGCATCCAGGATGACTGGCGCCGCTCGGTCGCGCAGGCGTGGGCGCACGCAACCGCCGGGATTAACCAGCCCAATCGGAACAACGCTTTTTTCATGTATTCCTTGATTCTTTCCACAACTGACTTTACCGCAGGTGTCAACATGTTCAAACGCTGTGAGAATAATTCATTTTGCTGGCGCAGAGTCTGAATTTCCTTGTTTTTCGCCCGCAGTTTCCAGGTGATTCTCTGGTGCAAGCCTTTATGCAACAAAGCGGCCGCGCACCAGACCAGATCACGGGGTGACGAAATTCACCGCGATGGTGTTGGTGGTTTGCTGCGGCGGGGCCTGCGGGCCGTAGGCGGTGTTGCCTTCGTCATTGGCGATCGCCATGAGGTGGAAGCGGACGTCCTTCACGGTTGGAAGGTAATAGATGTGGTTGGTGGCGATCAGGGAATTGATGTCGTTCGGCGTGCCTTCGACTTGCAGTGTGTAATTATTGAGATTGGTCACGGTCACCGTGCTGGTGGCGGTGGCGAAAAAGGTGGTGTTCGTGCCTTCATCCAGCGACTGGATCGTCAGGGTGATTTTGTCTCCATTGGTTTGACTGACGGGATCGGTCACCACGAGGCTGTTGATGATACCGTCCTGGTTCACATGCTGATTTGCATCCTCATGCACGGTGATTCCGCCGGTCTGGCCGGAGATCACCGGCGGCGGGTTCGCCTGGGCGATGTCCAGGGTGATGCTGCACGGCACGGGCTGATCCGGCCCCTCCGGATCACTGACCAATTGGTCTTGAATAGTGTAATTGAAACCATCCACACCCACATAATTTGTGTCAGGAATGTAGGCCAGCACCGGGTTTACGCCAGGGTTAACCGTTAATTCAATGGGGAGCTGGTAATTGGTGAGGTTCAGGTCGCCATCAAAAATCAACGTGCCATGGGCCGGGAAGCTGGTGATCTCGAAGTAAAGCCTGTTACCGTCCGGGTCGCTGCCGGTGAAAGTGATGTTGTTGCTGGAATTTTCGAGAAAGGTGAAATTCGTGGGAGTGGTGGATACGGCCGGCTGTTGCACATTCTGAATGATAATCGGATCGGTGACCACCGGGCTGTTGGATCCGCTCCCATCCTGAACATAGTAGGAGAATGAATCGAAATTGGTCCCATAGGCAAAGGGGGTGGAGGAGACGTAATAGAAGCCATAGGGGTAGGCCGGGTAAAACGTTTTCGTTTTAACGGAATTGGTGGGATAGTCGGGAATGTAGTACAGCATTCCGTTGGTCGGCAGGGTGGTGAAACGAAAGCTCAGCGTGCTGGGCTCATCGTCGGGATCGCTGTAGTCCGGGAGAACCCCGTTAAAATTCCTGTTGTTCGGGAAAATCCACGTCTGGGAGTACACCGCGGGAGGCTGGTCGATATGCGCAACGTTAAATATCAGGGTGATGCCCTCGGACCATTGGCCGTAGATGTCTGCAATATTGTATAACATACTGTCAGTGTCTCCGTAGTAGTCGTTCTCCGGCACATAATAGACCCAGCCAGAAGGATTGGTGACTGGGATGTTGTTGTAGTACTGGAATTGGGTGGTCGGGGTCACGTTGTCAGCGGCAACCTGATACAGCCTGCCCAGCACGGGGGGACTAATGATGTTGAATGTCAATCCGCCATTGGGGGAATTGTTGGTGGCTCCCTGCGCGGTTAATTGAAACAGTTTTCCCTGATTTTCGAGCACCTGGGGGGAGGGGGTGGTCGGCACCGGCTGCGGCACGAGCACGGCGCGGTAATAGGCGGCGGGATACAGGACCCGCAAATTGGGTGTCACAATCTGGCCGCTGTCGTCCACTCCGGCGGTGAATAGAGGCTGCCACCCGCCCGAGGCCAGGTTGGTGCAGACTTGCATGGTGTAATAGCCAGAGTAATAGCCATAGGTTTGAAGCGTGGATTGCAGGGTCAATTGCAGTCCCCCCGAGGCGCCGCGACTCAGGGACAGCGTCGCGGCGTCTTGGGCGTGAACCATAATCGATGGGGCATTGAGGAATACGATCCAAAGTAAAACTCCGGCGTGGCAAAGCAGTTTTTTCATATTGGACACGGAATTTTTGGTTGGCTTGGGCAGGTCGCCGGCGTTTTGCCGCACCGCAGTTTGAATTAATGTCTCCATTCACCTCCCCATGCGCAATCGCGAGGTGAATAGTATGCATATTTCTTTAAAAATCCGCGCTGGCGGCAAAAAGGACTTTTAATGAAGGTGGCCAACCGGCTTCACTCTTTAATTGAATACCCGTCCGCCGTCCGGTTGAACGACGCAACCTGGGTCAATGCCCATTCCTCATCCCTCTGCAATTCCGTGGCCATGAGCCGCGCGACTCGGGGCGCCATCCGGATGGCCGCCCGGGCATTCAAGAAGAGCGCCCGGGTGCGGCGGGCGAGAACGTCTTCCACGGTGCGCGCCATTTCCGCCCGGACCGCCCAGACCGCTTCGGCCACGACATAGGGCAGTTCAGCATCAAGCTGCCGCCCCAAAGAGGCATCCTGGGCGATCAGGCCGCGGATGGCCGGCGCATCCGAACCATAAACCGACAGCGGTCCAAACGTGGCGGCATTCGTGTGATGGCCGTGGAGGTTCAAGGTTTGAGTGACGCAGGGTCTGTCGGCCAAGCCTCCCAACATCGCCGCCTGATCGACGCAGCCCTGCGCCATGTTGCGGTAGGTGGTCCATTTGCCGCCGGTGATGGTCAGCAACCCGTTTTGGTCAATGTGTACGGTGTGATCGCGCGAGAGCATCGCCGTGTTCGTGCCCTCCCCGGCCTTCACCAGCGGACGGATGCCGGCGAAGACGCTCAAGATGTCCGAGCGCGTCGGCTTTTTTTCCAAATAAAGCCGCGCCGTTTCCAGAATGAATTCGATTTCATCGCGCCCGGCCACCGGCTCCAACGACGTCTCTTGGATGGGAGTGTCGGTGGTGCCGACCAGGGTGTGGCCATGCCAGGGGATGGCGAACATGACCCGTCCGTCTTTGGTGTGGGGCACGAGCATGGCACTCGATCCCGGGAGAAAGGAGCGGTCGAAGACCAGATGCGCGCCCCGACTCGGCGCGATCATCGGGCGGGCATCGGGCTCCGCGAGCCGGCGCACGGAATCGGTGAAAGCGCCGGTGGCATTGACGACGACTTTGGCCCGGGCCTGGAAGGTTTCGCCGTTCTCGACGTTTTGCCAGGAGACGCCGTTGACAATGCCGTCGGCGCCTTTTTGGAGCGCGGTGACTTGGGCGTAATTGAGCAGGGTGGCGCCCTGTTCCGCCGCCGTGGCCACGAGGTTGATCAGCAGCCGGGCGTCGTCAAACTGGCCGTCATAATAGACGATGCCCCCGGTCAAGCCGTCGGGATTGATATTGGGCAGCCGCCGAAGCGTTTCCTCCTGGGAGATCGTTTCGGATTTTCCAAAACCGTATTTGCCGGCCAGCAATTCGTAGAGCTTGAGTCCCAAGCCATAGAAGGGACCCTCCCACCAGGCATAGCGGGGCACCACGCACGCCAGCTCGTGGACGAGATGCGGGGCGTTTTGACGGAGCAGGCCGCGCTCCTTGAGCGCTTCCATGACCAGCGAGACGTTGCCTTGTTCGAGATACCGCACCCCGCCGTGCACGAGCTTGGTGCTGCGACTCGAAGTTCCCTTGCCGAAGTCGCATTGTTCCAGCAACAGACAGGCGTAGCCGCGCGTGGCCGCATCCACGGCCACTCCCGCGCCCGTGGCGCCCCCGCCAATGATGATGAGGTCCCAAGGCTGGGTGCGTTCCTGCGCCAGTTTGAGCATTTCGTCCCGGTTCATAGGCCAGGCGGTTTGCGCCGCCGGGTCGAGGGCGGCGGTTTGGCGGCCGGCGTTTTTCTGCGGCGGCGGGATGGCGCGCGGGCTTCCCAGCCCTTGGCCCGATTGAGTGCGGCATCCCAGCGGGATCGCAATTCCTCCGCTTGTGAACGCGGCATCCGCGGTTCGAAGACGTGCTCAACCCGCCACTGTTTTCCCAGGTTCTCGATCCCTTTCCAATACCCGACGGCCAGGCCGGCCAGGTACGCCGCCCCCAACGCCGTGGTTTCGGTCACGGCCGGGCGGACGACCGGGATCTGCAGCACGTCTGCCTGGAACTGCATCAGGAAGGCGCTGTGGCTCGCCCCGCCATCCACGCGCAATTCCTGCAACCGTCTGCCCGTGTCTGAATGCATGGCATCAATCAGGTCGGCCACCTGGTACGCCACGCCTTCCAGCGCCGCCCGCGCCAAGTGAGCCGCGGATGTATCCCGGGTGATGCCGAAAATGGCTCCCCGCGCATAAGGGTCCCAGTGCGGCGCTCCCAAACCGGTAAACGCCGGGACCAGATAAACACCGCCGTTGTCCGGAGTCGAGTTGGCCAGCAGGTTCACTTCGTCCGCGGAGCGGACCAACCGCAAGCCGTCGCGCAACCATTGCACCACGGCTCCGCCCACAAACACGCTGCCTTCCAGCGCATACCCGCGCCGGCTGCCGATCTGGCAGGTGGCGCTGGTCAGCAGTCGGTGGCGGGAGACGATGGGTTTGGGGCCGAGATTTTGCAGGAGGAAACAGCCAGTGCCATAGGTATTTTTGGCCTGGCCGGGACGCACGCACATCTGGCCGAGCAACGCGGATTGCTGGTCGCCGGCGATGCCAGCGATTAGGACTTTCTGCAACCCCAGCGAAGTGGAGACCTCGCCATAAACTTCGCTCGAAGTGCGGACCTCGGGGAGGAGACTGGCCGGAATGCGGAAGAGCTTGAGCAGTTCCGGGTCCCAGGTTCCGGTGTGAATATTATAGAGCAAAGTACGCGAAGCGTTGCTCGGGTCGGTCACATGCACGTGCCGGCCGCTGGTCAATTTCCAAACCAGCCAGGTGTCAATGGTGCCGAAAAGTAAGTCACCCGCCTGGGCCCGGGCGCGGACGCCCGGCACGTGGTCCAGAATCCAGGCGAGCTTGGTGGCGGAAAAATATGGGTCGATCAGCAGACCCGTGCGCTGCCGGATTGGTTTATCGTGGCCGGCGGCGCGCAGCCGGTCGCAAGCCTCGGCCGTCCGCCGATCCTGCCAGACGATCGCATTATAAACGGCGTCGCCGGTCTTGCGATCCCAGACGACGGTGGTTTCCCGCTGATTGGTGATCCCCAGGCCGGCGAGATCGCCCGGCCGGATGCGGGCGCGTCCGAGGGCCTCCACCGCGACGGCGAACTGGGTGAACCAGATTTCCTGGGGATCTTGTTCCACCCAGCCGGGCTGCGGATAGATCTGGCGGATTTCCTTTTGCGCGACGCACTTCATCTGGCCTTTCCGATCAAAGACAATCGCGCGCACACTGGTGGTGCCGGCATCAAGGGCGAGAATATATGGCATGGGATGACGTGATGAAGGCTGAACCATTTTCCATTGTCTGACCCAAGTGTCTTCCGAATCAGCGAAAAATCAAGTCTACCGGCCGCAATATTTTCGCGGGAAAGAAGGGCGGTTCAAAGCCGGGCGCCTCACTTAGGTTTGGGCTTCTTGCGCTAGCCATATTGCTTTTGCTACGCTCTCCGCCATGTCATCCGTATTTATGAAGCCTTCTGCGAGCATTCTGTCCATGATGGCTGTTTTGTTTTTCGTCACATCCTCTGCGCTTGGAGATGCCTCAGACGTGTTTATGACCAATGGCATAGCAAAGCACCACACTGGCGATTTGGAGGGTGCGTTGACAGATTTTGACAAAGCCATTGAACTTGCCCCATCTGATGGTTTCATCTACATGATGCGAGGCGCTATAAAGAAGGAAAAAGGTGATTTGGACGGCGCGCTCCGCGATTTGAACAAAGCTATTGAGTTGGACCCTAAACTGGGCGAGCCATACTACAGCCGTGGGGTTATAAAGCGAACCAAAGGTGATTTGGATGGTTCA
>Ga0182030_10021367_pt1 | contig 12127 bp, 16 predicted proteins | sample 812S3MmetaG_FD_121299 | JGI IMG/M metagenome (GOLD analysis project Ga0182030, IMG submission 121299) | Permafrost microbial communities from Stordalen Mire, Sweden - 812S3M metaG (Illumina Assembly) | ecosystem: Environmental > Terrestrial > Soil > Wetlands > Permafrost | place: Sweden...
AAGATCCGGTCCGGGCAGCTCGACGGCGCGGCGGTGACGGCGATCGGCCTCGGGCAGACCGGCGTCACGGATGTCCTGGCCTTCCAGCTCCCGGGCATGTTCACGAGCTGGGCGAAGCTCGACCATGCCCGCGACTCGGTGCGTGACGAGCTCGGGCGCGAGTTCGAGGCGAAGGGCTTCACCCTCCTCGGCTGGGGCGACGTCGGCGCCGCCAAGACGATGTCGATCGGCTTCGAGGTGCGGACGCCGCACGATCTGCAAGGCAAGGGCGTCTTCACCATCCCCGGCGATCCCATCTCGCCCGCCGTCTTCGCGTCGGTCGGCGGGCTCACCCCTCGCTCGCTCGCCGTGCCCGAGATCCTGAGCCACCTCGGCACCGACGTGAACGTCCTGACCGTGCCGGCCCTCGTCGCCGAGCAGCTCCAGTGGGCGTCGCGGATCACGCACATCAACACGACGACGACCGCCTTCGGCATCGGCGGGTTGATCATGTCGTCGTCGCGGCTTCGCGGTCTGACGGACGCGCAGCGCACCCCGTTTCTGTCCCGCGGGCAAGCCGCGAACGACAAGCTGTCGCACACCATTCGCAACCTGGACGCCCAGGCGTTCGCGCGCCTGAAGGCGAGCAAGGTGGCCTACGAGCCGACCGAGGCCGAGAAAAACCAGTGGCGTCCCGTCTTCGAGGGTGTCGGCAAGCAGCTCTGCGGACCGGTGATCCGCGCGGACTTCTGCAAAGAGGTGTGGGACGCGTCGCGGTGAGCCTCGAAGCGCTCACCGCTCGCTCACGCTCGCGGTACTGACGTCTGCTCCGTCGCCGAACTCACGCCTCGGTGACCGTCACCTTGTTCATGCGGACGGGCGTCAGCGGGCGATCGTCGCCGTCGGTCTTCGTCTTCTCGATGGCGTGCACGACATCCATCCCGGCGATGACCTTCCCGAACACGGGGTGCTTGCTCGCCCCGGGGGAGAACCAGTCGAGGTACGCGTTGTGGACGGTGTTGACGAAGAACTGGCAGCTCCCGGTGTTGGGGCGCCCGGTGTTCGCCATCGACAGCGTGCCCGGCTCGTTCGACAGCTTCGCGTCCGGCGGGTGCTCGTCCTTGATCGTCCCGTCGGGCCCGTCGCCCGTGCCGGCGCGGGTGCTCTTCGGGTCGCGGCTGTTCGGGCACCCGAACTGGAGCATGAAGCCGTTGATGACCCGGTGAAAGTGGAGGCCGTCGTAGAAGCCCGCCTTGGCGAGCTTCACGAAGTTGCCCGCGGTGATGGGCATCTTGTCGGTGAAGAGCTCGATGTCGACGTTGCCCAGGGACGTCTCGAGGCGCGCGGTGGGGTTCGGCATGGCCGACCCTATACCTGATCGAGCGAGATCTCGCCGTACCCGTAGACGGGCGGCTTGGTCCCCGGCTTGAGGAACAGGTCGCGCTTGTGGAAATAGAAGATGACGGGGGTCTCCAGCGCGTCGAAGAGGACGTACGCGAGCTCCGGCGTCTGGAACCAGGAGGTGTCCGCGTTCTTGCGGGCCTGGATGCACGAAGCGCCGGCGGGCACCACGGTGAGGACCGCGGACTCGTACTTCCCCTTCTTGCCGGGACCGATGATGTTGAGCTCCGACATCGTGACGGGGGCGAGGCCGCCGAAGAGCTTGGCCGCCCACTGCGCCGACTTCATCGCGACGTCCACGCTGTCGTGCAGGCTGCGGTACGCGACCCCGACCGGGGTCATCGTCGGCTTGGAAAGCTCACCCATGGGGCGGAGCCTAGCAGAACCGCCAGCGCCTCTCGATACACGCCCGAGCGACGGCGAGAAGCCTACGTGAGGAGCTCGTCCCAGCCGGCCTCGAGCGCACGGAGCTGGCTCGTCTCCGTGGGATCCACGGTGCGCGAGAGCTGCACGAGGGGATCGACCGCCGCGGCGAGGATCGCCACGTCGTTCTGGGGCGCTTCGGTGGCTCGAGCCTTCCGTGCGCGCGGGGGACGGGAACGCCGGGTGGACATGGGGAGCCACATTAACGGGCCGCCCGGGCTTATGGAAGGCCTCATCGAAGTCTCCGGCGGACGGGCGTACAGGGGCGGCACCGGATTACCATCCCAGCCGCGATGCGCGCCGAGACCATCGTCGTGGGTGCCGGCTCCTCGGGGGCTGCCCTCGCGGCTCGCGCGACGGAGGACGGAGGCCGCGAGGTGCTCCTCCTCGAGGCGGGCCCCGATTACCCCGATCCCGAGGGCGTTCCTCTGGACCTCCGGAACGGCACACGCAACTCGATGCGGGACCACGACTGGGGCCAGAAGCACCGCCCCCGCCCCGACTCGCCGTTCCTCTTCTGGTTCCCGCGCGGCCGCGTCGTCGGCGGCTCTTCGGCCGTCAACACGTGCATCGCGCTCCGCGGTCAGCCCCACGACTACGACGAGTGGGCTTCCATGGGCCTCCCGGACTGGAGCTGGGAGCGGTGCCTGCCGGCGTTCAAGCGTCTGGAGAACGATCTCGACGTGAACAACGAGTGGCACTCGCAGGAGGGGCCCATCCCCATCCGGCGCCACACGCCGAGCGAGCTCGCCCCCTGGCAAGCGTCGTTCCTCGAGGCGTGCGCGTCGCTCGGCTTCCCTCGCTGCGACGATTCGAACGATCCCACGACGACCGGCGCCGGACCGCACGCGATGAACCTCGTCGACGGTGTGCGCATGAGCGCCGCGCGCGGTTACCTCGACGCGAAGGCGCGCAGCCGGGAGAACCTCGTCATCCGTCCGGGCACGGTCGTCCGCCGCGTGCTCCTCCGGGACCGGCGCGTCGTCGGCGTCGAGGTCGAGACCTACGGGCGCGTGCACACCATCGCGTCGTCGCGCGTCGTGCTCTGCGCCGGGGCGACGTCGACCCCGGGCATCCTCCTTCGCTCGGGCATCGGGCCGCGCCAGGCCGTCGAACGCCTCGGCGTGGACCTCCTCGTCGACCTCCCCGCCGTCGGCGCGAAGCTCCTCGACCACCCGGGGTCGGCCATCTTTCTCCGTCCGCGCGCGCGTCACCGGGTCCCGGGACGGCACTTCATCCAGACGGTCCTGCGCATCACGTCGAAGTCCGGCCCGCGCAACGACGTGTTTCTCCAGGCCGGCTCCATCGTGCCGCACCCGTACGGCGAGATCCCGCTCGTCAGCATCATGGAGACCGTCGGCAAATCGTACGGCCGGGGCACCATCGAGTTCACCTCACCGAGCCCTCGGTCGAGCCCGCGCATCGAGTCGCGCCTCTTCATGGACGACCGCGATCGCGAGCGCGGCCTCGACGCGATGCAGCTCGCCGTCGAGCTCTCGCAGACCCCCGCGATGAGCGACCTGGCGACGTTCTTCTGGCCCCCGGCGGGCGTCGTGAAGAGCCGCGAGCGCCTCGGACGGTGGCTCGGTCGCGTGTGCGACTCGAGCTACCACCCGTGCAGCACCGTCCCCATGGGCGCCGACGACGCGCCGGACACGGAGGTCGCCACCGATGGCCGCGGCCGGGTGAGGCACGTCGAGGGGCTGTGGGTGGCGGACGCGAGCCTCATGCCGACCATCCCCAGCGCGCACACGAACCTCACCGTCCTGATGATGGGCGAGCGATTCGGCGAGTGGATGCGGCGCGGGGAGATGTGACGACGCCCGAGGTCACGGAGATGGCGAAGTCTTCACCACCTGCGTCGCCCCGTACCACTTGAGGTTGTCCACGAGCACGCTGGAGTCCCAGTTCGCGTCGCCGGTGTCCCAGATGATGAGCTGGAGCGTGATGGTCTCGCCGCCGTGGACGGGGGCCGTGCTCGTGAGCCACCCGGTGGAGCCGCCGCCGGTGCTCTGGCTCGTGCAGTACGTACCCAGGTTGTAGAAGCCGGTGCCCTGAAGCTCGTCGGGGCCTGCGGTGCAGGTGCTCGTACCGGTCGCGGTCCCGGTGCCGGCGCACCCGATGGGCGTGCCGGGCGTGCATCGATCGAGAAAGGGCGTGTTGACGCTGATGACGTTGCCCATCGTGTCGAACGCCACGTTGAGATCGCCGACGTTGCCGAGCCACGCCTCCGACTGGAGCCACGCGACGAACTGATCGTTATACGTGGAGCACGCGTACTCGGGCCATTCGCTCGAATGGAAGTCGAAGTCGAACGAGAGGCCCGACACGTTCTTGGGGACCTGGATCTGGAGCGTCACGCCGATGGTGTCGAACACCGTGGCGGCCGCCATGCAGGTCGCGGTCGACTTGGGATAGCCGGGCGGCGCCGTCCCGTTGGCGACGTCCATCGCCGTCTGCGCGCCCTTGAAATAGGGATCGCTGGTGCCGGTGCCCGTGCAGACCGCGGTCGCCGAGGGGTCGTCGCACACCATGGCGTAGCCGGTGCTGAGGACGCCGAGGTTCGTGCCCTCGCGGGGCTTGATGACGGCCCCGAAGCTCGGGGCGATGCCGTGCTGTCTGGCGTTGGGGACCGCGGTGCTGCCGTACCCTTGCGTGTACGTCGCGGAGACGAGGCCCCACGAGCCTCCCGTGGCCAACTGGCAGATCCCGAGGGCCTTCGCGAAGTCGGCGGCCGGGCCCGCCGCGGTGAGGGCGCCGTCGCACGGGCCGGGCGGACTGGTCGTGCCGCTGCAGTCGAGATCGCAGGTGCCGCCGGGCAGGTTGACGTTGCCGGGATCGCACGGCGGGCATCCTCCGCCGGAGCTGCTTCCGCTCCCGCCGCCGCTGCTTCCCCCGCCGGAGCTGCCACCGCTTCCGCCGCCGCTTCCTCCGCCGGAGCTGCTTCCGCTCCCGCCGCCCGAGCCCCCGCCGCTGCTCGCGCCGCTGGAGCTCCCCGACGCTCCGTCGACCCCCCCATCGTGAGGGCCGCCGAGCGGGTTGCTCGCGCCGCTGCAGCCTGCAGCCCACGAGGCGAGCGGGAGAGCACCGAGAAGAAAGGGAAGTGCGAGGGAGACACGCATGCGTGACGGATAATACGCGCGGGGGCGGCCTCATGCCCCCTCACCCCGGCCAGTGGGGGACGATTCGCCCCTTGCGCGTCATCTCCGCCACCAGCACCCCGGCGGCCACGGCCACGTTGAGCGATTCGACGCTTCCCGAGCCACGAACGGCGACGACCGCGTCGCACTGCGCGCGCACGCGCTCCCCGAGCCCCTCCCGCTCGTTGCCGACGACGAGGATCGCCGGGCGTCCGAAGTCGAACCCCGCGGCGCCCGTCGTCGCCTCTCCGTCGGCGCCGACGACGCGGATCCCCCGGGCACGAAGGCGAGCCAGCGTGTCGGCGAGGTCCGTCGTGCGCGCGAGCTGCACGTGCTCTGCGCCTCCCTCCGCCACGCGGACGGCGGTGGGGGCGAGGCCCGGATGCGGCGCGGGCGTCCCGAGCAGCACCGCGTCGACGCCGAAGAAGGCCGCGCTTCGCAGGATGGCGCCCACGTTGTACGGGTTTCGCACGCGGTCGAGCGCGACGGCGGTGCCCTTGGCGCGCGTGAGAGCGTCCGCGACTTCGCTCGTCGAGAGCCACCGGCGCGGGCGCGTCGCCACGCACAGTCCCTCGTGGTGCGTGCTCTCGGCGATGCGGTCCAGCTCGGCGTCGCTCCTCTCCTCGCACGGGATGCGGCTCGACGCGCACCACCGGAGCACCTCCGCGAGGTCGGGTCGCACCGCGCGGGAGTACGCGACGCGGAGCACCTGGTCGCGCCGGCGAGCGAAGACGGCGAGGCCGGCGCGGAGGCCCTGGATGGTGTCGGACGGATCGCGCGACCCATCACGCGGTCGGTCGGCGGGTCGGTGCGGCGGAGGACGCGGGCGCTGTACCATCGGCCCCGATGATCGCACCCCCGCGCGACGAAGCCGAGCTGCTCGCGCGCGCCCTGGCTCTCCGGGGGATGCCCGTCGAGGCGACCGGGGTCCATCGCAAGGGCAAGGTGGGCGAGCAGATCGAGCGGGCGCTCGGGGCCAGCGGTGGCTCGACGGCGACGTGGGACTTCCCGGCGCTCGGCGTGGAGCTGAAGACCATCCCGCTCGACGCGGCCCGCGGGTCTCCACGCGAGTCGACCTTCGTGTGCGCAGTGTCGCTGGCCGACGCCGACCGCGCCGAGTGGGCGACGTCGTGGGTGCGCGCGAAGCTGTCGCGCGTCCTCTGGGTGCCGGTCGAGGTCCACGCCGACGGCACGCGCTGCATCGGGGAGGCGCGTCTCTGGTCGCCGACGCCCGAGCAGGAGCGCATCCTCGCGGGCGACTTCGACGAGATCCTCGGTCGCGTCGGCGTCGGCGACGTCGAGGGAGTGACCGCCCGCCTCGGCCGCTGGCTCCAGCTTCGACCCAAGGCCGCGCACGGTCGCGTGCGAACGCTCGTCCGCGCCGCCGAAGGGGAGCTCTTCGCGACGGTGCCGCGCGGCTTCTACTTGCGAGCGCGATTCACCGGCGCCATCCTGCGCGACGGACTCGCCCTGCCATGACCCTCACGCAATTCGTCATCCTGCTCGTCGTCGCCGGCCTCTGCGGATCGATCGGGCGTGCGCTCGCGGGCTACAGCCACGTCGGCTGCCTCGGCTCGATCGCCCTCGGCTTCATCGGGGCGCTGCTCGGAGTGTGGATCGCGCGCGCGCTGCATCTCCCCGAGGTGTTCGTGTGGCGCGTGGGAAACGAGTCGTTTCCCGTCCTTTGGTCGATCGTGGGCTCGGCGCTCTTCGTCGCCGTGCTCAGCGCCTTGACACGGCGGCGTGAGGCCTGACGCGCGGCCCGGGCGTCAACGGGCCAGCTGAGCCGCGACGGCCGACAGAAAGCTCTCGTAGCTCGCCGGCTTGGCGAGGTAGCCATCACAGCCCGCGGCGAGAATGCGCTCCCTGTCACCGTTCATCACCAGGGCGGTCACTGCGATCACCGGAATGGCGCGCGTCGCGTCATCCAGCTTGAGCAACGTGGTGGCCTCGAGGCCGTCCATGCCGGGCAGCTGGATGTCCATCAAGATGAGGCCGGGAAGCTCACCGCGTGCGAGCCGCAGCCCGGTCTCTGCATCCCTGGCGCTGAGGACGGTGTGCCCCACCGACTCCAGGATGATGACCGCCAACGCCATGTTGGTGGGGTTGTCCTCTACGACCAGGACCTTGGCCAATTAGGTCACCACGCGCCGATTGGACGCAAGAAGGACGCCGTGGTCGGGGGTTGACGAATCGTCGGCGAAGTGAGTGTTTTTGTCTCTTTCGCGAGCGGACGGGGCCTGTGGCGATCGAGCGTGCTCAGGCAGGATTGCCCCGGCCGGAACGGGGGGCCTTCACCGTGTGCGGAGGACCCACCGCTGGCGCCGCCGGCCGCGCCAGTGCGATCCTCGCGCTCGTGAACGGCTTCCACCTACGCCTCTACGCGGCGCCCCCAGCGAGCTATTCGACTGGAAGCGCGTCCTCGAGACGGCGGTCCTCCAGTTTGTCGCCGGACAGGAGCGCGTGAACGTCGAGGTGCCGGGCGCGTCGATCGAGGGCGTGGCAGTCCCGGCCTCGCCGCGGTGCCGCTGCAGCGCCGCGGGCAACGTCTACTGCGCGGGAGCGCTCTACAATGGGGACGCTTCCGCGGTCCGCTCGCCTGTCGTTCAAGGCGCCGGAGATCGCCGACGATAGCAACAAGATGCGCCTGACGACGCCGTTCACGGCGCCCGATCAGGCGGCGCTGGTGGCCCGGGTGCTGCTCACGCTCGATGAGGCGGTGCGGCGATGAGGCGGGCTACTTCGACGGCTGTCGCGCGCGCACGCGCTCCAGGAAGTCTGCATCCAGGAGATCCTGTGGTCGGCCGGCCGCGCGCTTGTTCGCAATGAGGTGCGCGAGGGAGATGATCTTGACGCGAACACCGTCGACGTCCGTGGCGGTGGATTGTGCGAAGAGGTCGGCGGAGTCCACGCCGTCGATCGCTCGCAGGAAGTCGACACGAAGCGGTGGCTGCCCCATGAACACGATCTCGCTGTCAGCCATCGACCGGATGGCGCTCACGACGTGCTCGGGAGCCCCGAAACGAGCGACGGCTCGCGCGGCGCGACCGAGGTTCTCGCGGCCGCTGCCGAGGAGGAGGTCGATGTCCTTCGTCGCGCGCGGGCGCCCGTGAAACGCCACGGCGTAGCCGCCCACCACGAGGAACTCAACCGCGTCGCGGGCGAGTTCCTCCAACAGCTCTTTGAAGTCGGGGGGAAGGTCCACTGGCTCCTCCCATCATAGCCATCTCGTCGATCATCTGCGTCACGCCGCGGAGTCGTTCCTGCGGCGTCGCGGCGAGCCAGAACTCGAGGTCCATCTCCTCGGCCTCGGCGAAGGAACGGGCGACCCCACCCGACCAGGTTGCTCTGCGATGCGCGGCGCGCTCGGCCGGGGTCGACACTCCATTAGAGTAGCATCGTAGCCAGCCATGCACCTGTTCGAACCGCTCACCCTCGGCGGCGTCACGCTGAAGAACCGGATCGTGGTCTCGCCGATGTGTCAGTACTCGTCGCGCGAAGGGCACCCCACGCCCTGGCATCTCGTGCACCTCGGAAGCCGCGCGGTGGGCGGCGCCGCGATGGTGATGACCGAAGCGAGCGCGGTCGAGGCGCGGGGACGGATCTCGCCCGACGACAGCGGCATCTGGAGCGATTCGCAGGCGGAAGCGTGGGCGCCGATCGCGGGCTTCATCGCCGAGCACGGGGCCGTCCCTGCGATGCAGCTCGCGCACGCGGGGCGCAAGGCGAGCACGGCGGCGCCGTGGAAGGGGGGCAAGGGGCTGACGCCCGAAGAGGGGGGGTGGCGGCCGACGCTCGCCCCGAGCGCCGTCGCGTTCGAGCCCGCGTATCCGACGCCCGAAGCGATGACGGCCGCCGACATCGACACCGTCGTCGCTGCGTTCGCGAGCGCCGCCGGACGGGCTCACGCCGCCGGGTTTCGAGCGCTCGAGATCCACGCCGCGCACGGCTATCTGCTCCACGAGTTCCTCTCCCCGCTGAGCAACCTGCGCACGGACGACTACGGCGGATCGTTCGACAACCGCATCCGCTTCGTCCGGCGCGTCATTGCCGCCATCCGCGCGGCGGTGCCCGACTCGGTGCCGCTGCTCGTGCGCATCTCTGCCACCGACTGGACGGAAGGCGGGTGGGATCTCGAGCAATCGTGCGCGCTCGCCGACGCCATCAAGAAGGACGGCGTCGCGCTCCTCGACGTGTCGAGCGCGGGGAACGTGGCGGGGGCGAAGGTCCCGGTCGGCCCCGGGTATCAGACGCCCTTTGCCGCGGAGATCCGGCGGCGCACGGGGATGAAGACGGGGGCGGTGGGGATGATCACGTCGCCCGCGCAAGCGGACCACGTGGTGCGAACGGAGCAGGCGGACGTCGTGCTCCTGGCGCGCGAGCTGCTTCGCGATCCGTACTGGCCCCGGCGCGCCGCGGAGGTGCTGGGAGCGAAGATCGAGGCGCCGGTGCAGTACACGCGGGCTTGGTAGGGCGGGTCGGCCCGGCAACACGTATCCTGGCTGCGTGGCACGCAGGAAGTGGCTCCTCACGCTGGTCATGGGGGTCCTGATCCTCTTCGCCCTCGCGCCAGCGTGCGTCCCCGCGCAACCGGGCAACCCGAGCGTCCCGCACGCGGTGTGCGAGCCCCGATGCGTGCGCGAGCACGACTGCGACCCGAGCATCGACGTCCCGGAATGCGTCGCTCGCTGTACGAGCCACCTGGGTCCCCGTGCGCTCTACATGCGGGACGACTACGTGGTTGCAGTACGGACCTGCGCGCAGAACCAGGCGTGCGTCCGCAACGTCGACGCGTCCATCTCGTCCTGCGTGATGGATGCCAGGCGCCGGTTCGAACCGAGCGAGGCGGCCCGCGCGTTCTGCCGTCGACATGTCGAGAAGCGCACCACTTGTCGCTTCGAGCCGCAGAGTGAAGAGCGATGTCTGCTCGACTACAAGGTGTACTCCGACCCGATCCTGACCGAGCTCAATCGCTGCGCCGATGAGTCACCGTGCAAATGGTACGGACGCTGCCACGTCGCCGTTCTCGGCGAGGATGTCGTGTACGACGACGTGGAGCGAGGCAAGCTGGCTCGCGACCGGCCGGTACGCATCGAACCGGCCACCACCGTCGACTTCAGCGGGACGGTGAGGATCGACGGCCAGACTCCCGTGCAGGGAGCGAGCGTGTGCCTCCTCGGGCCCTCCGCGCCATGCGTTCGCACCGACGGCTCGGGAGCGTTCACGCTCCCTTTGCCGGCCGAGCAGGAGCTCTCGATCACGTTCTCCGCACCCGGCTTCGGAAGCAGGCTGCTTCCGCTGGCAGTCGTGGGCACCGGCTTCATCGACTGGAAACTGAGCGTCACGCCGGACCCGACGCTGCAGGCGCGATATGCCGCCCTCGGAACGAAGCCGCCCGGCTCGGACTCCGCCTTCGGCGCCTTGTCGGTGACCGCGAGTGGTCCGCCGGGCAGCACCACGGGGTTCAAAGGCGCCGCGATGTCGATCACCCCCGCCATCCGGGGTGGGGCCCCTCTTCTTCAATTCCAGCGGCATGCCCGACACGCTGCGGAAGACGACATCCACGTTCAGCTATGCGTTGTTCGCGAATCTGACACCCGGAGTCGTCGAGCTCACTCTCGGACCCGAGGCCCTCGTGTGCACGGCTTCGTACGGGGGGTGGCCCTCGGACAAGCGCAACACCCTGCGGGCACCCATCGTCGCCGGATTCGAGACGCGCATCACGGTGGTCTGCCACGAGTAGTCGTGCGCGGGAGCGGCGATCCTATCGGGGCGGCCCGGAACTGCGCTAGACGGAGGCCTCCCATGCCGCACCCCCCGCGCTTCCGGCGCCCTGTGCTTCTCGGCGCCCTCGCCTCCGTTCTCCTCGTCGGCCTCCTCGGCCTCGCGGCTGCCTGCGGCCCCTCGCTCCGCTCCCTCGCCCGGGACACGTTCTTCCACAGCTACGACTGCGCGAAGGGCGAGGTCGAGGTGACCGGAGGCGGCGGCAACGTCCCCTATCAGGCGACCGGCTGCGGGAAACACGCGTCCTACCTTTGCCACTCGGAGAACGGCAGCATGGGCTGCGAAGAGGTCGGAGGCCCGCCGCCTTCCGCGACGGCAGGGGCGCCCCCCGCCTCTGCCGCCGCCGCCCCATCGGCGAGCTCGCCGGCGCAGCGGTGACGCCACACTCTCACCGCGTGCGCAGGACCCACGCTTGCCAGGGAGCTGGTCCTGCCCGTCGAGCCACTGGCAGGTCGCGCGCGCCATCGCGCGGTGGAGCAGGGACCTCGCGCCGTCCGTGCCGCCCCGATGCGGCATCGACTCTGTCACCGAGAAAGCGTCGGTAAGGATCGCCGGCCAGGGCGACAGACGGGGTGAAGGGGGGAGACGGGGCCGACTGCGGAAGACAAGCTCCACGGGACCTGCCCGAACTGCGGGGGCGTAAAACGCGCTCCAACACGGGCGCTTACAAGATTCCTGCACTTTTCTTTGTCACGAACCCTGCGCGGTGCCGGTGCCGCTGCCGCGGTCCACGCCGCGGATGATCGCGGCGTAGGCGGAGAGGTCTGGAAGGTGAACGGTGCGGTGCTGGAAGTCGGGGCCGCCCTCTCTGCCAACGTGCGTGAGACAGCTCCCCGTCCGACGTTTAGTGTAGAGGGCGAGCAAGCGACGGCTGCTCGTGACGACATCAACCAACCATCTTCCGGTTCCCCCGCGCTCCCCGACGGAAGTGACGTCCAAGGCCAAGAGGCGGCGCTTCACCGCCGAGTACAAGAGGAAGGTCCTGCAGGAGGCCGACGCCTGCACGGAGTCCGGTCAGGTCGGCGCGCTGCTTCGTCGGGAAGGTCTGTATTCCTCGCACCTGACGACGTGGCGGCAAGCTCGTGAGCGCGGCGAGCGGGAGGGGTTGGCGCCCAAGAAGCGCGGTCCCAAGGCCCAGGAGGCCAACCCGCTGGCCAAGGAGCTGGCGGCCGAGCGGCGCGAGGTCGCGCGGCTGAAGACCGAAAACGCGAAGCTGCAGATCATCTGCGATGTCCAAAAAAAAGTCTCACTGCTCTTGGGGGTGACGCTGCCGACGATCCCCGAGGACGACGAGAACACCGAGGGGTCGTCGTGAACGCCGTGACCGTGATCGCGCCGCTGGTCGGCATCGTGCTGGCGTGCGCGATGCTCGCGGTCGCGCGAGCGACCTACTACCGCTC
>Ga0182030_10021368_pt1 | contig 12127 bp, 9 predicted proteins | sample 812S3MmetaG_FD_121299 | JGI IMG/M metagenome (GOLD analysis project Ga0182030, IMG submission 121299) | Permafrost microbial communities from Stordalen Mire, Sweden - 812S3M metaG (Illumina Assembly) | ecosystem: Environmental > Terrestrial > Soil > Wetlands > Permafrost | place: Sweden...
CGACGAATGAGATTGCTGCGTTGAGTACCGCCGTCCGGGCAATTCGCGTTCAATATAGTGATCGATCAGAGCACCGATTGAAACGGGTCGTCCGAATCGATGATGTAGATTCAATCGGAGACGAAGAGGCTCGACGACCCGCAAGGCATCTGTCTTGGTTGGGTATTGGGCTACGGTCCCTAGGGTTGTCGACCTCCGGTATCGATGCCCTTCGGGCGTTGTTTCATAAAAGCGAAACTGCCAAACGTCTTCAGAGAGTCTGTTGTTTGTCTTGGTTAAAGATCCATATTGATATCTGTGCCGCTTCATGGTTTTCCTCCAGCTGAGTTGACGCGACGCAAGAGGAAAAGAATTCAAGGTGAGATCAGTCGGTTGGAACCAACCGGCGAAGGGCCATTCTCGGGGAACTGAACCGAGTGTATGAGACTGATTCAGCAGAGGTTGGGAAAGGGCTCTTTGGGCGTGGCGCACAATTTGCTCGCGTCATATTCGCGAGCACATTTAAGTTAAGGATAGAAACCTCAATCGAACTCGACTCATAAAGAGCCGCATCTCGACCATGGCTGGGGATCAGGAAATCTGAGGCTGGGGGAAAAATGCTTGTTAACTGCCGCGCAAAGCAGTAACAGCGCGCCGTGAGTGAGGATAAGCGCCCAGAATGCAGCGCATCAGGGCATGGAAGAGATGGTCGTGGTTTCAGGATTAACTGACTTGCTGCCAAGTGTGACCGAGCAACTGATTCAGAATCAGTTGTTCGATTCGAGAGAGAACGATGGAGGTGACCGAGTCGTAGGTAAACCTCAGTTTCGTCTCCCGCGCGTTGCCAAATCGGGGTGCAGGCTGAAGTAGTCACGCTCTCGGCGGATCATCCAGCGTTTTGGAGTTGTTCGTCAAGGCCCACTCGAGTTAAATCAGTTGCTTCGCCGAGCGGAATCGTGAACGCGATTCTCGTGCCTTTTTCGCTAGACTCGATGTTCATTTCGCCCTCAAATTGGCGGACGCGCTCGCGCATGCCGCGGAGTCCGACACCCGAGGCTTGCGATTGGAGAGCGGTAAGTCTTTGCGGCGAGATTCCCTTACCTTCGTCTTGCACCTCAAGACTAACGCTCGCACTCTTGCGTGCAATTTCAATGATTGCTACTTTGCTCCCGCTATGGCGATGGATATTTGTGAGACACTCCTGCACCAACCGGAACATGACTAACTCCATCTCGCGGGGCAGTCGGCCAAAGTCGTCTGGGATGTTGAGTTTGATTTCCAATCCACTGCGATCCGTGAGTCCCTGGGCGTACCATCGAAGAGCTTCCGATAGCCCAACTTCCTCCAAGAGTGGTGGATGAAGCAGGTAGGACATCGTGCGTATCTCCTGGCTTAACTGCTGTACCAACTGTTGACTGTCGCTGGCGTCTTTGGCAAGTTGGGGAGAATGCTGGGTCGCCTGTTGCGCGACGCGGGCCATGTTGATTCCGAGGACGGTCAAGAGTTGCCCGGCGCTATCGTGGAGTTCTCGCGCGATGCGTCGCCGTTCTTCGTCCTGGGCGCGTAATAGCCGGCTGGAGAGGTCGCGGAGTAGTTCCGACTGGCGGACCACCTCGACATTTCGCTGCTCCAGTTCGCTGGTGCGAGCGCGCACCTCGGCATCCAGCGTCTGGGCCAGTAAGCGGTAGTTCTCCTCCGCTCGTTTAAGGTCGGTGATGTCGACGCCGGTGGGGTGCAGAAAAAGAATCTGGCCCTGGTGGTCGAGTATGGGATGAAGAGCAAAATCTACGATGCGCTCGGTGCCATCGGCCCAATGATAGGGCAAGACCTCTTGGTAAGGACGGCCTTGGGCTGCTTGTTCGGTGGCGGCTCGGATTTTGGCCTGGACCTCTGTTGATTTTCGCCACCAACCGGTATCCCAGAAATGTCGACCCAGGACTTCTTCCGCCTTATAACCGCAGGCTTCCAGGCACAATTGATTCGCGTCCATGACGACGCCGTCAACTGTCATGATTCCGGCGAAGACCGGAGTTTGCTCGAACACGGCGCGGAATTTCGCGGTGGCCGCGATGGCCTCAGCGGTCATCTGGCGCTCGCGGTCCTCGATTCGCTTGCGCTCGGTGATGTCCAGCGTCAAGCCATCGAAGCTTTTCGGCTGGTGCGATGCGTCGTAAAAAGTTCGGCCCATAGCTCGAATCCACTTCTCCCGGCCGTCGGGCGAGATGGTTCGGTATTCGATGTCGTAACGGGTGTCGTTGGCGTTCGAATCGGCGATGGCCCGTCGGGTGCGTTCGCGGTCGTCCGGATGGATCCGTTCGTAAAAGGTATCCATGGTGACGTTGGCATCGGGCGGGAGCCAGAAATGCTCCTTGACGCGGTTGTCCCAAGTCAGCTTGTCGAAGGGAAGATCGCAGAACCAGAATCCGACCTGAGCGGCTTCCGCGACGAGATCGAAGCGTTCGCGATGCTGGCGTAGCACTTCTTCTGCCTGCTTGCGCCGGGTAATGTCGAGCACGGTTCCGAGCAGACGCAACAAAGAGCCATCCGGGCGATACTCAACTTGAGCGGTGAGCTCTACCCAGCCCCAAGTCCCGTCCTTGAGACGAATGCGACCTTGAAAGAAAAAGCGAGCTCCTGTTTCGAGCGTGGTCGCCATCCTCGCCTGAAACGATTCTTTGTCGTCAGGATGAATCACTTTCTCGGTGAATTCGGCTTCGCCGAAGGGGCCTTCTTCCACGGTGCGGCCCATGATGTGATAACACCGATCGTTTTCCCAAGTGGCTCGATCCTCGCGGGGGTACCAGTTCCAGATGCCGAGTTCGGCTGCTTCGGTTGCGAGCCTGAGTTGTTGTTCCGACCGTGCAATCGCTTCGCGAGCCTCGACCTGGCGAGAAATATCGCGAAAATAGCAGACTACGCCGTAGCTGCCGTCGGGAAGAGGGATGCGATTGATTTGCCATTCATAGATTTCGTGGACGCCGCGGTCGCGGCGCTGCTCCGTCTGCTCGGGGACAAGATAAGGCTCTCCTGATTCAAGCGTATGGCGGAATCTTTTCACGACATCGTCGGCATAAGTATCCGACCACAGCAGGTGAATGACTTCGTCGAAGTCCCGGCCAATCAGGTTGCGAATATTGCCGAAGACGCGCTCGGCGGTGGGATTCATTTCTCGGATTCGCAAGTCGCCATCGACCAGGTAGACACCGAGTGGGGCTTCGTTGAGCAAAGTCTCAAATTGCTCGGTGCGGCGACGCATGTCCTCTTCGGCCTTCTCGCGGACGCGCGACATTTCGATATGGGTCTGGACACGGGCCAACAACTCGCGGGCGCTGAAAGGCTTGATAACGTAATCGTCAGCGCCTTTCTCCATGCCTTCCACCCGCGATTCCTCACCGGCACGAGCGGAGAGCAAGATAATTGGAATCGCCTTGGTTTCAGGATTGGATCGCAGTTCGTGGAGAAGACCAAAGCCGTCGAGATGGGGCATCATCACGTCGGTCAGCACTAACGCGGGTCGGCCGTCGCGTAACGCCTCCAAAGCCGCCTGGCCGTCGGCAACGGCTCGTACTTCGTAACGCTCCGACAACAAGCGGACGAGGTACTGACGCATGTCGGCGTTGTCGTCAGCCACCAGAATCAGGGGACGTTTTTCGGAGGACGCACCCGCGCCCGCGCCAGTGATCGGCGGACAAGGAACGGGAATCAGTTCGTCGCTGAGAAGGTCCTCATCAGCGGCATCATGGTACTCGCTGTCGGGAAGCCAGCGCAGGGCCTCTTCGACGAAGGGTCCGGCGCCCAACGCGGTGGAAGCCAGAGTGCGTGTGCCGCCAATTCTGTCGGCGGGCAAATGAGCGCTACCGAGCGGGACACCGACAATAAAGGTGCTGCCTTCGCCGTATACGCTTTCCACCCGCACGCTTCCGCCATGAAGCTTGACCAGTTCCTGAACCAGCGCTAAGCCAATGCCACTGCCCTCGTGAGTGCGGCTGCGGGTGTTCTCGATGCGGTGGAAGCGGTCAAACAGACGTGGCAGTTCGGCGGCGGGAATGCCTACTCCCGTATCGCGAACTCGTAGTTCGGCTTGATTCGCGGTCTGTTTCAGCGCAACGGTTATGCTGCCTTCGAAAGTAAATTTGAAAGCATTCGAGATGAGATTGAGGACGATTTTTTCCCACATGCCACGGTCCACAAGAACGAGCTCGGCGAGTTTGGGGCAATCGATTTCGAGACGCAGCCCGGCCCTCTCGGTAGCGGAACGAAACACGCTGGCTAATTCAACCGTGAATGCCGCGAGGTCAGTGGGCAGGTAGATGGCTTGCATCCGCCCTGCCTCAATACGTGAGAAATCGAGCAGAGTGTTTACCAGACGGAGAAGGCGCGACCCGTTGCGATTCACCAACTCGAGTTGACTCTTGGCTGCTGGAGACAGGTCGGTATGGCTGCGGGAGAGCAATTCCTCGACGGGGCCGAGCATCAGCGTGAGCGGAGTGCGGAATTCGTGGCTGACGTTGCTGAAGAAAAGAGTCTTTGCGCGATCGATTTCCGCTAACGCCTCGGCACGACTCTTCTCATCTTCGTAAGCGCGCGCATTCGCAATACTCGCCGCGATCTGTCCAGCAATGAGATTGAGAAACCCGGTGTAGCTTACGTCGAGCGGGCGATACGGATTGAGCCCAATCACAATGATTCCAGCAGGGGTGCCTTGTGCTTGGCTAGTCATTGGAAGAAGGAGTGCCCGGTTCGGGGGGCTATCCCAGGCTCCAGTTGGCAACCCGTCGAATCGCTTCGTTAACCCTTCGACGATGACGGAGTCTTTGCCTCTCAGCAGGTCGCTCATCGGCCACGTCTGGTTCGTTTCGGCCAGATCAATCACCTCTGGCGCAGCCGAGTGGCCCGCTGGGATACCCGTGTGGGAAGCAAGGCGAGCTTGCATTCCGTTTTGAGATAAGAGATACGTGAGGGTGAACGGCAAGTCCTGCTCATTCTCCGCAAGACTTCGCGATAATGACGAGACCACATCTTCTTCCGTGATTGTCGTGCTCAACTCTGTTGCCAACGAGCGTAAGGTTTTGAGCCGGCGTTCGCCAATGACGCGGTCCGTTTCCTCGGTGACAACACAGAGGTGACCAGCGATTTTGCCGTCGTCCCCGGACAAGGGACTATAGGAGAAAGTGTGATAGGTTTCTTCACGATACCCGCTCCGCTCCAAAAACAGCAGCAAAGCCTCGTCCCACGTAGCTTCTCCTGTGTCGAGGACCTTTTGAATCCGGGGGCCGATATCGTCCCAAATTTCTTCCCAAACTAGCCGAGACTGCTTCCCCAACGCCCACGGGTGTTTCTTGCCGAGTGTCATCTTGGCGTAGGCATCGTTATAGAGGAACGTGAGGTCTGGCCCCCAACTCATCCACATTGCGAAGCGGGACGTGAGCATGACACGAACGACAGTCTTCAGGCTTTGCGGCCACGTTTGAATGGGACCAAGGGATGTCTGTGCCCAATCATGGTTGCGGATCAGCTGTCCCAATTCTCCTCCGCCCGCCAGCCAGTCCGAGGCCGGGTTAGTCTGGGAGCGAGCGCCTGGAGTTGCTCCAACTTGTGGATCGCTTAGTAGGCGCTCCAGTGTCGGGAGTAAGTTTCTGGCGAGGTCGCCCTTTCCGACGTAGGCTGCAGCATCGGCTTCCCGGGCCTGCCGCTGGGCAATCGCAGGATCGTTCTGACTGACAATCACAACTTTGGAGGATGGTAGTTCCCTCCGAATGATGCGAGTTGCTTCCATCCCGTCCATTCGCGGCATGGAAATATCCATGATGACAACATCGGGTCGCAAGGCTTTGGCCTTTTCAACCGCCTCAATTCCATCCGCGGCTTCTCCACAGATATTCCATTCGGTTGGGCGAGAGGAAAGGAGGGAATGAAGGCTTTTTCGGAGCACTTCATGATCGTCTACGATCAGAATTTGAGCGGGCATCGTTCTCACTTGGGTGGTCGAGGAACTTGTGTCTTTGCGTTCGCTTACGACTGCCTGCCAAAGGGACCTCTTCATCAGGGCTTTGGCGTATGGCGGACAGCAAACGGACAAAGCTGAACCGTTTCCGCACTCGGGGATGGTAGCGAGAGGACGACGGGGTGTCCTATACAGTATTTACTGTAGGAGAGAAAAACGAGGCCAGCTATGCGGCGGGCGAGGCATCCTGGTCAGATTCGCCAGTGGATTGCGCCGGCTTCGCCAAGGGCAAAGTGGCCGTAACACAGGTTCCAACGCCGTCGGAGTTGACTGTAAGATGGCCGCCCAGGTTTCGGACGCGCTGTTTCATGCCACCCAAGCCCACACCGACCCCTGCTCCGATTTCGCGAAAAGTCTTGAGCTTCTCGTCGGGAATACCTTTCCCGTAGTCTTTGATCGATAGGATGGCATATTCACTATCTGCGCTGAGCCGGATGTCGACAGCCGGGCTGCCGGAGTGGCGCAGAGTGTTGGTCAAGCCTTCTTGCAGGATGCGGAAAAACACGAGTTCTTCATCTTTGGTCAAGCTAGGAGTAGCGGCGAGTTCGAGGTTCGTCTTAATCCCGCTCCGTTTGGCGAAGCCATCCACATACCACTGGGCGGCGGAAGAGAATCCCACCTCGTCGAGAAGCGGGGGATGCAGCAGGTGCGAGGTCACACGAATCTCCTGGAGTGCCTGGTCGGCCAGGGCCTCCAATTCACGGACTTGGTCGGGCGCTCTGGAGATGCCGGCTACAAGCCTTGACAGAGAATCGAGCATCAGTTTTATAGCGACCAGAGTTTGTCCGGTACTGTCATGCAAGTCGCGAGCGATACGGCGTCGCTCTTCGTCCTGAAGACGAAGCGAGCGTGCTGAGAGTTCGCGCAGCACCTGCTCGGTCTTGCGGCGTAGTTGTACTTCCGATTCAAGAGTGCCCAGACTGGCGGCCAGCGCCTGTGTGCGCTCTGCCACTTTTTGCTCGAGCTCGTCGTGAGCTACGCGCAAGGCCTCCTCGGTTTGCCGGCGTCCGGTTACGTCGAGCACAATGCCGGCCATGCGCACAGGCCGACCGTTTTCGAAGGTAGCGCTGCCCCTGGCGTGGATCCAGCGGACGGTGCCATCGGGCCATACGACGCGATACTCCTGGTCGTAGTCAGGGCCGCCGCCGCCTTCCAGATAGATACGATTTGCGAGATCGGTGGCCTCGCGGTCGTCGGGATGAACGGCTGCCAGGAAACGTGCGTATGACATGGTCTCGTTTTGGGGAATGCCGAACAGCTGTTTGCACAGCGGAGACCATTCCAGTCTGTCAGTCACAAGTTCCCAGTGCCAGAGTCCGGCTTGCGCGCGATCGGCAATGAAGTGCAAGGTCTCTTCCGTGCGCACTCGATCGGCAGCTTCTTGTTGCAATTCAGATTTCGATCGACGGGCGGATTCTCCCACGGCAACGATGAAACCGGCCAAGACGAGGAATCCAATCAGCCCAGGGAGCTGATTCTTCGGGTCTTGCAGGGCAAAGGAACGGTAGGGCGGAAGAAACCAGTACCAAACACCGAGCGCGCTGATGAGCATGGCGACAAAGGATGGTCCGACGCCGCAATACCATGCTGAGAACGCCACTGCGGCCCACGCCACGTGATAGGGATTGCTGGCGCCGAGCCACGGGGAAAGTATCTGACGCAACAGGAGACCGGCCAAACCGGCGAGCACTGCGGTCGCGTACCGCGTAGCGATCGGCTTATTTTCGAGACCCGAACTGGCAGAACTGTCCACGATCACTTCCGGTGGTGAGGTTAGAAGAAACGAAAATTGCTTACAAGTTTCGCGCTTCGATCGGACAGGCCGCCAGAGTATACCACGCACGGTCGAGCGAGAATCTTCCGGCAAATTGGGGCTGGTCTCCATTGCTGCGAGTCCGCTTTTTTACTCCTGACATGAAAAAGTCGACCGATTTTGGGGAAGGAACCGGCGGGTCATACGCGCGGCGCAGTTCCTCCCGGAACGGTCTGAACCATGTGCTGACTCGTTGCAGAGGCGCCGTCATACTTTCCGATGAGCGCGTAATAGCGGATGCGGACCATTTCCTGAAACATGCGCAACCCGTCAGCGACAGGCTGAATGCGCGTACCTGGCTTATCGGCCCACCTTACGGGAACCTCGTCGACGCGGAATCCAAACTGGTTTGCCAGGAAAAGAACCTCTGGGTCGAACCCCCAGCGCTCGATGCGTTGCAGGGGGAAGATGGTTCGCGCGGCGCGCCGGGTGAAGACTTTGAAACCGCATTGCGTGTCTTTAAATTGCAAATTCAAAACGAGTCGCAGCAATCTGTTAAAGATCCTACCGAGGAATTGTCTGGAGACCGACTGGCGCTGGGTCTGCAACTCGGTCTTCAACCAGCGCGAACCGATTGCGATGTCCGCGCCGTTGCTCAGTGCACGGAGGAGCTCGGGTAGTTCTTCGATGGGAGCGGCTAAGTCGGCATCGCTGAATATCAGGATCTCGCCGCGAGCATGGAGCATTCCGCTGGCCACGCTATATCCCTTGCCGCGATTCTCGCGGTTCTCGATCAACCGGATGATGGAGTCGCGTTGAGCAAATTCCTGGACGAGATTTGCAGTGTTGTCGCGCGACCCATCGTCGACCACAATGATCTCCGCATCCCAGCCCTGCTGGTGGACATATGCCAGGACGTACTCCAGAGTGGGCCCGAGGCGTTCCTCTTCGTTGTAGGCAGGAATGATGATGCTGTAGGTGATGTCTTTCAATGCGTCTCCGTTTCGGGCCATGCGTCTCGTAACCTGACCATGTTCTTCATTCCTCGTCAGGAGTGCATAAGATGCGGCATTTTGCAGGTCCGTTGCCGGAGCGGACTGTTTCGCTTGTGTGTGCTCACACCTCGGAGACAAATAAAAAAACTACAGCATTCGCCCGATGGCTGGAGGCGGCCATATCAGTATTCTGGGTTAACAATCGATCATTTACTTCGGCTAGCGCGGCGCGACGGCGCGATCTGAAACATGGCAGAGAAAGGCAGGTAAGACGAAGACATGGGAAGCAGACAGCAAGTACGAAAAACTCCAGCAATTCAGGCTTCAACGGAACTTGAAGATCTGGTGCGACGACGTGCCTATGAAATCTACCAGCAACGCGTTGGGACGACGTCCGGTAGCGATGTGGACGATTGGCTCCAGGCGGAAGCGGAACTACGGGCTGCCGCGCGCTCCGACAAGGCGGCGTAGGGTAAACCGTCGCGATGAGTGGCCATCTGGCCAAAGATGAGCAGAGCAGCACCGAAGTCTTAGTACTTAGAAAAGTCTTAATACTTAGAAAGTGAGAACGGATGCCAGAAAAAGAAACACTACGACGAGCCACTGAAGACAAACGGGAAGGGAAGTCACCCTCGACTCAGGCCGGAGAATTTGTTCGGGAAGAATTCGAGCATGTGCGGGAGGGTAAACATGGGGTGCAGTCGCGGCAGCAGGCGATTGCTATCGGTCTGTCAAATGCGCGCAGAGCCGGAGTGAAACTGGCACCTCCGAAGGGCGCACCGTCGAATCGTAAGAAGGCGGGTGCCAAAGTGGCGCGAAAGCGCAAAGCTGCTTAGGGTTGTCGGCGAGGCTAAAGGTGTCGAGCAAACTGCGCCAATTGCGAGCGGCAGCCAAATGCGTGAGGGATGATCGGTAACGATAATCGTGCTTGCTCGGGGAATGCGGCCGCCGCGCGGGAAGCCCAGAAAATCGCAAAGAGAATGCGTCCGTTGGGTCTCCATGACAGAAAACAAACCAATCCCAATACCAAAAAAGGTTCGGCCCCGCTATTTACGGTTAATCGGTGCCACGGGTCTGCTGCTCACGATATTGTCAGCCGTAATCGTGCGGGTGATATACCGAGCGGAGCCGACGCTGCGTGCGGCTGTCATTGAGACCTTGTCGGCGAGGTTCAAGAACACGGTTGAACTCGACGAATTTCACGTTTCGCTCGTGAAGGGCCTTCTAGTTTCGGGCAAAGGCCTCAGAATTATCGGCGCCTCAGACCCAAACCCTCACGAGCCCGGGATGCAACCGATAATCAGTGTCGCGGAATTTCGGTTTCACCTGGGAATCGTGGCCTTTCTTCGTGCCCCGACACACGTGGACACCGTTTACCTAAGAGGACTGCAATTGAATCTGCCTCCGAGGGGCCAGCGGAGTGCGATGAGCCAGATCGCTCCTCAAGACGGGAAACTGGAAATCGTGGTGGATCGATTCGTGTGCGAGAACGCGGAACTGATCATCAATACCGAGAAACCAGAGAAGTTGCCGCTTGAGTTCGACATTCAAAGTCTGATCATGACGGATATCGGTCCCGGCTCCCCCATGCACTTCGATGCGAGCCTCACGAATCCCAAGCCGGTAGGACTGATTGTGTCGAGCGGACTGTTTGGGCCGTGGCAGGCAGAGAGTCCGCGAGACACTCCGGTGAGCGGGACGTATTCATTTGACCACGCGGATCTGAGCACGATCAAGGGAATCGGCGGGATTCTGGCTTCCACTGGAAAGTATGTTGGCACTCTCGACAAAATTGTGGTCGATGGCGTGACCGACACTCCGGATTTTCGCCTTGCGACGAGCGGGCGCAACGTGCCCTTGCATACCGATTTCCACGCCTTGGTCGACGGCACCAGCGGAGACACATACCTGGAGCCGGTCAAAGCAAGAATCCTTGACTCATCGCTGGTGGCGAATGGGGCGGTGGTGCGAACGAAGGACCCGGATGGACACTCCGTAAATTTGGATGTCGCGATCGAGAGCGGGAGGATTGAAGATCTGTTAAAGCTTGCGATCAAGACAGATCCCCCGATCATGCTGGGATGGGTTCGTCTGAAGACCAAGTTCGCGCTTCGGCCAGGCGAGGCGGATGTTGCCCATCGCATAAAGCTGGCTGGAAACTTTCAAGTTTCTGGAGCGCACTTCGCAAACGATAAGATTCAAGCGAAACTCGATGCTCTGAGCCTGAGAAGCCAGGGAAAGCCCAAGCTCGCCAAGCAGAACGTTGCCGCCGACGTACTCTCGCAGATGAAAGGGACGTTCGATCTGGGCGGCGGGCTTCTGTCGTTTTCACGATTACAGTTTCAGGTTCCCGGAACCAGCGTTCGTTTGACAGGAACGTACAGCTTGGATGGGAACCAATTTGATTTCCATGGTAAGGCTCGGATGGACGCCAGACTCTCGCAAATGGTGACGGGGTGGAAATCAATCCTGTTGAAGCCAGCAGACCCATTTTTCAGTAAGAATTGGGCGGGAACCGAGCTTCCCGTGAAGATTACAGGCACGCACTCAGAACCTCACTTCGGCTCCGACTTTGGCTACAAAGGCGATAGTGCAATCGCCAAGGGGAGCGCCATCCGCTGAGCATTCGTAACCACCAAACCGGCTCACAAACATCCCTAGCGCCCCTTCTGCCAGACCGGCCGACACCTCGGCCCGCGCCGCTCCGCTTTTAGATTGCTCCTCTGCGGCCGGTAATGAGATTGATGACTAAGACCACTAGGGCCGCCACTAGTAACAAGTGAATGTATCCGCCGAGTGTATAAGAGCTAACCAAGCCGAGTAACCACAATATCAGCAGCATGACAAAGATTGTCCAAAGCATGTCTTCTCTCCCTGGTTAAAGAATGTTTAGAAAGCACAGAAAACCCATTTCAGACCCGCGCTGAGAAACTGCACCGGCTCCGGTAGGCTCGCGGCCCGATGCAGGGTGGAGCGTCGCGAGAAGCCTACCGTAGATGCAGTTTTGCGCGCATACCCTCGATGCTGTAGAGGGCGCACATATTGCTAGTACACGGGCCCCCATGCCTCGTTCTGTGCGTCTAAGCGATGCGAAACTCTGAAAAGACCCAAGCTGGAGAGAGGAAGGGGTTACCGGCTATGCGCAAAGACGAACTGTTGAAAGCCGATCTGCTAAGCGAGGTTGTCCTGATCGTTAGTGGCGTGGCGATATTGGTGACACTAGGAATTGTAGTAGTAGCGGCACTGACAAGTGCAGCTGGAACCATGTAATAGCTTTGGCGCGCATTTCATTCACCGCCTTACCACACACCGCCTTACAGAGATTCCGCGGAGGAACTACAGCTTCAACGGGATGGGGTGGCGAGGCCTGAGGAGTTATGGTTCAACCTGGCAGCG
>Ga0182030_10021369_pt1 | contig 12127 bp, 10 predicted proteins | sample 812S3MmetaG_FD_121299 | JGI IMG/M metagenome (GOLD analysis project Ga0182030, IMG submission 121299) | Permafrost microbial communities from Stordalen Mire, Sweden - 812S3M metaG (Illumina Assembly) | ecosystem: Environmental > Terrestrial > Soil > Wetlands > Permafrost | place: Sweden...
AATGGCCCACGACGCCCACGATACCAACCGCCGCCAGCACCAGGGCCAGCACCGAGAAAACACTCAGCAGGAGCATGGGGAAGCGCCGCGAACCGGTAGAGTTATGGACAACGTCTTCCATGGTTCGGACGCCGGATACCGGCAGATCCGGCAAGACACTCGCCAGAGCTTTCTTGACGGGCTCGGCGAACGTCGCGGGCGCGTCGATGGTGCGCACGACGACGGTCATCACGGGCCAGCCGGCTTGCATATAGGGCCGGAAGAATTGCCGGCGTGCGGGCTCGTCGAGACCCTGGAAGTGCACATCGCCGACGACTCCCACGATGGTGAGGCGCGGTCCGTCGGACCCACCGAGCCGGATGGCTTTGCCGACCGGGTCTTCATTGGGCCAAAAGGTGTGCGCCATGCTCTCATTGATTACGATCGCTCCCGGCGCATTGAGGCTATCCTGTGGCGTGAATTCCCGCCCCTTCAGAATCGGAATGCCCATAGTCCGGAAGTAGTTCGGACAGGCGACGGTATAGTTCGCGCCGGGCATTTTCCCGGGGTCCGCCGGCGGGCGGCCCTCGATCTGGAAGCCCCGGCCGGCGTTTCCCTGGAAGGGCAAATGGGCGACGGCGCCCACCGAAACGACGCCCGGGATGGCGCCCACGTACTCGTCGAGATCCTGGCAGAAACGCGGCAGCCCCGGAGGCCCTACGTAGATCGCTTCCTGGGGCACGGACATTCCCATGGTGAGCACGTTTTTCGGTTGTAACCCGGGGTCGACACCCAGCAACCGGGTCATGCTCTCGATCATCAGCCCAGCGCCCGAAAGCACCACCAGCGCGAGCGCTACTTCAGACGCCACCAGCACTTGACGCAGGCGATTGTGGCCGCCCGCGGTGGATCCACGGCCGCCTTCCTTGAGGGGCTCGTTCACGCCGCTGCGGAGCGCGCTCAGGGCCGGCGCCACGCCGAACAGCAGACCGGTCAGGCAGGAAACCAGCAGGCCAAACGCAAAAACGCGGCCGTCCATGGGAATCGAGTCCACCGGGCGTAGCGGCAAGTCGAGGGAGCCCAGCCGGAACGCATAAAACATCGCCCGGGTGCTCAAGGCCGCCAGCAGCAGACCTGCGGCGCCGCCCGCCAGCGCCAGTAACAGGTTCTCGGTGAGCAACTGGCGGGCGATGCGCGAACCCGGCGCCCCCAGCGCGAGCCGGATGGCAAACTCCTTCTGACGCATGGCGCCTCGCGCCAGCAGCAGGTTGGCGACGTTGACGCAGGCAATCAGCAGGACGAACGCCACGGCCGCAAGCAGCGTCAGCATGGTAGTGCGCAGGCTCCCCGTTCCGTACTCCTCGAGGGACGACACCGTGGCGCCCATGTTTGCGTCGTCCTTGGGGTACTGCGCGGCAACGTTCTTTGCCAGGGCCTCCATCTCGGCTTGGGCCTGGGCCATACTCACGCCCGGCTTCAGGCGAGCGATGGAGACGAAGCTGTTGTCGCCGCGGCCGAAGTCGGTCTTGGTATAGCCAACGGGTACCCAAAGCTGGCGGGGCCCGCTCCAGAATTGCCATTGGAATTCGCGCGGCATGACGCCGACCACGGTAAAGTCGGCGCCATCGACGCGGATGGTCCGGCCCACCAGCGAAGGGTCGCCGCCATAACGGGTCTTCCACAACCCGTAGCTGAGGACGACTTCGTGGTCTTTGCCCAGCGTTTCTTCCTCGGGAAGGAACGTGCGGCCGAGAAGAGGCTTGGCGCCCAATACGGAAAAGAAGCCCGCGGTGACGCGCAGGCCCGACACCTGTTCCGCCCCCTGCGAGCTGCCGCTGGGAGAAAGATTGTAGCCTCTGCCGGCGGAATCGAAAATGGCCATGGCCTCGAAGGAGTGGCTCAGCCGCTCGAAATCCCAGAAGTTCGGCGCGGAGACGATGTTCCAATTGCCGGGCCCTTTGCCGAAGGTTTCCCACACCAGCGCCAGCCGTTCCGCGTGCGGGAACGGCAGCGGCTTCAATAGCGTGGCGTTGATTACGCTGAAGATGGTGGTATTCGCGCCAATGCCCAGCGCGAGCGTCAGCATGGCCACCAGCAAGAAGCCCGGGGTTCGGGCCAGGTTGCGAATACCGTAGCGCACGTCCTGAACGAGGTTTCCCATGTCATTTACTACTGCCGGCGGCCAAAAAGGTTAGCGGTTCAGGCGCAATTATTTGCTCTGTTTGCTCTGCCCTCTTTGCGGCGGCCGCAGCAACCTTCGCGGCAGCTTGGAAAAGTGGACCAGGCGCTCCACCAGCGGGATCAGACGGCGCACGGTCTTGCCATGAAAGACCAGGCTTCCCGCTACCAGGGCCGGGTGGGGAATGGTGGTGCAGCAGCGGGAGCAGATGTCCACTTCGCCGCCTCGCCCCGAGCCGTGCAAGCGGCGCATCTCCTGCATCGGCGCGGCATTCCAGATTTCCGCCAGCGGCGTCTCGCCGATATTGGCCAGCGGCGCGCCATCCAGCATGTAGCTCTGGCAGCAGGGGTACACGTCGCCATTCTGTTTGACGTACAGCGGACCGCGCCACAGGTAATGGCAGGGGTGCTTCCAGTCTTCCGGCGCGTGGCCGGCCGGGCCGATCACGTTGGTCTCGTCCTGTTTGATGCGCACCTGGTCGACGCCGGGGATGGCGCTCCAGAAGGCCACAAAGTCGTCCACCTCGCCGGCGTTTCCGGCCATCGCGACCATCTGCACGACCACCTGAAGTTTGGATCCGCGCGCGTGCTTCAAGCGCGCGAAACGCACGAAGTTATCGCGCACTTTTTCGAAATTGGCGCCCTTGCGGTAGAATTCGAAGGTCTCTTTTTTGGCGCCGTCGAAGCTCAAGGTCATCTGGTCGAGCGGCGAATCGAGCACGCGCGCGGTGTTGCGCTCGTCGAGGAAGGTGCCGTTGGTCGAAAGCAGCGCCGAGATGCTATGGCGGTGGCAGAACTCGATGCGCTCGAAAATGTGCGGGTCCATGAAGGGCTCTCCGAGGCCGATGAGCATCATATGTTCGGCGGTGGCGCCGGCTTGGCGGACCAGGCGCTCGAAGACCTCGCCGGACATATCGGCTTTGGGCTGTTTGTGGGTCTCGCGCGGGCACATGGGGCAATACAGGTTGCATTTGGCGGTGGTCTCCACGATGTATTCCACCGGCAGCGCCGCCACTCGGGGCCGGCGCGCGAGGTAGGCCCACAGTAATTTGGCGCGATTCCAGGCCCTCATGCCTCCTTATTGTAGCTGGGGCGAGATCGCCGGGCCTTTCGAGGGCGCCGCTGCATGCGATGATTTAGGCAATGCCGCGCAGCGCGGCACCAAAGGAGCCGACGCGGTGAACATCACCATTTCGGGCGCTTCGGGATTAGTGGGGCGCCGTCTCTTGAAAGTTCTGGCGAAGGATGGCCACTCGCTGACCGCGCTCAGCCGCCATGCCGGCACCAATCTTCCGCCCGGTGTGCGTCTCGCGGTGTGGGATGCGGCCAAAGGGGAACCGCCGGCCGACGGTCTTCGCGACGCCGATGCGGTCATCCACCTGGCCGGCGCGCCGGTGGCCCAGCGCTGGAGCGCGCAGGCGAAGCAGGCGATCCGCGAGAGCCGCGTGGAGGGAACGCGCCACCTGGTGGAAGCCCTGGCGAAGCTGGAGCGCCGGCCGGAGACGCTGGTTTGCGCCTCGGCAATCGGCTATTACGGTTCCCGCGGCGACGAAGTGCTGGCGGAATCGGCCGCGCCGGGCAACGACTATCTTGCCGAAGTCTGCGTCGCGTGGGAAAAGGAAGCGCAGGCCGCCGAAGCGCTGGGGATACGCGTGGTACGAGTGCGCATCGGCGTGGTGCTGGACGCGCGCGGAGGCGCGCTGCAGCGCATGCTCCCGCCGTTCCGCATGGGCGCGGGCGGGAAACTGGGCAGCGGCAAACATTGGATGTCGTGGATTCATCTGGACGACTTGGCGGGCCTGTTTCAGTTCGCGCTGGCGAAACCGCTGAGCGGCGCGTTCAACGGAGTGGCGCCCAATCCGGTCACGAATGCCGATTTCACGCGCGCGTTGGCGGCGGCGGTGCACCGTCCGGCCATCCTTCCGATGCCGGCATTCGCGCTACGCCTGCTATTTGGCGAGATGAGCGAAATCCTACTGGCGAGCCAGCGGGTGGCGCCGAAAGCGGCGGAGTCGGCGGGGTTCAGGTTCCGGTTCCCGGAATTGGCGGGGGCGTTGGCGGATGTGCTGAAGCGGTAGCGGCAGGTTCCCGCATCGAGATCTAACCGTCGCGGGCGGTACAATTGAGCTGGAGGCGCTATAGGCGACGCAAGCAGCGGATCACTGGCCTGTCGTTCTTCCTTGAAGCCGCGATATTCGCAGCTTGCGGTCTCGGCATTATCAGGACACTACCCGAAGCCTCTGCCCCAGACTGGCGTATAATAGGAAAAGTAACCGGAGAGCTTTGTGTCACCACGCACCTTCTTACGTCTGTTCACGCAAATTCAGTTGCTTCCCGTGATGGAAAACGGCGAGGAGACGCTCGTCGGCGGGCAGGCGGTGATGGAAGGGGTCATGATGCGGGCGCCGCACAGCTATTGCGTGGCGGTGCGCAAAGCGAGCGGCGAAGTGGTCACCGAACAGATGCCGCTGGCGCGTATCTCCGATACCCACAAGATCTTCAAACTGCCGGTGTTCCGCGGTATGGGCACGCTCTACCAGGCGATGAAGCTGGGAATCAAGGCGCTTCGCTTTTCCACCAACGCCGCGCTCGAAGACCCGAATGCGCCCGCCGGCGAACGTCCGGCCGAGCTTCCCACCTGGGCGATCGCGGGCCCGCTGCTTTTTTCCCTGGTCTCATTTCTTTTCCTTTACAAGTTCATGCCGCTGCTGCTGGTAACGCGCCTGGCGAAAATCTATCCGGTGCTCTCGGGGCGACTGGCCTTCAACGCCGTCGATGGCGCCATCCGCATCGTCATTTTTCTGGCGTTTCTGTACGGCCTTTCCCGCATGAAGGACATCCGGCGCATGTTCCAGTATCATGGCGCGGAACACAAAGTGGTCTTCAATTTCGAATCGGGCCAGCCGGTGAACGTGGCCAATGCGCAGAAGTTCTCCACGTTCCACCCGCGATGCGGCACCAGCTTTCTGTTCGTGATGATGATTCTGGCGATGCCGGTCTACGCCCTGATCCCGTTCGATAACTTTGCGGCCAAGCCGGTTTGCCGCATCCTGCTGCTTCCGCTGGTCGTGGGGGTAAGCTACGAGCTGGTGCGCTTCGCGGCCAAGCGCCGCGGCTCCTTCCTGGCTACCATTACCGCGCCCGGTCTGTGGCTGCAGCGCATCACCACCAAGCCGCCGGCCGACGAGCAGGCCGCCATCGCCATCCGCGCCCTGGAAGGCGCCATGGAGCTGGAAAAATCGCAAGGCGGCGAGCTCGTCATCGCCTGAATAATGTCCATGCAATTCGCTCAGAAGCTCACGCAGCTCGAAAAGCGCTTCGACGAGCTTACTCAACAGATGGCCGATCCGGCCGTGATCGGCGATGCGGAACAGTATCGCAAAATCACCAAAGAGCAGTCCGAGCTCTCCGACGTGGTCGGTAAGTACCGCCAATGGAAGAGCGTGGAAGACTCGCTCTCGCAGGCGCGCGCCATGCTCCAGGAGAAAGATCCCGAGCTGCGCGCCATGGCGGAAGAGGAAGTGGCCAGCCTGGAGCCGGAACTGGCCAGGCTCGACGACGCGATCGCCGTGCTGCTGCTTCCCACGGACCCCAAAGACGAGAAGAACGTGGTGCTCGAAATGCGCGCCGGCACGGGCGGCGACGAAGCCACGCTGTTCGTGGCCGAACTTTTCCGCGCGTATTCCCGCTACGCCGAATCGAAGCGCTGGAAGATGGAAGTGACTTCCACCAGCGAGTCGGCGGTGGGGGGATTGAAGGAAGTGATCGCCCTGGTGAGCGGCAACCGGGTCTACAGCAGGCTGCGGTACGAGAGCGGCGGGCACCGCGTGCAGCGCGTGCCGGTTACCGAGCAGCAGGGCCGGGTGCACACCTCGGCAATCACCGTGGCGGTGCTGCCGGAAGCCGACGAAGTGGAAGTCAAAATCGAGCCGAAGGACATCCGAATAGACACTTTCTGTTCCTCCGGCCCCGGCGGCCAATCGGTCAACACCACCTACTCGGCGGTGCGCATCACCCACTTGCCCACCGGGCTGGTGGTTTCCTGCCAGGACGAAAAATCGCAAATCAAGAACCGCGCCAAGGCCGAACGCGTGCTGCGCTCGCGGCTCTACGAGCTGGAACTGGAGAAGCAGCAGGCGGAGTTGGGCGCCGAGCGCCGCAGCATGGTGGGTACCGGCGACCGCAGCGAAAAGATCCGCACCTACAACTTCCCACAGAACCGCGTTACCGATCACCGCATCAATTTCACCTTGCACCAGCTCGATACCGTGATGGATGGCAAGTTCGATCCCATTATCGACGCGCTGATCGCCCACCATCGCAACCAACAGTCATGACCTTGCAGACGGCGCTTCTCCAGGGCACGCAACTGCTCGAGGAGGCCGTCGTCCCGGTGGCGCGGCTCACCGCCGAAGTCTTGCTGTCGCATGCGTTGGGGCGCGAGCGCCAGTACCTCTACGCGCATCCCGAGCAGGAATTGCGGGAAGTGGAGTGGCTGCACTACGGCCGCTACCTGCACGAACGCCTCCAGGGCAAACCGACGCAATACATCACCCAGCGGCAGGAGTTTTACGGCCGCGAGTTCCGCGTGACTCCCGACGTGCTGATTCCGCGGCCGGAGACGGAGCACGTGGTCGAAGTCGCGCTAGCGGTGGCGCGCGCTGCCCGCCGGCTGGTCGACGTGGGCACCGGGTCGGGTGCGCTGGCGGTGACGCTGCAACTGGAAACCGGCGCGGCCGCATTCGCTACCGACATATCGGCCGCCGCCGCCGCGGCCGCCGCCGGAAACGCGGCCCGCCTGGGCGCGCACGTGGACTTCGCGGTGTGCGATCTGCTGACGGCGATTGCCGATCGCTCGATGGACCTGATCGTGTCGAACCCGCCGTATGTGCCGCTTGGCGATAAGCACGGGCTGCAGCGCGAGGTGCGCGATTGGGAGCCGCACGTGGCGCTGTTTGCCGGCGAGAGCGGCTTCGAGCTTTACGAACGGATCGTGGCCGATGCCCCGCGGGTGCTCGGTCCGGGCGGCTGGCTGGTGATGGAGCTCGGCTTCGGGAGTCTCGACCATGTGACCGCACTGCTGCGCGGGTGGGACGAAGTTCGCGTGGAGCCGGACCTGGCCGGCATTCCACGGGTGATCGCGGGGCGCAAATGACAAACGATCCGTTCTTACAGGCAGCCATCGCAGAGGCCCGCCAGAGCCTCGCGGAGGGCGGCATTCCTATCGGTGCCGTGCTGGTGCACGAAGGCCGGATCATCGGGCGAGGCCACAACTGCCGCGTGCAGACCGGCAGCCCCATCGACCATGGCGAGATGAACTGCCTGCGCCATGCCGGGCGCCTGCCGGCCGGCGTGTACCGCAATTGCACCCTCTACTCGACGCTTTCGCCGTGCCCCATGTGCAGCGGCGCCATCGTGCTGTATAAGATTCCGCGCGTGGTCGCCGGGGAGAACCGCACCTTTTGCGGCGCCGAGGAGTACCTGCGCTCGAATGGCATTCAGGTGACCGTGGTCCAGGACCCGGAATGCAGCCAGCTCATGGCGGAGTTCATCCGGGCCAATCCTCGGCTTTGGAACGAAGATATCGGGGTCTGACCGCCGGCCGCTGGCTATTCGTTCCGCAGCGCCACCAATGGGTCCACCCGCATGGCCCGCGGACCAGGCGCGCCCGTCCCCCCAGCGAACTGCGGATCAAGAGGAACGGGAATTTAGCGTGCGCTACAATGGTATCAACTGATGGGTCAACCCACAGTATGCTACCAGAATGAACGCTCGACTCATCATCGATAAGGCTGGCCGCGTGGTGATCCCCAAGCCGGTGCGGAAGGGGCTGAATCTGGAACCCGGCGATGCCCTGGAAATGGACAGTGCCGGGGAACAGATCACTCTGCGCCCCGTGCGCGGGACGGGGCCGCTCACGAAGGAACATGGCGTCTGGGTATTCCGCACCGGGCAGCCCCTGCTCGCTTCCGCCGCGGATGAAATGCTGCGGCTGATCCGCGAGGAACGCGACACGGCGAACCTCGGCAAGGACGAATGAAGGGTTTTTTGGACACGTCGGTGCTGGTGCCGGTTTTCTACGGCGATCACGTCCACCATGAGGCCAGCCTGGCGATCTTCCTCCAATTCGACAAATCGTCGGGCTGCTGTGGAGCGCACAGCCTGGCGGAAGTCTACTCCACGCTGACGCGGATGCCGGGCAAATACCGGATCAGCGGGGAGCAGGCCATGCTGTTCATCGGCAGTATACGCGAACGGCTTTCCATCGTTGCGCTCAGCGGCAATGAATATGCCGACGCACTGGAAGCCGCTGCCGCTCTCGGCATCGTAGGCGGCGGAATTTATGACGCAATGCTCGCGCGTTGCGCCATCAAAGCGCACGCAGAAGCTATCTATACCTGGAATGGGCGGCACTATGGACAATGCGGGCCGGAAGTGACTCGACGGCTGCGGGCGCCCCGGACCTCGATCGGCTGATGCGGGTGGCGTCCACGATCCTGCTGAAATTGTGGCGGTTTGGCGTGGCGCACGCGGCAACTCGAGCCCGGTTTACCATAAAGCGTGCGCAGCTTTTTCCACGTCGATATGGACGCCTTCTTCGTATCCGTGGAAGAGCTGTTCGACCCGTCTCTGAAGGGCAAACCCGTGGTGGTCGGCGGGCGCCCCAACGAGCGCGGGGTGGTGTCGGCGGCATCTTACGCGGCGCGCAAGTTCGGCGTCCACTCGGCCATGCCCCTGCGGACCGCGTACCAGCTCTGCCCGCAGGCCATCTTCGTCGACGGGCACCCCGACCGGTACCGCGAGTGCTCGCAACAGGTCTATACCGTGCTGCAGTCCTTCTCGCCCCTGGTGGAAATGGCGTCGATCGACGAGGCCTATCTCGATATGACCGGCACCGAGCGGCTGTACGGGCCTCCGCTGCGGGCGGCGCACCTGCTGCACCAGCGCATGAAGGAAGAGACGCGGCTGAATTGCTCCGTGGGGATTGCGTCCTCCCGGCTGGTGGCCAAGATTACGTCGGATCAGGCCAAGCCCAACGGCATCCTGTGGGTCGTGCCGGGCCGGGAGGCGGCGTTCCTGGCGCCGCTCGACGTGCGCAAGGTGCCCGGCGTCGGCAAGGTCACGGAGAAGAATCTGCACACTCTGGGAATCCGCAAAGTGGGCGACCTGGCGCAGCTCGACGAGGCGTTTCTGGAGCAGCGCTTCGGAAAGTGGGGTATGGCGCTGGCGGGTAAGGCGCGCGGGCTCGACGCGGGCGGCTGGTTCGATAGCGAAATCGGCGCTGGGGACGGGCCGAAATCCATCAGCCACGAGCACACCTTCAATGAGGATACCGCGGACCTGGCGCAGATCGAGCCGACGCTCTCGCGGCTCTGCGAAATGGTGGGGCGGCGCCTGCGCGAGCACGGACTGCACGCCCGCACGATCCAACTGAAGCTGCGCTATTCCGATTTTTCCACCATCACGCGCGCGCATTCCGTGCCGCGGGCGACGCAGCTCGATACCGAGCTGTACGATGAGGTCCGCGCGCTGTTCCAGCAGAATTGGAAGCCGGGCGCCAAGGTGCGATTGCTGGGCGTGCACGCATCCGGCTGGGCTGAAGGCGAGGAACAACTGGATCTGCTTGGCGAGGAGCGCCACGAACGCTGGAAACAGGCGCTGGCGGCGGCCGACCGCATGCGCGACCGATACGGTGAATCGGCGGTCTCGCTGGCGGCCAGCATGCGCGGGAAGTTCCGCGAGCGCACGCACGAGAATCCCGCCGGCCTGCCGGGGAAGAAGAAAGGGCCGTCCACCGGTCCCTAACCCGGGGTAGCCGGGACCAAACAGGAAATCCCAATTCACCACAGAGGCGCAGAGACACAGAGGAACAAGAGGAATGGCTGGCAGCGAGGTGGATGGCGCCGCGTCTTCCCCGGGGTTTTGAGGACACAGAGGCGCAGAGACACGGAGGAATAACAAGAATGGGTTGGCAGCGAGGGGCGCCCCGTCTTCCCCGGGGTTTTGAGGACACAGAGGCGGCAGAGGCCACAGACAACGGCAAGCAGGGGGTAGCTGGGACCAAGCAGGAAATCCCAATTCACCACAGAGGCGCAGAGACACAGAGGAATGAGAAGAATGGGCTGGCAGCAAGGGGGATGGCGCCGCGTCTTCCCCGGGGTTTTGAGGACACAGAGGCGGCAGAGGCCACAGAGAACGTTCAGGCCTGCCGGAAGACGTCTTCCAGTTGCGGCCAAAGGCCCTGACTCTTCAGGCTGCCGGCGGCGAAGATCACGATGCCGTCGGGTTTGGCGGCGCGGGCCGCTTCGATCGCGCGGACCAGCTTCGCCGGCGGATAAGTGTGGGTCCCGGACTCTTCTTTATATAGGTCCGAGGTATAGATACCGGCGTATAACGGTCTTTCATGCCGCGTCCATTCCAGTTGGCGGGCGGTAATTTCAGTCAGGTGGGAGCAGTAAGTGTCGAAATCGCCCAAAAAGTGGCTGCGATAACTCATGGGCATGTAGATATCGATCCAGGGGTTCCAATCGGACCATTTCTGGCCCAGGTACCGGCCGCTCTGAATGGGATTCTTGAAGACCGCGGCGGTCATCTGGATCTTGGGATTGATGCGCTTGGAGCGTTCGTGGGCTTCGCGCACGAAGCGCGTAATCTGGTCGATGCGGTACTGGTAGAAGAAGTAGCGCATATCCGGTGGACCGCCGGCGATGGTGCGGCCATTGAGCAGGAAATCAGCCTTTTCGCGCCGGTCCATCTGTTCCCAGCCGGCCGGCAGCATGTCGGGCGTGGCCTCCCAGTTGGCTTCCAGGCGCGGGCGCACAATCTCCACGTGCTGGCGCTCCGTCAGGCCGGTCTGCCAGTGCAGCAGGGCGTGGCGCGGAATGTCCTTCAGGCAATAATCGCAGAAGCAGTAACTGTCGGGCGCCACGTCGCCGCAGTAGCGGACGTAATCGTGATGGATGCCGTCGATGGCGTATTTGGAAACCAGCTCTTCGATGAGCGGCAACAGCCATTGGTCAGTGTATCCGGGCCGCTGCGCGGGGCACATCCAAATGTTGGGGTAAGGGGCGATGGGTTGCTTCTCGCTATTGAGCAGCTTTTCGCTGTTGGTGGGCTTGCCGCCGGCGTTCAGTTGCGCCCACTCGGGATGTTCCCGAAAAGCCGCGCCGTTCTGGCCCTCATAAAAATCGATCAGCCAGATGTGGACCTCGATGCCCTGATCGTGGGCTTCGCGCACCAGATTTTCCACCAGGTCGAAGTCTTTGTAGCGCGGGGAAACGAGCTGCGGGAAGCGCTGGCTGTGCCAGACCACGTTGCCGCCGCCCTCTTTACAGCCCATCACCACTTTGTGGATGTTGGCGCGCTTGAGTTGGGCGACGAAGGCGCGCACGGATTCCACGGTAGTGCCGGCATCGCCGGCGCCGGCCCATACGGCATGCGCCTCGCGGGGCTTGGCGGCGGGCGCCGGCTGCGCGTTGACCTGGGTCAGGCCCAGGGCGCCGGTGAGCGCCCCGGCGGCTTGGCGGCGGGTCAGTTTCATGCGGTTTTCACCACCGGCGTCCGCTCTCCCACGGGCGGGAGCGCGGGCAATTCGGCGGACGGCGTGGATTGATACCAGTAGGCGCAGGAGAAGAAATTGTCGCCGCGGTTGTTGGCGTGGCCGTGCTCCATGGTGTGTTTGAGATAGCGCTCGAAGGTCACCGGGTTATCGCCATGCCAGCGATAGCAGCAGTAACGGCCGCCGGTGCGCTCGGCATCGACGATGAGGGGCGCGCCGTACATGGCGTAGCCGAAAGGCTGCGCGCCATCGCGCCCGCCGAAGTCCCAGCTCCCCAGGAAATAATCCTCGGACCCGGTGCCGTTGATCGCGGGCTTGGTTTCGTCGTCGAGGAAAATCATGTCGTCGCCTTCGCCCCACCAGCCGTTGGCGTTTTCGAGGAACCCTAGAGTCACGCCCATCAGGTGGCCG
>Ga0182030_10021371_pt1 | contig 12126 bp, 10 predicted proteins | sample 812S3MmetaG_FD_121299 | JGI IMG/M metagenome (GOLD analysis project Ga0182030, IMG submission 121299) | Permafrost microbial communities from Stordalen Mire, Sweden - 812S3M metaG (Illumina Assembly) | ecosystem: Environmental > Terrestrial > Soil > Wetlands > Permafrost | place: Sweden...
AACCTCGTCACCTCGATCACGACGATTGCAACACCCATTGCGGTGCTCCTCGTCATGGCCCTAGGGATCGCCGCGGCCGCAGGGCGCATCTCCTGGGGTTGGCCGATCGGGGTCATCGTCGGTATCGGCCTGGTCTTCGCCGCGCAGCCGATTGTCACCTGGGTCCGGGGCCTCTTCGGCGCATAGAGGAGCACCCCAATGAGCGAATCCACTGAAGGGCTGGCGGCGGATCATTTGTTCGTGGCGGCGACTCGACCGCCCACCCGATGGGGTGTCCCGTACCTTGCTTTACTGATCAACATGGTCGTGACCATGGAGATCTTCCTACTGGTAAAAAATCCCTTGATCTTGTTGTTGGCCGTGCCGATTCATGGCGTCTGCATGCTGCTCTGCTCTCGCGATGCGCGATTCTTCGAGCTCGCGATGCTCTGGGCGCAGACCCGCATGCCGGGACTCGCCGGGAATCTCTTCGTCTGGAAGGGCAACAGCTACAGCCCGCTTGTCCTCGATGCCCCGAACGCCCGCGGCCGTCGCCGCGCCTCACCGACCGCGTACGTGTAGGTTCCCTATGAAACCCACGGGTCCATTGCAGTCAGTATTCCCCAAGCGTCATGCGCTGCTGCGGCGGGATTTCACCGTGTCGAGCCAAATTCCCTACACCGCCCAGGTCACCGAGCACGTCGTTCGGACGAAGTGGGGCGATTACGTGCAGGTATTTCGCCTCGCCGGCGTGAGTTTCGAATCCGCGGATGATGGGGAGCTCAACAACTGGCATGAGCGCCTGGCGATTGCGCTGAGGAATATTGCGAGCCCGAACTTGGCCCTCTGGACGCATGTCATTCGGCGTCGCGAGCGCGCCTACCCTCACGGGGTTTTCGAGCAGCGCTTCGCCTCGGACTTGAACGCTCATTATAAAGAGCGGATCAGCGGCGAGCGCTTGATGGTCAATGTGCTTTATCTGACAACCGTCTACCGTTCAACCACGGGCGTCGTGACCAAGTGGACCTCCAAGGTATTGTCCCGAACGAGCCGCGATGCCGTGGAGCTGGATCTTAAGGCCGCGCTCGAAGCCTGCGAGAAAATCCGCCAGACCTTGCAGGCCTCCCTCGAGCGGTACGACGTCGAGCCACTGGCTCTTTATCGGCAGGACGGCCAGATCTGCTCCCGGGTGTTGGAGTTCTTGGGGCTTCTGATCAACGGCGAGTGGCAGCGCCAGCCCCTCCCGCGGGCGCCCGTGAATGAGGTCCTCGCGACCACGCGCCCGGTCTTTGGGGTCGAGAGCTTGGAATACCGCACGGCCACCGATACCCAGCTGGGCGCGATCTTAGGGATCAAGGAATATCCGACGCCGACCGTGACGGGCATGTTTCATGCGCTGCTATCGGCGCCGTTCCCCTTGGTTCTCACCCAGTCCTTCACCTTCCTCACCAAGGCGAGCGGGCAGGGGCTGCTGCAGCGCCAGTACGCCCGGATGTTGAACGCCGGCGATCTCGCCGTGACGCAGGCCGGGCAGTTGAAGGATGCCTTGGATGCGCTCGCGGGCGATGAATTCGTGATGGGGGACCATCACCTATCGCTTCTGGTCTTGACCGACCCCTTGTCGCGCTACGACAAGGCCGAGGTCAGCGCGCAGCAGAAGATCTTGAACGATCGCGTCGGGATCGCGCGCCGAATGCTCTCGGAAACCAATTTGGGCGTGGCGCGTGAGGATCTCGCGCTCGAGGCCGCCTTTTGGGGCCAGCTTCCGGGTTTTTTCAGCCGGCGGCTTCGAAAGGCCCCCATCACCAGCCGCAATTTCGCGGCGATGGCCCCATTTCATAATTTCCCCGTCGGGCGGGCACGCGGCAATCATTGGGGGGACGCCCTCACCCTCCTCATCACCTCCGCGCGCTCGCCCTTTTTTTTCTCACTGCACGCCTCCGACCCCAAGGATCCGGACGGCGGTTCGCGGCGCGATGTCGGCCACACCTTTCTCTGTGGCCCGACGGGCGGGGGCAAGACCGTGATCATCGGCTTTTTGATCTCGATGCTGACCAAGTTCGGCTGCACGCAGGTGATCATCGATAAGGACCGGGGTCTTGAGATCTTGGTGCGTGCCTTAGGCGGCGAGTATCTCCCCTTGAAGAACGGCACGCCGACCGGGTGCAATCCATTGCAGTTACCGCCGACGCCCGCCAATGTGGATTTCTTGAAATCATGGCTTCGGCTCCTGGTCCGCCAGGAGGCGGGGTCGGGTGCCGTTCTCTTGCCGGTGCGCGAGGAATCGGACCTGGAACTCGCGCTCCGCGGCACGCTCGCCTTGGACCTCAAAGAGCGCAGGCTCTCGCGGTTGATCGAGTTCCTGGACCCAACGAGTTCGGATGGCGTGTACGCCCGCTTGTCGAGGTGGTGTCGGCTGACCGCCGGCGACTACGCCTGGGCATTCGATAACCCGCAAGACCTCATCGTTCCGCGCCTGGCCGCGAATTCGCTCATCGGCTTTGACTGCACCGATCAGATCAACCATGCGGTCATTCGGACCCCCATGACCGCGTACCTCTTACACGTGGTGAGCCAGCTCTTAGGTACGCGGCGCCTGATCTGCTTCATGGATGAGTTTCAGGCGCTCTTGGGCGATCCCTCCTTTGCCGGGTTCGCCGATACGAGCCTTCCGACCTGGCGAAAGCTCGATGGGGTGATGTTCATGGCGACCCAGTCGCCCCGCAAGGTCATCGAGAGCCCGATCAGTCGGTCGGTCATCGAGCAGACGCCGACCAAAATATACCTGCCCAATAACGAGGCCACCCGCGAGGACTACATCGAGGGCTTCGGCCTCACGGTGCGCGAGTTCAAGCTGATCAAAGAGCAATTGGAGCCCGGATCTCGGGCCTTCCTCATCAAGCAGGGGCGCCATAGCGTCGTCTGTCAGCTAGACCTTAAAGGCTTTTCCCGCGAGCTCGCGGTGATCTCGGGGCGCTCGGCGACGGTCGATCTCATGAACCGGGTCATAAGTACCCAGGGGCCGGCGCCCGAAGCCTGGTTGCCGGCGTTCTATGAGGCGGCCCTCGCGCCGCCGGCCCCGACCACTAATCCCGTTCCCCCTCACTCGAAGGTGCCCCATGAAACGTAACATTCTTGCAGCGCTGGGTCTGATGCTGGGCGCCGTGCTCGGTTGGGCGCCGGCCCAGGCACAATTTGCGGTCATCGATGTAGGAGCGATCACCCAACTGATCGCTCAAGTCCGCCAGCTCGAGAGCGCCCTGCAGGTCGCGCAGCAAAACCTCGCCCAGGCCCAGCAGGCCTACGCCGCGATCACGGGCGGGCGCGGGATGCAGCTCCTCCTTTCCGGGACGAATCGCAACTACTTACCCGCCACGTGGGCGGAGCTTACCGGTGCGCAGAACGGAGCCGGCGGCGCCTACGGGGCGCTCGGGAGCGATGTGACCGCGACCGTGCAGCGAAACGCCATTTTGACCCCCGCGAACACCCAGAACTACTCAACGGCAGAAAGCTCGCAGCTTGCGGCCCGCCGCTCGAGCATCGCCTTGCAAGAAGCGCTCACCCGTCAGGAGCTTGCGAATGTGAGTGCGCGGTTTGCGGCGATCCAGACGCTCATTAACGCGATCCCGACCGCGACGGACGAGAAAGGCGTTTTGGATCTGCAGGCGCGGATCCAAGTGGAGCAGGGAATGCTCGAGAACGAGAATTCCAAGCTCCACGTGCTCTATGAAGCGGCCCAATCGCAGGCCGAGACCGAGCGCGAGCGCGCCGATGAGCAGGCGATCGCCGATATTGGACATTTGAGCGCCTTGCCGGCGATGGGGCTTTAGGTCGTGGGCTTCTTTGCAGAATTCAATGCGTGGCTCTCGACCTTGCTCGATACCTACATCTACCAATACACCACACAGATGGCCGCGCTCTTGGAGCCCGCCATTGTGACCTTAGGGACGCTCTACGTGCTGATCTGGGGATTTTTGCATATCGCCGGGCGCATCGAGGAGCCGGTTCTCGAGGGCTTAAAGCGCATCGCGATTTTATCCTTGGTCTTTGGCGTGAGTCTTGACCTCTGGCTCTACGACACGGTCATCGTCGAGACGTTCTATCGGGCGCCGGCGGCGCTCGCCGGGAATCTGGTCGGCGCGACCAATTTCGTGACCATCGTCGATACGATTCTCTTTCGAGGCGATGACATCGCGACCGCTCTCTTGGCCAAGGCGGGCGTTTTCCACGGCAACTTCTCCTTCTACTTCGCAGGCGTTGCCGTCTACGTCGTGATCGTCATCACCGCGGTCTACACCATGTTCTTACTCACGCTGTCGCGGATTGCGCTCTCGGTGCTCCTCGCACTCGGCCCGTTGATCATCCCGCTGTTCTTATTCCAGACCACCCGGCGCTTTGTCGAGGCGTGGTTTGCGCAGCTCGCGACCTACGCGTTCGTCGCGGTGCTCGCGGGGTTGGTCGCCGCCCTCATGATGCACCTGATCGGGCAGGCGGCCGCCCAGGCCGAGGCCGCGGGCGGCAACATTCAGATCGCGCAGGCGGTGCGGGTGTGCATCGCGGCCGGATTTACCTTTCTCGTCATGCGGCAGGTCTTGCCGATGGCGAGCGGCCTGGCGAGCGGGGTGGCGCTCTCGACCTTCGGCATCGTAAGCGCCGCCTTGATCAATGCGCGCCGAAGGACACTTTTTAGTGCCGGTCAGTTTACGCGCGGGGCGCTCATGGACCGGGAGACCACCCGCTGGGATCCCTTGAGCCGCAAGGCCGGGTACTGGCTCACCGGCAAAGTCCGCTCGGCCTGGCGCCGCGATAACGCCATCCAACGCTGACGCGTCAAAGAATGCCCGTAAGGAGTTTTCCAATGTCGAAAGTCCTCCTCGCTGTCTTGATGATGGGGATCTCGCTCGCCGGCTGCGCGCACCGCGGCGCGGTCCGCGTGGACTGTGCGGGGCCGCTTCGCCCGATCAACCGCCCGGTGCCGTCGGCGGATGCGAAGTTGACTCCCGATTTGTCGAGCCCGAGTTCGCGACCGGCGGCGGAACGCAAGCCGTGAGTCCCGAGCTCAAAGGCTACTTTCAGGAAGCCGTGTCCTGGGACATCGACCGCCTGGCGCAAGCGATTCGCCGGACCCGCATCGCCTGGGGCATCGCCGCCTTGGGGTGGACGTGCGCGGTGGCCCTGAGCGCTGCCTTGGCGCTCCTCATGCCCTTGAAGACCGTGGAGCCCTACGTCATCCGCGTGGATAACACCACCGGGATCGTCGACATCGTGCCAATGTACGCAGGGCACGCCGCGTTGGGGGATGCGGTGGCGCGATTTCTTCTCACACACTACATCACCGTCTGCGAAGGCTTCAGCTATGCGACCGCGCAGCGCGATTACGAGGAATGCGGCGCCTACCACAGCGCGAAGCGCAACACCGAGTGGTACAACCTCTGGAATCAGGCCAATCCCGCCTCGCCCTTGAACGTCAACAAAGACGGTTCGATCGTGCGCGTGCAGGTCACGGCGGTGACCTTCTTCCGCAAGGCCAATGGCGTCTCGGAATTGGCGCAGGTGCGGTATTTGAAGGCGCGTGCGCTACCGGGCGCAGCCGAGAAAATCACCCACTGGATCGCGACCCTCGAGTACGCCTGGGTCGCCCCGTCCAAGGATCCGAAGATGCGCCAATGGAACCCCTTGGGGTGGCGCGTCACCGATTTTCATACCGAGCCCGAAAGCCTGGCGGATACCTCCACGGTCACCGCCCCTAACCCGTGAAGAAAACTCCCATGAACCACTTCTCTCGTGCTGCCGCTGGGTGCCTTCTCGTCATGACGGTGGGGACCTCGTCGGTGCTCGCGCAAGGGGCGGCAGGCGCACCACCGGCCGATCGCCGCATCCGAACGATCTTCTATGTGCCGAATCAAGTCGTGCGGCTTCGCGGCTGGGTAGGCTATCACATCGATGTGGAATTCGAGCCCGGCGAGTCCTTCGTAACCTTAGGGGGCGGGGACTTGGCGGCGGTGAGCTATGGGTCCTATGCCAATCATTGGGTGCTGAAGCCGAAGGCGTCGACCCTGCACACGAACTTGACTGTTTTCACCACCAAGCGCACCTACGTGATCGACTATGAGGTCCTGGCCGGCAGACCCGATCCGCTTGAAGACGATCTCATCTATTCGCTTCGCTTTAAGTATCCACCGAACGCGCTCGTCAAGCCCGCGGAGCCCATCGCGAAAGATCTCGCCGCCGCGCCTCGCGCCCGGTTTCAGAACTTGGATTACTGGTACTGCGGCAATGCGCTCCTTCAACCGGTGGCGGTCTCGGATGACGGGGTGCACACGCGCCTTACGTTCGCGCCGAGTGCCGAGCTCCCGGCGATCTTCGTCAAATCCGATGATGGCAGTGAGTCGCTCTTAAATTACAGCATGGAGGGGTCCGACATGGTCATCCACCGTCTCGCGCGGCACTTTATTTTAAGACGCGGCAAATTGGTGGGCTGCATCACCAACAAAGGCTTCACGGGCTCGGGCGAGCGCTTGGACTCGGGAACGGTGTCCCCGCAAGTCCACCGGGAGACCAAGGAGATCGGCCCGTGAGCGCCACCCCGCGAGAGCCTGCCGAGCCCTCGGCCTCGAATGCCGCTGGCTCCCCACCCCAAGAGCCCGCGCCGGGCGAGAACGAATCGGGGGAGATTCCGGGCGAGCGCGGCATCCCCTCGGTCAATCGGGTGCGATCGGTCCAATCGCGCGTGACCTCGGTCCTAGCCGTGACCCTCATGAGCGTTCTCGCCGCAGCGCTCATGATCTGGTACTACTCGGGCGCCATCAACCGCAACGCCCGGGCCCACGCGATCGCGGAAGCCGCGAGCAAACGCCGCGCCCAAGGGGAATCGACTCTTCCCTCGTTAGGTCTAATTCAACCGCCACGGCCGCCGGTTCCGCCGCCGGCGGAAAGTTCGACGATGGATCCCCTGTTCGGCGCACCGCCTCCTCCTCCCGTCTCCGCACCGGAAATTCCGTTGGCAACTGATAATCCGTACGCGCCAGCGGGTTCCGCGGGCGCGATGCCAAAGACCTCCGCAGAAGTGGCGCGCGATCGACGGCTCGAGGGGCCGGTGCTTGCCGCATCGTCCACCGATCGAGCCGAGGCTTCCCCGCCGCCGATGGTCGCAGACTCCGGTTCTCCCGATCCCTCGGCTGGGCTTGCCGCCCCGGTCGCCAAAGGTGGGGCGGCCGATGATCCGCTGGCTGCGCTCTTGAAGCCCACCTCAACGCCTGCCGTGCGCGCGCGGGTTCTCCCCACCCAGCGCTTTTTGCTGCCGAAGGGCGCCTTCATTGATTGCACCTTGGAGACCGCGATCAGCTCATCGCTCCCGGGCATGACGACCTGCGTGACGGCGACGGACACCTTCAGCGCGGACGGAGAGGTGGTGCTCCTCGAGCGGGGCTCGAAACTCGTGGGTGAGACGCGAGGGGAGGTCACGCAAGGGCAACCCCGGCTTTTCGTCTTGTGGACCGAAGCGCGTACACCCACGGGCGTGGTGGTGCCGCTCGCCTCACCGGGCACCGATGAGCTCGGCCGGAGCGGGTTGTCCGGGACCATCGATCGGCACTGGTGGTTGCGCTTTGGGACGGCGATCTTGATCACAGTCATCGATGGAGCGATTCAAGGCGTGACGGAATCTCGGAACAGTGGCGGGGGTACCCTGGTCTTAAATCCCGCGGCGAGCGGTGATGTCGCGACGGAAGCGCTCCGGGGAACACTCAACATCGCTCCGACCATCGACAAGGCACAGGGCGATCGGATTGAGATTCTGGTCGCGCGCGATGTGGATTTTCGAAGCGTCTACGCCCTGCACGCAAGCGCCGGAGAGCCCTGATGGACGGGCAGGGCCCGGCATGTGCGGCGAAGGCTTCCATTCGCTTGGAGGCCGCGCCGACAGCGCTTGCTGCCGCTGTCGTGCACGCGACGGAGCTGTCATCGCTCGCCCTGACGCTTCGTGCCCTGCAGCCGCTCTTATCGCGCCCGGAGGTCACCGAGATTTGCATCAACCGACCGGGTGAGGCGTTTTTGGAGACTCGAGCGGGGTGGGAGCGCGAGAGCCTGCCGTTTGCGGACTTTCACTGGTGTTATCGGCTCGCGAAGCTCATTGCGAATGCCACGCGCCAGCGGATTACCGAGGAGTCGCCGCTCCTATCGGCGGCACTACCGACGGGGGAGCGCATTCAGATCGTCGCGCCGCCGGCAACGCCGCCGGGGTCCGTCGCGATCACGATCCGAAAGCCGGCGAGCGTCGTCTGGAGCGTGCGCGAGATGGCGCAGGCGGGCGTCTTTCGCTCCACCCGCCGCGCCGCCGAAGGCTTGGAAGCCATCGAGCGCGAACTCTTAGGGCTACTGGAGGCGCGAGACTACGAAGCCTTCATGGGCCTTGCGGTACGGTCGAAGAAGAACATCGTGGTGTCGGGGGCCACGGGGAGCGGCAAAACCACCTTCACCAAAGCCTTGATCCGCGAGATCCCGCGCGAGGAGCGCCTGATCACGATCGAGGACGCGCCGGAACTCGTCTTGAACGATCACCCGAACCACGTACGGCTCTTCTATTCGAAAGGGGATCAGGGTCAAGCCAAGATCGCACCCAAGCAATTGCTCGAGTCCTGCCTTCGGATGCGCCCGGATCGGATCTTGCTCGCCGAGCTTCGCTCCGATGAAGCGTTTGATTACTTGCGAAGCGCCAACTCAGGGCACCCCGGCTCCATCACGAGCGTGCACGCCTCGAGCGCGGATTTGGCCTTCGAGCAGCTGACGCTCCTCGTCAAGCAAAGCGCGAGCGGCGGCGATCTGCCGCGGCCGGAGATCAAGACCCTCCTGTATTTGCTGGTCGATATTGTGGTGCAGTTCGCCGTGGTCGAGGGTCAGCGGCGAATCCGGGAAATCTGGTATGAGCCTGCTCGTAAACGCGCACTCGCCGGGTAACTCGCCCCGTGCGCTAGTCGGCCGCTGCGCGAGGGGCGGGGCGGTCGTACTCGCGGGTGTCCTCGCCGCGCAATACCTGGGCGGGTATCTTTTTCTCTGGGTCTCGCACTTGGACCCGCACCGGGCGACACCGCTCACGATTCTGCGATACAGCCATTACTACGGTCGAGTCCCGGCGATCGCCCGGCGCGCCGCCGTCTGTTCCGGGGCAGGGCTTGGGGTCGTGGCCGCGCTGGCGCTGGTCCTTGTGATCCCAAAGCCCAAACCCCTGCACGGGGAGGCTCAATTTGCCCGACGCGCTGAGATTGCCCGCGCGGGCCTGTTCAGCCACGAGGGACTCGTCTTAGGCGAAATGGGGTCCCGGTATTTGATGTTGCCGGGACAACAGAGCGTGATCCTCGCGGCGCCGCCGCGATCGGGCAAGGATGTGGGCGTCGTCGTCCCGAACGGCCTTAACTGGCCGGGATCCTTGGTCCAGGTCGACATCAAGCGGGAGAACTGGCAGATCACGGCGGGATATCGCGCCTCGCGCGGGCAGGCCTGCTTTCGGTTCGAGCCCTTATCCTCCACCGGCGATACGGCTCGCTGGAACTGTCTGACCTACGTGTCCGCCGCGCCGGACCGGCGCATCAACGATATTCAGCGGATCGCGGACATCTTATATGCCGAGAGCCCGGGCACGGATCCTTTTTGGGTTGCAAGCGCCCGCTCGCTCTTTTTAGGAATTTGTCTCTATCTCTTTGAAACCCAGAGCTTGCCAAAGACCATGGGCGAGGTGCGCCGCCAGGGGATGGCAAGTGATGATGAGGGCTTCGGTGCGCACTGGAAACGCATTGTCCAGGGACGGCAGAGCGGCAAATTCCCGTTATCCGCGGAGTGCATCCGTGCCCTCTATGACGTGATCGACCTGGCCCCCGTGACCGCCTCCTCGGTCCGGAAGACCTTCACCAGCCGGCTCGACTTGTGGGCGAACCCGCTCTTGGATCGCGCGACCTCGGACGATGATTTCGATCTTCGGGATTTGAGGAGAAAACCCATGTCGATTTATGTCTGCGTCAATCCCGATGATCTACATCGCTTACGGCCGGTGCTCTCGCTTTTCTTCCAGCAAACGATTGGGCTGCAAACGACCGAGCTACCAGAGCATAACCCGGCGCTCAAATACCAGCTTCTCATGCTCCTGAATGAATTCACGGCACTTGGGAAAATCCCGATTGTGAGTGAATCGATGGCGTATCTGCCGGGCTACAACGTGCGGATTCTCTTGGTCATTCAAGCGCCCTCGCAACTCCGCGAGGTGTACGGGCCGTATGCCGCCGAGACGATGTTAAAGTCCGTCGCCGCGCGGATTGTCTTTGCACCCAAGGATTATCCGGACGCGAAGGAGATCTCCGATGAGCTCGGGGTGACCACGGTTCGCGCGCGCTCGCGCTCGAAGCCGAACGTGATCGCGTTCAATCGACAGTCCGGACGCAGCGGCAGCACCACCTCGTCCGAGCAGGCCCGGGCGCTTCTCTTGCCGCAGGAAGTCAAAGAAATCGGCAGCGACCAAGCACTCATTTTCTATGAGGGTGTGCGACCGATCCGCTGCCGGAAGATTCGCTACTACGCCGATCGGCGACTGCGTGCCCGATTGCTGCCACCGCCGGCTCACGCAACCCCGATCGTGCGCAAGGCATCGCCCGCAGCGGCGAGTTCTCCCGTGACCGACCCCGCGTACCCGCTTGCCGAAAGCGAGCCGTTGGCGGCGGCCTCCCCGGTCATGGAGACGGCGCCGACAGTGATTGCGGCCCTGGAGGATATCGATCGGTTGGAGTCCCTCACGATCGAGGATTTCGGCGATCGCCTGAAAGGCCTGCAATTCGAGCAGGCGGGTGAGCGGCCCACTGACAGCGAGTTGGATGCCGATGTCGATCGTCTTCTTGATGCCCTGCGTTAGGAGAAATGTGTCATGCCCACTCAACCGACGGACAAAGCGCGAGAAGGAACCCGCGGTCAGACGCCCGTGGAGCTCAATTCGGTGAGCGCGGGGCCGGAGAAATCCCGCAAGAATAGCGCCGAGGTGGGCGCGCTCGATGACAATACGATTCGGGCGCGGCGCTTGAAGACGAAGGAGGCCACCGCGGCGGGTGTGACGGCCAAGGTCTCTGACGAGCCGAGCGGGGCGCCCAAGGCAGATTCTCGGGCGATTCCGGAGCGCATCCAGTCTCGCTACATCCAAGTCGGCAACCAGTTTCATTTCGCAAACGGCGATCTCGCTTTCGCCGATCGCGGCCGGCACCTTTCGACCCAGCTCGAGAACACCGAAGTCATCCGCGATCTCATCAGTATCGCGAAGGAGCGCGGCTGGAACGAGATCGCCCTGAAGGGAAGCGAGCGATTTCGCAAAGAAGCGTGGCAACAGGCGCATCTTGCCGGCCTTGCCGTCCGCGGGTATGCCGCGAGCGACCTCGAGCGCGCCCAGCTCGTCCGCCGCATGGGCCGGGAGCGCGATGAGGGAGGAGAGACAGTGCCCCCGTACCCAGGGACATCCTCGGAGCGATACACCGCCGCGGGGGACGAAACCGCCCGCCGGGAGGCTCAAGGCTCGACCGCAGCGCCCGATCGCGTGCAGGCCGGCCGCCTCGTCGATCATGGCACGGCGAATTACCAATTCGATCGCCATGCCGGACTCTCGTACTTCGTGAAGCTCGAGACGCCGGACGGGGAGCGGACGCTCTGGGGGAAGGATCTCGAGCGGGCCCTAGAGCGCTCGCTCTCGCGGGCGAGCATCGGCCAGGAGGTCGTCGTTCGACAACTCGGCGCGAAGCCCGTCACCGTCATCCGCCCCATTCGGGACGAGGCCCGCCGGATCATCGAGCGGACTCAAGTCCAGATGCATTTGAACCGCTGGTCAGTGGAGCGAGCCGATTTCATCCGTGAGCGCGCGCAGGTGGCCGAGCTCGTCCGGAACCCAGGCATCGAGCCCCGCGCAGCCACGGCCAAGCGCCCCGAGTTGGCCGGAACCTACACCGAATTGCAGGCCGCCAAGCTGATTGCCCGAGAACTCTTCACTCATCCTGCCGATCAGGAGCGCTTCGTCACCCGAGTCCGCGAGGCGATTGCGGACGAGATCGAGCGCGGCGAGCCCTTGAGTGCGCCGCGGATCAAGAGTCGGGCGCCGGGTCGATCAGAAGCTCCCGTAAGGACTCC
>Ga0182030_10021373_pt1 | contig 12125 bp, 9 predicted proteins | sample 812S3MmetaG_FD_121299 | JGI IMG/M metagenome (GOLD analysis project Ga0182030, IMG submission 121299) | Permafrost microbial communities from Stordalen Mire, Sweden - 812S3M metaG (Illumina Assembly) | ecosystem: Environmental > Terrestrial > Soil > Wetlands > Permafrost | place: Sweden...
CCACCCCCGCCCGGCCACCCACGCCCGGCCACCCACGCCCGGCCACCCTCGGAAGTATGCTCGCATGGGTGGCTGGGCGGGGGTGCGGGCCGGTGCCGGTCAAACTGACGCACGACCGGACAGCAACATCACTGGATTGCCCATCGCTGCACCCACCAGATCACCGCCCAGTCCAAACCGGCTTGCGCTTCTCCAGGAACGCCGACACGCCCTCCTGGAAATCATGCGAGGCATAGCAGGTGGCCAGCAGGTCGGTGTCCCCACCGGCGGGGATCCAGTGATCACGCAACCGATGCATCGCCTGCTTGGTTGCCCACAACGTCAGCGGCGCCAGGGTCGTCAGCTCCTCCGCGATCGCCTGCGCCCGCACCAGCAGCTCGTCCTCGGCCACCACCTCCCGCACCGCGGCGGCCGCCAGCAGCGCCGGCGCGCCAATCAGCCGGGCGGAGAAGATCATCTCCTTGGTCGCCGCAAACCCCAACAGGGCCACGAGCCGCACGTAGCATTTGAGCGCCAGGCAATTCCCCGCCGTGCGGGCGATCGGAAAGCCGAAGCGCACTGACGGTGCGGCAATGCGCACGTCGCACGCCGCGGCGATCAGCGCGCCCCCGCCCACGCAGGCACCCGCCATGGCCGCCAAGGTCGGCACGCGAACGTTCTCCAGCGCCTCGATGACCTCCTCGCCGCGCTGCTCCAGGGCCAGGAAATCGTCCGTCGTGTGGACGTTTTGCAGACAGGAAAAATCCTGCCCGGCCATGAACGACGCCCGCTCGCCCTTCGCGCCGGTGATCACCATCGCCTTCACCGTGGGGTCTTCATTCGCTTCGCGGAATATCGCGATCAGCCGATCTTCCATCGCGTTGGTCATCGCGTTGAGGGCGTGCGGCCGATTGAAGATCACCCACTCGACGGCGCCGTGCCGCTCGCGCCGGATCTCGTCGGTTTCGGTCATGCGGGTCCTCCCTGATATCAGTCCTGGATGGCGGCCGAGAGCGGCAACACCTGGCAGTCCGCGATCGGCAGACTGACCAGGACGGCCTCGTCGGGTGCGAAACGTTGCGATGGCGGCACCAGGGCGCGCACGGTTTGGTCGCCGCCGATATCGATCAGCACATCCCGCTGCTCGCCGAGATAGGCCGATCGGACAACGCGCCCCCGCAACAGGTTGCCATCCGCTTGCCCTGCCGGGCCGCCGCCTGCCGCGGTCACCCCAAGGCGCGAGGGACGGATGGACAGCGCCACCGTCTCGCCCGGGCTGGCATGGCTGTAATCAGCCCCCCGCAACACCGCCTCGCCGATCCGTACCACACCGGCGCCCGCATGCACGCCATGCAGGATGTTGCTGCCGCCAATGAAAGCGGCGACGAAATCATTCGCCGGAAATTCGAAAATTTGTTCCGGTGGCGCGACCTGCTGCAACACGCCGCGATTGAGCACCGCGACCTGGTCGGCGGTCACCATCGCCTCGGACTGGTCGTGCGTGACGTACACGGTGGTGATCCCCGACGTGTCATGCACCCGGCGGATTTCGAAGCGCATCTCCTCCCGCAGATTGGCGTCGAGGTTGGACAGCGGTTCATCGAGCAGCAGCACGCGCGGTTCCACCGCCAACGCCCGCGCCAACGCCACGCGCTGCTGCTGGCCGCCCGACAGTTCGCCGGGATAGCGGTCCACCAGGTGATCGAGCCGGACCGTGCGCAGCGCGTGGGTCAGGCGCCGCCGCAGCTCCATCTTTGGCAGGCGGCGGATCTGCAGGCCGAAGGCGACGTTTTGCCCCACCGTTTTGTGTGGCCACACGGCGTAGTTCTGGAACACCAACGAAATGCCGCGATGCTCTGGGGGCACCATGGCGCGCGCGCTCGACAGCATCTGGTCACCAACCCAGATCTCGCCGCCGCTCGGCTGCTGGAATCCCGCGAGCAACTGCAGCATCGTCGATTTGCCGCAGCCCGAGGGGCCCAGCAGGGCCAGCAGCGCGCCCTCCTCCACCACCAGGTCGATGCCACGCAGCACATGATGCGTGCCGTAGCTGAGGCGCAAATCGGCGACGCGCACCCGACTCACGCCACGCCCTCCAGCAGCGCGGTGCGTGACCAGCCACCCAGCCGCCGACCGACCAGACGTTGGCTGAGCAGCCGCACCAGCACGATCACGATGAGCGTTGTCAGCAGCAACAGCACGCTCATCGCGCACAGCGCCTCATAGGCGCCCCCATCCTTGGCATTGTAAATCAACGTCGTCATGACATTGGTCTGCGGCGTGATCAGGAAAATCACCACCGACAGCTCACGAATGATCGGGATGAACACCAGCAGCCAACCGGCGATCAGGCCTGATTGCATCAGCGGCGCGGTGATGGCGAGGAATGTCCGCCCCTCGCCCGCGCCCAGGCTGCGCGCCGCATGTTCCAGTTCCAGACCGATGCCCTTGAGGATGCTGCCGCCATGCGCATAGGCGATCGGCAGGAAGGTCGCGGTGAACGCCGCGACCATGATGGCCGGCGTGCCGTACAGATTGAGCGGCGCATGCGTGTAGGCGGCGAAATAGCCGACCGACAGCACGACGCCGGGAATGATGATCGGCGCCGAGGCCAAGGCCCCCAAGATCCGGCCGCCCCACACCAGCCGCCGTTCGACGATATAGACAACCGCGGTGCCGAGGATGACGCAGGCCGTCGCCGCGGCCGCTGAATAGCCCAGCGAGTTGCGCATCGCGCGCACGGTGTCGCCACTGCTGAACAGCGCCCACCAGTACCAATGCCAGGTCAGGTTATCGAGCGACACGCCGCGCCCCCAACTGCGGCTGAGCGAGACGAGCAGCAACACGACGTAGGGCATCACCACGGCCAGCATCGGCACGATCATCGCCGCCGCGAACGCCGGCCACCGCCAGCGATGCAGTTTGATCAGCCGTTTCGCCCGCGCCTTGCCGCCGATGGTGACGAATTGCCGCCGGCCAAGGATCCGCTTGCGCACCGAGAACATTGCCGCCGTCACCAGCAGCAGCGGCATGCAGTACGCCGCCGACGCAAACAGGCCGGGCGGGAACAATTGATAGAATTCCGCCAGGCGCGTCGTGACCACCGGAATGCCGGCCGGTACCAGCAGAAACGCGGGAACGCCGAACAGGGTCACGCCCTGCACAAAGGACAGGATGAAGCCGGCGATCACCGACGGCATCGCCAGCGGCAGGCTGATACTCCACATCGTCCGCAGCGTGCGGGCGCCGAGTGTGGTCGCCGCGTCCTCCAGCTCGACCGCGATCTCCTCCAGCACACTGGCGACGATGGTGAAGGTGTAGGGCACGGTGTAGATGGCCGAGACAAAGATCGCGCCTGGCATCGAGTAGATGTCGAACAGCGCGTGCCCCATACCCGGCAGCCGACGCGCCAGCACGTTCAGCCAACCCGAGTTGGGTGCCGCCAGCAGGATCCAGGCGGTCGCCCCGATGAAGGACGGGGTCACAAAGGCGGCGAGGACCAGCACGCCGACCAATTTGCGCCCCGGCATATCGGTCCGCGCGACCAACCAGGCGATCGGCACACCGAACATCACCGACAAGATAGCCACCGCGAAGCCGAGCAGCAGCGAGTTCACCATCGGCGCGATCAGCGATCGGTTGGTGATCAGCGCGGTGTAATTCGCCACACTCCAGGCGCCGGTATCATCATCGTGCAGGCTGTTGAAGATGATCCAACCGAGCGGATGGACCACCAGCAGCAGCAACGCCAGCGCCGCCAGCGCAACGACCAGCCCGCGTGTCAGCCGTATACGCCGACGGGGGACCGTGCGGCCGGCTGCTATCGGACCAGTTCCTTCCATTTGGCGATCCCTTCCGCCACCTCGGCGGACAGGTTTTCGATCGGATTCCGGTACCATTTCACCGTGGCGAAGCTGCGCCCCTCGGCCCAGGGCACATCGGTGCGCAGGGTCGGCCAGAAGTTCTTCGACAGGATCTGCGAATATTCAATGGAGTTGATGAAGTTCATATACAGACGCGCCGCGTTGGGGTGCGGCGCCTTGGCCAGCACCGCCGCCGGCCCGGCATTCAGGATGGTGTCGTCGGTCGGCGTGACCACATCGATCGGGTTGCCCGCGGCCTTCTGCACCAGGGTATAGCTGAACGGCGCGCCGGACCCGACCGCGCGCTCGCCCGCCAGCAGGTCGGTGACCGTGTCGACGTTGGAGGTGCCAACCTTCGGGCTCTGCTGGCCGAAACGGCGCAGGAAGTCATCGCCATATTTGTGGCGTATCGCCACCACCCAGCTTGCGACGTCGCCGGAGAACGCCGGGCTGCCGGTGGTGATCTTGCCGTGCCATTTGTCGTCCAGCAGCGCGGTCCAGGATTGCGGCGGCGCGTTCGTCGCGCGCGTCGCGTAATTGATGCTGGTCAGGCTCAGCGCCGCGATCTGGAAAGTGTTGTCGGGGTCAAGGCTGCGGAATGCCTGCACCACCTTGTCGTTGTCCGCGGGCACGTAGGACGCCAGCGCATTGACCTTCTTCAGATCAAGGTAGTGCACCAGGTTGGTGGTGCTCAGAACGTCGCAATGCGGGTCGCCGTTCTGCATCTCCAGACGCAGGCGCGTGTAGACGGTTTGCGACGCCTGACGCAGCACCTCCACCTCGATGCCGGGATATTTTGCCTTGAACGCGTCGCGCAACAGCTCGGTCGTCGCCTGCTCATAGGCGCCCGTGTAAAGCGAAAAAGTGCCCTCGCGCTTCGCCGCGGCATACAGGGCATCGCTGTCATTGCTGGCAGCGGCGCGCGCCGGTCGTCCCGTATGGATTGCCGCGGACGCCGCGATCGCCGTGCCACCCTGCAGCAATGTCCGCCGTGAGAGACCCATCGTTCTACCCCGTTATGATGTGGTTGCCCGCAGAGTGTTCGAGAGCGTGTTCGAGCCCAGTCCGTTGCGCCGTCATGCGCGGTATATCGCGCCGCGGCGAGTTTGGGTCTGTCCCAACGCGCACGACAAGCAGCTTGCGCGGCAGCAAATGGTGCGTTTGACACACCAATTCGCCCTCCATAGGCTTGCACACCCCCATGCCACGGCCGCTCCCACCCCTGTTGGCGTCGCGTGCGTTCGATGCACTTGCTCGCTGCGGTTCAGTACGTTCAGCCGCCGATGAGCTCGCGGTCTCGCATACGGTGGTGTCCCGCCATGTGCACAATTTGGAAGCCTGGCTCGGCGTCGAGCTGGTGCGCAAGGCCGGCCGCGGCCTCACGCTGACCCCAGAGGGTGCGCGCCTGGCGACGCAGCTGCGCAAGGCCTTCGACATCGTGGCCGATGCCAGCGCCGAACTGCGCCACGGCGTTGGCGACGCCCTGCATATCTGCTGCAGCGCCGCCCTGGCATCCCGCCGGTTGCTGGCCCGACTGCCGGAGTTGAAAGCCCGGCTGGGCGGTCGTGATGTGCTGCTGCAGCCGAACAACAATCGTCCCGACCTGAGCCGGGACCCGGTGGATGCGGAGATCATCTATCTGGAGTCGCCCCCGCAGGCCGGTGACCTCCACGCCGAGATGATCGTGCGGCCACGCATCATCGCGGTCGGCAGCCCCACCCTGAAGGCAATGTATCCCGAGCTGCGCTGCCCCGCCGATTTGCTCGGCCTGCCGTTGATCCATGAGCAAAGCACGCGCCAATGGGAGACCTGGCTGGAACGCGCCGGCGTCACCAATCTGCCGCGCCTCAGCGGTGTGCAGCTCTGGCACGGCCACATGACCCTTGAGGCAGCGCGCCTGAGCCAGGGCGTCGCGCTGGTGAGCGAGACCATTGCGGCCGATAATCTCGCGACAGGCGATCTGGTTGAGGTCGTGCCCTCGCAGATCTTCCTTGGCGGCTTCTACCTCGTCGCGGCAGCGCGCAACTGGGATACCCAGGCGCTGGTGGCAGTACGCCAATGGTTGCGCGACATCTTTCCAACCAATCCGACGACGCGGGAGGCGTCCCGGGAGTGAACCGGCATCTGGTGCATAAATCGCACCAGTCCCTGACAATCTAAGTGATTGTTCCGGCTCCTCCCCTGGGGTGTCCTGACGCTGGCCGCGGACCAATTCCGTGACACCCACGTGTCGGCGGCAAATCTGGGGAGATGATCTTGGCAGAGCAGGATGCAGGGGCGCAGCAGGATGCGGGCGCAAAGGGACCGCTTGCCGGTATTCGGGTGACGGACTGCACCCACATGCTCGCCGGCCCCTACTGCACCTGGCTGCTCGGCGCCCTGGGCGCGGATGTCATCAAGATCGAGCGGCGCGAGAGCGGCGATTTCACCCGCGAGGTCGCCCCGTTCACCGCGGACAATGAGAGCCTGTTTTTCATGAGCGCAAACCGCAACAAGCGGAGCATCACGCTCGACCTGAAGGCACCACGCGGCAAGGCGATCTTCCACAAGCTGATCAGCACCAGTGATGTCCTGGTCGAGAACAATCGTGCCGGCGTGATGGAGCGTCTCGGTTTTGGCTACGCGGCGCTCAGCGCGCTCAACCCACGACTGGTCTACGCGTCAATCTCGGGGTTTGGCCAAACCGGCCCGTATCAACACCGCCCCTGCTTCGACCTTGTGGCGCAGGCGATGTCCGGCATGATGAGCATCACCGGCGAGCCGGGTCGGGCGCCCTGCCGGGTCGGGACCTCGCTCGGTGATGTCGCGGCCGGCACCTTCGGCGTCATCGGGGTGCTCTCCGCCCTGCAACAACGCGAACGCACCGGGCGCGGCACCTATGTCGATGTCGCCATGGTGGATTGCCAGATCGCCCTGATGGAGAACGCCTTCGCCCGCTACCTGAATGCCGGGCACGAGCCGGTGGCGTTGGGCAGTCGTCACCCGCTGGTCGCACCGTTTCAGGCGTTTCCGACCGCGGACCGGCCTATTGCCGTGTGCGTCGATACCGAGGCGCAATGGCGCCGCCTGTGCACGGCACTGGAGGCGGAATTCCTGCTCGAGGATGCAAGGTTCGTCAGCGGGTCATCGCGCGCCGACAACCATCCCGCCCTGGAAGCCTTGTTGCTGCCGATCTTCGCGCAGAAGCCAAGGGACACCTGGCTGGCGGCGCTGGAGGCGGCCGATGTCCCGGCAAGCCCGATCAACAGCATCGCCGAGGCAGCGCGCGATCCGCAGGTGCAGCATCGCGGCATGATCGGCGAGATGGCGGATGGCACTCGCTTCGTGCGCGCGCCCATCCAGATGCCGCTGACGCCCTTGCCGGCGGAGAAGGCGCCGCCCCGGTTGGGCGAGCATACGACCGATATCCTCGCGGAGCTTGGTCTGAGCGACGGTGAGATCGATGAGCTCCGCCGCGAGTCCGTGGTTTGACGGCGACGGGACAGGAAGCTGCCACCCCGACGACGATCGTGATCGAGCGGGCGCCGCCAATCCTGGAAATCACCCTCGCGCGTCCCCCCGCGAACGCGGTCACCGCGCAACTGGCGCGCGAACTTCACGCTGCCCTCGTGCTGCTGCGCGATGATCCGGCCTTGCGCGTCGGTATCATCTCCGGCGGGACCGGACGTATCTTCTGTGCCGGTTGGGATCTGAAGGACGCGGCCCTCGCGACCGATCCCACCGAAGCCAATCAGGCGATCATGGACCTCCCCGGCGGCTTTGCCGGCATCACCGAATTCTGGAATCTCGGCAAACCGCTGATCGCCGCGGTCAATGGCTTCGCGATCGGCGGCGGGTTCGAGATCGCACTGGCCTGCGACATCATCCTCGCCGCCGAGCAGGCCGCGTTCGCCCTGCCCGAAATGCAGCGCGGCTTCGTTCCCGATGCCGGCGCGGTGCAGCGCCTGCCCCGCCGCGTGCCGTACAATGTGGCGATGGAAATGATGCTCACCGGCCGCCGCATGTCGGCGCAGGAAGCCGCGCAATGGGGCCTGGTGCATGCGGTGATGCCGTCCGCGGATCTGCCCGCCCGCGCTCGCGAGATGGCGTTGACCATTGCCGATGGCGCGCCTCTGGCGGTTCAGGCGCTGCTGGAGGTCATGCCGGCCGTGGACCGGCTGCCGTTGCCGGAAGCCTTCGCGAATCTGCGGCATCCGGCTGGGTCTCTGCCGGCCTATGAGCGGATGTTGGTGTCGGAAGACTTCCTGGAGGGGCCGCGTGCGTTTGCGGAAAAACGCCTGCCGGTCTGGCGAGGTAGGTAACCGGTCCGTGTCACCCCGCTTATTTAAGACGCCGCCGGAATAGGCTTGTTTGGTCGATTCTATACCGGAATGTACTGACATCGCTAACGGCCTGACCGTAGTACCGCGAAGGAAGTTTATCGCAGATAAGAAGGCGATAACGCAGATACACGCGAATAGTGCCAGCTTGAATGATCTGTCCGGGGCACATGATCGGCGGCGCGTTCATCTGGCTCTTTGCCGCCAGGCGCTGAAATCAAAATTAAAGTCCATACGAGTTCGTCATGAGCGACCCGAAGGTCGATGGGCCGCGCCGAGATATTTGCGTGGATCTTCTTACATCGCCTTCCTGCATTTGCGATAAAATCCTTCCTTGGCCGATAGCGCCACAATGCCGACAATACGCACCGATGCTATGCGATACGGGCGACCCGGGAGAATCATCCCAGGCACTTCGCCAGCAGCGCGCAGCCCGCCGTGAACCAAATGTGCGTATCAGCCCGGTAAATTCCAGCAATCGCCCTCCCCGCCGCCCCGGTGTAGGCTCCCCTCAGCCGGCAGCCACAACGCCGGGCATCAACGCACGCGTGGGGACAGAGATCATGCAGCTCGGCTATTTCGCCATGCCCTCGCACCCGCCGGAGCGCGGTCTGAAGGCGGGCCACGACTGGGACCTCCAAGTGCTGCGCTGGATCGACGAGCTCGGCTACATCGAGGCCTGGATCGGCGAGCACCACACCGCGCCATGGGAGCCCCACCCCGCGCCCGACCTGCTGGTCGCGCAGGCGCTGTTGCAGACCAAGCGCATCCGCATCGGGCCCGGCGGCTTCCTGTTGCCGTACCACCACCCCGCCGAGCTCGCCAACCGCGTCGCCATGCTGGACCATCTGTCGGAGGGCCGGTTGAACTTCGGCGTCGCCGCGTCCGGCCTGCCGAGCGACTGGGCGATGTTCCATGTCGATGGCATGGGTGGTGTCAATCGCGAGATGACGCGCGAGTCGCTCGACATCATCCTGCGCCTATGGAGCGACGAGAAGCATTTCGACTACGAGGGCCAGTTCTGGCAGGTGGCGAAGCCGGCGACGATGTATGGCTTCCTCAAGCCGCACATCAAACCGTTGCAGAAACCGCATCCACCGATCGGCGTGGCCGGGCTGTCGAAGAACTCCGACACGCTGAAGCTGGCCGGCGAGCACGGCTTCCTGCCGCTCAGCCTGAACCTGAACCCGGGCTACGTGCGCAGCCACTGGGATGCGGTGGAAATGGGCGCCGCGCGCTCCGGCCGCACGCCGTGGCGCGGCGACTGGCGCCTGGTGCGCGAGGTGTTCGTTGCGGAGACGGACGAGGAAGCCTGGCGCCTGTCGGTCGGCGGCATGATGGGCCGCATGATGGGCGAATACTTCCTGCCTCTGCTGGCGAATTTCGGCTTCCTGGAATACCTCAAGCACCGGCCCGACGTGCCGGACTCCGACGTGACGGTCGAGTACTGCGCACGGCACAACTGGCTGGTCGGCTCGCCCGCGACGGTCGCCGAGAAGCTGGCGCGCGTCTACGACGACGTCGGCGGCTTCGGTCAGATCCTGGTGTTCGGCTTCGACTATCTCGACAACCCGGAGCCGTGGCACAACTCATTGCGCCTGCTGGCGGAGGATGTCCTGCCGCGCGTCGCCCACCTAACCCCGAAGCCCACCTAACACCGAAGCCCACCTAACACCGAAGCCCACCTAACACCGAAAAGGTCGTATCCGCATGAGCCGTGTGTTGCATCGTTCCGGTGCCATTCCCCCCGTCGCCGTCGGTGGCGAGGGCATCTATCTGCACCTCGCCGACGGCACCAAGGTGATCGACGCCTCGGGCGGCGCGGCGGTGGCATGTCTGGGCCATGGCAACAAGCGCATCGCCGAAGCGATCGGCAAACAGGCAGCCTCGATGGCCTACGCGCACACCGGCACGTTCATCAGCCAGCCGGCCGAGGATCTCGCCGACATCATCCTGGCCGACAAGCCGGGCGGGCTGACGCATGCCTGGTTCTGCTCCTCAGGCTCCGAGGGCAACGAGGCAGCGCTGAAACTGGCGCGGCAATACTTCATGGAGATCGGCCAGCCGCAGCGCACGCGCTTCATCGCGCGGCGGCAGAGCTATCACGGCACCACGCTGGGCGCGCTCGCCGCCGGCGGCAACATGATGCGCCGCGCGCTGTACGAGCCGATTCTCGGGCAGGCGTTCAGCCTGGTGTCGCCCTGCTTCGCCTATCGTTTCAAACGTGACGATGAGACCGACGCGCAGTACCTCGATCGTCTCGCCGCCGAACTGGAAGGCGAATTCCAGCGCCTCGGCCCGGACAATGTCATTGCGTTCCTGGCCGAACCGGTGGTCGGCGCCACGACCGGCTGCGTCGCCGCCCTGCCCGGCTACTTCAAGCGTGTGCGGGAGATCTGCGATCGGCACGGCGCGCTGCTGATCCTCGATGAGGTGATGTGCGGCATGGGCCGCACCGGCACGATGCACGCATGGGAGCAGGAGGGCATCACCCCCGACATCCAGGTGATCGCCAAGGGCCTCGGCTCCGGCTATCAGCCGATCGGTGGCCTGCTGATCGCCGAGCGTATCGTCCAGGCGCTGCACAACGGCTCGGGCGGCTTCATGCACGGGCAGACCTACCAGGCGCATCCGGTGGCCTGCGCAGCCGCGCTGGAGGTGCAACGGATCATCCGCGAGGACAATCTGCTGGAAAACGTGCGCGCGATGGGCGCACGGCTGGAGACGGCGCTGACCGAGCGCTTCGGCAACCACCGCCATGTCGGCGACGTGCGTGGCCGCGGACTGTTCTGGGCGATCGAGCTGGTGCAGGACCGCGCGTCCAAGCAGGTGTTCGATCCGGCACTGAAACTGAACGAGCGGGTGAAGCGCGAGGCGCTGGCGCGCGGCATCGCCATCTACCCCATGGGCGGCACGATCGACGGCAAGCAGGGCGACCACGTGATCGTCGCGCCGCCGTATATCGCGACCGCGGCGGACATCGATACCATCGTCGATCGACTTGGCGCCGCGGTGGATGCCGCATTGGCACCTGCCTAGAGCTTGATCACCGAAGGCGAAATCGCCGGAGGTCTGAACCATGCGATAAAACAAAAGGGCTAGAGCGGGGTGGGCGCTTCTATCGGCGCTTATCCTGCTCTAGTGGATGGAATCTGACACTTGGTGTCCACCAAACCCCGCTCCGCTGGCGGAAACCTGCCAAGCGGGCCGGACTCAAACGTTGGGTTTTATCCACTCGGGCTACGGGACACACCGGTGCCGAACCTCGCATAAGTGCAGTCAACGCAGAGGCCGCGGAGAACGCAGAGCTCGCAAAGGAAGAAGCTTTATTGGGCCTGCGGCCCGGCCCGGAGCGGAGCCAACCGTCGTGGGGACGCGGCCGAAGACGCTTCGCCGAATCAACATCCGCGCGAAGCGCATCAAAACTTCTGTCTCTGCGCGCTCTGCGGCCTCTGCGGCCTCTGCGTTAACGTTGCTTCGCCGGACACACCCCGGACCAGGCCAGTTCGCCTCTAATCAACCAACCGCCCCCATAACCCCCAGCATGACCATCCTGGCCGGGCCTGTCCCAGCCATCCATCGCGGCACAGGACCTGACGGTTGGACTTTATCCACTAGGCAGGGACGATCGCGACAAGGCGCGCAATCACGGGTACGTGAATCAACCTAAGGTGGGGGGCCGGCTTGTTGCCATGATTGGCACCTCTCATCTGAAGGATCGATATCGACTCGCAAGGAGATCACCCATGTTGCGCCGAAGCATCCGCCGAAGCACCCAATGCGCCGCCGCGCTCGGCATTGCGCTGGCGGTGTCCGCGTGCACCAACCCGTATGATCCGGGCCAGCGCGCCGCCGGCGGTGCGCTGATCGGCGCAGGCGGTGGCGCCGCGATCGGCGCGATGGCGGGCGGCGGGCGGGGCGCGCTCGCGGGTGCGTTGATCGGTGGCGCGGTGGGCGCGGCAAC
>Ga0182030_10021374_pt1 | contig 12125 bp, 11 predicted proteins | sample 812S3MmetaG_FD_121299 | JGI IMG/M metagenome (GOLD analysis project Ga0182030, IMG submission 121299) | Permafrost microbial communities from Stordalen Mire, Sweden - 812S3M metaG (Illumina Assembly) | ecosystem: Environmental > Terrestrial > Soil > Wetlands > Permafrost | place: Sweden...
GCGTTGGGCCGAGCTCCGCGCGAAGCGCTGAAAAATCCTGCTTCTCCGTGGCCTCATCGTCCTCCCTGTTTTCTCTGTGTTGAAACAACTTGCTTGCTTGGCTTGCTTGGCTTGCTTGGCTTGCTTGGCTTGCTTGGCTTGCTTGGGGGATCTCACGCCCGAGGACCAACCGCCAACGCGGCACGATGCGCGCGTGCCGTAGGCTCGCCTCCGACCATGGCACTGTAGCCGCCTCACGGCCGTTCACCCGATCGTTCCGAACCCGAACACTATCTATTGCGTCGGCAACAGATGGAAACCGGGTTCCTCCGGCGCCTCGGCAAAGTCTTCGTCGATGCTCGTCACAACCGAATGGCGCGGGCCGCGGCGGCACTGGCGAACCAACTCCTCGACCGCAGACGTCTCCCCGGCAATCAGCGCCTCGACCGCGCCATCGCGCCGGTTGCGCACCCAGCCCGCAAGCCCGGCCGCCTCCGCGCTTCTTGCCAGCCAGTGGCGGTAGCCAACCCCCTGCACCTGCCCAACAATGATCACGCGTTTCGCTGCCATGTGGCGGCCTATGTCCGGGTGAGCGCGATCATGCGGGCGGCGATCGCGATGTCGTCAGCGACCGCCCGACGGCGCGCGACGGCCGCATCATCTTCCCCCCATTGCTCCGCCTGGAACAGCTCATCCAGCGCGCCGAGCGCATGCGCGGTGGCAGGATGGAGCGCCTGGTCAGCCAGCGCCAAGCCTGACACCAGGCTGCACAAGGCTGGCACGGCGACGCCCAGCGCCGACAGTGCCCACGGATCGAGCTCACCCACCGCCGCACGCAACGCGGCGATGCTATTTCGATGTTGCTTTACAGCAACGATGCCGGCGGTCGCCCGCAACTTCGCGCTGTGCCGCTGCTCTACCCAGTCCAGCCAGGGCTGCCACGCTTCCTGCTGCCGCCGGGCGAGTTCCTCTGGGGTCTCGGCGCGGTAGCACAGCAGATCGGTCTCGCCATAGCGCGCGATCGCATCGACGGTCGGCCAGGGGTCGGTGCCGATGCGCGCCTGCGCGGTGCCGGCCAACCGCGTCAGCGGCGTGTCGGCGAAGGACATCTCGCCCTCCTTGGCGCCGCCGGCACGCTGCCATTCCAGCGCGATTTCCTGCGCCAGCGGCGCATGCTCCAGGCGCAGCGTGGCGCCGCCGGGCAGATGCAGCGGCTTGCCGTCCAGGTGAATCGTGAAGCCGCCATCGATCGGCACCGCCGTCGCCTGATCCCAGAAGCGTTTCACCATAGAGACAACGACCGCTGCATTACTGGAACAACTTCTTCAGCACACCCAGCGGATTAGCTGGTTTCGGTTGCGGCTGCGGGGCGGGCGTGGCGCTGTCGCTGGCCTGGCCGCTCTGGGTCGCCGCCGCAGCGCTCCCCGATGACGACAGCCGCGCCAGCGCGAGCGGCGCCGCACAGGAATCACCGGACATTTTCTGCTCCAGCGCCGAGCCGATGATCAGCGCAAGCCCGCCAGTGCTCGCGCCCAGGGCCAGCTTGGCGGCGGTGCCGGCATTGCCGGTCACCGTCCCCACCGCGTCAGGCTCGATCGACGGATTGGTGATGCTGCCGCGGACAATGACCGGCGTCGCGATATTGGTGCCGGCGACCCCGATCGTCGGCTTCAGGTGCAGGTTGAGCGTTTCGGTGCCGAAATTCACGGTGCCACCGCCGGTCATGCTGATCGTGCTCGTATCGAGCTGCAGCGCGCTCACCGTGCCAACACCATGGGTCGCGTCGATCCGCAGCGCGAAACAGTTCAGCGTGCTCATGCCAGCCACATTCGCCAGCTTGTTCAACTCGGTTTGCTGCACCAGTTGCGACATCATGCCGCCCAGCAACTTGCTGTCGATCGAGCCCTTGGGGACGGCGATGCCGATCGGACCATTGAGCGATGCCGCGATCGCGTGCGGCGTGTCGCCGGTGCCGCTCAGGTCGGCCCGCAGTTCCAGCGTGCCACTGGCGTAACCAGGTTTGCCCAGCGACTTCAACACCGTCTGCAACGCCAGGCTGGGTGCCTGGAGCGAGAACGTCATCGTCGGCGGTGTTGGATTGGCGTCCAGCGTCAGCTTCGCATTGAGCTGTCCGCCGGGGACATCGACCGCAACGGGATCGAGCGTGAGGTGACCGCCCTTGTCGACAGCATGCAGCTTGATCGCCTTGTAGTCCTGGCCACCGGTCCGCAGGTCGTCGACCGCAAGCTGGATATCGCCGTCAGCCTGGCGCAACGCCTCCACCGGCAATTTCGTGTCGGGAATGAGGTGACCCGAGCGCCCAGTCGGGGTCACGGTCTGGGCCACGCCCGGCGCCGCGGCCGGTGATTGACCTGGTGCAGCCGGCCCAGCGGATAGCTCGTTGCTCAGGGCATCGAGGTCGATCTGCTTGGCCGAAAGATTGGCCGCGAATGCCGGACGGGCGCCGCCGTGGAACGAGGCCGAGCCATTGAAATCGGCGTTCGGCAACGACAGCACCAGATCGGTGATCCCGTAGCCGGCACCACCATCGATGTCCGAGACCTTAAGCTGCGCCTTGATCCCCTTGATCGGCGGCAGCTCGAACCCGACCAGCGGGGACAACGCCGCGAGATCCGGAATATCGGCGCTGACGGCGATCGCCAGACCACGCCCCGACACGGGTTCCGCAACCGTGCCGTCAGCGGTGATTTTGGCACCAACGATGGTGGCCGCGAACTTGACCGGCCACGGTGCACCGGCACCTCCCAACAAGCCTGAGAGCGGGCCAGTGTCGGTGCTCAGCGTGACCGGCGCGCCATTATAGCTGGCGTCCAATGTCAGGTTCACCGGTGCCTCCGGCGAGGCGGCCGTGGCCGTGAGCTTGTTCAACAGCAGTGTCGTCGTCTTGCCAGTGGCATCGCGCAGGGCGAGGGTGCCGCCGTCGATCCGCAGACTGGACAGGGCGATGCTCGGCGGTGGCGCCGCGGCTGACCCTGGGGGTGGCGGTGGTGGGGGCGTCGGCGACGGTGTGGCGGCCGCAACGACGGCGGGCACCAATTGCCAGTTGGTCTGCCCCTGCGCGGTTCGCTCCAGCAGGATATCGGGCTTCACCAACACCAGCTTGTTGATCCGGATCTGCTTCGACAGCAGCGGGATCAGCGCGAGCTGGAGTTGCAACCGCTGCAACGTCGCCATCTGCGGGCGGGAGAAGCCGGGCGGATTGCTGAAGCTGACCTCGGTCATCTCCAGCGTCGGTTGCAACGAGAGCGACAGGCTGATGCGCCCGCCGATCGTCAGCTCGCGCCCGGTGGCGGACTGCACCGCCGCAATGATCTGCGGCTTGTAGCTGTTCGGGTCGAACGTGGCGACGAAGATGGTGATGCCGGCGGCAACGACGACGATGAGCCCGCCAAACACCAGCGCGATGATGCGGAGCGGACTGCGGCGGCGGCGGCTTGGCGGACGTCCCATCGTCGTTCCTCCTCCCTATTGCCCCTTGCTGCCGGTATGGCGCGGCGCCTGTGCGGCGGCCGCCTGAAACCCCAACGTGCGAAAGGTCTGACGCATATGTGGCGGGAGGTCCGCTTCGACCAGGAGGGTGCCGCCGGCGGGATGGGGCAATCGCAGCGCGCGTGCGTGCAAGTGAAGTTTGCCGGACAGGCCGGACACCAGCGCGCTGCCGGCATCGTTCTGATCCGGCTCGGCGTATTTGGTGTCGCCCAGGATCGGCGCGCCCAGCGCGACGCAGTGCACGCGAAGCTGGTGGGTGCGCCCGGTCAGCGGTTGCAGCTCCAGCCAGGCGAGTTTCTGGCCGGCATTGTCCAGTGTGCGGTAGTCGGTGATCGCGTAGGCTGCCTCTTTGTCGTTGCGCTCGGCCGGCTCGGTGCGCTCCCCGCGCGCGCCCTCGGTGCGGCGTAGCGGCATGTCGATGCGGCCCTCGACTGGCACCGGACGGCCAGCGACGACGGCCCAATAGGTTTTCTCCACCGCGCGGCCGCGGAAGGCAGCGGCGAGCTTGCCGGCGACGCCAGCGGTGCGCGCGAGCACCAGCACGCCCGAGGTGTCGCGATCCAGCCGGTGCACCAGACGCGGCCGATCGGCGCCGAAGCGCAGCGCATCGAGCAAAGCGTCGAGGTGGTGGGTGATACCGGGCCCGCCCTGCACCGGCAGGCCAGGCGGCTTGTTCAGCACGATGAGGTGGTCGTCGCGATACAGCACCGCGTTCTGCAGGTCGTGGGCGGCTTTCGGGTCGATCTCGAGCACCGGGCGCGGCGTGGCTGGCGCGGCGGGCAGTGGCGGCACGCGCACCGACTGGCCGGCGGCGAGGCGCGTGGCGGCGTCCGCGCGGTGGCCGTCGACGCGCACCTGGCCGGTACGGCACAGTTTCTGGATCGCCCCCTGGGTCAGGCCGGGGAAGTGGCGACGAAACCAGCGGTCGAGGCGGATCTCGGCCTCGTCGTCGGTGACGGTGCGGGTGGCGACGGTCACGAAAATTGCCCTCCGCTCGTCATGGCCGGCCCCACGTCGTCATGGCCGGCCCCACGTCGTCATGGCCGGCCCCATGGCTGTCCTGGCCAGACCCACGGCTGTCCTGGCCTTATCCACGTCGTCATGGCCGGACTTGATCCGGCTATCCATTGCGGCACCGGCGTTGCGTAGATGGCCGGGATGGGCCCGGCCATGACGTGAAGCCTCACCCATTCCGCTCCTCCCGCAGCTTCGCCCAGTAGGCCATGCGCTTGCCGATCTCGCGCTCGAAGCCGCGGTCGCGCGGTTGATACAGCGACGCGCGCGGCATGCCATCGGGGAAATAGTTCTGGCCGGAGAATGCTTCCTCGGTTTCGTGGTCGTAGGCGTAGCCGGCACCGTAGCCCAGCTCCTGCATCAGCTTGGTCGGTGCATTCAGGATATGCGCCGGCGGCATCAGCGAACCCGTGTCCTTTGCCGCACGCCGCGCTGCACCAAATGCGGTGTAGATCGCGTTCGATTTCGGCGCCGTCGCCAGATAGACCACCACCTGGGCGATCGCCAGCTCGCCCTCCGGCGAGCCGAGCCGCTCGTAGGTCTCCCAACCGGCCAGCGATTGCGGCAACGCCTGCGGGTCGGCCATGCCGATGTCCTCAGCGGCAAAACGCACCAGGCGGCGGGCGATATAGCGCGGGTCCTCGCCGCCGGTCAGCATGCGGGCGAACCAATACAGCGCCGCATCCGCGTCGGACCCACGCAGCGATTTATGCAGGGCCGAAATCAGATTGTAGTGCTCCTCGCGGTCCTTGTCGTACAGCGCGGCACGCTTGGCGAGCAGCGCGGCGAGCGCGGTCGGGTCCATCATCGGGGTGTCGGCGGGCAGGGCGAACAACTGCTCGGCCATGTTGAGCAGATAGCGACCGTCGCCATCGGCCATCGCGCGCAGCGAGGCGCGGGCCTCGGCATCGAGCGGCAGTGTGCGGTCCATCTCGGTCTCGGCACGGGCCAGCAGCTTCTCCAGCGCGTCGTCGTCGAGGCGACGCAGCACCATCACCTGGCAGCGCGACAGCAGCGCGCCGTTCAGCGCGAAGGAGGGGTTTTCCGTGGTGGCACCGATCAGCGTGACCGTGCCGGTCTCCACCACCGGCAGGAACCCGTCCTGCTGGGCGCGGTTGAAGCGGTGGATTTCGTCCACGAACAGCAGCGTGCCCTGGCCGGTGCGGCGGCGCTTGGTGGCATCGTCGAAGGCGCGCTTCAGGTCCGCCACGCCGGAGAACACCGCCGAGAGCTGTACGAAGGCGAGGCCGGAGCGCGCGGCAAGCAGGCGGGCGATGGTCGTCTTGCCAACGCCGGGTGGCCCCCACAGGATCAGCGAGGCCAGCGAGCCTCGCGCCAGCATGCGGGTGATCGTGCCCTCCGGGCCGAGCAGGTGATCCTGGCCAACCACGTCCTCCAGCGTCTGCGGGCGCAGGCGGTCGGCGAGTGGGCGCACGCCGGGCGCGGCATCCGGCTCGGGCGCGGGACCGAAAAGGTCGTCAGGGCTGGGCGCGGGCTGCAATGGCATCTGTGGAAGATAGTGCTTCGGGGCGGGGAAGCGAACTGTGATCGGACGTAGCGGGCGTGCATCAGCCCACACCGCATCCGCGCCCTTCGCCCCAACGTATCCGAAGACCTGCCCGCGTCAGCCCCAAGGATCAGCCGCCATGTCCCTCCGCCCCGCCATCGCCGTCTGCCTTCCGGTCCTGCTGATCGGCTGCGGCGGCCGCCAGCCCGTGACGGCGTTCGCCGACCGCACGCCCGCCTTCCATGTCGAGGATTTCTACAACGGCCATTCCAAGGGCTACGGCTTCTTCTTCTCGCGCGACGGCAGCGTGGTGAAGCAGTTCACCGCCGACGAGGACGGGCATTGGGACGGCAAGGTGCTGAGCCTGCACGAGCATTACGTCTTCGCCGACGGCAAGACGCAGGACCGCGATTGGACATTCGAGAAAGACCCGGATGGCACCTGGATCGGCCACACGCCCGAGGTGGTCGGCGTGACGCGCGGCCGGGAGTCGGGCAACGCCTATCGCATGCACTACACATTCGACCTGTCGCAAAGCGGCAGCGACCACACGCTGGATTTTGACGACTGGCAGTGGCTGATGAGCCCGAAGGTGATGATGAATCGCGCCTGGGGCACCAAGCTCGGTTTCGAGTTCGGTGAGATCGAGGCCGTGTTCATCAAGGACTGAGGTTGAAGCGGGGCGCCAAGATAGTGCAGTTTCCGCCGGCGGACCGCGCGCGCCGCGGTCATCCGGGTCGGGAGTACCGCCATGCGCCGTCTGATCTCCTCCGGTTCCCCGTTCGAGGCGGGCATCGGGTATTCGCGCGCCGTCGTCGATGGTGACTGGGTGTTCGTCTCCGGCACCACCGGTTTCAACTACGACACCATGACGATCTCCGATGACGTCAGCGCGCAGGCCGAGCAGACGCTGCGCAACATCGGCAAGGCGCTGGTCGAAGCCGGCAGCGATTTCACCGATGTGGTGCGGGTGCATTACATCCTGCCGAACCCGGCGGACTTCGAACCCTGCTGGCCCGTGCTGCGGCGCTATTTCGGCGAGGTTCGGCCTGCGGCGACCATGCTGTCGGCGGCCCTGGCGGACCCCCGCATGAAGATCGAGATCGAGGTCACGGCGCTGAAGCGCCGGGGGTAGAAAGGCCGGGCGGTAGATCGCCGGAGCACGTTGCGGCACACGGTGAACCTGCCATGCCGTGTGACGGTGGCCGGGGGCGGCACGCAGCCGGCCACCGTCACTGATCTCTCCCCGGGCGGTGCGTCGATCACCGGTGGACCAGCGGTGCCGGCAGGGACCCGCGGCACGCTGGATGCGGACCGCGTCGGCATCTCCTTGCCATTTGTCGTGCGAAGCGCCCCCAGTAGAACATTGCATGTACAGTTCGATCTGGATGCCGTCACCGAGGGCCGATATGCGCAGGCGCTGGAGCGCCTGGTTGGGCAACGCGCGGCCTGAGGGTCAGCGGGTTCCAAGGGCGCGGGCCCGCCGGGGCATCCGACTCGGGCGCGGGGCTGAACAGGCCGCCCGGCGGGGGGGCAGATGAGGTGGACACCGGCACAAGATAGGGAGGCGGAGGGCGGAAAGCGAACGGGTCGGTGTGCGCCCGGCTCACATGCACGGGTCCATGATCGGTGCTCGCGGCACGGGCCGGTCGTCAGGGTGCCATCACGAGTTGGCCAGCCTTGGCCTTACGGTCGTACGGGCGGACGCGGATTTCGATGTTGCGTCCAAGCGCGGTCAGCCAGGCGATCAGCCGATCGATCGTCACACTCTCCATACGGCCACGCAGCACCTTGGAAAGGGTCGGCTGATCGGTGCCGCAGAGCCGCGCGGCTTCCTGCTGTGTCAGCTTGCGTGCCTTGATGGTGTCACCGATCGCTGAAATCAACGCGCTTTTCACCGTTAGCTCGGCTGCTGGGATTGTCAGAATTTCTGTGTGCGAGGCGTTGATGGGTTTGTCCGCACTGGGTTCACGACCGTATCGTGTTCAGGGCTTCGGGTGCAAGGCTGTTTTCCTTTCTGTAGATGTTCCTTGGTTCGATCAAGGCACCTGTTCCTTCGTCCCGACCTGCACTTTCCCGGGCAGTCGGGCGCAAGCCCGGTCAAATTCGCCGCTTCTTCAGCGGCGGGACCGGAGCCACGCGCAGCCCCGCTTGGGGCGAGCATGGCGAGGACCCACAATTTGACCGGGCTGAGCACGACGCCATGCTTTGGCAAAGCAGGGGCAGCCTGGTTTCGGTTGCCTGGGGAGCAATCCGTCAGGCATCTCGCATGAAGCGCTCAGCATACAGAATGGCGAACTGGTTCATCGCCTCCTTCCAGTGATGCGCCGCTTTGCCCCAATCGGCGGTAATATTACGCAAGGCTAACCAAATCAGCTTGCTTGCGGCATCGTCACTGGGAAAATGCCCGCGCGTCTTGATGATCTTGCGCAGTCGGGCATTGACGCTCTCGATCGCATTCGTCGTATAGATCACCCGCCGGATCTCGGGCGGAAACGCAAAGAACGGGATCACCCGATCCCAGGCGCGCCGCCAGGCCGACACCACGGTCGGGAATTTCTGCCCCCACTCGCCTGCCTCGAACGCGTCGAGTGCGGCCAGCGCTGCCTCGGCGCTGGGTGCGGCATAGATCGGCCGCAGCGCCGCAGCCAGCGCCTTGCGGTCTTTCCAACTGGCATAATCAAGGCTGTTGCGGATCAGATGGACAATGCAGGTCTGCAGCGTGGTTGCCGGGAACACCGCGCCCAGCGCCTCCGGCATGCCCTTCAGGCCATCCGTGACCGCGATCAGCATGTCGGCCACGCCGCGTGTCTTGAGGTCGTTGAACACCCTCATCCAGAATTTGGCGCCCTCCGTGGTCTCGATCCAAATGCCCAGTATCTCGCGCGTGCCGTCCCGCCGAATGCCCAGCGCCAGATAGGTCGCCTTGTTGCGCACCACAGCATCTTCGCGAATCTTGACGCGCAGCGCATCGAAAAATACCACCGCATAGACCGGCTCCAGCGGCCGGCTCTGCCACGCGGTCACCTCGGCCAGCACGCCGTCGGTCACCGTGCTGATGAAATCCGGGCTCACCTCAGTGCCATAGGTTTCCAGCAGAAAGGCCTGAATTTCACGCACCGTCAGGCCGCGCGCATACAGCGCCGTAACCTTGTCGTCGAAGCCGGTGAAACGGCGCGCGTGTTTGGGCACCAGCAGCGGCGCAAAACTGCCGTCACGGTCGCGCGGCGTCTCGATCCGAATCGCGCCATCGCCCGTCAGCACCGACTTGGCCATGCTGCCATTGCGATGATTGGACACGTGCTCAGGCCGATCACCGCCAGCCTCGTAGCCCAAATGGTGGCTCAGCTCGGCCTCCAGCGCAGCCTCGACCAACGCCTTCTTGAACGCCAGACCAGCCTCGTTGATCGCCTGCCCGGTCATCGGACCGCTCACGAACAGCGATACAAGCTCCTTCGGGATCGATGGAAGCTTCGCAACCTCACGCTCTAACTTCCTTACTTTGCTCGGCATAGCACGCTCCTTCGCGTCGGTTATGCCTCACACACAGAATTCCGGACAGGCTCATAAATGGCCGACCGAGGTTGACCTCGTCCACAAGTCGAAGAACCAATATTACTCCGGCGTCTTCATATCAAATCCAAGGGGTGATTTCCTTTGGAGGCCGAACATAATTGAGCTTTGCGGTGTGCAAGACGACGCGTTTGCACGCATTGGCGATCAGCAGGATGACGCGCGGGGCCCGTTGCCTGCGCTCATACGCAGCAGGTCCCGGCATTGTCGGTCGAGGTTTGGTCGAGGCTTTCGGCTCCCGCCGTCAGATCGGTGTCGATGAGACGACCGTATGGCATTCCCTGGTCTCACGCCGCCTTATGGCTTTGCGCGATCTTCTCGCGAATATGCATCCCAGCGGAGATCTCCGGATAAAGTGGCGCCATCCCGTCCACCACACATGTCGGAATGCACCTGATCGGCGCATCGTAGTCGGGATGCATGAAATAGCCGATCGATTGCCGGCGGCTCGCGGCCAAGCTGATCACGGGCGGGTTCGCCACGCGATGCACGGTTGAGGTCCAGCGCCCGTTGGTCCAGCGCGCCATCATATCCCCCAGGTTGATGACCAGTTCATCCTGCCGCGCGACGACCGGGACCCAGGCGTCGTTCGGCATTCGCACTTCCAGCCCACCCGCGGCATCGGTCATCGCCAGGATCGTCATCGCACCGAAATCGGTATGGGCCCCCGTGCGCAGTTGCCCGGGCAACGGCTGTGCCTGCAGCGGTGGATAGTGATGGCTGGACATGATGCTGAAGTGCCGGCCGATCTTGTCGGCGAACCACGCCTCCGGCAGCCCCAGCGCGAGGGCGAACACGCGCAGCAGATCCGCCGACAGCCGCTCGAGCCCGCGATACAGTTCGACCATCGTCGCGGCGAAACCCGCCGGCGCCTCGGGCAGGATATTCGGCGCGTAGCTGGCCGCCGCCTCCGGCACATCAGCGTAATATGTGCGGTGGTCGTCGATCGGGCCGAGAAAGAAACTTTCGCGCAGATCGGGTGGCACATCAGCGCCGAGCGTCCGGCCAAGATTTCGCGTCGCCAGGCCATGATAACCGCGCTGCTGTCCGGCGATGCCCGGCGTGGCCTGTCGCTTGACCTCCGGCGGTTCCTCGAAGAACGCACGAGACTGGGTGAAAGCCCGATCCAGCAGCGTGTCGGGCAATCCATGCCCGCGGACAACGACGAAGCCGATCTGTTCGCAGGCGGTGCGAACCGCCTCGACAACCGACGTGCGATCGCCGCCGGACAGAAACGGTGCAAGGTCGATGGCGGGAATGCGATTCAAGACGCGATCCTCATGGTGTGGGTCATGCCGGATCGGCCCGGCTCAGCGCGGCATCGACAATCAGGTCAAACGGTAGGTCTCGATTGATCAATCCGCCCGACAGAAGCGCCGCCTTCAGCCGCACAAAGCTGGCAACTGGCAGAGCCGGCGTGCGTGCCCACAGGCCGGCATCCCGATAACCGGTGAGGATCCGGCACAGCACCGCTGAATCTGTGTCCGGGAAGAAATCCTGGATCGCGCTTGCAACGTCATCGACGGTCGCGGCGTGGAACGCGCGCTGCGCGATCGCCATCCCACGCACCAGCTGGCAACAGGCCTCCCGCTGTCCTGCGATGTAGTCCCGCGTTGCGTAGAACGTCGTGTAGGCAATGTCGCCACGGTCGGAAAACCGGTGCCAGACATGGCATCCCGCCCGGGTCAGCTCGTCGACATAGGGCTCGAACACCTGCACGACATCGGCTTCGCCCGACAGCAGCGCCGCCGCACCGGCGTCCATCGGGCGGTCCCGCATACGCAACAACGCGGCAGGATCGAGACCGGCGCGGGCCAGATCGTCCTGGAACATCAGCCACGGCGTCGGCACCTCGGTCGCAACCGCGACGCGCAGGCCCGTCAGATCGTGGAACCGGAACCGCGGATTTGCTTCACGCCCGACCAGCACGAACGGATCGCGCGCCACAATCTGGGCGAAGCATATCAGCGGACATCCGGGGTCCGCCTGATGGTGCTGCATCACCCGCATCGGGCCACCCCACGACACGTCCGCCGCGCCTTCCAGCAGCATCGTCCCGGTGCGGCTTGCCGATGGCGACGTGATCAGTTCGATCTCAATCCCCGCCGCGGCAAGATATCCCCGCGCGAGCGCGAAATAGAACGGGGCATAACCGAAGGCCCGCATGTTTTCGCAAAGACGTAAGCGAACCATCCCCCACCACGCTTTGACGAATATCAGAGCTCTGACCAAACCCGGATCATTGACACGGGTCACGATGGAACGTGGGTCGTATGACGTCAATCACGCGACTGTGCGGCGCGCGGGCGATGCCCCTTTACGACCCGGCACCCCTTTACGACGCAGTATCGCAGTGCAACGGTCAGGCGCGGGGTGACGGGAGGATCACGTGCAGTACGCGGAAGCCGAGCGCATCGACGTTGATGCTATTCCAGTCATTGACCTGACCGGTGTCACGGATGGCGGTCCTGCGTTGTCCGCGATCGGTAGGCAGATACTGGCGGCGGCTGAGGGCATCGGCTTCTTCTACATCCGCCATCAC
>Ga0182030_10021375_pt1 | contig 12124 bp, 5 predicted proteins | sample 812S3MmetaG_FD_121299 | JGI IMG/M metagenome (GOLD analysis project Ga0182030, IMG submission 121299) | Permafrost microbial communities from Stordalen Mire, Sweden - 812S3M metaG (Illumina Assembly) | ecosystem: Environmental > Terrestrial > Soil > Wetlands > Permafrost | place: Sweden...
GCGTTCCAAAGCCAAGGGCTCGCAGGCGCGGGACCCGGTGGACCGGCGTCATGGCTGGGTCCGGACCTTCCGACTGCCCTCGACGCCGCGCAAAGCCGCGGAGACCGTATGGTTGTATTCGCGCCCATCGGATTCCTCGCCGATCACGTTGAGGTTCTCTATGACCTCGACATAGAAGCTCGTGGCCTGGCGGTCGCCAGGGGGCTCACGTATGTCCGGGCGTCCCTACCCAACGCGGATGACGATCTCGTAGACGTGATCGCAATCGTGGTGTCCCGCCTTCTCAAGTAGCGTCCTGTTTCTGAAGTGCCGTGATTTTCGTCGAAACCGAGCGAGGCCGGCGGCGAGTTGCGCGGAGCGTACTTCCCGTACGCGAGCACGCTCGACGCCGGGATCGCGAAGAGATCGGCGAAAGGCACGACACTTCTCGCTGTCGGATATACTCCGCGCTGAATGAGTCCCGCGGCGCATGAGCTCGTGTTCGACTGGAATTCGCAGGGCTTGGACCCTCCGAATCGACACCGGGTGTCTCTCCTCGACGAAACGTTACGCGACGGACTTCAGAGCGCGAGCGTTTCCGATCCGGCCATCGAAGACAAGATAGGCCTTGTCCACTTGATGGCGGATCTTGGTATAGACGCCTTTGCTGCAGGCATGCCAGCCAGTGGGACGCGAGCTTACGATGACGTTCTCAGGCTTTGCAGGGAGGTCGCTCAGTGTAAGCTGCAGATCCGCGTCGTCGCTGCCGGTCGCACGCTTGCTCGCGATGTGGCTCCGCTCATCGAGATAAGCCAGGAGAGCGGACTGCCGATCGAAGCCTATCTTTTCGTTGGCTCGAGCCCGATTCGGCAATCGATCGAGAACTGGGACGTCGGGCTGCTCGCCAAACAGAGCGCCGATGCGGTCTCCATGGCCGTCCGAGCTGGTCTGCGAGTTGCGTTCGTCACGGAAGACACGACCCGGTCTCGGCCCGAGGTCCTTCGGACGTTGTTTCGGGCCGCTCTCGATTGCGGAGCGAATCGCATCTGTCTCTCGGACACGGCCGGCCACGCCCTACCATGCGGCATCAGAGCATTGGCGGATTTCGCGCGCGGCGTCATGGAGGAGTTCGGCGTGCCCGTTGCTCTCGATTGGCACGGGCACAACGACCGAGGCCTAGCGCTCTCCAATGCTCTATATGCCGCGTCGTGCGGGATCGACCGAATTCACGGAACGACGCTTGGAATCGGTGAGCGCGTCGGAAATCCGCCGATTGAGCTCCTGCTATTGAACCTGCGCTTTATGGACTATGCCTTGTCGTTCGGCTCTCCGCACCATCTCGTAGATTACTGCAAATTAGCTGCCCGGGCGCTCAATTGGCATATCCCTCCCAATTGGCCAGTCGTGGGGAGCGACGCGTTTCGCACGGCGTCTGGTGTTCACGCGTCAGCGGTCGTGAAGTCCTTGGACCGAGGCGACCTCGAGCTAGCCGACTACGTGTATAGCAGTGTTCCTGCCAACCGGTTCGGGCTCCGCCAGCAGATCGCAGTCGGATTCATGAGCGGAACGTCGAATGTCTCATTCTGGCTTCGACAGCGAGGCATCGAACCTACACAGTCGCTCGTCGCGTCGATGCTGCAGGCCGCAAAGGCTGGCACGAGGGTTCTCAGCGAGGACGAGCTGATGACTGTCGTGAAGAAGTGTGTGAGCGGGTAGCGTGCAGACGACAGGAGCCTTAGTCATGATTGAATCGCGCATTGAAACGGACAGCATGGGGGAAATACGCGTTCCGGCGGATCGCTACTGGGGAGCGCAGACTCAGCGCAGCTTTGAAAATTTCAAGATTGGCGGCCAGACGTTCGGTCGGCCGGTCATTCGAAGCTTTGGTCTCGTGAAAAAAGCGGCAGCGCTTACGAACAAGGATCTGGGCAAACTTGACCCGACGAAGTGTGAGCTCATCGTGCGTGCGTCGGAAGCCGTCATCTCCGGTGAGCTCGATGCCAACTTCCCGCTTGTCGTGTGGCAAACAGGAAGCGGAACGCAGTCGAACATGAACGCCAACGAGGTGATATCGAACCGGGCCATCGAACTCGCTGGAGGGAGGCTCGGCTCGAAAAGCCCGATCCATCCGAATGACGACGTCAATCGGTCTCAGTCCTCGAACGACGTGTTCCCCACCGTCATGCATGTGGCGGTCGCTCTTGAAATCGTTGAGCGCGTGCTTCCGGCGGTTTCCGAGCTCAAGTCCAGTATCCATGCGAAGGCGATCGCTTTTCGCGAGATCGTCAAGGTGGGGCGCACTCACCTGATGGACGCGACGCCCCTGACGCTCGGCCAAGAGCTGAGCGGGTGGGAGGCGCAGCTTGACTCGTGCGAGCGCAGGCTCTCGGAAACGCTCGACGGAATCTACGAACTTGCGCTCGGGGGTACGGCTGTCGGAACGGGGCTCAATACGCATCCGGAGTGGGCCCAGCGAGTCGCCGCCAAGATCGCCGAACTCACGAAGCTGCCGTTTCGCACGGCGCCGAACAAGTTTGCCGCCCTCGCGGGACACGAGGCTCTCGTTGCAGTGAGCGGAGCGCTCAGAGGGCTCGCCGCGGCGTGCTTCAAGATAGCGAGCGACGTGAGGCTCTTGGCCAGTGGCCCGCGATGCGGAATCGGCGAGATCATCATACCCGCGAACGAACCTGGCAGCAGCATCATGCCCGGCAAGGTCAATCCGACCCAGTGCGAAGCGATGACGATGGTGAGCGTTCAAGTGATGGGCAACGATGCCGCCGTTGGATTCGCTGGCGCGTGCGGTCAACTAGAGCTCAATGTTTTCAAGCCGGTCATCGTCCACAATGTACTTGAGAGTTGTGCCCTTTTGGCGGACGCATGTCGCAGTTTCGACGTTCACTGTGTGGCTGGGATCGAACCGAATCGTGAGGTCATCGGGCGGCATCTGAAGGATACGCTTATGCTCGTAACAGCGCTCAATGAGCGGATCGGATACGATAACGCAGCCAAGGTGGCGAAGCTCGCGTATGCGCGGAATATCACTCTTCGAGAGGCAGCAGCCGAGCTTGGCCTCGTCACCGCCGACGACTTTGACCGATTCGTACGACCGGAGGATATGCTGGGGCCAAAGTGACGTCTTGGATGCGCTCGTCACGCGTCAAAATACCAGAATAAAGTGAGTTCGAATCCACTCTCCGGCGAGCATCCATTCGAGCATTGCCAGACAAAGAAATGGGCCGAACGGCAGGCGAGCGCCCATCAGCCCTTCGGAGGGTGCCGCGCCGAGAGGGTCGTTCAAGAGAGCGTGCCTGGCCTCCATATCCCCGGCTTGCGCTGCGAGCTCTAGCTCCTCGCGTTCGTGGCGCACGGTCTCCGGTTCCTCCAGTTTGCCGTGAACCGCAAACAGTATCACGGCCGCGACGGTCGCCTGAATGGCTCCCACAAAGAGGGCGAACGCCGCCCCCTCCCAGCCATACCAAGCTCCCGCCATCATGAGCAGTTTTGCGTCTCCCAGCCCCATTCCGTCGCGACCGCGAATGCGCCGGTAGAGCACGATGAACGGAAGCCACACACCCAGGAATCCAACCGACGCACCCAGCAGTCCATCGGTCCAGCCGACGCCCCGAAGCGAAGGGGTCGCGAGCCCGAAAATGGTTCCCCCGAGCGTGATGCCGTCGGGCAGAATCATGTGCTCCGCGTCGATGAACGCCGCTGCGATGAGCGCCATGGCCATCCCAAAATCGGCAAGAAAGATCGCGACCGCTCGAACGGCTGGAGTGTCTGGGGCAAGCGAGCCGAGGACCACATCGCAACAGGCGACAGCAATGAGTCCGGCGAGAGACTCGACGAGCACGTATCTGGGGGAAATGCGAGCGCCGCAGCATCGCGCGCGCCCACGAAGCACACACCATGACACGATCGGCACGTTGTCCCATGGACGAATCGGAGCTCCACACGCAGGGCAGTGGGACCCTGGGAAAACCACGCTGAGATCCCGGGGGACACGGTAGATGACGACGTTGATGAAGCTGCCCCAAAGCGCGCCAAAAACGAACGTGACGGTGCGCGCGGTCCACGGGCCCACATCGAGCTCGGTCAGGGTCATAGGTGTCCGCCCTCCGAAACGACATGGATTTCGGAAACTCGGTTGAGCACAGGCGCTTGATAGCGTACCGACTCGGTGCGCGCGCACCGTATCATCGAGAGCTTACCGCGCCGCCAACCTCCCATGCTTGTTTCCATTCACCCTGACCATCCTGAGCCACGTAAAATCCAGCGCGTTGTTCAGTTTCTCGAACAGGGCGGCGTCATCGCGTATCCGACCGACACCGTGTACGGCCTGGGCTGCGATCTCATGAACAAGCACGCTATCGAGCGTCTTTACATGATCAAGGGGATGCCTCGCACCCAGCCGCTTGCATTCGTGTGTCCAGATTTGTCCGACATCGCCCGCTATGCGATGGTCGACAACCAGGTCTATCGCGTCCTCCGTCGATTCCTTCCCGGGCCATACACGTTCATCCTGTCGGCGACGCGCGAAGTCCCGAAGCTCGTTCAAATGAAACGAAAAAGCATCGGTATTCGCGTTCCCCGATGTGCCCTTACATGTGCGCTTGCGCGGGAGCTCGGTCGTCCCATTATCTCGACCACTGCAGCGCGACCCGGCCAAACTCCCATGGTGGACCCCGACGAGATCGACGAGGAGTTCAGCGGGCTCGCCACCGTGATCGATGGAGGTGGGGGCGGAACCGTCCCGACTACGGTCATCGACCTCACCACCTCTCCGCCGACTCTGGTTCGTGAGGGGTCCGGCCCGGCAGACGAGTTTCGGTAGATTGCATGCGCATGGTGAGAATCCATAACAAAAGAAATCGTTACGGTTTATTCACGGTGCGCTTGACGTAGGATGATGGCCCATCCGCCACCCATCGAATCGAACGCGCGATGTCCAATCACGCTTCATCTATTCCGCCAACACGAATCGCCAACTTCGAGATTTTGTCACGCCTCGGAGCCGGAGGAATGGCCGAAGTATTCCTTGCGAAGCGCCGTGGTGCCGAGGGAACCTATAAGGTTCTTGTTCTCAAGCGAATTCTCCCGACGCATGAGAGCTCGCGTCGGTTGCGGTCGATGTTCATTGAGGAGGCCCACCTCGCCACCCGCTTGAATCACCCGAATGTCGTCCAAGTCTACGAGTTCGAGGATTGCGGAGAAGAAGGATTGCTTCTCGCGATGGAGCATGTCGACGGGTGCGACCTCGATCGACTGATGTCGAGTGCGAGAGAACGCGGCTCATGTATACCACCATGGGTTGCAGCGTGGATTATCGCCGAGACGGCGAAGGGGCTTCATTACGCTCACGAAAAAAAGGATGAAGTCGGGCAACCTCTCGACATCGTTCATAGGGATGTCAGTCCGCACAACGTCCTTCTCTCTTTCGATGGGGCAGTCAAGATTGCCGATTTTGGAATTGCGAGTGCTCGATTGTTTGCCGACGAAGCGGGAGTCCTCAAAGGAAAATTTGGCTATATGTCTCCCGAGCAGGCGCGCGGCGAGAACATAGACCGACGTGCCGACGTGTACGGGCTGGGGGTGATTCTCTGGGAAACACTCGTAGGATCTCCTTTGCACGGGGGTCTCGGTGGCGAGGCGCTCCTCGACATTGTCCGGTCAGGGATTGTCGAGCCGCCTCGGAGATATGTCGGGGACATTCCCTTCGAGCTCGAAGAGATTGTGATGCAGGCGCTCGCTTCCGATCGCGAGGATCGTTTCTCGACAGCCCGCGAGATGTCCGCGGCGATCGGTCGCGCGATCGTCAAACACGGGGAGTTTATCGACGCAGCCACTCTCGAGGCCACGATTGCGGAATTTGATACCAACTTTGGCACCGGCCCAGGGACCCGGGATGCGGGTGTCTCAGATCCAGTGCCATCCGCATCCCGCCCAGCTGGCGCGCGCACGCTTGCGGCCGCTCCCATCGCCAAGAGTGCGGCGGAACCCAGGTCGGACGCGCGTTTTGGGGATAGAGAATTCGAATCAGCTCAAGGCGACAATACTTCGGCTGGAGGTTCGATTCGGAGCGACGGACCGCGGGAAGTGCGTCACGTCGCTATGGTGACCTTTACGCTGCGTGGTCACGACGCTCCGGGATTCGCTCGACGTTCGCTCGACCAGCTCCGGGGGATGCTCGATGACCTCGCGTTCAAGCGAGAGATGCGATGGCTCTGGCTAGACGATACGACCGCACGCGCCATCGCCGGGCTGACGGCGAACCCATCTCGATGCGCGAGCGATGCTGCGCAACTTGCGCTCGATGTGCACGAGGCCATCCTTGGATTCAAAGATGATCTCTCGACCTCGGTCACGGGGTCGGTCGCGATTGTTCGTGGCATCGCTAAGGGCACGAGAGACGTTCAGGGCCACCTCGTTCGATATGTGATCGAGAACCCAGCGGTGTACCTCGCCGACGTGTTGTCTCGCGCCACACCTGCGGGTCGCACGTGGGTTGCCGGAGGATTTTACAGGCTGCTCCGCCGTGAGTTTAGATGGAGCGATGCGCCAGCCCTTTCTCTCGACCCGACCGTCTTTCCCGACGTTCCGTCGACGATGCGCGTTCACGCCTTGGAACGTTGCTTGTCACGAGAGGAGCGCCTTGCTCAAGCTCAAGCTCGTTCGAGCGAATTGGTCGGGCGCGACGAAGAGCATGCGGCGCTGAGGTCCGCGTTCGAAGAGGCAATCCATGGCGGTGGCGGGACGGGACGCCTGGTAAGCCGCGCCGTGGTTGGAGAAATGGGTATTGGGAAGACGGCGCTCGTCGAAGCGTTTTTGGCTGGACTTCCGGCGGAGGTCCGACTGTTGAACGTCGAGTGCAGTCCCGTGGCGATGGAGGTTCCCAACGCCGGTATCGCCGAGCTGATACGAGCGGCGATTGGGACCACCGGTGACGAGCCGTTCGAGCAAGTGGCTTCCATGATCGCGCACGCGGGCGGAGGAGCCGCCGGCGGTGAACCATCGAATCCGATGGTGATGCGCCTCGCTGAACTGGCGACGAACCGTCAGCTGCGGGGTGGTAACGAGGACGCGCATCCGCGGCGAAAGACGATCGTTGCGGGGTTGCGAAACCTGCTCGGCGCGATCGCACTAACGCAGCCTCTCCTCCTGTTGATCGAAGGCCTTCACTGGGGGGACAAGCCGAGCCTGGACGCATTGAGCGAGGTTGTAGCAACGAGCGCTCCGCTGCCCATTTTGGTCGTTCTCGTAACGCGCCCCGAAGAACGTATTCGGCACATGATTGAGGGGATTGCGCGGATCGAGCTTCACGGGCTCTCGCCGGAGGCTCAGGTTAGACTCGTCCAAGAGCGACTCGGCGTGCGCGACGGAGCCTCCGATGTGTGCCAGGCTCTGCTGCCCAAGGTTGGGGGAAACCCCTTTTTTCTTCTCGAGATGGTCGATGCCCTGCTCGAGCGAGGGGCGCTCGAGATTCGAGATATTCCAGGTGACACCGGCCGAACGTCCGTTCTCGAACGCACTGCATACGCGGAGGCAGGATTCAGAGCTCTGCCGTTGACCCTTGAACAGCTATTGGGCGACCGCCTTCGAGATCTTCCACGTCAAGAGCATGCGGTCGTCAATTGGTTGGCTATCGCGGGAGGTCCGCTCGGCATAGGTGACCTCGCTGAGCTCACGGGATCTGGCGATGAAGAACCCGTCGTCCGGCTCTGCGCTCAGGGAGTATGCGACAGAAAGGGGGATATCGTCGATTTTCGCCATCCACTGGCGCGAGACGCTGCGTACCGAGAGCTCGCGGATGCTGATCGGGTTACCCTCCACTGTCGGCTTGGAGAGCATCTGGCAGGATGCTCCCTCAGTCGTGGACTGTCGGCAGCGATCGTTGCGCGACATTTCGTGCGCGGGGAAAGTTACGATCGCGCAGCGGATTTCTACTTCAAGGCTGCCGACAGCGCACGCCAGAGCTTTCAGACGACCCTCGCTATTCGATATTATCAAAAGGCCTTATCGTACCTGACAGCCGACGATGCCCGGCGTATCCACGGCCACGAGGCGCTCGAGAGCGCATATCGCACGCTTGGCCGCCGACGTGAACGACAGTGGAATCTCAGGTCGCTCAGGAGCGTGGCACGTCAACTAGCGACTCCGCGAGCCGTGTGCCTTGGCTTGCTGCGCAGCGCCCGCTACGACTTCGACGAGGGGCGACTCGCAAAAGGGGTACTTGTCGCCACCCGTGCAGCCGAGATCGCCCACGCATCGAACGTGACTGCGCTCGAGGTCGAGTCCGAAGCCCTGGTGAGCGAATTTCTTAGAGAGCTCGGGGATGTGCAAGGCGCGCTGGCGGCATGCGACCGAGCTCTCATCGCGCTCGATACAGCGAGGAAACCCGCCGCTGAGATGGCTCTGCGAGGAGAGGTCCTCCGGTCACGCGGGATTCTGTTGCGGCGCATGGGTCGTGTACGCGAAGCGGTAGACGCGCATGTCGACGCCATCGCCATTTTTCGGCGTTGCGCTGCACGGCGCGCGGAGGCTCGCGTGAAGAACTCTCTTGCCTATTCGATGTTCGTCCAGGGACGTTACGAGGATGCGATAGCTCTCGCATTGGCGTCGATTCAGATCGACCTATCCATCGGCGGGCGCTTCCAGGTCGCAAAGACATTGACGACGATAGGCCACACGTATTTCAGGCTCGGTGACGTGCCGCGCGCTCTTGCGTATTTGAAACGTGCGAGAGAAGCTCACAATCGATACGGAGATCAGGACGGCTGGGCCGAAACGTTGTTGGTGAGCGCGCTCGTGGCGACGGAGCTCGGGCAGCAAGACGAGGCCGAGACCCACGTGCAGGCGGCCAGTAGCATCGTCAGTGCCACCGGGAATGCGTACGACAAGACATACACCGATGTCGTTCGAGCCATTCTCGCGCGAGCGAAGCGATGTCCCGGCGAAGCTACCGAGCACGCCATCACGGCGCGCCGCGACGCGGAGAAGATGGCGCTCGTAGCTCTCCATTTCTTCGCTATGGCCATCGAGGCCGCGGCGAGGGTCGACCTCGGCGAGCTGCACACGGCTACGCTCCTGGCGACCACCGCCCTTGGCGCAGTCGAGAACCTTCAAGGATGCGAGTTTGGTCTCGAGATCCGCGCACTCTGCGCCGATGCTCTCACACGCGCTGGCTCGCCACAGGCTTCGAGCGCAAGCGAGCGTGCACTCGACTTTGCGCTCGCTCTCATGGGGACGGTGCGCGACGCGCGCCTTCGCACGCTATTCCCTCTTCGGCCGACGAATGCCGTTTTGTTTGGTGTGGGCGTCGCCGGCAGTACCCATTGCGGTCCCCAGTGAGAGATATTCTGTTACGGGCAACCGATGGTTGCCCCCTAGATTCAGGGCGCAGTCGTCGTGGAATGGGCGCCGGGAAAGCCGTGGCTCAGCCGCAGTTTCCCGTTGCAGAATCGCATTGTAGCTGCGACCCACAACTCCATCCCAGGCGACAATCTGGCAAACACGCGGCAACAGCGATCGAGCAGACATATCCACTGCGACACGTCCCACCGTCCGAACATGACGCCGAGCAGAAGGAAGAGTTGTCCGCGAACGTGATGCAAGTGGACCCGGAAGGACAAACCGTTCCGGCTCCGCATTCCTGGGTACAATAGCCGCCGCTCCATGCGGACCCACTCGAGCTGGTTTCCTCCGGCGTGCAGAGCCCGGACTGGCACTGAACGTTGAGGGTGCACGGAGCGCCGATAGCTTGAGGCGGCTCGCGACACTCGCCGGAGTCGGCGTCGCACGTGAAACTAGAGCCACAACTCCATCCCAGTCGGCAGTCAGGCAAACACGCGGCCACGGCGCCAGAACAGACGTAGCCTTGGCGGCATGGCGAAGCGTCCGGGCATGAAGCCACGCAATAGGCGCTCCCATTGTCGAAGGCAATACAGGCAGCCGGAGAGGGGCAGGATGCCGAACCGTCGCAGGCTTGAGTGCAGGAACCTCCCTGCCACTCAGTCCCGGTCGATGTTGTCTGCTGCGGCGTGCAGAGAGTTGATTGGCAGTCGACATTGAAAGCGCAGGGCGCCCCGATGGTGGCAAGTGAACCGTCTCCCCCGGAATCGGCGCTTGCATCAAGTACAGTCCCGGCGTGCGCATCGTCTCCCCCGACACTCCGAGTGCTCGAGTTCGATGCACACGACGTCATTGCAAGTAACAGCGCACTTGTCGTGAGGTTCGATAACGTCTTTCGCAATTGTCGCATAGCATGCCTCGATCGAGCGGTTGAGAGAGAGAACACGTTGTCAGAGGTGGTCGAGCCCGCGCGAACGGGATTCAGTTGTTCGTCGATACGCTCGATTCGAACCGTTCCACGGCTGCCGCGCAATTCGAGGACTTCGAGCCATCGCCAACGCGCGAGTACGGCACGGGTCGACAAGATGGGGACAGTCCCCCGACTGCGAATGGACTCTCCGCGAACCTCGAGAACATCGCCATCGCGGTGAGCGCGATAATGCATCTCGAGTCCGTAAAACACTGTTAAGAACGAAAGCCTCGCACCGACAGACGCACCCATCGAGCCGCCCAAGATTCTCGACGGAACGAAGTCATCCCATTCAATGTCCCCGACAGCATCCAACGGGACACGAGGCAATGCTGCTCGAATGAGATGAAGTACAGATTGTGCGCTGCCACGCGGCTCGAACATCGTGAGCAAGTCGCTCTCCGCGACAAATCCAAGCGATGAACCGTGCTCCCGTGACCGAAGGTACGTGTGACCGAGAACATCGATATCGAGTTCGATGTGTTCGACGACTCCGTCCATTAGAAAGGCATATGTTCGGCCCCTTTCGAGTGACACGATCCCGCTGAGCGACTCGTCCGGGTCGATATTGCGACAAATCTCATATTCCGTCGGAACGCGCGAAATGGAAACGTAAGTTCCGTGCTCGCTCCTCCGTCTTACCAGGTCGCTGAAGGCGCATGGAAGTGTCGGGGCTCCCAGCACCGCCGCCGCCTGAAGTTGGAAATGGAGGTGAGGGCGGGGCGAACGCCCCGAACTTCCGCACAATCCGACAATATCTCCCCGACAAACGGACTGCCCTTCGTGAACCCGAACGCTGTCCTGGGCCAGATGCGCCACAACGGAAAAAAGGCCCGCGCAATGCTGAATGACGACGCAGTTGCCCCACCTGTGAGAGATATCCACTTCGCCAATGGCATTGTCAGGTACGTCGCGGACGACGCGCACGACGAGGCCCTCCGCTGCCGCCAGCACAGGAAGGCGAAAGCAATGGAAGCTGCTCGTGGTGGAGCCGTCGTCATCGTGGAGTCTCCCGTCGTCGCCGAGCACCTCGAAGTCGAATCCGTGTTTCCACAGTCCCTGGTGCGTGAAGTCGCCGTCATTTCCTTGTGTGCATATCCACGGTCCTCGGAAGGGCAACCGAAACATGACCGGATGGGGCAACCCAAAGCGGGTGCGCCGCGTAAGGTCGTATGCCAGGTTCTCCTCAGGCGAACCCGAAACAAAATCGACCGATCGCGGGCGCCTATCGAACGATCGCTGGCGAGCTGCAAACAGAACCAGCCAGACGCTCGTTTGAAAGGGAAATATCAACGTGGGAAGTCCCAGCCACGCCAAGGGTCTCCCCACCCCGAGAGTCAATCCAACGGCCACCAGAGCGCCGGCGAGACCGATCGCCAGAGAGGCAGCAGAGGGAATGAACCAAACTCCGCCCAGCGCAACCGCAGTGAGAGCCGCATTGAGCGCGACCGGATACGACAGTTCCGGCACCGCAAGGGTCGGGCATCCCGCAATAAGAAGCGCAACGGCTGATGCCGCGATACCGGCGAGGACAACAGCGATGCGGCTGTGAACCAGAAGTGCCGCGAGCACAAGCAGGCCAGCGTACGGGTGGGGCAAGAACAGCAGGCTTCCTGCCACCTCCAGCGGCTGAACGCGCGAGGCATGCATCGCCACGGTGGACCCGAACGAGGTGAGTCCCAGACTTCCCCCGAGCGGAATCAGCATCCACGACACGATCACGAACGGTGCCGACAGTACCGGAATATTCAACCCGGCAAAGACAGATGTTAGCGCCGCGGTCAAAAGCACGATCGCGCCCGCCGCGATGACCACGAGGGTCACGGA
>Ga0182030_10021377_pt1 | contig 12123 bp, 11 predicted proteins | sample 812S3MmetaG_FD_121299 | JGI IMG/M metagenome (GOLD analysis project Ga0182030, IMG submission 121299) | Permafrost microbial communities from Stordalen Mire, Sweden - 812S3M metaG (Illumina Assembly) | ecosystem: Environmental > Terrestrial > Soil > Wetlands > Permafrost | place: Sweden...
AACGATTCTGGGCCGAGAACTGTGTGTCCGAGGATTTCGACATGGCGCTTCGCCTGCAAATGAAAGGATATATCGTGCGCATGGCCGCGTGGGCCGGGGACGGGTTCAAAGAAGGCGTGTCCCTCACCGTGTACGACGAGCTTACCCGTTGGCAAAAATACGCATACGGCTGTAACGAGCTGGTATTCAACCCGATCCGCACCTGGCTCTGGCGTTCCCCTTTCACACCGCTCTTCCGCCAATTCATCGCTAGTTCCATGCCGCTCTCCTCCAAAATCAACATCGTCGCCTACATCGGGACATATTACGCTATTGGAAGCACCTGGATCTGCACCCTGGCTAATTATGTCGCGGTCGGGTTGTGGAACGGATACCTGGATAAATGGTACATGGACAGTTGGAAGATCTGGGTCGCGATCGTGGTCCTCTTCTCGTACGCCGGTATCGTGGGTCTTGCACTGCAACGCCACCGCACGGGCGAGAAATCCTTCTTGCCCTCCCTCCTCGAAAATTTCAAATGGTTCCTCATGATGTCGATTTTCTTCGGCGGCCTCTCCATCCACATGTCGCAGGCCATCCTCTGCCAAATGTTCGAGATCCCCATGTCCTGGGGCGCGACCTCCAAGGAAGTCGAGTTCTCGAATTTCTTCTTGGAAGTCCCCAAGGTGTTGCGCAGATTCAGATTCACCTTTATTTTCTGCATCTTGATTATTGCCGGTGTCGTCGTTATGGCGGTCGGCACTTTCATCCCCTGGAGTTACAACATCACGCAATTCATTGCGATATTTCCCTTGGTATGGATGGCGGCGTGTCATCTGATGTTGCCGATTGCGTTGAATCCGGAGATGATGACGTTTTCGTGGTAGACACCGCGTAGGGTCCCGAGAGGGATATTCTGGGGGTGGGATTTAATGTTTATTTCGGTGTTGAGGATGGGAATTTGGAAAGTTATAGAGGGTGAGGTTTTGGAGTCTTTTCTTGGAGGATTGATTGGACCCGGTTTAGATTTCCTTGCTAGCAATATAATGACTGATACCTAAATGTAATATTTTCTTAGGATTAGATATAAAAATCTTATACCTTATGCTAGATTCCAAGTGTGATCTGCGAAACTTTCCATCTCAATTTTTGCTTTGAGTTACGGATTTGCGGTGCAGCTTGACGTCCACGTTGTTGCTAGATACAACGGATATTTAGCAGAGCAAGCACACAAATTACAAATCGTACGCAGAAGACTAAGGTATAGAGGTTGCTCCCTACCGCCTCCATATTGTTCAGAAGCTTTTGCCTTGCAATAGGACGATCGTGGTGACCGGGAATTGGATCGAATGCCTTCATCTGAATCGAGTAGCGTTATAGGAGTGAATATATCGGCTAATACAGGACTCTTGATTTATCACACCAAATCAATACCACGCTAAGCACCCCCAAGCGAAAGTGCATCAGGTATGCCAGAATCGCGTTTCGCAAATCTTTCTCTCTCATCCATAAACTTCTTCATGATCACAATTCTTTTCCTCCATTGTGATTATAATTTTGAAACGCTCCGCGAAAGCCATAATTTGGCAAGCTTGACTTGGTCCTGCCATGTCAACCTTATAACTGGTTCGTCTTGACTTAATTCCCCTCTATCAATATTCACTTATTTACTCGATTTAGTTCCGCCCTGTCGCCATTCCCCTCTTCGACTAAAACAGTCGTTCTGTACACTTATAAAAGTGTAATATTGCTTGACTTGGTTCCGCCCTGTCAACAAACTCAACATGTCTTCTCCTGTTACGGAAACCTCCTCCAAGGACAAGGCTACCGCGCCCACATCTTCCGAAGCCGAGGATCGTAAAGCTCGCACTAGAAATATAGTCTTCGGGGAGCGTTCTTTCAGATTTCCTTCTTCCCAGGCATCGTCTTCCAAGAACCTCACTACCAAGAAGACGGCTGCGGACGATACGATTCCCAAACCTACGGCTTCTAAAGCTTCATCTCCGAAAGTTGTACCACAGAAGAGGAAATCGTTCAATTACACGTCTTCAGCTACGTCAAAATCAGAAGCAGAGGAAGAGAGACCTCGGAAAAAGGTACATCATCGCTTCAGGGGTGCCCAAATGCTATGGACTAAAGAAACGGTAACGCCATATGTGCACAGCGCATCAACAGACTCCAAGTCAGAGGGAAATAAGGCCAAGGAAAACAAGTCCGAGGAATCCACGCTCATCAGCCCCGTGGGATCAACATTCACATTCGTTGGAAGCACGGCTTTGGCTCTGAATCAGAGACATACGGTGCGCCTCACAGGCCCAAGTGAAGGACTGAGAGGCATCTTACCCGCTGCTCATCTCAGCCCTTTAGCGCGAGTTAGTCCACCAGGCAGTGCAGTCCATGGCTCAGCGTCTTTGCGAAATTATGATGCTGAGTTTCCTCCTCTGGGAAGCACTGCTGATTCGAAACTTGCGAAGGACGCCCCTGTCAAACGCGTTCGACTCACCCACAATCTTTTCGACTTTACTAGTGACGCGGAGTCTGAAGAAGAGGTACCTTCTGACAAAGCAAAGGAGAAAGAGCCTGGAAATCCCGTTGCTGTGGAAAGTCAACAGAATAATGACGATGGCACAGCAACTACCACATCTCAGCGAATGCAATCCAAAGACAAAGGCAAAGCCCCGATACGCACTGAACAATTTTCTCCCGTGGATAAGTCAATTCTTGTACAACCTGCTACCAATGGTTCGGGAAGTAGAGCAACTCAACCTGACAGCACCATCGGAGGACCCAAATCAACAACCAATGCCGAACCTTCTTCGAAAAACTTCTTCGAAGAGAGCCGTTGTCTTTCAACCTACCCAGAGTCGACCACTGAGAACAAGTGCTCCCACCACGAAGGCACCTTTCAAGATTAGTTGGGCGAGTGACAGCGATGACGACGAGGAGGAAGAGAAAACCACCCGCGCAAGAGCACAAGGAGCAACTGGCGCCTCAGAGGAGACCCATGTTCCAAAGGAGAAGGCTAAAGATGCGGGAAACGCTGACAGGGTTGAGAAAGCCGGAAAGCCTGATGAGGAAGAGGACCTACCGAATCTTGACGACGATCAGGCGAAGAGGGAGAGCAAGGGTAAATCGGCTGAGCAGGAAGAAGCTCAGCCAACTGATGAGGAAGAAGGACTCGACCGGTAAGTAATTCCCCTACTCGATCAAAATTTCCGAAAGCTGACTTTGATACAGGCTGAAGGAGAGAAATTCTATTCTTTACAAGCACATGCTTTATTCCGAGAAACTCACACCGTTTGCTACCCGGAAACAGAAGGGAGAGCTCTTTCTGCAAGAATGCCTCCATAACCTCGACGAGCAAGCAGATCGAATCAGAGAGTTGCGGCCTGAATTCCATACCTTGGATGTAAGAAGTCTCCATACCTGAGTATCTACAACGCTGACATGTCATCTAGGCTTTACACGGGGAACCCAAAGAAAGCAAAGACATTAAGAGACGGCGCGAGGTATTTATTAGTGCTTTTAGGCATATTGAGGCAACTCTTACAAAGATGAACCACACTCACTATGCTTTCCCAGCCGAATACCACGCGCCATCTGAAGCATTGGAGTTCTGGAAGAGCGAGTTGAGAAAATTCCGCAGTCTTCTGCATTACAATTTCGGGTCGCCCTTCCGACATCTGGGCGACTGGAAACGTTTCCAAAAGATGCTGAGGGAAGACGTCTTCGACCTGTTGGCTGCCATTGAAACGTTCAGGGACGAGAAGGGTATGGAAGACATGGATCAACTGATACACACCTACTTCAAATATCGGAAGCAGCCTACGTAAAGTTTGGTAGCGGGCATGGAACGCGGATTGGACGTTCGGGCGTAGTTGATATTGGCAAAATAAAGGGATTACAATTCAGTACACAAGACTTGGTGATTTGATTTCTCACAGTCGTTCAAGTTTCGTTGAAGTCTTGTTTACTTTCAAGCCGCTCCATTTATGGCTCGTGACACCTTAATTCTTCCCCCACGACCCATGAATAGCACCTTGTATTAACTTTCCACCGGGAATATCTTGACCCAAGCCGACTAATTCCCCGGTCTGGAGGTGTTAGTATGTTCTTGAGAAATTCCTCAATTCTACAAGGCCGACCTAAAAGCTATCTGCAGGCACTTTTTAGCTCCGAAAGGAATCTCATCTGGATAAAAATGATGTTTTGGGAGTCAACGAACTGGTCCAGATCTTCACAATAAAGGTAGCTTCAAGGCTACTTAAACAAAACAGGCTGATCATTAATGTCACAGAAAGGAATCGAGTCTCACAATTCAAGACAATCACAAGGCAGACACAGAGGCTCATTTAAAATTCATTCAATTCTAACTAAATACATAGATCCATCCATTTCTCCCTCAATTTTCACCAATATAGTATGCTGGCTTCAGCAGAAGCCAGCAATGCATTTACAATTGCCCACCCCTTTGGCCTCGATACCAGTCTAGCAAAGCAATTAAGGGTTCGCTTTTCTGTGCAGACTCCTCCGCGAGCGTCTTTCCTTCCTGAATCCTATCCTCAAGAGACTTCAATGAGGCCGGAAGTTTCTCGCAAAGCTCGTTCATCGATTTGACAAGATCTTGCGCTTTCTTATCTGCATCTAGCAGAGATGATGCCCGATCAAGAGACCAAACATTTCCATTCGGATATCTTCGATTCCAGCGCGCGGTTTATGTTTCTTGCCATTCTTCGAGATGCTCGGGATAATATCGTTGGAGTTCCTCTTCGGATACTGGCCATACAAGGTTTCCACCTTCCGAATTCTCCCAATACTGAATCTCGTAAAATATTGGCCCATCTTGAGAGATTTTTGTTCCCTTGTTCCATATCCTTAAAAGCTACCAAACGTCTTGACCAGCACCGTCTTTGGCAGGTGTGCGAGGATGGGGGCTGTGATTCCATTCCAATAGAAAATCTCGGGTCGAAACTCTTGAAAGGCTTTGAGGAGCTTGAGGACTTGGCAAAGGGTTTTCTGGGGCGGAAGCTTCGGGATCTATCATATCAACATCCATATCAAGATCATTGCCAGCAGCTGCAAGATTAGTACGACTGGCAATTGCCTCAGTATTCCTTTGTCCAATAGACGCTGGGGGTTGCTTCCACTTGATTGGGCTGGTTGTGCGGACTGACGATGTCGAACGGGTTCTGGTGTTTGAGTCCCCCGCCGTGACTGATTTTCTTGAGTGGATATGTGTCCTGCATCAATAAACAGACCTGTTCGGCCACTCCTGGATGAAATGTCTTGTCGACGGGCTTGTTTGGACCCTTCCCTCGCGCGTTGCGGTGAGTCGAGAGCATCAGGACCGGGGAGGAGGAGCCATGGCAGTCTGTTGACCCACATTGATGTTGAACGAAGGTCTCTGCGCGAATTGCGAGGGGGGACGTACCTGATCTTGCGATCTTCCTAGGTCAGGGGGTGTGTTGTCTATCGGATCATCTTCAAGCTCATCATTGCTGCTCTTGTCTGACAACTGGAATCGAGGCCTCTTGTCGACTTGTGTAGCCTTGTTTGGCGTGTATTCTTTTCGTTTGACCTCATGGTTGAAAATGTCTCCATCTCTCGCGTATCTCTCGTTCCATAATTCACCAAAATCTTCCTCCCATAATTCTATGTGACCTCCATAGAAACGCAATGCTTCATTCTCGGGAATCATTTGAATATTCGGAACTTCATTGCCATATCCTTCGGGTGCTTCCCAGAATTGGATTTCGTAATGAGTTTCACCCCCCTTTGTCTGGAGGGTGTATTTGTTCAAGATCTTCCATACTTGAAGAAGTCTCCTGCCATTCTCGACATAGATTGGTTCTTGGCCATCGGTGCAATTAAATTGCTTGATGAATCGTTGGTCGTCTCTTGAAGAAGACATGATAATTTCGATAATGTTCACAGGGCAGAGCCGGGTGAAAAGAATCGTTAGATTCGCGCACAACGTGCAATAAACAGATGTTTCAAGGATTTTAATGCTCACAGAGCAGTGCCAGGTGATGCAGAGAAGATACACAATGGTTTAAATGTTTACGGGCAGAGTCAAGTAACATTGAACAACGCATTTGTTGTTGGATCAGACTGGAGATTGTTCCGTCGCATTATGAAACGAAAATTCCAAGTCACGTGAGACCCAGAATATGTGGGCGACAACAAACCCTTGGGTGGCAACACCCACATTAAAGAGGTAAATTCAATAAAGATAATTTGTAATCGGGTCTCGATATTTATAGATGCAATTTGAGGTCTTGATTTCGAGTTTTTACCGATGTGTTGTTTTATTGCCAATTTTAATGTAGGTCTGAGACTTGAGTTATATGGGCGACATCACGATCGTTGGAGATCGACATCATCAAAAATATAGATTTCGATGAAATAAAAATTTGATTTAATTTCTATACATCTAATCTTCATTTTCAGATAATATTGTCTAATTAGAATGATGGGTTGATGTTGAATGTGAGATCAGGCAAGAATGTGAGATTTCTGTGGCCGACACCACAACCCCTGGTGGGCGACATCATGAAAAATGCAAAAGTTAATAAAGAAAAGTGACAGATTTGATCCTATAGTATAAGGTCATCCATCTGCAAGGGAGAATGCCAGTTTTCATTGTTGGTGGTTGAGAAAGAGAGGTCCTAAATCAAAAGGAGAAGGATTTGTATGGCCGACACTATGACCCTTGGTGAGCGACACCATCATAAAAGGAAGATATGATTCCGATACTTGAGGGATCTCTAAATAATGCTGAAAAATGAATATAGAAGAAGATTCGACCGAATGCGACCGTGTAATGTTGAGTAAAAAAGAGATTTCAATACAGCATTTCAGATTTTGGTGGCCGACACTCCAGACGCTAGTCAATTTGTGTGGCCGACAACCAACATTTGGAGGGCGATACCATTAAGACCTTGCTGGAATACCCTGAAATTATTTTATTACAATCTTCAGGTATATAAATGAATGTACTGAAGATTTTAAGTAAATGCGACTGTAGGTTCTTCGCTGAAAAAAAAAGGGGGGGATCGGGAATTATTTTTGGTGGCCGACACTCTGAGTTTTGTGTAGCCGACACTCTTCCTCTGCAGGGCGACACCTTAGAATATGCTTAAAATTAAGAAATTAATTTCTGAAATTGTTCAGCAATATGAAAGACACCATGGGACCAATATTCAGTTGATTCAATTCGTGGGTTGTTGATTTGTTGAGGCTTAAGTTTTTATATGACCGACCTTTTGATAAATAGGAGGCCGACACTACAACATTAGGAGCCGACACCACCAAACAAACCTGAAATTAAAATTTGATGAATGGAACGGATTCATAGACATTGATTTCTTCCCAAATATATAATTTGGGGGTATAAAAATCGGTGGTTGTTTTGTTGTGCACCTTTCCTTTTGTGGTTGCGAAATTGTGTGGCCGACACTCGCCCAAATGCAAACAATAGGAGGGCAACACCACATAAATGGGTGAAAATCATAAAACTAACTATCATAATCCATATTAGAAGTAAATTTCATTCCAAAGACCTGTTTTTAGGAGATTAAAGTTTGTAGTTGTTTTAATAAAGAATATAATGTGTTATGGTTAGGATTTTGGGTGGCCGACACTTATCCGAAATTCCAAATTTTGGAGGGCAAAACCGCAAAGGACATCAAAAATGATCATTTAGAGCGCGTTCAGTTCGATTTTTTCCCACGATTTGGGCCCGATTTGCGTAATTTATTAGCCAAATCAAGAGCAAAATCACCGGAAGTAAACGCTTAGTTTGGCAAATATCCAAAATTAGCCAAATCTTGAGTCCAACTGAACGTCCAATTTAGCAAATTATATTTCAAGTTTTTAAAATTTGCCAAATCGGACCCACTTTAATTTGAGGCTCAAAACCCATACAAAATATGTCCGTGTGCCCGATTTGCTACCAGCACCTTTTTCTTGCTGGTTGAGCCACTAGCGCCGATTTGACTACTCTCAGAGCCTCAAAGTTATTTCAAATTTCTGTTATTCAAATCTATTTTGACAAATTTCTATTATTCAAATCGGATTAGGCAAACCGAGGGAAGTCAGGGGGAAATCGAACTGAACGCGCTCTTAAATTGGAAGGATCGGTAGAAATATTATCAAAACTTCGAGGGAACAGTTCTTGAGTCTGTAAAATCTGGTTGTGATTTAATGAAAGGTTTCCAACTGCTATCCTAATTCCCTCTATCACGTGATCTACCGAGACAAAGCGTCTCGTTCGACGTCTTCAAGCCTAGGAGCGACAACATCTCACCGACAGTCTGCAACACTCAGGAGAAACCTCAGCGAAATTATTCAAGGGATTGGGGCTGATATGTGAGCTCAACGGCAACAGCCAAGGGATGCAACAGTGAAGAAGCCAAGCCAATCTTGGTGTAAGTGGGGATCGATGGATTTGTAGAGGGGAGCGACCAATACGTTCACGATACGCCAAAGATCTCTGGGGTATTTCCCGACAACCAGAACAACAAAGCCCACTCATATCGGCGAATACCTTCATGACAGCACCGCCCCCTAATTGGAAAAAATCTTGACAGAGGTGTTAAAGACAAACTTTGTCGGTAAGTTGATGCTTCAAGATCATGCTAACCCCACCACAGAGAGACCGAACCATGCCATTTCATTGCATTTCCCAGTCCAACATCATCTTTCTACGATGAGATTGAGGAGAGACTCGAGGCAACTCGCACTAGCAAAGAATAAGCAGTGAAAGTACCAATAAAGGGATGGTCTCAATGACAGAGAATGGGGTTTGCATGGTTTCACATCAGCTGCTGGGAATCGCGCAAGTGCTCTTTCCCAGACTAGCACAGGGTTTTCAGGCAGGTGTCTGGTCCAGTCAACATCCCAAAGAATGCTTTCACAGTGACTCAATTTGACAAGTGATAATTAAAGCCGGGTTTGCTCGCCCGCTTTTCCTTTTCCTTTTCCTTTTCCCCTTTTTCCATTATTTCATGTATCAACCTTATTGCGAGCAAGGCCAAGATTATCATTTCTTGACTTTGTGTCTCTTAAATGCTTACGATTGTGGTTTTTATGGTCAAAAACTGCCTTTCCCAGCTACTGCAGGTGCAGGGGCTCCAGGAGAGATTGGAATATTATGTGGAAACATGTTGGTGCGAGCTGCCTGGTGGCTTGATGAGAAGTTTCAAAGAACTATTTCAATTCAATTTTCTATCTAATTGACTAAATACATGAATCATGGCACAACATAATACTCAAAATCTCTTTCAGTTGCCGTTGCCGGTCGTAAAGTGGGAGGTAAAGGCAAAACAACAGGCACTGCCTGTCGTACAACCATCACACATGGTGTCTTAATGGAGATGCAAAGCCTGCATGCATGCCAATCAGCGGCAGGTGGATGTGGCGGGTGTCGTTTATTACTATATCCCGCCGTCCTAACAGCGACACAACGATTAACATCAGCACCCCTCCTCCACGCAAATTGACCTTTGGCTTGTTCCCACTCCTCTATCTTCTCTTCGAGCTTTTCAATCATACGCTGATGTGCAACATCCACCCTATGACCGCTCACTGGAGTCCCACTTACCAAGAATTGATACCGTGGGCCGTTCACGCCCCCACTTTCGCCGTAAATGTTTGCCCGAGTGGCAGGAGCTGCAACATCTGATAATGCCTGTTGCGAAGAGGTTGAAGCAACTGTGACTAAGGCTGAGGATCCTGAACTCACCGTTCTTGGAGGTACCTCTTCTCTGGTATGGATGGGAACAGATGCAGATGTTCCCTCACTAGACATGATGGACTGAGGAGGCTCTTTGGCAAGACCACTAGCGCCTGATACACTTGGTAGCTCAGCTTGTTGAGGCTTGTGCCCAGACTCAATACTTCCATTCAAATCCATTTCATCATCATCAGAGGTTTGACTGTCCTCGGACATGAACGATGATACCCCTGTTGATTGAGATCGTTGACCATATAATCTTTGCCCATAAAGCATATTCCGAGACGACAATAGGCTGCTCTCACCTCCGGAAATAATGGGACCTTGTTCTGATCTATCTATCATCTCAGTATCCCCGGAGGAAGATTTCTGGAACGACCCTATATTCTTTACCAATGGCTCTGGGCTTCTCTGAAGTGGACCTCGAATCGATACCCTTGTCTCTGGAGTTTCGCGGTCTTGTAACAAACGCTCATATTTCAGCTGGTATTCCTTTTTCTCTTCCTCCAGCTGAGAATACCTGTACTTAAAATCTGCGCGTTCCTCTATAAGCTGATGAGTGGCATTATCCTTCTCCTCCTTTAAGAGATTATATGTCTCGCTTGGGACTCGAGTGCGAGTTATGTTTTCAACCTGAGCTAAAAAATTTGCACTCTCATTACGTTTCTCTTTGCGTGTTTCTTCAAGAAGATCACGCAGCTTGGCGACTTCTGTCGTTTGAGTTGCCAACTCATCCTGAAGAATGTTGTATTTGCTTTGATCTCTCTCCATCTGAGTTTTTAACCTCAGAATTTCCAGATTTGCTTCTAGGTAAAGCTTTTCATCTATGTCCCATTTTGCCCTGCGATCGTCGTATTGTTTTTGCAAGGCTTCATTTGCCGCCGTGAGCCTGGGGATTTTAATATCGTGGGAGTACCAAGCTTCATAGACTTTTTGTTACCTACGTTCTGCATCATTGCGGGTTTTCCTGAGCTCGTTCTCCTTTTCCCCTAGCCCTTTTGTTAACTCAATTCTCTCAGCCAATAACTTCTGTTTTGCACTTCGCTCCTCAGAGACGAATTGTCTTGCTTGGTCCCTTTCCCCAACCAATCGATTGATATACGCATTCATTTCATTGTCGTTTAAAACATTGTGCGATCTGGAAGCCTCCAAGGCATCTGTCGTCTCTTTGTGACTCTTGATAGAGTGGTCTAGTTGTGAAGTGAGATTGACATTTAGTTCTTTGACTTGGTCATGGGCTATCTTCTGCTGAGCAAGTTGCGTGGTCAAAGATTGCACATTCTTTCGCAGATTTTCAGAATTCTCCATGAGTGTGAAGTTAGTTTCCTGGGATTTTGACAGAGTTAAAATGTAACGATCACGATCCAGCGTCCTTTCTTTGAGCTCACGAGTAAGCTTTGCGACCTCCCGCTCTGAATTACCAAGTTCTTTGCCTTTCTCATCGATATCAAGCAATGCGCTGTCATACTTGATCTTTGTATCTTGGTACTGTTTCCCAAAAGTATCGCGGGAAGCCACCACACTCTGATGTTCTTGACGTAACTCATTCAAATCTGTCATTGCTTGGTTAGCAGTATCTTTTGTAGTGTTCCAAAGGGTCTCCAGCTCAGTGATCCTCTCATCCTTGGCATTCAACGCATTGGTCTGCTGAGATACCATTTCTGATATTTGTTTCCTAGCTTCGTTCAGGCTAGTATCAAGTTCATTCGCCCTGTTCTCTGCTTGCTTCAAAGATTCTGCGGTGGAACTCAGCTCTTGTAGCTTTGCTTCATGTTCGCTCTTCAGGTGGGCCATCTCTTTCATTAAACTATGTAGTTTTATTTATAATTAGTACATTCTAGAAATATCTATATACTACTATAGCATAGTATTAGCAATGCTAGAAACCTCTAGACATTTCTAAGCGGCAAAGTCACATAACTTTGCCACTACTATAAAAGCTTTTAGATATATTATAATTAGTATATATAAAAGACTTTTATTCCTTTCTAAATAGTCTTTAAGTTCTTTATAATATATTATATTATTATATTACTATAGTTTATTTAATCATAGACCTATCAACTAAAAAGACTTGTCTAGATTACCTAACTTTCCCCCCTTTCTCAACTATATAGTAGCAATACTATATCGACTATAGACTATATATTAAAAGCACTTCCAAACCCTATCAATAAAAAAGATATATAGTACTTATATAGTACTATATTCTCTTTATATAATCATATATAAACTCTATATATAGCTATAAATCCAAATTGATATTATTTCTTCTATTATACTATTAACTAATAGTTATTCGAATTACATAGCCTACATCTCTAAGACTAAGTTTAAAAGAGAGTATAATCTTAAATCTTTAGAAGCTATAAGTATACAATTACATTATTTATAGTAGATCTTATAGC
>Ga0182030_10021378_pt1 | contig 12123 bp, 9 predicted proteins | sample 812S3MmetaG_FD_121299 | JGI IMG/M metagenome (GOLD analysis project Ga0182030, IMG submission 121299) | Permafrost microbial communities from Stordalen Mire, Sweden - 812S3M metaG (Illumina Assembly) | ecosystem: Environmental > Terrestrial > Soil > Wetlands > Permafrost | place: Sweden...
CACCTATCGCAGCATCGTCAATCTCGGTGACGGCCCCAAGCTGACCGGCCTCGATTTCACCATCACCGACCCCAAACACCGCCTCTTCGACCGCATCGACGCCCGCGCCAACTCCTGGGGCGGCGATCCTTACAATACCGCCCACATCGATATCAGCAAGCGCGGCATCTACGAACTGCGTGCCGACTACCGCAACATGGCCTACTTCAACGCGTTGCCCTCGTACGCCAATCCCGTGGCGCCCCTCGGCAGCGATGAACAATCCTTCGACATGCGCCGCCGCTCCGGCTACATCGATTTGCAGTTATTCCCCGGCAAACACATCCTGCCCTACCTTATCTTTGAGCGCAATTCCGGCTATGGGCATGGCGTCGATACCTGGGTGCAGGACAGCAACGACACGTTTGCCGTCCCCATGCTGTTGCGCGACAGCACCAATAACTATCGCGGCGGCCTACGTTTGGAGTACAACCGCTGGCACGTCACCCTCGAAGAGGGCGGAACCACCTATAAGGAAGACGATCAGGCCAGTTTCAACGGAACCAACATCGGCGACCGCACCACGCCGATTCTGGGCGGTACGGAGTTGCTGAATTCCCTGACCCAGACCTACGGTATCCGCGGCAGCAGTACCTACACCAAGGTTTTGGCCACCGCCAGCCCGTTTTCCTGGCTCGATCTCAACGGCCAGTTCCTCTATAGCGCCCCCCAGACCGACGCCCGCTACTTCGATTCCGCCAGCGGCAATTTCACCCTGCTCAGCGCCCTGCTTCTCTACAGCGGGCAATACGATATCGGCACCAGCTCCGCCAGCGGCAAGCACACCCTCGGCAACGCCGGCGCGGAAATCCGCCCCTTCAAGCGCTTGAAGATCGTCGACTCCTTCTCCAGCAACCGCTACAACGAAACCGGCGTCGGCGCGCTCACCGAGCAGATCCTCCTCACCCCGGGCTCCACCTACCCCGCCCTGGTTTCCGCCCTGACCACACCGCAGGACGTGACCAACAACCGCGAGCAGGTGGAAGCCATCCTCGACGTTACGAAGAAACTCACCCTGCGCGCAGGCTACCGCTATGAATGGGGCGATGCCACCGTCAGCGCCGGCACTCTCGACCAGAGCGGAACGCTCGCCTCCGGCACCTTGCAGCGCAATGTGGGGCTGGCAGGGATCACTTTCCGTCCCTGGCAGAAACTCTCCCTGAACGTGGACTATGAAGGCGCCTCCACCTCCCGGGATTACTTCCGCACCGACCTGTACAACTACCAGAAGGTCCGCGCCCGCGCCAAGTATCAGTTGGCGTCCAACCTCTGGTTCCAGGCGAACTTCGCCTTCCTCGACAATCAGAACCCCACCCCGGGAGTGCAGAACGATTTCCGCAGCCGCGACAATTCCCTGGCCGCTTTCTGGACGCCCAACGGCGGCAAGCGCATCTCCGTCATGGCGGAGTACGACCGCTCCACGCTCTACTCCAACATCGATTTCCTGCTATTGCCCTTCTTCACGCCCACCCTCTCGGCCTATAAAGAGAACGCCCACACCGCCACCTCCACCATCGATTTCGTGCTGCCCAAGATAGGCGGCATTGCGCCCAAACTCTCCACCGGCGGATCGCTCTTCATCTCCAACGGTTCGCGGGCCACGCGCTACTACCAGCCGCTCGGACGCCTTTCCCTTCCCCTCCAAAAGCACGTACAATGGAACACCGAGTGGCGATGGTACGGGTTCAATGAGCAGTTGTACGGGTACGAAGGGTTCCGGGCCCACATCTTCATGACCGGCCTCAAACTGATTCAATAGGAGACCAGCGATGTTCATGCTTCGAGTGATTGCTGTGGGGGCGGCCGTCGCCTGGAGTGCGCTAGGGGCGGGCATTATCCCCGGCGATGCCCGGCGCGGAGAGCAACTCTTCACCAGCGAGCAGTGCATCCAATGTCACAGCCTGAACGGGAAAGGCGGTACCCTGGCGCCCGATCTGTCGCGCCGCGTGGATCGCGACTATACCCCCTCGGTGATGGCTAGCCTGATGTGGAATCACGCCCCCGATATGTGGGCCGCCATGAAGCAAAAGGGCGTCAAGAAGGGCGATATGACCCCGGAAAAGGCCGCCGATCTCTTCGCCTACTTCGTCTCCGCCCGCTACTTCGAAAAACCCGGCGACGCCGCCCGCGGCAAGCAGGCCTTTGCCGACCGCCACTGCGCCGATTGCCACGGCATCACCTCTTCCAAGGAGCCGGCGGCCCCGCCCGTGGCCAAATGGGAGTCACTTGCCGACCCCGTCATCCTGGCCCAGCAGATGTGGAACCACGGCCCCAAAATGCGCGCCGAATTCTCCAAGCGCAAGCTCGCCTGGGGCAAGATCACCGGGCAGGAACTCACCGACATGCTGGTCTACCTGCAAAACCTGCCCGAAACCCGCAATCTGGCCAAGACCTTTTCCTTCCCGCCGTCGGATTCCGGCGAGAAGCTATTCTCGTCCAAGGGCTGCACCGAGTGCCACGTGGGCAAACGCGCCCTCGAGGTGCTGCTCAAGAATCAGACTCTGACCGAAATCGCCGTGGACATGTGGAACCACCAGCCCAGTATGAAGAATCCACCGCCCACCTTCGCGCCCGAAGAGATGCAGCAGATTATTTCCTACGTCTGGGCCAAACAGTATTTCCGCGGCACCGGCAACGCCGCTCACGGCAAGACCGTCTTCGCCGCCAAGCATTGCGCCACCTGCCATGACGACGCCTCCAGCGGCGCTCCCAAACTCGGCAAAGGCAAGGACGCCCATTCGGACATCACCATGGTGGCCGCCCTCTGGGACCACGGTCCGCAGATGCTGGAGTCCATGACCGCCAAGAAGCTCGCCTGGCCCCGTTTCACCGCCCCGGAAATGGAAGACGTCATCGCCTATTTGAACTCCCTTTGACCGAGCGGCGACCGTGAGGGAGCGCTTTCTTCCACCCAGGGATCCCCCAATCTCGGGTCCCTGATCACCCCCTCGTCCGTCAAGCTCTCCAAAAATGCTACCAAATCCGCGCGATTCCGCGCCGTCATGGCAAAACCGCGCACCAGCGCGTCCTTCCCCGGATTCTCGCGCCCCACGCCCGCCCATGGACCGCGCTCGATCGTGCGCCCACCCGCCGCATAGTGATCCACCACCTCCCCGAGCGTGGCAATGCTGCCGTCGTGCATGTAAGGCGCCGTCAGCGCAATATTGCGCAGCGTCGGCGCCTTGAACCTGCCCACGTCGCCCGCATTCTTCGTGTGCTCGTACAGCCCGAGATTGCCCGCCGGAAACGAAAACGGCCCGGCCACATTGTACAGGCCGGTATTATGAAACTCCGCCGGCCGGCGCGGCTTGCCCCCATAATCCACCGCGTCGCTGAAGTTGAACCCTCCGTGGCAGCGAAAACACGAGGGTCCGCCGTAATCCAGAAAGTAAAGAATCTCGCCCCGCTTGGCCGCTTCCGTGATGGCGCTCGCCTCGCCAAAATGGAACCGGTCGTATGGCGATCCTCCGGAAATAATCGTCCGTATGAACGAAGCCAGCGCCTTCGCCACGTTGGCGAGCCGGTACGGATTGGCTTCACCCGGGAATGCCTGCGGAAACAGAGCGCGGTAGGTGCGGTCCGAGCGGACCAGTCGGAGCAGATCCTCCTTCACCACGCCCAGTTCCCGGGGATCGCTTCCGACTATTTGCTCCAGCGCGCGGATGTTGGGGTTGCTCCAGGTGAGCGTCTCGCTGTAAGCCGCATTCACCAGGCTCATGGCGCCGCGCGGGAGGGTCTGCCCGGCGGCGCCCACCGCCTGCCCCAGCCCATCGGTAAACGCCAGTTCCTGGTGATGGCAAGTCGAGCAGGATCGCGTTGCATTGCCCGACATCCGATTGTCGTAGAAAAGGTACCGTCCCAGCCGCGCCTTCTCCGCCGTCAGCGGGTTATCGGCCGGAATCCGCGGCGGTGGAAATCCCTTGGGCAGCACCAGCCGGTATGCCGGCGCGCCCCACGCCGCCGCCACCAGCCACGCCCCTAGCGGCACCAGCCTTCTCACATCCCCCCACAGTATATCCGCGCCACGTTCGACAACACCCCGTTCACCGTCATTACCAGGTCCGTCTCCCCCACGCCCCGCAATTCCGCCGAAAGCCGAATCGTGACTTGATCGCGTCCCATGTCGTCCGCCGCGCCGAACGACACCACCTTGACCGCCATGCCTCCCACCGTCACGCGAATCGCCGCGTTTGCCCCCGCGTTGCGGATCCCGCTCCCCGCCAGCCGGACCGTCGTGCGGACGTTCCCGGAAAGCGCAATCGGCACCGCGCGGCACACCGATCCACCGCACTCCGAGGCCGCAAACGTCTTCGTCTGCCCCGTGTCCGCCGCGTGCTGCGTCACCTCGCCCGCCACCGCCCCGCGCGCGTCGGCGCTGGCTGTAAAGAACCCCGGCGCCACATCCGCGATGATGACTCCGGTCGCCGAGCTGGAGCCATCGGAGCGCACCACTGCGACTTCCGCCGGCCCCAACGCCGCGCCCTGGGGAACCACAAATGTGATATTCGCCCACCCCGCGCCGGTATACGATAGGCGCGCCAGCCGCACCGTTCCCCGCGCGTCTCTCACCCGTACCGAGATATTGCCCAGACGCACCGGCAGCGGGCGCCCGGCAGCGGCAGTCACCTCCCGCTCCGCCAGAATCGGGCCATAGGCAGTCGCCAGTCCGCCGCGCGCCAGCACCATCCCGCCGTTCACGTGGTTGACCACGAAAAGCCCGTGCGGATCCGTGCTCCACAGGTGCGCCGCCAGGATCATGGCGATCCCGCTCCGGCTGGGATCTTCCCCGCACGTCCACCCGTCGTCCAGCTTCGACCAGTTGTAGTAGCGATACTCGGTCAGCATCTTCCCCGGACGAAACGAGGACAACACCCACGAGATCCCCTGCGCATCGAAGTACGCCAGGTTCTCCCGCACCAGCTCGGTCGCAGCGCCCGGATCGCCCGGAAACGCCGCGCACTCCGCGCTCTGCCGGTCCAATTGCGGGTCGAGATCGTTCACCAGCACCGGCGCGCGCGTGGCGAGGAATCCGAACTGCCTCCATCTGTCTTCATCCGTGCGTGTCGTGGCATAACGCGGCGTGAATTGGTAGATGATGTTCCGGCCGCGGACCTGCAATTCTCCATCGACCAGCACCGGCTGCTCCGCCCCGGCCGAGCGAATCGCCTCCACCGCGTCCTCGCCGTGTCCGGGCGCGAAGAACACGTTGGCATAGCTCTTGAAATCGCCCGCGCAGCGTTCCCAGAAGTGGGCCAGCGCTTCCCCGGAGAGTTGGTCCCCGGAATCCGCCGCCAGAATCGCCAGCAGCTCAAACCGGTTCGCGCTGCGCACCACTTCCGCCACCCGTGCCCGGTATCCGCCGCTTTCCTCGTACGCCCGCGGGCTCACCGGCAAACGCACCGCGTTCATGTTCAAGCGCTGCCGGATGGAGATCAACGAACTCGGCGAGAACGCGCCGAATTCCTTGCCGTCGCCCGCGATGTCCGCGTGTTTATCGGTCAGCGTGGGCAATTCGGTGCCGCGCACCAGGTACGGGCACCCCTTACCATCCAGGATCCGGTTGCCTTCCACGCGGTAAGGTCCCGCCGCCGCCGGTGTCAGCCGGGGAGTCGAATCCGCCCCGCCGCCCGCTGCCAGCAGCGATACGGAGCCGAGAATCAGCAGCCCCAACCCTGGCAGATTTGTCAGAGTCTGACAACTCTCAGCCGCAGCTTTGGCGTAAATCACTTGGTTTCAATACCCGATCCCGACGACGCGAGACACGGATGTCCCGTTCACTGCCGCGACATGTACTTATCGTATAGCCGCGTCTGCTTGTTCACCAGCGGAATCTCTTTCCCCTTGATGAAGACGTACTTCACCTGGGTGGAAATCTCCAACGGGTCGCCGGTGGTGACCATCACGTCGGCCACTTTGCCCTTTTCCACCGAACCGATGTCGCTCGCGTGACCCCAGATCCCGGCGGCGTTGATGGTCACCGCCTTCAGAGCTTCCTCGTATGGCAACCCGAACGCCACGGCGGTAGCTGCCTGGTACGGCAGGTTGCGCACGAACTCGTTGTCGAAGGTGCCGAAGGCGAATTTCACCCCGACTTTGTAGGCCTCCGCGGGGCGCGTGGAGGCGCTGTCGTACGGATCGTCTTCCTGGTCGGGTAGCGCCAGCGTGCGGCCCAGGATTACCGGGATGTTCTTCGCCTTGAGCTCCGCTCCCACCTTGGCGATATCGTGCGGCTGCAGAATCACGATCTTGATCCGCTGCTTTTCGGCGAACGCGATGGCGTCGTGGATCACGCTGGCGCGGGAGGCCGATACCGCCAGCGGGACCTTGCCCTCCAGCACCGGCATCATGGCTTCCATCTTGAGCTCGGGCTTGAAGCCGGGCGCCTTGGCGGCGCGCTCTTTCTGATACTGCCGCGCCTGGTCGAAGAACTCCGTGATCTTGGCCACCTGCTGATCGTAGGTGCGTTTGGCCGCCGCGAAACCGGTGGCGCCCGTCGCCCCTGGAATCATTTCCAGAATCGCGTCCGGAGCGCCGCCGCCGCGCCCGCCGCGTCCGCCGAGCGTGGGAAAAATCAGGTGCACCGCCGCCGAACGGTCGATGGCCATGTCTTCCCACGTCCAGCCATCGGTGTGGATGAGCGCCGCCTGGCCGGAAATAATCTGCCGTTCCCCTCCGCCGAAGCGCCCGCCGCCACCACCGCCTCCGCCCGAAGAGGGGAAGGTCATCACGCTGGTGATGCCGTTGACGCGCACCACGCCGAAGTGTTCGCTCTCCGGATTCACCGCGCTCAGCGCGCGCAACTGCGGCATGAACTCGCCCAGTTCGCCGGTATCCACCGTCTCGCGTATCCCCGAAATCTCGCTGAGCCCCAGTTCGGTGCCGGAATCGATCATCCCCGGGTAGACGCGCAGTCCCTTGCCTTCGATGATGCGCGCGCCCTTCGCGGGCACGATCTTAGCGCCGATCTCGGCAATCTTGCCGTCCGCCAGCACCACCGAAACGCCCTTCATTTCCGCGCCGTTCACCGGGTACACGTCCACGTTGCGTATGACGATGGTTTCGGCCGATAGGGCGATGCCGCATCCCAATACAATTCCCAGCAATCTCACTGTCCAACCCTCCTCGTGGGCGCGCCCGGCGGCGTGCGCTGCTGATTCTGCTTTTCCTTATCGATCAGCTTCTGCTTCTCGGCCTGCTTCATGCCGCGGCCGCTGACCTCGTTGTCGCGGTCGAAATACACCGTGCCATCGATCAGCACCTTCTGCACCTTGGCGTAGTCGGAGAGCGGGAACTTATCGTAAATCACCAGGTCGGCATCCTTGCCCACTTCGATCGAGCCCACGCGGTTGTCGATGCCGAGCTGTTTGGCCGGGTTCAGCGTGACCATCGCCAGCGCGTCGTTTTCGCTCACCCCGCCGTACTTCACCGCCTTGCCGGCTTCGGTGTTGAGGTGGCGCATCAGTTCCGCATCATCGCTGTTCAGCGAAACCAGCACGCCCTTCTTCTGCATGATGGCGGCGTTGTAGGGGATGGCGTCGAACGCCTCCGCCTTGTAAGACCACCAATCGCTGAAGGTGGAAGCCCCGGCGCCGTGCGCCACGATTTCCTTGGCCACCTTGTAGCCTTCCAGCACGTGCTGCAAGGTGCGGATCTTGAACCCGTAATCGTCGGCGATGCGCAGCAGCATCAGGATCTCATCGGCGCGGTAACAGTGCGCGTGCACGTAGCGCCGGCCTTCGAGCACTTCCTTGAGCGCTTCCATCTGCAGGTCCTTGCGCGGCGGAATGCCGGTCTTTTTGGCATCGTACGCGTCCCACTCCGCCTTGTAGGCCTTGGCGTTGTTGAACGCCTCGCGGATCACATCCTCCACGCCCATGCGCGTGGCCGGGTACCGGCCCTGCTGCGCCTGGCCGTTGATGGCCATCCCGGTGGGGTTGCCGGCGCGCTTGGGATTCTCGCCGAGGGCGAACTTGATGCCCGGCGTGGCGCCTTCGAAAATCAGGCCCTCCGCATCTTTGCCCCAGCGCAGCTTGATGGGCAGCGTCTTGCCGCCGATGGCGTTGGCGGAGCCGTGCAGAATGTTGGCCGTGGTCACACCGCCGGCCAGCGCCCGGTAGATGGCGATATCCTCGGGGTTGAGCACGTCCTTGATATCCACCATCGAAGAGACGCTGACACTGCCTTCGTTGACGCCGCCATCCACGGCGATGTGCGAGTGGCAATCGATGATGCCGGGGATGACGTACTGATTGGCGGCATCGATGACCTTGGCGTCGGCGGGCTCCATCACCTTCTCGCCCACTTCGGCGATTTTGCCATCCTTCACCACGATCGAGCCCTTGAAAGTGCCCTTGGACACCGTCATCACCGTGGCGTTCTTGATGACGTAGGTCTGGGCGCACAGGGGCGCCGCGGCAAGAAGCGTTGCGCAGAGAAGTTTTTTCATGATTAGTTCACCCCCGGATCGGTAGTTGCGCCGCGTCCGCCCATGGGCGCGGCTTCCGGCGCCGGCACGTACTTGCGGCCATCCACCAGCGTCATTTCCACCCTGGTGCGGTCGTCGAAAATGTCGCCGCGCGTGACCACCAGGTTGGCGATTTTCCCCACCTCGATGGAACCGAGCCGATTGGCCACGCCGTAAATTTCCGCTGGTGACAGCGTCAGCGCGCGCAGCGCGTCTTCGCGCGAGAGTCCGTTATCGAGGGCCTTCTTGACGGCGCGCTGCAGGTCGCGGGCCGCATCCAGGCCGTCGGAGTAGAACGCCCATTTCACGCCGGCCTTCTGCAGCACGGCGGGCGCCAGAGCCGCCTTGTCGCGCGTTTCCAGCGTGCGCATGCTGTCCGGCTCGTCGGGATCGGCGTCGCGCGACGCCTCCGGCCAGCGCATGCTGAGCAGGATGGGCGCGTGGAACTTCTTCAGCAGCTCCGCCGCTTCCGGGCGGAACGTCTCTCTCCCGCCGTAAAGAATGACCGGCTGTTTGAGATCGGCCGCCAGGTGCAGCATGCGGTCGATTTCCACCAGGCGATTGGCGGGCAGCAGGATGCGTGGCGAATCCAGCACGCCTTCGAGCGCCCGGTCGTACTCGGGCCGGGCCACGCCGACCGGATTCTTCCCGTAGGCATCCTTGACCAGCTTGTAGTGCTCGGCGTCCAGGTAGATCTGGCGGACATACGCGATGTAGCCCATCAGAGATCCTGGAAAGCTGCGGCCCATGCCGCCGCCACCGCCGCCGGAGCGCCCGATGGAGATGTATTGCCCCACCGGGGAGGCCACCACCATCTCGCCGGATTTTTCCGCCGTCAACAGATCGATGACCGCGCCTTGTCCGCCGAAGATTCCGCGGGTCGGAAACGTGACGGCGGTGGTGAAGCCTGCGTTACGCGCGGTTTCGATGCGGCGATCGGCGCCAGTGACCTCGTCGGCGATCTTCAGCCAACTGGTGGTCTGGGGGCGATCCTCCGGGCCACGCGCCGGGGCGGCGGCTTGCGTCGCCGCGGTCGTGGCTGGGGCCGCCGTGGTGGTAGTCCCGCGCCCGCCGCGGCCGGCGGTCGCCGTGGCGGCGGCTGCGGGCGCCGCGCCGGGTTGTCCCCAGGTGCTCAAGGCGTCGATCAGGCCGGGATAAACGGTGAGGCCTTCGCCCTCCACCAGCATGGCGTCGGATGGAACGGCGACGTTCTCCCCGACGGCTTCAATCAGTCCGTTGCGAACCACCACCGTGCCCTTGTTGATCACGGAGCCGGAGACGGTCACAATCTTCGCGTTGTGTATGGCCACTGCCGGGTGAGTCTGGGCAAGGGCCAACGCGCAACACAGAAACAGCGCGGTGACTAGGTTTTTCATCATAGCGAATGGGTGATAGGCGTTCACGTTGTGCTAATGGTTACGCGACGGGGGGCACCACTCTGGCCTGCATTCTAACGCCGTATACTGGGATTTGTCCACCAGAAAACCAGTTCGCTACCGCGACGCGGGCGTGAATATCGACGAGGCCGATCGCGCCGTTTCCTCCATCAAGAAGTCTGCCCGGCAAACATTTACGCCCGGGGTGCTGGCCGAGATCGGCAGTTTCGGCGCCATGTACCAGCTCGCGGGGTACCGCAAGCCGGTGCTGGTCAGCTCCGCCGACGGGGTCGGCACCAAATTGAAGGTGGCGTTCCTCACCGGGCGGCACGGCACGGTGGGCGAAGACCTGGTCAACCACTGCGTCAACGATATCGCCGTGCAGGGCGCCACGCCGCTCTTCTTCCTGGACTACTTCGCCGTGGGCAAGCTCGATGCCGAAGTGGCGGCGGCCGTGGTGGGCGGGATCGCGCGCGGGTGCAAGAAGAACGGCTGCGCGCTCATCGGCGGCGAGACGGCGGAGATGCCGGGGCTGTACGCCGATGGCGAGTACGACCTGGCGGGCTTCATCGTGGGCGCGGCGGAGCGTTCCGAACTGCTCACCGGCACGTCCATCCGCGCCGGGGATGTGCTGCTCGGGCTACCTTCCACCGGGCTGCACACCAACGGCTATTCGCTGGCGCGCAAACTTCTCTTCGAAGTGGCCGGATACGGGCCGAAGACGCTGCTGCCGGAAGTGGGGGCGACGGTGGGCGATGCCCTGCTGGCGGTGCACCGCAGCTACCTGCGGCCGATTCGCGCGCTAATGGCGGCGGGCGTGTTGCGCGGCGCGGCGCACATCACCGGCGGCGGCATTACCGATAATACGCCGCGCATGCTGCCCAAACAGTTCGGCGTGGCGATCGAGACGGGGGCGTGGAAGATTCCGCCGTTATTCGAAGTGCTGCGCCGCATCGGCGACATTCCGGAGGACGATTACCGCCGCACCTTGAACCTGGGCGTGGGTATGATCCTGGCGGTGCCCGCGCGCGGGGCGGGGAAGGCGGAGACGGTGCTGAGCAACCTGGGTGAGACGCCGTTCCGCATGGGTAGCGTGGTGGCCCTGAAGCGCGGGCGTCCGCGGGTGGAGTACCTGTGAAGCGGCTGGGGATCCTCATCTCGGGTCGCGGATCGAACTTCGAGGCCATCGCCGATAGTGTGGCCGCGGGCGCGCTGGGTACGCTCGGCGTCGAGATCGCGGTGGTCATCTCCAACCGCGCGGAGGCGCCCGGCCTGGAGACGGCGCGCGTGCGCGGTCTGCGCGCGGTGTGCCTGCCTTCCAAAGGTCTGGACCGCGAGGTCTACGACCGCATGCTCGTCGCGGAACTGCACCAGCATGGCGTGGACCTGGTCTGTCTGGCCGGCTTCATGCGCCTGTTGAGCGCCGGATTCATTCGCGAATTCCCCAGTCGCATTCTGAATATTCATCCCTCCCTGTTGCCGTCGTTCCCGGGGCTCGATGCGCAGCACCAGGCGCTGGCGCACGGGGTGAAGATCACCGGCTGCACGGTGCATTTCGTGGATGAGGACCTGGATGCGGGACCGATCGTGATTCAGGCGGCGGTGCCGGTGCGGGACCTCGACACGGTGGAGACGCTGGCGGCGCGCATCCTGAGCGAAGAACATCGTATCTACGCGGAAGCGATCGGCATTGTGATCGCAGGCAAATACAGGGTGGAAGGGCGGCGCGTACTGATCGCGTAAGCTCGCTCACTCCAGGGCGTTGCGGCGCTGCTCGCGCAGCACCAGAAAATGGGAGAGCTTGATGGGCGGACCGGGGCCGATTTCCAGTTGGCGTTCCACAGCTCTCTGATACTGTCGTAGGATTTCCAGCCGGCGGCGCGAGGGCAGTTGGCAGGTTTCGAAATCGATCAGGAGATCGATTTCCCAGGGCTCAAAGCTGTTGCGGTTCATTTCTCCGCGCAGCAGTTCGCCCATTAACCGTCTGAAGCGGTTGAGTTGGCGCTCGCGCTGCTCGTACTCCTCTGCCGACATCATGGTGAGTCAATCGGCAGAATGGGGGCGGAACTTTAGTACTCTCGGAAACGCACCGGACCCATCATTCGCACCTGGCCGGTAAGGCGATCCGAGTCATAATGGCAAAGGTGACGCAGTTATGCCGGGGAATCGCCTGTGGGAAGCGCTAAGCCCAGGAGCAAGACGCCCAAGGGAAGAGCCATTCTTGCCTGCGGCATCGTTGCCGGC